>ERZ772807.1472-NODE-1472-length-13044-cov-4.645931_pt1 | contig 13044 bp, 10 predicted proteins | sample MGYA00511472_ERZ772807 | MGnify/ENA primary metagenome ERZ772807 (study PRJEB29015, sample SAMEA2737947) | human oral metagenome | biome: human oral; feature: human-associated habitat; material: dental | place: China | collected 2039 ...
TCGTCCGCCCTATCGAAGGTGTTGAAACGGCTGTGGCCCGCCAGGATCCTGGCGGGCCACAGCCGACGTCGTATGAGGCGGATGGTGGTGTGGCGTTACTTCGCCGCTACGTAGACCTCATTCTTGTTGTCCACCTGAGAGAAAGCGCTCACCGCGAAGGCGCCCTTCTTCTCATTGGCGGCGGACTCGTCAACGAGGAAGACGAAATCGCCCTTCGCCTTGCCTCCGTCGCGGGGCATGCTCTGGCGGCTGAAGAGCGACTGCCCGCCGACAAGATACTCCGATTCTGCCGTGTTTCCGTCGTGGGTGAATCCGATTTTCAGGTCGTACTCATCGAACTGTCCTTGACCGTGGTAGGTGATCTCAACGGGGACGCGGATGTACACCTTGCCGGCGGGGGGCTCCTTGTAGCTGTACTGGCTCGTGGCAGCCTTGACGGACTCATTGGCGTTCCACTCGACATCCCCGAAGGTCACGTCCACTGAGGCGTTAGGGTCGTCGTCGTACTTGCCTGCATTCAGCGTGATCGCCCCGGCCTTCGGGTCGATGGGGTCCTTCTCACTCGACCCGGGGCCGTTGTTGTTCGGGCTGCTGGTCTTGGTGGTCTTCTTCGGAGCCGGGCTGTCAGTCTCGTCAGGGTCGCTAGTCTTCTTCTTGGAGTCGGGGTCGGACTTCTTCTGGTGAGTCGGCTCCGAGCTTGACGTGCTGTCCGCCTTGGTGTCGGAATCGCTGGAGTCGCCCTTGAACATGAAGATGCCACCGATGACCAAGGCGACCACGACGACTGCAGCAATACCGGTCCAGAACCACCACTGCTGGGTCAACGGCTTGGAGCCGTTGCCGGGGCCGGCCGGGGCGGCGGCGTTGGGCTGCCACCCGCCGGTGGGAGGCTGCATGCCTCCTGCCGCCCCCTGGGGCTGGAAGGGCGTGGGCGACTGGGCGTAGTCCATGTTGGCCGCGTAAGGGCTGCCACCCGCAGTTGCGGGAGCGCCGGCATAGTCCCCGGAGGGGGCGGAGGCCGACATGCCTGTCGGGTCGGCAACTGGTGAGGCAGTGCTCAACGAGGCTGTCGGGGCGGTCGACACCGCCTGGGTCGGAGCCCATGCCGGGTCGGCCTCGGCGGCGGCACCTGCAGCCGAAGCCGCGGAGGCGCTGGAGGCGGCGGAGTCGTCGACCCAGATCTGCCAGCCCTCAGGAGCCGGCCCCCAGGCAGGGTCGGGCTGCCAGCCTGCAGGCGGTTCGAAGCCCTCGGGTGGCGCGGGCCAGTTCGGCGGTGGATTGAAGCGCAAAGCCATGAGAACCTCCGTGAGGAAATAAACGGGGAGAAACCCGCATGGGCTTCCTGTGCAGAATAGAGATGTCCGCTACCGAAGGACCTTACGTCGTCACCTTATCGTGAGGCAACGTGACGGCGCTCGATCGTCCCGGATGTGGATGGGTAGCAATACCCGCTGCCTCAAGGCAGGGTGAGCACCTCGGCACCCTCATCGGTCACCACGAGCGTGTGCTCGAACTGTGCGGTACGAGAACGGTCCTTGGTGACCACCGTCCAGCCGTCGTCCCACTGCTCCCACTCGATGCCGCCGAGTGTGAGCATCGGCTCGATGGTGAACACCATCCCTGTCTCGATGATCTCGTCATGGAGGGGAGCGGCGTCGTAGTGCGGGATGATGAGGCCGGAGTGGAACGCCTCGCCGACGCCGTGTCCGGTGTAGTCGCGCACCACCCCGTAGTCGAAGCGCTTGGCGTAGGCCTCGATGACGCGGCCGATGACGTTGATCTCGCGGCCCGGACGAACCGCCTTGATCCCTCGCATGAGTGCGTTGCGCGTGCGTTCGATGAGGAGGTGGGACTCTTCGTCGACGGTGCCGACCTCGAACATGGCGCAGGTGTCTCCGTGGACGCCGTCCTTGTAGGCGGTGATGTCGATGTTGATGATGTCCCCGTCTCGCAGGGGACGGTCGTCGGGGATGCCGTGGCAGATCACCTCGTTGATTGAGGAACAGATCGCCTTGGGGAAGCCCATGTATCCCAGGCACGACGGGTAGGCGTCGCGAGCGATGATGTACTCGTGAGCGATCCGGTCGAGCTCGTCCGTCGTGACGCCGGGGGCGATAGCCGCCGCGACGGCGTCGATTGCGCCGGCCGCGATGCGTCCGGCTTCGCGGATCCGAGCGACGGTGCGCGGGGACTTCACGTCCGAGGCCGTGACCCGCTCGGGGCCGTCGTGGAACATGTACTCGGGGCGTTCGATATGCTCGGGAACCGCTCGCATCGGTGAGACCCTTCCGGGCGTGAGCGTTCCCAGCGGCGCGCGGCGTGCCAGCGCTGATGCTTCCATTGGTATCGTCCTAATCGTTCTTGTAGTTGTCGGGTCCCGGGAACCTCCGGGCGCGCACGGCTGCCACGTAGTCGCTCGCCGCGTCGCGAAGCGCCGGCCCGAGCTGGCCGAACTTGTGCACAAAGGAGGGCACCCAGTGTGAGTAGCCCGCCATGTCGGACCAGACGAGAACCTGACCGTCGGTATCCGGTCCCGCCCCGATGCCGATCGTGGGGATCACCGCCGCTTGGGTGATCTGCCGCGCGACCGAGGCGGGCACCATCTCCAGGACGAGCGCGAAGGCGCCGGCCTCCTCGACCGCCTTCGCGTCTGCGCGCAGGGCTTGCGCGCCATCTCCGCGTCCCTGCATGCGAGGCCCACCCAGGGTGTTCTCGGACTGCGGGGTGTAGCCCAGGTGGGCGCACACGGGAATTCCGGCGGCGACCAGAGCGGAGATGATGTGGGCTCGCTTCTGGCCCCCCTCGAGCTTGACGGCGTGCGCCCCCGCCTTCATGAGGCGCGCGGCGGAGGCAAACGCGTGCTCCGCGGTGTCTTCATAGGTGCCGAAGGGTAGGTCCGCGATGATCATCGCGCGCGAGGTGGAACGGGCGACCGCTGCCGTCGCGCGCTCCATGTCCTCGAGCGTGACGGGGAGGGTGGAGGAATGACCGAGCATGACGTTGCCGAGAGAGTCTCCGATGAGCAGCATGTCGACTCCCGCCGCCTCCAGGATGGGCGCGGTGAGCGAGTCGTAGGCCGTGAGCATGGTGAGGGGAATGCCCTCAGCCTTCGCGCGAGCGATGTGCTGGACGCGCACGCGCTTGGCAGGCAGGGCGGAGGGAGGCGGAGACGAGGCGGTGGCATCCTCTGGTGGCGTGACGTGAGACATGAGTATCCTCCCGTGAGACGGCGGTTGCGCATCAGCGCATTCACGTCCTACAGCCTAGCGCGATGGCGGACCCGGTGAGCTGTGAGGACGGGCGAACGGGTAAGATGGGGCGCGGTGCGCGTGAGAGCTACGCGGACATGACCCCAGTTGGACAGAAGAAGGAAGCAGGACATGGCTGGCAGTGCCCCTGACCTTGATCCTCTTGACGAGGCAGCTGTCGAGGCGCTTCGCGTGCAGGGCCTGGTCGATATCGAAGCAGCCGACTCGTTGGACGCCCTGAAGGCGGTGCGGGTGGCGCTCCTCGGAGACCAAGCCCCACTCGTGAGCGCGAACCGCACGATCGGAACGCTCGACCCGTCCAAGCGCGGCATCGCTGGCAAGAACCTTGGGCAGGCCCGCAAGGCCCTGACGGAAGCGCTTGAGGAACGCAAGGCTGAGCTTGCTGCCGCCCTCGAGGCGCGCATGCTGGTGGAGGAGGGCGTCGACGTGACGCTTCCGACGCAGCGCTCCACCCAGGGGGCGCGACACCCGCTCGAGACGCTCATGGAGGAGGTCGCGGACTTTTTCGTCGGCATGGGCTGGGACATCGCCGAAGGCCCGGAGATTGAGCACGAATGGTTCAACTTTGATTCGCTCAACTTCGACATCGACCATCCGGCTCGCCAGATGCAGGACACGCTCTACATCGACGGACGAAGCATCGGTGGGGATCGCGAGGACTCCGGCCACCTCGTCATGCGTACGCACACGTCGCCCGTCCAGTCTCACGCCATGCTGTCCCGCGGCGTTCCGCTCTACGTTGCCTGCCCGGGCAAGGTATTTCGTTCTGACGCGCTGGATGCGACCCACACGCCCGTGTTCCACCAGGTGGAGGGACTTGCCGTGGACAGGGGACTCACGATGGCTCACCTCAAGGGGGTCCTCGATCATTTCGCCCGAGCGATGTTCGGACCCGAGGCGAAGACGCGCCTGCGCCCCTCGTACTTTCCTTTCACCGAGCCCAGCGCCGAGATGGACCTGTGGTTCCCGCAGAAGAAGGGCGGCCCGGGCTGGATCGAATGGGGCGGTTGCGGCATGGTCAACCCGAATGTGTTGCGTGCCAACGGTGTTGATCCCGAGGTCTATACGGGATTTGCCTTCGGCATGGGACTTGAGCGCACGCTGATGCTCCGTCACGGCATCGCGGACATGCACGACATCGTCGAGGGAGACGTGCGTTTCTCCCTGCAGTTTGGATGCAACGGAAGGGGTAACTGACATGCCTATGGTGACGCTGAGCTGGCTCGCTGACCACGTGGATGTCGCCGAAGGAACGGACGCCGAGGCGCTGGCTGCGGCGCTTGTCAAGGTCGGCCTGGAAGAGGAGGAGATTCACCCCGCTCAGGTGGTTGGACCGCTCGTCGTTGGCCGCGTCCTTGAGCGCACGGAGGAGACCGCCTCGAACGGCAAGGTCGTGAACTACTGCCGAGTTGATGTCGGCGAGTACAACGATGCTCCCGGAACTGGCAAGGAGCCTTCGGACCTTCCCAGCCGCGGAATCATCTGCGGTGCCCACAACTTCGACGTCGGTGACCTGGTTGTCGTCTCGCTGCCCGGTGCGGTTCTTCCGGGCGACTTCCAGATTGCCGCGCGCAAAACGTACGGGCACGTCTCGGATGGAATGATCTGCTCGGCCCGCGAACTTGGCCTGGGCGAGGACCACTCGGGCATCATCGTCCTGCCCAGGTTCTTCCCCGATCGCGAGATTCCGCCGGTGGGCACGGACATTGTCTCCTGGCTCGGCTTGGGCGAGGAGGTCCTGGAGATCAACGTGACGCCCGATCGGGGCTACTGCTTCTCGATGCGCGGAATCGCCAGAGAATACTCGCACGCGACGGGCGCGGCGTTCAGGGATCCGGGGCTTCCCGGCGTCATCGCCTCGCGCCCGCCCGCCGCCAACGATGAGGGGTTCCCGGTCGTATTCGGCGATGACGCTCCGATCCGCGCACGCCTCGGCGTCGACCGCTTCGTCGCCCGAGTGGTGCGCGGGACGAATCCGTCTGCCTCCACGCCCCGGTGGATGGTGGAACGCCTGGAGGCGGCCGGAATGCGATCGGTCTCCCTGGCCGTTGACATCACGAACTACGTGATGCTCGACCTGGGCCAGCCGATGCACGCCTACGACCTGGGTGCGCTGGCAGCGCCGATCGTCGTGCGCCGCGCGCGAGCAGGCGAGACCCTGGTGACCCTGGATGAGGAGAAACGTGAGCTGGACGAGCAGGACTTGCTCATCACGGACTCCCCGCACGCACACGGCTCTCGGATCATCGGGATCGCCGGCGTCATGGGCGGTGCGTACTCCGAGGTGGGCGAGAGCACCACGGATATTCTCTTCGAGGCCGCACACTTTGACGCCGTCTCGGTCGCACGCAGCTCACGCAGGCACAAGCTGCACTCCGAGGCAGCCAAGCGCTTCGAGCGGGGAACCGACCCCGCCCTGCCTGCGCTCGCCGCGCAGCGCGCCGTTGAGCTCATGATTCGCTACGGCGGCGGGAACGTCGATCCGGGAGTCACCGACAACGACCAGCGCCCCGATCCGGTACGCATCGTGTTGCCCGTGGGTGAGGCCGAGCGCCTGACCGGTGTGTCGCACAGCCCGGAGCACATTGCCGAACTGTTGAGGGCGGTGGGGTGCGTCGTTGACGAGCCCAGGGACGGAGCGATGGAGGTCACCACCCCGTCGTGGCGTCCGGATCTGACGATGCCGGCGGACCTTGTCGAGGAGATCGCCCGCCTTGACGGCTACGACAAGATCCCTGTGATCCTGCCGAGTGCCCCTGCTGGTATTGGCCTCACGCTCGCCCAGAAGGCCCGGCGCCTGAGCGCCGCGGCGCTGGCCGAGGGAGGGCTCGTCGAGGTCGAGTCCTATCCCTTTGTCTCCGACACGTGGGATCGTCAGGGCATTGCCTCTTCCGACCCCCGCCGCAGCGCCCTGCGTTTGCGTAACCCCATGGCCGACGATTCTCCGTGGCTACGCACCTCGGTGCTCGATACGCTGCTGGACGTCGCGGGCCGTAACGTCGCTCGCTCGAACGCGGACGTGGCCATCTTCGAGGTGGCGAAGGTCGCCCAACCGCAGGGAACGGTGCCCGCCGAGCTGCCCGGAGCCGACCAGCGTCCCTCGGATGAGGTTCTTGCCGCGCTTGAGGCGGGAATTCCCGCTCAGCCGTGGCACATCGGCGGGGTTCTGACCGGGAATGCGCAGCGCTCCGGTGTGCTCTCCCAGGCACGCGCATTCGATTGGGCGGACGCGCTGGAGTATGTTCGCTCCGTGGCTCGCGGGCTCGGCGTGCGTGTCGAGGTGACGCGCGCGTGGGTGGAGTCTCCGACCGCGCACAAGGGAGCCCCGATGCCGACTCCGGCCACCGATCCGGCGCGGGTCGCGCCTTTCCACCCCGGCAGGGTTGCGCGCGTCTTCGTTCGCGCGGGTCGCGACCTGGTCGATGTGGCGCTCGCCGGTGAGCTCTCTCCGGCCGCCTGCCGCGCGTTCGGCCTGCCGGCCCGCTCCTGCGCCTTCGAGATCGATCTGGATGCCCTCATCGGGCAGATGTCGACCGAACCGATTCAGGTCAAGGGGGTGTCCACGTACCCTCTCGCCAAGGAAGACATCGCGCTCGTCGTCCCGGCCGACATTCCCGTCGCGCGCGTTGAGCAGGTGGTCCGTCAGGGTGCGGCGCCGCTGGCCGAATCGGTGACTCTCTTCGACATGTACGAGGGGGACCAGGTCCCGTCCGGCTATCGTTCGCTCGCCTTCGCCGTGCGGTTGCGAGCATCGGATCACACGCTGACCGCCAAGGAGTCGGCGCAGGTGCGTGAGCGTGTTGTGGCGAAGGCCTCCAAGGTCCTCGGAGCCTCTCTGCGCGCCTGATCGCCGCGCCGCGAATGACCGGTCGAATCTCACGTGTGGTGCCCCACTCATTGGGGTGTTGCGTGCGAGGTTTCGGCCGGTCTTCGCACTACGATGAGAGCATGCACATCCTTGTTACTGCAGCATCCAAGCACGGGGCGACGGATGATGTCGCCGACGCCATCGCCAAGAGGCTTCAAGAATCGGGCATGACGGTCGATCGCATCGCCCCCTCCGAGGTCGCTACGGTCGCCCCCTACGATGCCGTGATCGTCGGCTCGGCAGTGTACATTCTCCAGTGGATGCCTGAGGCCCACGACTTCATGGAGCGTTTCGGTGATGACCTGCAGGGCAAGCCGGTGTGGGCATTCTCGGTCGGCATGAACGGAGTCCCCAAGCATGCGCCGCAGGATCCAACGCGCGTGGGTCCGCTGCTGACCCACGTCAACTGTCGCGATCTGCGGACCTTCCCCGGCCGCTACAAGCCCTCCTTGCTGTCGCTGCGTGAGCGCTCGGTGGCCCGTCTCGCCGGTGTGGTCGAGGGCGACTTCCGCGATTGGGAGGCCATTGAGCAGTGGACCGACGGCATCATCGCGGAGCTGTCAGCCTGATTGCTTCAGGGCAGACGCGGGCGGGCACGGTGGGTGCCCGCCCGCTATTTTCGTACACTCGCGCAGTGATATGCATGTGGATGTATAATCATGCATATGACTGTCACAGTAGCTTTTCCCGGCACAAAGAGTGCCAGGCACGAGATGATCCGCGATCTTCTCGCCGCCGAATCAATCGGGAGCCAGGAGGGCCTGCGCAGCCGTCTCGCTGAGCGAGGCATCGAGGTGACGCAGACGACGCTCTCGCGCGACCTCATGGACCTGCGCGCCACGAAGATCCGTGACTCCTCCGGCGCTCTCATCTACACGGTCCCCGACCACGATGGAGGGGCAACCCACGACGGGGAAGCCGCGAACGTGCGCCTCGCACGCTGGTGTCAGCTCCTCCTTGTCACCTCCGTCAAGGTCGGTAACCAGCTCGTTCTGCGGACGCAGGTAGGCGCCGCCAATCTTCTGGCGTCCTCGATCGATGCCGCACGCAAGGAGGAGATTGCCGGAACTATCGCCGGCGACGACACAATCCTCGTCATCTGCCGCAGCGAATCCGCGGCCGCCGACGTCGAACGTGCGCTCCTGGCTCTCGCCGAACCCGGCGCTCTCCCCGACAACTAGTCACCGCCTCGCCGACCAGCGTTCGGCCCAGGCTCACACACCCAACAACTGGAAGGAACCCACATGTCGAGTAAAGACCGCGTCGTCCTGGCATACTCAGGAGGACTGGACACCTCGGTCGCGATCGGATGGATCGGCGAACAGACCGGCCGCGAGGTTGTGGCCGTCGCCGTCGACGTCGGCCAGGGCGGTGAGGACCTCGAGGTGATTCGCCAGCGTGCCCTCGATTGCGGCGCGGTCGAAGCCTACGTTGCCGATGCGCGCGACGAGTTCGCATCCGAGTACTGCATGCCCGCCCTCAAGGCCAACGCCCTCTACGAGGGGAAGTACCCTCTCGTGTCTGCGCTGTCGCGCCCGGTGATCGTCAAGCACCTGGTCAAGGCTGCGCGCGAGTTCGGCGCGACAACCGTCGCGCACGGATGCACGGGCAAGGGCAACGATCAGGTGCGTTTCGAGGTGTCGATTACCTCGATGGCCCCGGACATGGACTGCATCTCCCCGGTCCGTGATCTCGCGCTCACCCGCGACGTCGCGATCGACTACGCCGAGAAACACAATCTGCCCATCGAAACAACGAAACACAACCCCTTCTCGATCGACCAAAACGTCTGGGGTCGCGCCATCGAAACGGGCTTCCTCGAGGACCTGTGGAACGCGCCCACCAAGGACGTCTACGTCTACACCGACGATCCGACCTATCCGCCTCTGCCCGACGAGGTCGTCATTACCTTCGATAAGGGTATCCCTGTGGCCATCGATGGGCGCCCGGTGAGCCCGCTGGAGGCGATCCAGGAGATGAACCGTCGGGCCGGGGCTCAGGGCATCGGCCGCATCGACATGGTGGAGGACCGCCTCGTGGGCATCAAGTCCCGTGAGATTTACGAGGCGCCGGGAGCCGTTGCGCTGATCGAGGCTCACCAGGCCCTCGAGGCGGTCACCCTCGAGCGCCTGCAGCACCGCTACAAGCGCCAGCTCGAGCAGACTTGGGGCGAATTGGTGTACGAAGCGCAGTGGTACTCGCCGCTGAAGAAGTCGCTGGACGCCTTCATCGAGCACACTCAGGAATACGTGAGCGGCGATATTCGCATGGTGCTGCACGGCGGTCGAGCCACCGTGAACGGGCGTCGCTCCGAGGCTTCCCTCTACGACTTCAACCTGGCGACCTATGAGACGGGCGATACGTTCGACCAGTCCTCCTCGAGGGGCTTCATCGACATCTACGGCATGCAATCGAAGTTGGCTGCCGCCCGCGACGTGCGTTTCGGAGTCAACATGGGCTACTGAGACTTTGCTGAGGGCGTTCTCACAGGGAATGTTTCAGTTGGGTTTCAAGAGGTGGGAGCGCCGGGAACGGCGCTCCCACCTCGCATAGTGTGTCGTGTATGACCTACGAAGCGAGCGCTGCGATCGATGCCACCGCAGACACCGACCGGGAGGATGCCCTACGCGCCCGGATGCTGCGCTATACGGTCGCGGGCATGTTCTTTGTGGGCTTCGCGGGGAAGGGGGTGCGGGGGATCTTCGGGGACATCGGTTCGCTGGTTCCCATGCTGATCCTCCTCGCGTTTTTCGTGGTGCTCTTTCGAGTCTCGGGTCGTTCCTTGAAGCTGCGGCGTTTTCCCACCACGATATGCCTCTTCGTTGCCTGGTGTGCCCTGACGTGTGCGTGGTCGGCGTCGCCGCTGCTCAGCGTCGAGTATTCGGCGATCCAAGTGTCGCTGACACTCGTGTCGATAGCCATTGCCGTGGCGCTCGACCTGGTCTCCCTCGTCGAGTCGTTGATCCTTGCCCTGCAATGGATCATCGGATCATCCTTCATACTCGAGGCCATCGTCGCCCTCACGGGGCAGGGCCCGCTCGCGCCTCCGACCTATTGGGGCAGAGGAACACTTCCGGCCTCGTACTACTGGATCGAGGGGCGTCTTCTTATCGGTGGACCGATTCAAGGATTTCCGGGCAATCGAAATCCGCTGGCCTTTGTCGCTCTCCTCCTCGCTGTATGCCTCATCCTGCGCTACATGCAGACCCGCTGCGCCAGGACCGCGACCGTCTTCTGGCTTGCGGCTTGCGGGGCGGTCCTCCTGCTCACGCAGTCAGCGACGGTTGCCCTGTCGACCGTCGGCTGCTTCCTGGTGATCGTCGGGCTCGTCGTTCAGCGTCGCGTTCCCGTTCGATGGCGTCTGCGAGTGATCGGGGCTTTCACCGCGGTGGGTATTGCGGCCGCTGTCGGAGCGTTCTTTGCCAGGCACATGATCGCCGATGCTTTTGGGCGTAGCCCGGACATGAGCGGGCGTTCTATCATCTGGCGTCGCGCCGCCGCCCTGATCGCCGAGCACCCCATCGGGGGGTGGGGCTGGTTCATCGGGTGGCCCACGTCGATCGAGCCCTTCTCCTCGCTCGTAATCCGAAACGACGGCACCGCGACCAACCAGGCGCACAACGTCTACGTCGAGGCCGCGTTGACCACGGGTTTCGTTGGCGCCGCGATCATCACCGGGGCGATCGTGTGGACCCTGTTTCGCGTCGTTAAGGTCGCCGTCGCTCACATCGACGACAACCTGTGGGACGTCATCCCGGCCGTGCTGATGATCGCGATGTTCATTCAGTCTTTCACCGAGTCGCGGCTTCTCTTCGAAGGCAACTGGATGCTCTTCGTCGTCATCGCCACGTGGGTCAAGGTTCGGGGCGAGGTGCCTCTCGTGTGGCCGTCGGCGGCCCGCCAGCATCTCGAATACTCTTAGACCTACACGTGACGTCATAACGCCCAGCCACAGGAGGTCTCCCATGCCGAAGTCCGAACAGCGCGTTTCTCTGTGGGGCGGTCGCTTCACGGGAGGGCCCTCGCAGGCGCTGGCCGCGCTGAGCGTATCGACCCACTTCGACTTTCGGCTCGCTCACGTCGACATCGCCGGGTCCCACGCCCATGCCGACGAACTTCATCGCGTCGGTCTCCTCAGTGATGCCGAATGCGCGGACATGCATGACGCTCTGGCACGGCTGGACGCCGACGTGGCCTCGGGATCCTTCCTGCCGGAGCCCCGCGATGAGGACGTACACACGGCGCTGGAACGCGGCCTCATCGAGCGAGCGGGCGCGACGCTGGGGGGCAAGCTCCGGGCCGGTCGCTCGCGCAACGACCAGATCGCGACACTCATCCGTGCCTATCTGCGGCAGGAGGCTCGCCACCTCGCTGGACGTGTCCTCGATATCGCCGACGCCCTGGTGAGCCAGTCTCGGCGTGCGGGGGATGCGGTGATGCCCGGGCGCACGCACATGCAGCATGCGCAACCGGTTCTGGTTGCTCACCACCTGCTGGCTCACGTGTGGCCGCTTCTGCGCGATATTGATCGCCTGCGCGACTGGGACAAGAGGGCCGCGATTTCGCCCTACGGATCGGGGGCGCTGGCAGGTAACACGCTCGGCATGGATCCTCGCCGCATCGCCGCTGCCCTCGGTTTCTCAGACTCGGTTCCCAACTCGATTGACGGCACCGCCGCTCGCGATGTCGTTGCGGAGTTTTCCTTCGTCTGCGCGCAGGTGGGAGTCGACATCTCGCGGCTGTCGGAGGAGATCGTCATCTGGAACACCAAGGAGTTCGGCTACGTGACGCTCGATGACTCCTACTCGACCGGATCCTCGATCATGCCACAGAAGAAGAACCCCGACGTCGCCGAGCTCGCGCGCGGCAAAGCGGGCCGCCTCATCGGCGACCTCACGGGCCTGCTCTCCGTCCTCAAGGGCCTGCCGCTGGCCTACGACCGCGACCTGCAGGAGGACAAGGAGCCCGTCTTCGACGCCGTGGACACCCTGGCCGTCCTGCTCCCGGCCGTGGCGGGCATGATCGGGACCATGACCCTGCACCTGGAGCGCATGGCGGAGCTGGCCCCCCGGGGCTTCTCCCTGGCCACCGACGTCGCCGAGTGGCTGGTCCAGCGGGGCGTGCCCTTCCGCAGCGCCCACGAGATCTCCGGCGCCTGCGTGAGGCGGTGCGAGGAGCGGGGCGTCGAGCTGTGGGACCTCACCGACGACGACTTCGCCGCCATCGACCCCCGCCTGACCCCGGGCGTGCGCGAGGTCCTGTCCGCGCAGGGCTCCGTGTCCGCGCGCCGCGGTCACGGCGGCACCGCGCCGGTCCGGGTGGCCGAGCAGCTGGCCCGTGCGATCGAGCGCACCGCCGGGCTGCGCGTCTTCTCCCGGGAGGGCTCCGTGCTCGACCGCCCCGCGGCGCCGGTCGGCCCCTCGTGCTCCCGGCCCTCCGGGAACGGCGCCTCCGGGTCCTCGGCCAGGGCCTGACGTGACTGCGTCCCGGCGGGCCGGACCCGCCCCCACCGGTGCGCCTGACGCCCCGGGGGAGGTCCTCGACCTCCTCGCCGGCGACCCGCTGGAGGTGTGTCCCCGCCTGCTGGGGGCGGTCCTGCGGGCGGAGGACTCCGAGGGCGCGGTCGCCGTGCGGCTCACCGAGGTGGAGGCCTACCGCGGGGAGGAGGACCCCGGCTCTCACGCCTTCCGCGGCCGCACCGCCCGCAATGCGACGATGTTCGAGGCGGCCGGGGCGGTTTACGTCTACTTCACCTACGGCATGCATCACTGCGCCAATATCGTGTGCGGGCCCGAGGGGCTGTCGCGGGCCGTGCTCCTGCGCGCGGGCGAAGTGACCGCGGGGACGGAACTGGCCCGGCGCCGTCGGCCCGCCGCCAGGGCCGACCGTGACCTGGCCCGCGGACCG
>ERZ772807.1474-NODE-1474-length-13038-cov-9.941000_pt1 | contig 13038 bp, 10 predicted proteins | sample MGYA00511472_ERZ772807 | MGnify/ENA primary metagenome ERZ772807 (study PRJEB29015, sample SAMEA2737947) | human oral metagenome | biome: human oral; feature: human-associated habitat; material: dental | place: China | collected 2039 ...
TCGACAATGGCGCCTACCCAATTGGCTACTACCACTTCCATCACCTCCTCGTCGGCAAGGACGTGCAGACCTCGGTCCTGGTGATGCGCGGCGTCAATGTGCTCATCGCCGTGACGCTTCTGGGAACCATCGGCTTCTGTGCGCCGCGGCAGTTGAGGCGGCCATTCATCGGCGCGATTGTCGCCTCGTGGGTCCCCATGGGGGTCTACTTCATCGCTTCCAACAATCCCAGCTCGTGGGCCGTCTCCGGGTTGATGGCATACTCCGCGGCAACATTTATGGCCCCGCAGCAGAACGGGCGTCGTCGTATTGCCCTCGTGATCTGCGCGGTGATCGGCGCCGTGATGTGCTTGACGTCGCGATATGACGCCGCCTTCTTCCTCCTTGTTGTCGGCCTTGCCCTGCTCTTCGCGGTGCCGTGGAAACGAGGGGGATGGATAGGGCTGAGTGCCCTCGCCGGAGTAGCCCTCCTCGGGTTCGGCACCTTTATGGCTTCGTCCCAGGTGTCGAAGGTCGCATACTTCCTGCGGGTTTTCGAGGCGTCTGATCCTGCAAAATCTGCCGACAAGCAGCCGTTCTTCGAGAAGCTCCTCGTTGGGCTGGAGACTGCTCCGAAGTATCTCGGCGGATTTTGGGGGCACACATGGACCCCGGGGTGGCACGATGTTCCTCTGGGGGCCCGTGCCCCCTATGTGCTCACCATTATGGCGGCCGGTGCTTTCGTGGCCGTCGGCTTGCGCCGTGGCGGTTGGCGGAAGTGGACCGCTCTGGCGATCATCGTGGGGTCGATGGTCCTTCTTCCGGCGTTGTTCTACGCCAACGGCGCCATGGACACCATCGAGCTCTATCAGGCCCGGTACATCTTCCCGCTGCTGGCGCCCACCTTCTTCCTCATGCTGGCCGTCGATCAGGATGAGGGGGCGTGGTTCACAGTTCCGCAGGCCGTCTGGGTCACCGTCTTCATATCGCTGTGCCAGACAATCACCCTGCATACGCTGCTGCTGCGATTCGTGCAGGGTGCCCAGGAACGGTGGGAACTCGACCTCAACAAGCATATCGAGTGGTGGTGGAGTGCACCGGTCTCACCCATGATGGTCTGGTTCCTCACGACCTGCTTCGCCACTGCGGCACTGGGAACCGCCATCGCAATGCTGACGCGCACAGCCGAGAAGTACGAGGCGCCCCAGGAGTCGTGAGCACTGTGGGCGGGCGGCGCGGAGTGGCGCCACCCGCCCACACGCATGAGGCAGGAACGGAGCAGGCCGGAGGTCTCCGGCCAGAATCCTCAGGACTGCTGGTTCTCCAGCAGACCCAGGAGGTAGGCGCCGTACCCGGACTTCACCAGGGGCTCGGCGCGCTGGCGCAGGCCCTCGTCGTCGATGAAGCCCATGCGCCAGGCGACCTCCTCGGGGGCGCCGATGTTGAGGCCCTGACGGTGCTGGACGGTACGGATGAAGCCGGTGGCGTCGGCCAGGGAGTCGAAGGTGCCGGTGTCGAGCCAGGCGGTGCCGCGGGGCAGGACCTCCACGGTGAGCCTGCCGGCCTCCAGGTAGGTGCGGTTGACGTCGGTGATCTCGTACTCGCCGCGGGCGGAGGGCTTGAGGTTCTTCGCGATCTCGACGACGTCGTTGTCATAGAAGTACAGGCCGGGAACGGCGTAGTTGGAGCGGGGCTGGGCCGGCTTCTCCTCGATGGAGATCGCCTTGAAGTTCTCGTCGAACTCGACCACGCCGTAGGCCGTGGGGTCGGCGACCTGGTAGGCGTAGACGACACCGCCGTCGGGGCTGGTGTGGCGGCGCAGCTGGGTGCCCATGCCGGGGCCGTAGAAGATGTTGTCGCCCAGGACCAGGGCGGCGCTGTCATCGCCGATGAAGTCGGCGCCCAGCACGAAGGCCTGAGCCAGGCCGTTGGGCTCCTGCTGAACCGTGTAGGACAGGTTGACGCCGAGCTGGGAGCCATCGCCCAGGAGGCGGTGGAAGGAGGGGGCGTCGTGGGGGGTGGTGATGACCAGGACGTCCTGGATCCCGGCGAGCATGAGGGTGCTCAGCGGGTAGTAGACCATCGGCTTGTCGTAGACGGGGACCAGCTGCTTGGAGGTCCCCAGGGTGATCGGGTTGAGTCGCGTGCCGGAGCCTCCGGCCAGAATGATTCCTCGCATACCCCAAGCATGACCCATTCCGGCCTCGAATGGCGCCAGGATCGAGCGGATCGGGAGCTCTTCTCCGTGGTTCACGGCACGTTCCGTCCCTGGCGGCCCCGTCTGAGGGGTGTCGAGCAGGCCGCGCCGATAGACTCGCACGGCGGCGCCTCGCAGACACGGTGGCGCCGAGACCGAGACCAGTGCGCACAGAAGGGGCCATCAATGGGGCAGATCGAGCTGGGCAAGCCGCTCGCCATCGAGCAGACGCCGATTCCGGGATTCCTGCGGATCGACCTGACTGTTCACGGGGACAACCGCGGCTGGTTCAAGGAGAACTGGCAGAGGGAGAAGATGCTGGCCCTGGGGCTGCCCGACTTCGGGCCGGTTCAGAACAACATCTCCTTCAACAACGAGGTCGGGGTCACCCGCGGCATCCACGCCGAGCCCTGGGACAAGTTCGTCTCGGTGGCCACCGGCCGCGTCTTCGGCGCCTGGGTGGACCTGCGCGAGGGGCCCTCCTTCGGAGCCGTCTACACCTGCGAGATCGACCCGTCGGTGGCGGTGTTCGTGCCTCGGGGCGTGGGCAACGCCTATCAGACGCTGGAGCCGGGCACCGCCTACACCTACCTGGTCAACGACCACTGGTCGCCCGACGCCCAGTACACCTTCCTCAACCTGGCCGATGAGACGGTGAACGTGCCCTGGCCGATCGCACTGAGTGAAGCCATCCTCTCCGACAAGGACAAGGCGCACCCCCGCCTGGCCGACGTCACCCCTTTCCCGGCTCCCGGGGCCCAGGCCTAGGACGTGCCCGCGTACCGGTACGGTGAGGCGCTATGAGACGACTTGAGCCGGCGCGCCAGCGGTACGCCTGGGGGTCGACCTCGGCCATTCCCGCCCTCCTGGGCAGGGCCGAGGACGGCGCCCCCTGGGCCGAGGCCTGGTACGGATCCCACCCGGCCGGTCCCGCCCAGGTCGCCGAGGGCGGCGTGCTGTCCGAGCTCATCGACGCCGAGCCGGAGCGTCTCCTGGGTGAGGACATCATCTGGCGCTTCGGGCGTCGGCTGCCCTTCCTCCTCAAGCTCATCGCTCCCGAGCAGCCCCTGTCCCTCCAGGTCCACCCCAGTCAGGCCCAGGCCGCCGAGGGCTACGCCCTGGAGAACGAGGCGGGCATCGCCCTGGACCACCCCTGCCGCAACTACAAGGACACGAACCACAAGCCGGAGATGGTCCTGGCCCTCACCCGCTTCCAGGCCGTTGCCGGCTTCCGGGCCCCGCGCCGCGCCGTTGAGGTCCTCTCCGGGCTGGACAGCCCCCTGGCCCGCCGGATGCGACGCACCCTGCGTCTCAACCCCACCCGCTACGGCATCCGGCAGGTCTTCTCCGACGTCGTCTCGGCCGCCACCCGTCCAAGCCCCCAGGAGATCGACGCCCTCGTCGCTGAGATCGCCGCCAGGTTCGAGGCCGGTACCTCCCCGTCGCTGCGGGTGGACTCCAACGTCGTGAAGATGGCCGGCACCTTCCCCGGAGACCCCGGCATCGCCGCCGCGCTCCTGCTCAACCCCGTCACGCTGCAGCCCGGTGAGGCACTGTTCGTGCCCGCGGGAAGCGTGCACGCCTACATCTCCGGTCTGGGCGTGGAGGTCATGGCCTCCTCGGACAACGTGCTGCGCGCCGGACTGACCGCCAAGCACATCGACGTCCCCGAGATGCTGGCCTGCGTCGACTACGTGGCGGCGCCGCCGGTGCGTCCGGCCCCCGAGTACCTCTCTCGCGCCACCCGCGCCTACTACGCGCCGGTGGACGACTTCGAGCTCATGGTCACCACCGTGGTGGCCGCCGACGGGCGCCTGCCGGTCCCCGGACGGGGGCCGCGCATCCTCCTGGCCGTCGAGGGCGCCATGACCCTGGTGTCCCAGGCCGACTCCCAGACCCTCGCCCAGGGCGAGGCCGTGTTCGTTGGTGCCGACGAACGCAGCCTGTTCGTGGAGGGGGAGGGGACCCTCGTCCAGGCCGACGTCCCCTGACCCCGGTGCTCAACGGGGCGTCAGCGTGACTGAGACCCGCCGACCCACTCGGTGATGCCCTCCTGCCGGGCGGCGGCCGCGGCGACGTCGTCACCCGCCTCGGGGGTGAGAACCACCGCCGTGCGCCCGGTGCGCCAGGCGACCAGGACCTCCTGGAGCATCTGGGCCGTGTCGGGGCTGCGCACCAGGACGGCACGCGAGGCGGAGGCCTTGTCGGCCCCCGTGGATGCGCCGGCCGCCTCGACCCGGGCCACCAGCTGGGCGCGCGTGAGGATGCTGGGCCCTTCGCCCGACGGGACGGTGCCCGCAGGAGCGCCCGGATCCGCAGGCACTGCCATCTCAGCGGTCAGGTCACTGAGGCACGTCAGGTCGCCAGCGGCGCTCACCGGAGTGAAGTGGTCGGGATAGTGCATGAGGTCGGCGGCGCCGTCGAGCACGAGAGCGGGCAGGTCGCCCGGCCAGCGCAGCGCCAGCGAGGCGGACGGGACCAGCACCTGCGCCTCGGCCTCCTCGCAGAGGCTCTCCGGGGTGAAGGCCACGCTCAGCTCGGGGACGAGGCCGGCGGCACGGATCTCCTCGCTGCTCCCCAGGAGCACACTGCGCCCCGCCAGCCACGTACCGCACGCCCAGGCGACGGTCCGCCAGTGAGGAGGGAGTGCCACATGGACTCCATCACCGGGTGCCGACTCCGATGTGACGAATCCCGCGGTCTTCGCCAGCCACATGGACAGGACGTGGCCGGTCAGCTCGACTCGTTCGTCGATTCCATAACAAATGAGCCACGGCCTGTCGGCATCCTGAGGACCGGGGAGCAGTGGCAGCAGGGGATCTGGCATGACCCCGATTGAAGCAGATCCACGGACTTTCAGGAACCTCCCTGGTAATGTCCAGTCGGTCGGGGCAATGTGTCACCATGCGTCAGGCGCCCTGAAATTCTCTGGAACACCGTGGGTATTTCTGCTGTCAGTCAGGTAGCGGGAGCCTCTCAGGGGATTTGTAGGAAGTCAACATATGGTGGCAACCAGATGGGGGTATTCCTTGATATATCAAGGAATGATGTCGACGGTCACGAGAGGGTGAAGTTTCCCTCCCCGGCTTGACTGGCCTTGTCTCACACGCATGTAATTCTTACTGGCAAGAAGCTCGGATCGAAGGGAGGCCGGCATGTGGAACATCCTCGGCGACGGCCCACTGAAGCACCCAGAGGAGCCTGACGCGGAGGTGCTGTCACTCCTCTTCGGTGGCGGTGACGACGTCGATGAAGGTCCTCTGGCGTGGCAGGAGCGCGCTCTGTGCGCTCAGACGGACCCTGAGGCCTTCTTCCCTGAGAAGGGCGGTTCCACACGCGAGGCCAAGCGAGTCTGTGCGACTTGCGAGGTTCGCGAGGAGTGCCTCGAGTACGCCCTCGCCAACGACGAGCGCTTCGGTATCTGGGGCGGCATGTCGGAGCGCGAGCGGCGCAAGCTCAAGCGTCGCGCAGTATGACCCCCGCCGGCTCCACACAGGGAGCCAGTCGGGTAGGAGCCCTGGCCGTCGTCGTGTCGGCCGGGGCGAGCCCGTTTCTGGCGCAGACACTGTCCGCGATCACCTCACAAACCTGCGCGCCCGACGTCGTCCTCGTCGTCGATGTCGCCTCGCGAGCCAACGGGCTGGGGGACGGGGCCCCGATCGAGGAGCTCGTGGAGCGGTCGGGGCTGGATGCCGTCACCGCGGTGCGCGTCGTCAGGGCCAAGGAGGCCAAGAACTTCGGAGACGCCGTCTCCCGGGGGCTGACCGCCTACGCCGGACTCGTGGCCGCCGGCAACCGCAAGCGCCGCAGCTCGGAGGGCGCCGACGACGCAGAGGGCTCGGACAGTGAGACCACCTCGAACGGGCCGCGTACCTCGGTGCGGGACCTGCTGCTGTCGGGCTCGGGTCCCATCACTGGCCCCACCGGGGCGCTGTCACCGATCACCGCCTACGAGCAGCGGCTCGTGGCTCCCACCGAGGCCGCCCCGGAGATGCCGGAGCACCAGGTGTGGTTCTGGCTGCTCCATGACGACTCCGCCCCAGCTGAGGACTGCCTCGAGCGGCTGCTCACTGCCGCGACCAATGCGCGCTCCGTGGGAGTCGTCGGGCCCAAGCAGGTGGGCTGGGACAACCCCGAGCTGCTTCTGGAGGTCGGGCTGCGCGCCACCGCCTCGGCCCGGCGCGCCAACGACATCGTCCCCGGCGAGGTCGACCAGGGCCAGCACGATGACCGCAGTGACGTCCTGGCCGTGGGAACCGCCGGCGCCCTCGTCGACCGGGCCGTGTGGGAGGAGATCGGCGGCATCGCCCCGTGGCTCGGCCCCTTCGGCGACGGTCTGGAGTTCTCGCGCGCCGCGCGCCTGGCCGGATACCGCGTCATCGTCGAACCCACGGCCGTCATCCGCCACCGACGGGCCTCCTACCAGGGGCTTCGCCGCCCCGCGTCCGTCTCGCACTCCTCCGGTGCGCAGCCCCGCACCGACGCCGAGGCCATCGAGGTCGCGCTGCCCGAGCCCGACCCGGAGAGGTCCTTCCGGGCCCGGCGCAGCGCCCAGCTCACCAACTGGGCGGCCTTCTCCGCCCGGCCCATCGGCCTGCTGCTGACCTGGTTCGTCATCCTCGGACTCATGCGCTTCGTGTGGCGCCTGGCCTCCAAGGCGCCGGCGCTGGCCCGCGACGAGCTCGGTGCGGCTCTGGCCGTGGCCGGACGCGGCCGACGGGTCAGGGCCGCCAGACGCCGGCTCGCTCAACACACCAAGGTGCCCGCATCCGCGCTGGGGCGCCTCTACGCCACGGCGGCCGAGATCCGCGGGGTGCGCCGCGACCGCACCCGCCAGGAGCGCGAGCGTCGCGCCCGTGCGGCAGCTCCCAGCGAGCTCGAGCTGCGCGAGCTCGCCGCACTGGCCCGCAGCCGGCGCCGCACCCTGAGCGCGGTCATGGTGCTGGTGCTGGTACTGAGCACCTACGGCCTGTCCCGGCTGCTGCTGACCCGCTCCATCACCGGTGGGGCCCTGCCCCTGTTCAGCGGTGACTGGCGTCAGATGTGGGACAGCGCCTGGAGCACCTGGATCGCCACCGCGGACGGATACCCGGGCGGCGTCACCCCGTTGCTGGCCATCCTGGCCCTACCGGCGGCCCTGGGAAGACTGGTGGGTCTGGAGACCAGCGCGCTCATCAGCGCCCTGGTTCTCCTGGCCCTGCCCCTGGCGGCGCTGGGGGCGTGGTTCGCCGCCGGCACGATGACCCGGAAGGTGGTGCTACGGGCCTGGGCGGCACTCGTGTGGGCCCTGTCCCCCAGCCTCCTGCTCGCCCTGGGCCAAGGGCGCCTCGGCGCTCTCCTGGTCCACCTCGTCCTGCCCTGGGCGCTGCTGGCCCTGGCCCGCGCGGTAGGCGCCGACCGACGGGACCTCGTTCTGTCCGGACTGGTGGGTGCCCACCTGCTCACCGACGACGAGCGCGCCGAGCTCGACCGCTTCTCCACCGAGAAGGTCACCGACCTCGCCCACCTGGATGAGGAGGCGCAGGCCGAAGCGCAGGCCGACTCGAGGGCCGAGGGCACTGAGGATGCTGCGGATGCAGTGGATGCTGCGGATGCAGTGAATGCAGTGAATGCTGAGGGCGATGCCGAGCCCGCCCAGGACGGGGAGGCTGACAGTAACCCCGCCCCGGATGACACCTCGGACGATGAGGCTCATGACCGCGGTGAGGATGAGGCGGAGACCGGCCGTGCGGCCCGGGCCCAGGCCGCACGGGAGGCCGAGGTCGACCTGCCTCCCACCGAGAAGTACGGCTACGGGTCGGCGACGGCCGCCGCAGTCGCAGGACTGCTGCTGAGCGTCGTCGTCGCGGCCGTCCCGGCCACCGCCGCCGTGCTGGCCGTCATCATCCTGCTGCTGTCGGCGACCACCCGACGCGGGTTCAAGCTCGTCCTCACCCTGGTGCCCATGCTGGTCACCGCCGCCCCGGCCTGGTGGGGCGCCTGGCGCCTGGGTCGGAGCGCAGGGTGGGCCGAAGGGGTCCGGCTGCTGCTGACCGACATCGGCCTGCCCGTCTCCGCACCGGCGCCGAGCAGCCTCGACCTGCTGGTCGGCTCCCCGATGGACCTGGACGCCCTTGTGCCCTCCGGGGCCCTGAGCGTCCTGCTGCGGGTACTGCTCGCGCTGGTCCCGGCCCTGGGTGTCATCGGGCTCTTCGTCTCCCGGCGCGTCCGGGTGGCCCGCACCGGCATCCTCCTGGCCGTGGGCGGCCTCCTCCTGGCCGGGCTATGCCTGCGTACCCCGACCGGGCTGGGCCCGGACGTCGACGGAAGCGGCCTGGCTCCCGTCAACGGGTGGTCCGGGGCCGGTCTCTCCCTGGCGCTGAGCGGTTTCCTCGCAGCGGCCCTGACCGCCGGAGAGACCATCTGGGCCCTGCTCGGGCAGCGTTCCAGAGGCGGCCGTCGCGCCCTGGAGCGCAGGAGCCGGAAGGATGCCGACGCGGCCTCCTCCCCGGCAGGTGGCCCCACGGCGAGGCGGAGGCGATCGCGCCGCCTCACAGCGGCCTTCACGACGGCCGCCTGCCTCGTCCTGCTCGCCCCGGTGGTGGTTGGCGGCGTCTGGTCCTACCAGGCCCACCGCGCCAGCAACCCGCGGGTCCTGGCGCTGCACTCCACGCCCCAGCAGATCCCGCTCATCGCCGAGCAGTTCCAGGGCTCGCAGGCGGCCGGAAGGGTCCTCAGACTCACCTCCACGCCGCAGGGGCTTCAGGCCACCATCTGGCGCGGGCCCGGCACCCAGGTCAGCGACGTCCTGCCCGGAGCGGTCAACGTCGAGGCGCGCACCCGTGCCGCAGCGGCGCTGGCCGACCCCGGACTCAGGCCCAGCAAGGACGGTCGGCGGGCCAGGCCCACCAGCGCCTCCTCAGGTCAGGCTCTCGTCCTGGACGATCCCGCTGACGCCGAGCTCGCCCAGATCGTCACCCGCGCCACCGCCGGCCAGGACAAGGGGGCCGCCGACGCCCTGGCGGCCCACGGCATCGCCGTCGTCCTGCTCGATGACCAGGAGGGTGACGCCGTCACCGCCGAGGCCCGCGTGGGCCTGGCCTCGACGCCCGGACTGGAGCAGCTCGCCCAGACCGCCTCGGGCAACTCCTGGCGGGTCACGTCCTCGGCGCACCCCGACTCGGCCCGCCTGAGCCTCCTGGACTCCGGTGGCGAGGTCACCCCGGTCGCCTCCACCGGTGCCGGTTCGGGGACCCGCACCCGGATTCCCGCCGGAGCCGGCCCCCGCACCCTCGTCATGGTGGAGCGCTCCGACGCCGGCTGGAGCGCCACCCTCGACGGCCGCCGCCTTGAGGTCACCACGGTTCGCGCCCAGGACGGCAGCTGGAAGCAGGGCTTCGCGGTCGGCTCCGAGGGCGGGGAGCTGGTGGTCACCCACACCCGCAGGTCCACTGCCGCCGCGACCTACACGATCTGGGCCGTCTGGGCCCTGACGCTAGTGGCGGCACTGCCCCTGCGACGCGGAAAGGAGACGGCCTCATGACTCAGCCCCGTCAGGACGACGCCGACAACCAGCAGGAGCCACCGGAGAAGTCCGAGCCCCAGCCCCCGCAGCACGAGTCGACGAGCCCGGGCCCGCAGCAGGCCGACAACGAGACCGACGACGAGCGCACGGACGAGCGCGCGGACGAGGGCGCTGACAGCCCCGCCGGCCAGGATCAGGACTCGGGCAGCGCCTCCACCGACGAGGCCGCTGACGACGCCTCCCGCACCGACACCGATGCCGTAGCGGAGGATGAGACTGATACCGCCGTCTCCCAGGCCACCCGGCCCGCCGAGCCCGGCAACCCCTCCACGAAGCGTCGGAGAAGGTCGAACAGCACCAGACGGCACCGCCGGTCACTGGGGCAGACGGTCGCCCGCGGCGTCGGCGTCCTGACCTCCCTCGCGCTCGCCGCAGCCGTCGGAGGCGTCACCTGGTGGGGGCACGCCGCGCCGACCACACCGACTCCCCAGCTGCAGGCCCTGAGCCTGGCCCAGCCCGGAGGCACCACCACCTACGTCTGCCCGCACGCGCCCACCAATACGTTGCGGGGAACCGACGTCGGCGCCATGGAGTCCGCCACTGCCATCGTCCCGGCCAAGGGAGCCGGTAGCGCCCAGTCGGCCACCTACGCGGGTCGGAGCATCCCCACCGACACCGCCACCTCCATGAGTACCGCCGAGGGCGGCATCCTCACCCTCGTCCCCGCGGACGGCCGGGTGGCCAACGCCGTCGGGGCGGTGACGACTCTGACCAAGAGCGGTGACCTGCGGGGGCTCACTGCCGCCCCCTGCACCCAGCCGGCCGCCATGTCCTGGATCGTGGGCGGCTCCATCGCGGCGGGCTCCTCGGCCGAGCTGCGACTGGTCAACCCCGGCGTCACCCCCGCCACCGCAAAAGTCACCCTCTACGGTTCCATCGGCCGACTCAGCCTGCCCAGCAACGGGGAGATCACCGTGCCCGCGGGCGGCTCCTCCTCCCTGGCCCTGGAGACGAAGGGCAGCCAGGACCCGCGCATCGCCGTATCCGTTGAGGCCGACGGCGGCTCCGTGGTGCCCACCCTCGTCACCGAGTCCCTCGACGGGGAGACCCCCGCCGGCACCGACGTCATCACCCCGGGAGCCGCCCCGGCCACCGACCTCGTGGTGCCCGGTGTGGAGATCGTTGAGCCGGCCACACAGGGCGAGGTTCCCGATGCCAAGACCAGCGCCGACTCCTCCGACACCCCGGCCGTGCGCATCGTCAACCCCGCAGCGGCCCCGGCGACCGTGTCGGTGACCATGCTCGGCAAGGACGGGGCCCGCCCGCTGAGCGGGGCGCAGTCCGTGACCATCGACGCCGGCTCCGTCTTCGACATCCAGCTGGCGGGCGTGCCCGCGGGCACCTACGGCGTGCAGGTCACCTCGAGTACGCCGGTGGGAGCCGCTGCCCGCATGGTGCGCAGCGGCGGTGAGTACCCCGCGCGCTCCAAGGCCCTCGTCCATGACCAGGCGTGGGCGCAGGCCGCGCTGCCTGGGGCCGTGGACTCCGGCCTGCTGGCGGTGCCGCGCGCGGCCTCCCTGAGCTCAGCGGTCACCGTGGCCAACAGTGGTGAGACCACCTCAGTGACCCTGTCCTCCCTCGACGGCTCCTGGAAGCAGGACGTCAAGGTCGCCAAGGGCGCCTCCGTCGTCGTCGAGGTGCCGGCCGAGGTCTCCGCCGTCCGCCTGAACGCAGCCGGTCAGGAGGGCTCGTCGGGGACCTCGCGAACCTCCAGCGGCCTGGCCGCCGCGACCATCGTGACGGCGCAGGCCGACGGAGACGTGGCCGGCACACTCATCTCCACCGTGCCGGCTCAGCCCGACGCCACCGTTCAGGCCCAGCGCCGCATCCTGCTGGACTGACGCACGCCTTCTTCTCACTCTTCTCGCCCAACCGGGCATTCTTCGCGTAGCCGGGCGGAAAAACGGTAGGGCTCCGCGAAATCTGCCCGGCTCGAAGAAACGCGCCGACGGTTCACGGAGCCGAGCCGGGATCGATCTCCTCGGGTCGGCGTCCCAGCATGAGGGCCACCTGCTCGACGACGACACGGTGCACCAGGTCGGCCAGCTCGGCCTCGTTCGTGGCTCGGGAGGCCACCGGTCGGCGGTAGATGACCACGCGCGCCGGCAGCCCCGCGCGAGGCTCCGCGGTGAAGCCGCGTCCCAGGACCACCGAGCGCTCCCAGGGCGCCGGATCCGAGGGCGGGACCTCCTCGACGGCGAACTGGATCTGATCCACCGGCGGCCAGCGCCTGGCCAGGTCCTGGGCCGCGTCCACGACCAGCTCGTCGAATCGCTCGGCACGGGTGCGCCAGGCCGGCAGGTTCGGCGGCAGGAGCGGACCGCGCAGCCCCCGGCCGTGACGGTCGCGACGACTACTCGGGCGCCGCCCCGGTGCCGCGGCGGATCGCAGGGGAGTCTGCCCGGGCGAGAAGGGGAACAGGTCGGTCACATCGGCCAGCCTAGGCGGCGTCTGGATGACCGGCGGGCAACGGCACGGTAACCTGCGAGCGTGAGAAGAGTCCGACACTGCCGCAAGCCCGGCTGCGAGCGCCCAGCCGTGGCCACCCTGACTTCCGTCTATGCGGACTCCACGATCGTGCTGGGGCCACTGGCCACCGAGGCCCAGCCCGAGGCCTATGACCTGTGCGATAAGCACGTCTCCTCCTTCACGGCCCCCCGCGGCTGGCAGATCATCCGCCTGGCCACCGAGTTCGAGCCGGCGCCCCCCAGTGAGGACGACCTCCTGGCCCTGGCCGACGCCGTTCGTGAGGCCTCCCGCGCTCCGCGCCCGGTCGCCTCGCCGGCCGAGCACCGGCCCCGTCCCGGCGGGATCATGCCGGTCTCCCTGACTGCCCCGCTGCCGCCCCCGCCGGAGATCGCTGAGGACGAGATCCTGCGGCGCGGGCACCTGCGGGTCCTGCGCGGACAGAAGGGTGACGCATGAACCGGTCGGAGGTCCCCGTGTCTGAGCAGCGAGCGGTCCTTCCCTCCGGGCTGAGGTCCACCCTGCGCTGCCCGCTGAGCGGCGATGAGCTCGTTGACGGCCTCGACGAGACCGGTCGCCCCGCACTCGTCTCCCGAAGCGCGGGCCTGGCCTACCCGGTGCGCGACGGCGTGCCGATCCTCCTGGTTCACGAGGCATCACGCGTGCCCGCTCCCGGTCCCGACTCTCAGGGCTGAGGCGCCGCGCCCTCGCTGCGAGCCGGATGGCCCGTCGGCGGGGACGAGCCCCGGGGCAGTTCAGCGCCGCCGGGTCTCCAGACCCACCCCATAGGGCGGGCGGGCCATGTCTCGCAGCACGTCCTCCTCCAGCCGGC
>ERZ772807.1476-NODE-1476-length-13009-cov-11.339509_pt1 | contig 13009 bp, 13 predicted proteins | sample MGYA00511472_ERZ772807 | MGnify/ENA primary metagenome ERZ772807 (study PRJEB29015, sample SAMEA2737947) | human oral metagenome | biome: human oral; feature: human-associated habitat; material: dental | place: China | collected 2039 ...
CTTTATACCAAGGGACTCACCACCGAGCAGATTAGTGAGGTGATAGAGACGGTTTATGTTCGGCTTTTCCGCAAGCAGCTCATCAATTTTGTGTTGCCCATGTCAAACGGCAGATATTAAACAGCGTCTCACATAAAGACAAACCCATAGTTAATCAAGAACTCAATGAAGTATTCACCTTGGAGAACAAAGAGTGCAAATCTTTGCAAGGTTATGAACATTTTATTACTTTTGTAAACCGATGGGAAAAGAAATACCCCGTGTTACGCAAATATAAAGCCCAACGTAATATTGCTTATTTCACCTATATGGACTTCCCTGTAGAAGTACAGAGATGCATTTATACGACGAATTGGATTGAGCGGCTCAACAGAAAGTATAAAAGAACCATTAAGATGAGAGCTGCAATGCCGTCAAGTCAATCGGTTTTATTTCTATTGGCATCTGTTGCAATGGAAGAAACGCAGACGACATATCGAAGGAAAGTCTATCAATGGAGATACTGGAAAGAGAGTAAATAATTTTGAACAAAATGGAAGATATAGGAAATTATGGTTACACACTTTTTAGGACAATACCACCACAATCCTTGCAGGAATATATCTGAACAGAACGTCAATACCCATTCTTTTTAACATTTGAGCTATTACAGAAGATACAGTTTTTTTATTCATAGGTTTTAAAATGCTGCAAAGGTAGTAAATAAAAGTGTTCCATGAGGTTTTCAGCCTACCAAATGTCCATTACACCACAAAACATTTGCTTTCAGCGTGGCAAAAAATAACCAAGAAAAACAACAAAACCTTTTTCGTATTTTACAAAAAATAGATTACCTTTGCTTTCGAATAAGGTGTTTCTTATCCACAACACCATAAATTACAGACCAATAAATAAAAAATTGTATTATGACTTACAAAGAATTATCCATGAAAGAGTTTTTAAAGCTACATGCGAAGCTGGTGCTGAAAGGAGCTGTTGTATTGTGCTGTGCCATTTTTAGCGCGTGTTCAATGCCTGTACTCGAATTTGAAAAAAAGGATTTGGCAATTACAAATCTTGACGGCAAGACCATTCCCATAACAGTTGAGCTTGCCCGCTCACGCCGAGAGATGACAAAAGGCTTTATGGGTCGCACAAATATTCCCGATGGAACGGGCATGCTTTTTGTGTTTAAAACAGACCAAAAGCTCGCTTTCTGGATGAAAGACACGCCTACGCCCCTTTCAATCGCGTTCATCAGTGCAAGTGGCAAAATATGCGAAACACGCGATATGGCACCGTTCAGTGAGGCAAGTGTAGAGTCGTCGCAACCAGTGCGCTATGCGCTCGAAGTGCCTCAAGGCTGGTTCAAGAAGAACAACATTGGGCCGGGATGTTCTATAAAGCTGCCATAACCGAGGCTGACGACCCCTGCCGCACAAACGCAGTAGATCAATTGGCCTGCGGTGAGCTGACAACCCATGGGGAGGCGTAGTAATAGGCCAGTTCGGGATAACAATGGATACCATTTGAGTTATTCAATAAGGAATGATGCTGTGCGAATAACAAGCTAAGTGTTGTCTTTTGCGCAAGTTTGCAATGCGCAAACAACCTCAAAGGGGTTGTTGACGTAGCAATGGCAACAGAGATATTGGTGCTGCTCATAACGACAATTATCTTATCCCGAACTCGCGTATAAATGAAATTAATCCCCGAAATCCTTGCATTTTTTGGGGATATTTCATATCTGACCCTTGACAAGGAATCGTTGTAATCAACTCACAATTGAAGCGTGACAAAACTTTCACTACTACTTGTGTAATTCGAAATAATTTCCGAATTTTATCCATGTGTAAGGACTCAGTAGGAATTTAGTGGGGATACACAAATAATGGCTCTGTAGAAATGTCATTAACAAACTTCTTTTCATACCATGTCATTATCTAAATATTCGATTTTATAACGATTTCAAACCACCCCGTTAGTTGATTGTTAGGATTCTGTAACTCGGTACAGATTTCTTTAATGGCAACCCACCTATAGCATTCTACTTCCGATTGGTTTATTACCAATTGTCAATCTGGAAGCATATTGCTATGCCAAAGCAAAGATTACCCAACAGCTTGTTTCTATAGTCATTTCTGCGTGTATCGTATGCTTTCAGTAGATAGAAATCATCACTTACCGAAGCCATGAGGGCTATCCTTGGAGTGATATGATACTTAAAGCCCGCACCGATAGAAAAGAACAAATTGAAATCCGATTGCTCGTCAGCTAACGAATACTTCAAGTTTATGTCTGTGCTTTTCTTACGAATCATCCCGAAGCTACCTAAACGCAGATTAATAAAAGGTGAACACCTTTTGTCAAATAGAAAAAAATGTGTACTCACATAAACGGGTATCGTTGATAGGCGATATTGCTTGTGATAGCTATATCCAACACCAGCACCTATTGTTAGGTTCTCATTCAGGAACTTCTCGTGCATGTAGTTGAGGGAGTTACACTGGATTTCGTAATCGCAAAGTCCAAAACCGCTTGTCAGGCTGACAACATTCAGACATCCGTTACCGGGAGTATAGGATGACTGAGCTCGTGATACCGCCGGAACCGCTAACAGTGCTATAAGCACCGACTTAAAAAACTTTCTATAATTGTTGCCACACATGCATCCATTATATAACTATCAGGGTGATGTCCCGACATTTCTATTTACAAAGATACCTATTTAAAATTAACACTATTATAATTTTCGTTGTAATTAAACGACATTAACACAACAAAGTAAAGACCTCAAGATTCTGATTCATGTATCATCGCTGTGACATGAATAGTATTGTTTGGAGTGAGAACACCAGTATTATTTGAGCGATATTATCATATAACCACTTTCTTTATACAAAAGGACAATATAATCTTTACTCTTTAAAAAGTTGGGAATAAGGCATAGGAGAAAGAAAATATTTGCTGTTTCGCTTTGAGGTTTAGGAGATTTTCTCTAATTTCGCAACCTAAGATGAGAAAAAATATGATATCATTTGAAAGCGACTACAACAATGGTGCCCATCCATTAGTGCTGAAACGGCTCATAGACACAAACAAGACAAAGACTCTTTCGTATGGGTATGATGAATATAGCGATGCTGCCAAAGAGAAAATCAAGGTTGCTTGTGAGAATCCTGACGCACAAATATGGTTCCTTGTAGGTGGTACGCAGACCAATGCTACAGTCATTGACTCCATTCTGCATACTTATGAAGGAGTGATAGCAGTGGATAGTGGGCACATTGCAACGCATGAGGCTGGTGCAATAGAGTTCACGGGGCATAAGGTTATCACGATTCCTGGTAAGGAAGGGAAGATGGAAGCAAAGACATTAGACCAGTTCATGGATGATTTTCTGCATGATGATAATGCTGCACACTCCGTCTATCCAGGTATGGTTTACATCACTATGCCAACAGAGTATGGCACACTTTACAGCGCGAAGGACTTGGATGATATCTATCAGGTTTGTCAAAAATATCATATTGTACTCTATGTTGATGGTGCCCGACTTGGTTACGGGCTGACAGCTCCTACAAGTGACATCACGCTTCCTTACCTTTCACGCCATTGTGACGTCTTTTATATTGGTGGAACAAAGGAGGGAGCGCTCTGTGGAGAGGCAGTTGTCTTCACACATAACAATGCTCACGAGCACTTTTTCAATATTGTTAAGCAGCATGGAGCGCTCATGGCGAAAAGTAGACTGATTGGTTGTCAGTTTGAAGCACTCTTTACCGACGACCTTTACTTCACTGTTTCGCGTCATGCCAATAAGATGGCAGAACGTATGAAACAGCTTTTTAAGCGTAAAGGATATGAGTTTTATATTGATTCCCCAACCAATCAGCAGTTCATTATCTTGCCGAATGAGGAGGTGAATCGCCTTGCAAAAGAAGTGATTTTCACCCATTGGGGAAAATATGATGAGCATCACACAATCTGTCGGTTTGTTACTTCGTGGGCAACAACGGAAGAAGAGCTGGCAGAATTGGAGAGATTATTAGGTTAAGCATCAACTTGTGGGATTGTCTCTACATGGGGCTGTGTTAAAAAATCAAGCGCTATAACGATTTTCATAGTAGAGTTATCCCAAGGTCGTATCATCATCGAAGACAAAAGAGAAGAGAACTGCAGCTTTATGTCGCAGTTCTCTTCTCTTTATATGTACCATCTAATTGCACACTTTGCGTATATTCGCGCTACAATTAGAGGTTAGGATTCATTGCTTTCCACTGATCAACAGCAGGAACGATGCCCAATTCTACAATTTCATCGCGCATTTTGCAAAGATGCTCATAAGACTTTTGCAAGCCTGCCATCTCTTCTTCTGTACCTGTTGGTGCAACAAAATGAACGCCAGTCTTATCAATTGTAGTTGGCATAGCCATCATAACGTTCTTGAAGCCCAACTTATCGTTGTTTACATAGCAACCTGCGGGCAATGTGAATTCCTTACCGCCCATTGCTGCTTCAATCATTTTTACTGCGTTGTAAGCAGGACTCTGGAATGAGCTGCGGCCACGAAGTTTGATGATGTTCGAACCTCCTTGCACTGTGTGGTGCTTGATTTCTTCCCAACGCTCAGCAGAAAGGTTCATATCACTCAACGGCTTGCCATCGACTTTCACTTGAGAAGCGAACACAGCCATCTGCTCACCATGACCACCATAGGTGTGTGCACCAGTTACTTTGTCTTGCTGTACACCAAACTCTTCGGCTAAAGCCTGCTGCAAACGGGTTGAATCCAAAGCAGCTAACGAGGTGAGTTGGTTGGGTTTCAAACCTGAATGAATCAAAGTTGTTAAGGCTGTTACATCAGCAGGATTGAAGATTACGACTACATGCTCTACATTAGGACAATATTTTTTAATGTTATCGCCAAACTCAGCCGCAATCTTGCAGTTGCCCTTCAGCAGGTCTTCACGTGTCATACCTTCCTTACGAGGCGCACCACCTGAAGAAATAATGTACTTAGCACCCGTGAAAGCTTTCTCAGGGTCAGTTGTATAACTGAGCTTAGCACCTGGGAATGCGCATTGTGCCATTTCATCATACACGCCATGCACACCTGGTTCGAAGATGTCGTAAAGACAAATGTTAGGTGTAAGACCGAGCATTAAAGCACTCTGTACCATGTTTGAGCCAATCATTCCACCAGCTCCTACGATGACAAGTTTGTCGTTTGATAAATAATTCATAATTTGATTTGATATTTATTGAGATAAAATTTTATCCTTTTGCTTGTCGCAAAGTTAATAAAAAAATGATGATTGATGTTGTTTCTTATGGGTTTATTTGTTGTTAATTCTTAAAAGCCATACCTTTGCAAAGTAGAATTAGCAAAATAGAATAGGGTTATGACAATAGCAGAACGATTACAGGCATTGCGCGAAGTGATGCAACAGGAACATCTCAGCGCATTTATCTTTCCCAGCACCGATGCACACCAAAGTGAATATGTGGCTGATTTTTGGAAAGGGCGGCAATGGATTTCAGGCTTCACGGGCTCTGCAGGCACCATTGTAGTGACACAAAATGCTGCAGCACTTTGGACAGATTCGCGTTATTTCATTGCTGCGGAAAAACAATTAGCAGGCACAGGCATTCAGCTTATGCGCCTACGCCAGCCCGAAACGCCAACGATGACGGCATGGATAGCCACACAATGTCTGCCGGGAAGTGAAATTGGTATTGACGGAACGGTGTGGAGTTATGCTGACACCGAGCAGCTCATAGCCGATTTACGTGCGGCTGGCGGCATGACCCTGCGTGTGAATTTCGACCCACTGCAACGCATTTGGAAAGACCGTCCTGCACTGCCTAATGCTCCCATCGTGTGTCAACCTCTACAATATGCGGGTGAGACTACGGCCTCAAAACTGCAACGAATACGAGAGAAGTTAGCAGAGTTGCATTGCGACGGCATGCTCATCTCGGCCTTAGACGACATTGCTTGGACGTTGAATCTCCGTGGAACAGATGTGCACTGTACCCCCGTTTTTGTAGCTTACTTGCTACTCGAAAATGAAAAGACCACACTCTTTGTGGCGGATTCGAAACTAAGTCCTGAAGTACGTGCCTACCTTGAGAGCGAACATATCGCTGTGAAACCTTATGATGCTATTGCAAGCTATCTCAAGAAAGATTATTTCGCCTATAACCTGCTACTCGATCCACACGAAACCAATAGTTATCTTGTTGCTTGCGCCAAGCCGAATGTGGCACAAATTGTTTTTCGTCCATCCCCTATTCCACGAATGAAAGCGATTAAAAATGCGGCCGAAATAGTCAGCTTTCACGAAGCGATGCGCAAAGATGGTGTGGCGATGGTGAAGTTTTTGAAATGGGTTGACGAAAATGTTGCCCGAGAAGCACTCACAGAACTTTCACTCAGCCAAAAGCTTTATGAACTACGTGCAGCACAACCGCTGTTTAAAGATATCTCATTTGACTCGATCGTAGCCTACGAAGCGCATGGAGCCATCGTGCACTACACGCCTACAGCCACAAGCAACGCGCGCATAATGCCCCATGGATTTGTGCTGATTGACAGCGGTGCGCAATATCAAGATGGGACGACCGACATCACTCGCACCATCGCCCTTGGCCCTATCTCCGACGAGCAGACACGTATTTACACCCTCGTATTGAAGGCCCATATTCAACTTGCACTTGCTGTATTCCCTCAATACGCCTGCGGTACGCAAATTGACGCTTTAGCACGCGAGCCACTTTGGCGTGCAGGGTACAATTTCCTTCACGGAACAGGGCACGGCGTAGGGGCCTATCTCGCTGTACATGAAGGACCACAGCAAGTGCGAATGGAATATAATGCTACACCTTTAGAAGCAGGTATGACCATCACGAACGAGCCAGGTATCTATGTAGAAAATGCTTTTGGCGTGCGCATTGAGAACACGATGCTCATCGAACAACACAGCCAAACGCCTTTCGGTACATTCCTTTGTCTCAAACCCCTCACATTATGCCCCATTGACACGCGCCCCATTTACACACAATTACTCACCAACGAGGAGCTGCAATGGATTAATGATTATCATCAACACGTTTACAAAGCCCTCTCTCCTACTCTCAACGATGATGAACAGGAATGGTTAGCCAAAGCAACAGCGCCCATTTCGGTTTGCTAAATTTTTAAAAATAGTACTGCACATCGGTCTTGCCTGATGAATTTTCCGTAATTTTGCAGGCGCAATAAAAAGAAGCGTTCAAGTGAAACGTATATTCCACCCTCATATTACACCTGTAGCTAAAGCTGCATTGGTGCTGTTTGTGTTGCTGGCAGTCTATTATTTCTGGACATGGCAGCCTCTCTTTGGTCTCATAGCGACACTCGTTGCTGTGCTCGCCACAGACCGTGCGCTCCATACAACTTACGTCTTTGCGCAAAACAGCTCAGGTGTAGAGGAACTTATCATAACCCATGGTCGCCTTTCACGCAGCCGCGTCATTCGTGTTTCGGACATCGTGAGAATAACACCTATGCGCACAGCCTTCGGTCTTAGCCGTTATCTGCTGCTACACTATGGCACCCACCATCTGCAAAGCGTGCAGCCCGATGATGTGGAAGGGTTTATCCAAGAATTAAAGAAGCGACAATGAAACGCATAACCTATCTCCTTCTACTCTTTCTTTTTGCCCACATCCCTACCTTTGCTCAGGTAGACAACGATTCGATTGAAGAAGACGACATCATTCAGCACGCCGACTCGGCACTGCTCAACATGCTCGTCCCCGACTCTATCGTGCGCCCTTGGCCCGAAAGTGTGCAGTACCAGTTGCGACAGCTCATGCAAAGTGACATGTTACAAACCTCGCAGGTGGGACTGATGGTTTACGACCTCACGGCCGACAGCGCACTCTTTGTTTACAATGAGCGCCAACTCATGCGCCCTGCCAGCACCATGAAACTACTTACAGCCATTACAGCCATCGACCATTTGGGAGGTGACTACCAGTTTAAAACAGAGTTGTGCTACACTGGGAAGATTGAGAATCGAAAGTTAACAGGCGACATTTATTGTGTGGGAGGATTCGACCCACGGTTTAACACCGACGATTTGCATGCTTTTGTCGAGGCTATTCAGAAAATGGGTATCGACACCATTGAGGGGCACCTCTACGCAGACAAAAGCATGAAAGAAGCGAAAGACTTTGGTGAGGGCTGGTGCTGGGACGATAAAAATCCAGTGCTCTCACCCTTACTAATTAGTGGTAAAGACACGTTCATGAGTCGCTTTCTCAATGCACTCATGGCAGCTAACATTGTTGTCGATGCGCCTATTGACGAGAAGACCAAACCAAACGATTCCTATTGCATTGTGAATCGTTTCCACACGATGGATCAAATTCTCATGCGCATGCTCAAAGATAGCAACAATCTCTACGCCGAATCCATGTACTATCAATTAGCGGCAGCTACAGGAAGTCGCCCCGCCACAGCCAAGCATGCACGCGAAGCAGAAAGAGTGCTCTTGCGCAAGGTGGGGCTCAACCCGGCGAACTATAGATTGGCCGATGGTTCGGGGCTCTCGCTCTACAACTATCTGTCGGCCGAAGCCGAAGTGAAGCTGCTGCGCTACGCCTATCAAAACGAGAACATTTTCTACCACCTCTATCAAGCCTTACCCATTGCCGGTGTCGACGGCACACTGAAGAAACGCATGCTCAGCACCTTCACGCGCAACAATGTAAGGGCAAAAACCGGCACACTAACGGGCATTAGCAGTTTAGCAGGCTATTGCAAGGCGGCCAATGGACATTGGCTCTCTTTCGCCATTATCAATCAAGGTGTGATGCATGCACGCAATGCCAAGAATTTCCAAAATCGCGTATGCACCATCCTCTGCGCCCCTAATTGATGTTCTGGGGAATTTCATCAATGGTTTTCACGATAGAATCGCCCGTAGGCAGATGGAAGAAGCCCACGCGAATGACATGCCCAAAGTCGGCATTGCCACGCACACGCAGATGCACAGCTTTCCCCAACAGCAACGTGTCGCGCCGAGACGGATAGGACACTAATTGCAAAAGATGCTTTGTGCTGCCATCGCCCACATAGAAAATATCGGCACTGTCATGCGCGACGACGGCCACAGAATCGCATGGAACGACTTTCTTTTTTGCGGCAACAACCGGTTCAAACACTTGCGCCGCAACCGTATCGCCCAACGGTTCCTCTTTTACAAAGCGACACGAAACGGCTGAGCACATCAGCAAGAGAAATCCGGTAAAACCTATTAATAATCTTTTCATATCTGTTCAATTCATTTCTTTGCGCGAAACTCTTTCTCGGCCAGCACAATAAGAATATCGCCATAGGTGATGTGCTCGGGACAATGCTCTTTAAGCACCTTACGCTCCGTTGATGTGCCCAAGCGTTCAACAACAGGATTGACACAATCGTAACGTTCCTGCCCGATGATCGCAACTGCCGACAACTCACCCTGCGCCACATAATGAGCCAGATGGCCCTCAATGGTCGAAACCGTAAGGCTGCGCTCCACGGCAATATCGCCAATGGTCTTCCCCTCCTCAAACAACTGTCGCGTTATTTCGCGTGTATTCACTTTTGTGGGCTTCTCCGCTTTCGGCTTTTCAGTCGTGCGCTGCCGCCGCCTCTTGGTTGGCTCGGGAGAGGATTCCACCTCGTCAATCGCCTCCAAGAAACACTTTTGACGCAACTTTAAATAGCTCTCCGCCTGGAATCCGGCTTTGAGAATAGCCGTCAACAAATAATATTTACTCAGATAAGCCACACGCAGTTCGGCATAAGTCGTCTGCAAACGCTCCACCCCCTGCTTATTTCCCACTTTTGCCTCTTTCGTCTGTGCCAAAAGCGGACGCAAATAAGTATTGAGCTGCGCGATGAAGTAGCCGACACTTTTCTGCATGCGCTCTACAAACGCCTCGTCCTGCAAGGTTTCGAAAGACTGTTGCGCAATAAATTTCAGCCACTTCGCAGCCACATCAGCCACCTGCGTTTGCATGCTTTGCAACGTGGCTTTGTGCAGCATTTGCAGTTTTGGATAGGCATGCAACCATTCGATAGCCGACCGATTGAGCGCTTCCTCGGCCTGCATGAGGTCGCGGAAATTAAATAGTTCCAACAGCTGCTGCCGATAATAATCTTGCTTCAGGTAAGGCAACTTCACAATGCTTTCTTCGGCCGCATGCTCTTGCTGTTCGATATAGGCATCCACCCGATGGTCATTCATGATGGCATTGGCGTGCAAGGGCGAAGCCAACACCAGCCCTTCGAGCGTCTTGCAGCGACTGAGCGCCACATAAACCTGTCCCGAAGCAAACGAAGCGCCCGCATCAATAATGGCATGTTCGAAAGTGAGTCCCTGACTCTTATGAATGGTGATGGCCCAAGCCAAGCGCAGCGGATATTGCGTAAAAGCACCTTGCACCTCGGGTTCAATCTCTTTGGTTTTCTCGTTAATCACATACCGCGTGTTCTCCCACACTTGCCGTTCCACCGAAATATCGAATTCGTCGCCCTCGCAATGCACCAAGATGCAATCATCATCAATCGCCTTCACCCGGCCTATGCGCCCATTATAATATTGATGAGCCGGCGAAGCGTCATTGCGCACAAACATCACTTGCGCACCTTTCTTCAACACCAATTGCTCGCTCGTGGGATAACTATACTCCGGGAACGTGCCTCTTATCTCGGCTGCAAAGCAAAATGCGGGTTCTTCTATGGCCACCAACTGTTGCTCATTATAATGATCGGCCATGGCATTGTGCGTCGTCAACCGAATATAGCCCGCTTCCTTCGGTGGAACAAAGTCGGGCTGATAGCGTGCGTTCAATGCCGCAAGATCATCTGCTGTGGTCTCGCCATTACGCACATGATTCAAAATTCGCAGGAAGATTTCGTTTTGCTGCCGATAAACCTTCTTCAACTCAATCGTCACATAAGAAACCTTAGCCAAAGCATGGCTATCGAAGAAGTAGGGCGTGGCGTAATGTCGATTCAGCAGCATGGCGTCTTCGTCGGTCACCACGGGCGTGAGCTGCTGCAAGTCGCCTATCATCAGCAACTGCACGCCACCAAAAGGTTGCAACGGATTTCGAAACCTTCGAAGCACGGCATCAATGGCATCTAACAAATCGCTGCGCACCATACTGATTTCATCGATGATAAGCAGGTCGAGCGTCTTGAGGATGTTGCGTTTGATGGCCGAAAAAGCAAATTTCTCCTTGTAGGTCATGTGGGGCACATAAGGCGAGAACGGCAACTGAAAGAACGAATGGATGGTCACTCCGCGCGCGTTGACAGCCGCTACGCCCGTTGGCGCCACTATGACAAAACGCTTCTGTGTCTCGGCTACAAACTGCCGCAAGAAGGTGGTTTTGCCCGTGCCGGCCTTGCCAGTGAGAAAGACACTCGTGCCCGTGTGCTCTACAAAATCCCACGCATAGTTCAATTCCTTATTTTCTTTTTCCACGCTTATGCTGCTTGAATGATGAAACAAAACGCCTTGATAAAGCTCTACAAAGTTAAAGGTTTTATTTCAGAAATCGTTAACTTTGCAGCGGTATGGAGCAGAGTAACAACATTTTCACCCCCACTTTATTAACATGGTTTGCACAGAATGCCCGCGATTTGCCTTGGCGACACACCCAAGACCCCTACGCCATTTGGCTGAGCGAAATCATCTTGCAGCAAACACGCATCGCACAAGGGACAGCCTATTGGCAGCGCTTCATGCAGCGTTGGCCCACAGTGAACGACCTCGCCCGCGCCAGCGAAGACGAGGTGCTGCGCGCGTGGCAGGGCTTAGGATATTATTCGCGTGCGCGGAACTTGCATCATGCCGCCCAACAAATTGTCCAACAAGGCACATTCCCCAATAACTATGCCGACCTGCGCAGGCTGAAAGGCGTGGGCGACTATACGGCGGCGGCCATCGCCAGCATGGCCTTCCATCAACCCCATGCTGCCGTCGACGGCAACTTCTATCGTGTTTTCGCCCGCTATTTTGGCCTCAGCCAGCCCATCAACACCCCTCAAGGCAAGCAACTGTTTGCCACGATGGCACAGGACTATCTGCCGCCCCGTCAGGCTTCGGCTTATAACCAAGCCATCATGGATTTCGGAGCCACGGTGTGCACACCCAAAGCACCCTCCTGCTCCGCCTGCCCACTGCAAGAGACCTGCGCGGCCTTTCGCGAAGACCGCGTCGACCAGTTGCCCGTGAAATTGCGCACGCTCAAAGTGAAACAGCGCCAAATGGATTGCTTTTATGTGCATTATCATGGTCAGATAGCACTCCACAAGCGCGCTGCCGGCGACATCTGGCAAGGGCTGTGGACAGTTCCCGAGGCCGACCACCTCTCCGCCTCACTTCGCCAACAAGCCACGCTGCTAAAATCGAATGTAAAACACGTGCTCACACATCGCGTCATCCACGCCAACTTCTATCAGCTTGAATGCCATGAGCGCCCCACCCTCCCCGCAGATTTCATTTGGATTGACGAAGCCGACATCGACCACTACGCCATTCCCCGCCTCATGGAAATGCTCCTCGACTGCTTGGCTTAGCGCCTAACAAGCAGAAACATTGTCGGCGAGCCCCTCGCCGCGACTATACACTCATATTTATGACGCGGCGAACTGTTCGCCACGACTATGCACTAATGTTTGTGACGCGGCGAACTGTTCGCCTCGACTATACATTTATGTTTGTGACGCGGCGAGCACCTCGCCACGACTATACATTTATATTTATGACGCGGCGAGCACCTCGCCACGACTATTCACTCATGTTTGTGACGCGGCGAACTATTCGCCACGACTATTCACTTATGTTTGTGATGCGGCGAACTATTCGCCTCGACTATTCACTTATTTTTGTGATGCGGCGAACTATTCGCCACGACTATGCACTAATGTTTGTGACGCGGCGAGCACCTCGCCACGACTATACATTTATATTTATGACGC
>ERZ772807.1481-NODE-1481-length-12952-cov-4.919051_pt1 | contig 12952 bp, 11 predicted proteins | sample MGYA00511472_ERZ772807 | MGnify/ENA primary metagenome ERZ772807 (study PRJEB29015, sample SAMEA2737947) | human oral metagenome | biome: human oral; feature: human-associated habitat; material: dental | place: China | collected 2039 ...
GCTAAGGCTTCAGAGGAGCTTACCTTCGCTGAAAAATTCGACAAGATTATCGTAAATGACGATCTTGAGAAAGCAAAGCAAGAGACTTACAAGGTTGTAAAGGCGTTCTTAGAGGGATAAAAAAGCCTCCCCCAACCCCTCCGAAAGGAGGGGAGCCCTAATAGATTGCAAATAGTAAAAGAACCATTTCTAATAACGCCTATATTTTCTATAATGAATAGAACATATAGCACTGCTAATACTTATAGGTCCTAAAGCCCATTACACCATTATGAAACCATCATCTCACTTCACTCCTATTAGCACTCCCCTCCCTTCGGAGGGGTTGGGGGAGGCTTCCATTGGCATCTTTGGTGGCTCTTTCAACCCCATTCATAATGGTCATATAGCCCTTGCAAAGGCTTTTCTTGAGAAAGAAAACTTAGACGAGGTATGGTTTCTTGTGTCACCTCAAAACCCATTCAAAGTAAATCAGCAGCTCTTAGCTGACCACCTTCGCTTAGAATTAGTGCGCAAAGCAATAGCCGATAACCCACATTTCAGGGCTTCAGACTATGAGTTCCAACTTCCGAAGCCTTCTTATACTTGGAACACGCTACAACATCTCAGCCATGACTACCCTACTCATCGCTTCACCCTTCTCGTTGGTGGAGACAACTGGGCAGCTTTCGACCGCTGGTATCATGCAGAAGACATCCTTTCCAGTTACAAGATCGTTGTTTATCCACGACGTGGTCAAGAAATAGATAAATCTACCCTCCCCACAAACGTTAGCCTACTCCAAACCCCACTCATCGATGTCAGTAGCACCGACGTCCGCCAACGAGTAGAGCAAGGCGAAGATATAAGTAAACTCGTACCTGAAGAGATTTTAAATGATATCCAACGACTTTATTAAGCCATAACACCTACTGAACACAAATAGCTTTCAGCAAAGAAAATGATTGGTCGACTTCATAAACCTTCATTACACAGCCAATCATTCGTAACTTACAACATTACTTATACACTTCAGCAATCACTTATGTCATCTTCTATGCTTGTGCATATGTCCAACACGCTTCGTGCAGAGGCTTAATACCAGACGTGCGGAGGCTTAGCACGACATGTGCGGTTGATAACAGAAAACGGACGAAAAGGCACTTACCTACTCAGATTGTATTATTTTACCCCTAAGCTTTGACTTATCTTAAAAATAGTGTTAACTTTGCAAGTAAATAAATACGCCTATATGAATTTTGCTAAATACGCAGTCAGCTTATTGAATAAGGCATATCAGCCTATTAAGGACAACGCCTCATTCTTTTTCTTTATGTACCTTATCGGTATATTAGTATCGTATGCGGAGTTGCCTACCAACAACCCCCATGCTGCTGTATATAGTAATCTTTGGTTAGAGTTATTCCTTGACCTTTATATCATCTGTATCATTCTATCGCTGATACCTCTAAAGATTCGCCGTTGGATTCGTGCTTTTTTGTATATCATCGCTTACGGAACAAGTCTTATTGACCTCTTCTGTTGGGTAAAGTTCCAATCAACACTCAATCCATCAATGCTCCTACTTGTCGGCGAGACGGATGAGCGTGAGGCAAGCGAGTTTTTCAGCAGCTATTTTACCTCCGACCTTATCCTCTCAAGTGTAGGATTACTACTGCTTGTTATGCTTATTCATATCCTAACAACATTTCTAAAGAAGGTAAAACTGCCACCAGCTATCAGCTACAGAATCACGATCGTCAAGCAAATCATCAACCACAGCTATTACATCCTTGGTGGTATTTGTATCGTAATTCTTGGATGGGCGATAGAAGCCTCAGCCCATAACAAGAAAGAAATGGTACAGATGTTCTCTTTAGACACCATCGGTTCTGTGGAACATGAACTAACAACAGATGACTGCACACAGTTCTATTTACCCGTTTACCGACTTGCCTTCAGTATCTTCTCCAACGAGTTGGCATCGCAACAAATCGACCGACTCATCGAAGCAAAGGACAAGATGAGTGTAGATAGCTGTTCGTTCAAATCGCCAAATATTGTCCTTATCATCGGTGAAAGCTATGGGAAGCACCATTCGCAACAGTATGGTTATTTCATGCCGACAACTCCACGACAGATTAAGCGTGAAAAGTCTGGTTTGCTTATACCGTTTAAGGATGTCGTAGCACCGTGGAATCTGACGAGCTTCGTCTTTAAGAATGTCTTTTCCCTACACGTTGTTGGACAAAAAGGCGACTGGTGTGACTATCCTCTCTTTCCTTCATTATTCCGCAAAGCAGGCTATCATGTAACCTTCATTACCAATCAGTTCTTGCCAAAGGCTAAGCAGGCTGTATATGATTTTAGCGGTGGATTCTTCTTGAATCATCCAGAACTTTCGGAGGCAATGTTCGATTCCCGAAACACTCAATTATATCAATTTGATCGTGGTTTGCTCGATGATTACGATAAAAATCAGCAAGAACACAATACCAATCACAATCTCATTATCTTCCATCTGCTCGGACAGCATGTTAAATATAAACAACGTTTCCCGAGCGACCGTCGCCACTTTAAGGCAGAAGATTATGCGAAGAAACGTGCAGATCTTGACCGGAAACAACGACAAATGTTGGCTGATTATGACAATGCTGTCCTATATAATGACTCGATCGTTGATGCTATTATCAGTCGTTTCGAGAATAAAGATGCTATCATTATCTATATGCCTGATCATGGTGAAGAGTGCTATGAGGGTAATCGAGGCTTCATCTGTCGTAAACACTCAGCAGCCATTGACTATGATTTGGCACACTATGAGTTTGAAATCCCATTCTGGGTCTACTGTTCCCACAAGTATGTCACTAATCATCCAGAGATTTTCCATGAAATCATCGGTGCCAAGAAACGACGTTTTATGACCGATGCCCTACCGCACATGCTACTTTATTTGGCAGGTATTCATACAAAAGATTATCATGCTGAGTATAATATTCTTAGTCCACAATACAACGAAAATCGACCAAGAATACTCAAGAACACAACGGATTACGATAAACTTATCCGCCCTTCTGAAAAGGAATCAACCCTTAAAAGAAAATAAGAGTTCAATTAAAACGCAACCTCTTCAATCGCATTTCAATCCGAAGTACTCAAAAAGAATATTAGATTATAAGATAAAAAAAGACAATGTTCGATAAGATATTTAGCTCTAAAAAAAACAAAATTTCGTCCTTTTCATCGGGAAAGAATAGTGAAGAAACATTTACAAGGATGGAATGTAACGCATTGCGTGGACTTGCTATCATTGGCATCTTCCTGCATAACTACTGCCATTGGCTGCGACCAGTGGTGAAAGAGAATGAATATCAATACTTCCAACGTAATGTAGACGGACTTTATCAGGTGCTCCAAGGTTCATGGAATGAACTTTTCTTCTTTCACATACTATCTTTCTTTGGGCACTATGGTGTACCCGTATTCCTCTTTCTGTCAGCTTATGGCTTGACAATGAAGTATGAAAAGAGAGCTATTGTAACTCCTACTAACAATCAGTACACAGAAAGGAAGCTCCCGCTCTTCGGTTTCATCAAATACCATTGGCTGAAACTCTTCCGCATGATGATTGTCGGCTTCGTTGCTTTTACAATGGTTGACGCTATGACCATAGATCAGCATCATTACAAGGTGATGGACATTATCGGACAAATGGGACTTTTCAACAATCTTCTTCCCCACCCTGACGACATTATCTGGCCAGGGCCATACTGGTTCTTTGGACTTATGATTCAGCTATATATCGTCTATCGACTACTGCTTTATCACCGTCATTGGGCATGGAATATGACCTTGATAGTCCTATGCTTTGCTATTCAAATAGCTTGTGACCCAGAAAGTGATGCTTTGAACAGATGGAGATACAACTTTGTCGGTGGAATGTTACCCTTCGGTGCTGGTCTGCTTTACGCAAGACACGTGCGTCCATGGAGTACAGCAACTAACCTTGTCGCCTTTATCCTGTCAATGTTTGCGATTGTATTGATGAGCTTCAGCTATCTGACATGGTATTTTGTGCCTCTCGCTGTCTGCATCGCTTCCATTACATTCGTGAAGCTTTTAAGTCGCTTAGAAGCAATTATTGATTGTAAAAACCTATCGTTAATGAACATTCTGTCATGGGTTGGCAGCATTTCAGCAGCCCTCTTTGTATGCCATCCTATCACAAGAAAGATATTTATTCCAATATCCAAAGAAGGCGACTATTGGACAGGACTCTTGCTATACATCATTGCTTCGTTCTGCTTAGCATGGTTATTTAAGGAGTTAATGAAGAAGATTCCGAGTCCCAAACTGAAATAAAGAAAATATTAAAACATACGATTTCATCGCATCAAAATGAAGATAAAAGACATCGAATTAGCTAACATAAGCCGCTATCGTGGTGAATTGATGGGAGCAGCCATGCTCTTCGTCATCCTCTTTCATGTCAGTTTGCCAAGAGAAGACCTATTCTTCGGATTAAGAAGGATGGGGAATATTGGTGTAGACATCTTCCTTTTCCTTAGCGGTATGGGACTCTGGTTCTCATGGACCAAGACTCCTTCTTTTCGACATTTTTATATCCGCCGTCTCTTACGTATTTATCCGGCATGGTTCATCATAGCTTGTCTATATTATATCCCAGATTATCTCTGCCCTGACCTCGTAGGACATAGCGGACAAAGCACGAGTTTCATCGATCTCATCGGTGATATAACAATAAATTGGGACTTCTGGCTACACGACGAGTTAACGTTCTGGTATATCCCTGCCATCATCTTTCTCTATCTTGTTAGTCCGTTTTATATGAACCTTATCATCAAGCATCCGATTTATCGATGGCTACCTGTGATGATGATTATGTGGTGTATCCTTGTACAGTATGTCACGCCCATCCATAACGCATTAGGTCATTTGGAGATATTTTGGAGTCGTATACCTATCTTCTTCATTGGAATCAACATTGCGGTAGCGGTGAAACGAAAGGAGACAATGGATGGAACATCCATCTGGATGATATGGTTAATGTTCATAATGGCGCTCGCAGCAAGCATTTTCCTCGAACAAGAAAAGCACGGACATTTCCCACTCTTCCTCGAAAGAATGCTCTATATCCCTCTTACCATTACAACGATACTCCTTCTGAACCGTGTCTTCCGGAGAACGCCAAAGGTGATAAACAAAGCGTTCAAGTTCATTGGGGCATTAAGTTTAGAAGCGTATCTAATTCATGCACACTTTGTTTTGGACTATGTGGAGAAATACAACTGGTCTTACTGGACTACTTTCTTAGTAACAACTGCCACCACACTGGTTTTAGCATGGCTTCTACACACGATACTTGAACGAGTCATAACCCCCATAGAGAAAAGGATAAAATGAGAAATCTCATACAGTTAATTCGCCCACATCAGTGGATAAAAAACCTCATTGTTCTTCTCCCAGTATTCTTCGGAGGAGCATTGCTACGGTGGAATGCCGTTTATGCAGGACTGATTACAACCCTTGCGTTTAGTCTAACAGCCTCTTCAATCTACTGTCTCAATGACATTATAGATATCAACGATGACCGCCAACATCCTGTAAAACGCAACCGTCCGTTGGCATCAGGTGCGGTAAGCATCGTACAAGGTTATATCTTGATGGGATTAATGTTCATCTTATCGATGACTTCGACGTTTTTGTTACCTTCCCACCAAGTTGAAACGGCCAGCGTGATACTCTTCTACTGGTTACTGAACATAGCCTATTGCCTACGACTAAAACGATATGCGATCATCGACGTGTGTATCGTTGCTTTCGGATTTGTACTTCGTATTCTTGCAGGAGGATATGCAACAAACATACAACTGAGTAAGTGGATTGTGCTCATGACATTCTTGCTAATGCTCTTCTTATCGTTTGCAAAACGACGTGATGACGTAGTGAGAATGAATGAGACAGGGCACGCACCACGCCAAAACACGATTCGTTATAACCTTACCTTCATCAATCAGGCTATCACGATAACAGCAAGTGTAACCCTCGTGTGTTACATTATGTACACCATGAGTCCTGAAACAATTCAGAACTTTCATACAGATTACCTTTATCTAACCAGTGTTTTCGTACTCTTAGGACTGCTGCGTTATATTCAGATTTCAGTAGTTGACAAGAAAAGTGGTGACCCAACGAAGGTGATGATACACGATCGCTTCATGCAACTCACCGTCTTAGCCTTTGGTTTGACATTTCTCTTCATTATTTATGTACTTAAGAATATCCAATAGGGCATGAGAAAGATATATGCTTTCGACTTCGATGGCACACTGACTACTAAGGACACTCTCCTTGAATTTATCCGCTTTGCAAAAGGAAGTGGACAGATGATTTTGGGCTTTCTACTCTTTTCTCCCCTACTTATCCTGATGAAGTTACACCTTTATTCTAATGGGAAAGTAAAACAGAAGATATTCTCATACTTCTTCAAAGGTGTAAAAAATGACGCTTTCAACGCACTCTGCATACGTTTTGCACAGCAAAACAAACATCTGCTTCGCCCTGCTGGAGTAGAAAAAGTAAGGAAGGCTATTGAAGAAGAGCACGCAACAGTACTCATCATCAGTGCAAGTATCGACAACTGGGTACGACCTTTTTTCGATGAAACCGACAAAAAGATACAGATATTAGGAACTCAAATTGAAACTAAGGAAGGTAGCCTAACAGGACGATTTACCACCAAGAACTGCTACGGACAAGAGAAAGTAAACCGCCTAACAGCACTTTATCCACATCGAGAAGCCTACGACTTAATAGCTTTCGGTGACAGTAGAGGCGATAAAGAACTACTTGACTTTGCGGACAAAGGCTATTACAAACCTTTCAGAAAATAAGGAATAAAATGCTAAGAAATGGGATAAAAGACAAGAATAAGTTCGGTGAAATCGTACGTTTCATCATCGTTGGATCATCTGCGGCGGCCATTCAATATGCCACTTACCTGCTACTGATTTACTGGTTACAGCCTCTTATTGCAAATACTATTGCTTATCTCATTAGCTTTACATTCAACTATATCGCATCTACCCATTACACTTTCCGTGTAAAGTCAACGACGAAACGAGGAGCAGGGTTTGTCTTTTCACATATCATCAACTATCTTTTACAGAGTGCTTGCCTAAAGCTCTTCCTTTGGTTAGGCTTCAGCAAGCAGATAGCATTGATTCCTATGTTCGCTATCTGTGTACCGATCAACTTCCTTTTAGTGCGCTTTTTCTTACGTAAGAAGTAATGTTTGGGTGATGGGTGTTGAGTGATGGGTGATAGGTGTTGGATGATGGGTGTTGATGATTTGTCTATATTGGTGATGGTTGAATGGGTGTTGAATACCAATAAAAATAATTTGCTATCATTCCTGTCAGTTGTGGTAGGGGCTTAACTTGCTACATTACAGAGAGATGTGTCAAATGTTAAAAATGACAGCAACATAAAATCAAAACTAATCTTGTGTTTTATGTAATAATATCTTTCACATTGGGAGTATTTATTATGCCAACGTTTGGAAGGAATCTTAGATATTTGTTTTTTGTATACTTATTTCCCTACCTTTTCCTTGCTGTGCTGTTCTTCTTCTTATTTCCTTTGTTTAATCTGCTTTAATTTGTACCTTTGCAGCAATTAATTAAAGCTACTCAATGCACATATTCAACATATTCAAGGTAAAGAAAGAGGAACGCTGGTTAGCATTTATTATGTTGGCTATTTTCCTCACATTCAATATATTGCTCATCACCAGTCATTATCATGTTTATACAATGGGCGCACATGGCGGTTTCTGGAGTATCTTTACCAAGAATTTCCGTATGTCAGGCTATGACAACTGGTCTTGGATAACCATTTCAGGAATGCGAATTCACTTTGTAACTTCGCGTCATCCGCTATATCTCACCTTCCTTTATCCACTTTACCTATTGAACCATTGGCTCATAGAAATCTTTGGATATAACTTTGCCGTGTACTTCATGGCAACAATTATCGTATTCTCTGCTTTCTACGCAGCGATATTTGCCTATCGTATCTTCCGTGAAGTGATGGGATTAAAACAGTTTGACGCAACCCTTCTCACCCTTCTACTCTTTTCTTTCGGACATATCCTTATACCATCAATGGTTCCCGATCATTTCATCGTATCAATGATGTTCCTTTTAATGGCATTATATATCTGCGGTAAAAAGATGAAGAAAGGAGAATTATTGACAGCATGGCAGTCATTCTTCCTAACCTTTTTCACAGCGGGAATGGCTACCTCGAATGGAGCAAAGATATATCTTGCAGGGCTATTTACGAATCGAAAAAGGTTCTTTACATGGAAGTATATCAGTATTGGAATCATCCTTCCAGCCTTCTTATTAATTGGAATTCAGCAGTCACAATACTACCTTTTGGAAGTTCCCCAGAAGGCTGTCATTAGCAACATAGAGAAAGTAAAAAAACAAAAAGACCCTAAAGGAGTTGAAGAATTCTATAAAAAACGTAATGCTTGGCAGAAGAATCATTTAGGACAGACCATGTCAAAGGGATCAATGCTTGATTGGCTTGACGGATCAACACCCCGTTCAAAGACATTGGTAGAGAACTTCTTTGGCGAATCTATTCAGTTACACCAGCGTTATCTACTGAAAGATGTAGCCTGGGACCGACCTGTCTTCGTCGCCTATAACTGGATAATCAACTACGTGATAGAAGCTGTCGTGGTCGTGCTCTTTTTCGTTGGAATATTTTTCGGTTGTCGAAAGCACTTCTTCCAAATGCTATTAGCATGGTTTGCCTGTGACATAACGTTGCATCTCATTTTGGGTTTTGGTATTACAGAGGTTTATATCATGGCGTCAGGGTGGGCTTTCATTGTCCCGATAGCCTATGGTTATCTTATGAAAGGACTATCTCACAGATACCGCCAAATGCTGCGAGGGTTACTATTAGTGATTACCATCTTCCTTTGGGCTTACAACGGAGGCTTAACAGCTAACTATCTACTAAACTTATAAGAGACGTTATGCGAAATATCTTTGCTATAAAACGAGGTGAAAGACTGCTATGCCTGACAGCATTCTTAGCTTTTGCGGCACTAAACTGGCTTATGATAGCCTATAACTATGGTTTGTTTACCAGAGGAGGAAACCTTGGTTTCTGGGGATTATTCTTCGACCATTACACCGTTTCGGGCTTTGATAACCTTTCCTATATGACAATGTCACGATGGAAGATTTATTATCAGCTCTATCGTCATCCCTTGCTACCAACATTTTTCTATCCCTTCTATCTCCTCAACCACTGGCTAATGGATCTTACAGGTAGGAATTATGCCATATTCATCGAGGCTTTCTTCAATGTGCTCGCCGCCACCTACAGTTGTCTTTTCATCTATCGTATCTTTACAGAAGTGCAAAAGTTAAGAAAGAAAGATGCTCTCTTACTGACGGTTTTCTTCTTTTCTTTCGCCTCCATCCTCCTGACATCGTTTGTACCCGACCATTTCGTCTTCTCTCTTTTCTTCCTAACGATGACACTATACCTTGCAGGAAGAGCGATGAAACGAGAGAAAGGACGCATGAAAGCATGGCAGACGATGCTTTTATCCTTCTTTGCAACAGGTATTACTTTTACTAACATCGCAAAGATTGGTTTAGCAGATTTATTTGTCAATGGCAAGCGTACCTTCCGTATTAAGCACATCCTTGTAAGTTTTATCCTCCCTCTTGGCGCATTGTTCGCTATCTATGCGTACCAACAGTCAACCTTCGTTGAGCCAGATGCCAAACTACAAGCAAGGGTAAAGGAAAAGAAATTAAAGAAAGATCAGAAGTTTGCAGCCAAGTATGAGAAGCAACATGAATTTATGAAGAGCCGTACTGGAACGCAAGTGGCAAACAACCGCTTCTTTGAGTGGACCGACTTATCAAGTTCGAGAACTGATGCTATCATAGAGAACCTCTTCGGAGAAAGCATACAACTTCACCAAGGACATGTATTGGAGGATGTAAACAAATCGCGTCCAATCATCGTCAGATATAGTTGTGTACTCAATTACATAGCCGAAGGATTGATAATACTTTTATTTTTAGGCGGAATCATCGCAGGTAGAAAGGATAAATTCCTACAATTATGTATGGCTTGGTTTGCCACAGACATCTTCTTACATATCATTCTTGGCTTCGGTATTATCGAGGTTTATATCATGGGTGCACACTGGTTGTTCGTTATTCCAATAGCAATAACCTATCTATTTAAACGTATCAGACAAAGAAGAGTGTTAATAGGAGCAAGACTTCTTATTACAGTATTATCTCTTGCTTTAATGGCTTACAACCTCAGCCTCATCATTCCTTATATGTTACGAGGCTTTGTTGCATCACATTGAAATCTTCCGCATAAACAAACAAAAACGACTTCCTTATGCTTTAGGGAAGTCGTTTTTGTTTGTTCAGACCTTCTCTTAGTTCATTCAAGAGCAGGTCGTTGTTAAAGATTCTCTTTATAAGCCGTTACAGGTTTCCCACAATACTGCCATTTCCTTATAGCATTACGGAACATACAACCATCTAAAATCTTGTAGAGTTTGAAGAAAGGACGGTATAACTTGCCATTTTCAGGTAAATACTTACCATGATACATCTCACGAAGTGCGTCCGTATCTCGTGTCCAAATGTTTCCTCCTTGTGCTGTCTTGGTATCAGGATAGATACGAATAGCACCGAGGTTGCGGTTGATACGCCTTACCTTTAGCCCCGCTTCATATACTCTTATCAGCCATTCAACATCCATCTTAGCATGGAAAGACTCATCAATATAGCCGATTTTATCGAATATCTCACGTTTCCAGAACATTCCCGGTTGCGATATATTATAGCAACCATGGCGGAAGAAGAAGTGATTCATTACGATATGCGTAAAGTTGATAATCTTTCCTTCCTTGTCTATTTCGACCGTATAGCCATTGGCAAAGTCTGTATCAGGATGGTCATGATAGAACTTTGCAACGGTATGTAATGTTCCTGGTAGTAGTACATCATCACTATTTATCCAGCAGACAATATCACCCGTTGCCCTACGCATGCCTTTATTGATAGCATCGCTTTGTCCCTTATCCTTCTCACTACACCACCATGTAATCTTATCCGTGTATTTCTTCAAGATTTCTACGGTTTCATCAGTAGAACCACCATCACAGACAAGATACTCCAAGTTAGGATATTGCTGTCCGATGACCGATTGTATCGTTGCTTCTATGAACTGTCCTTGATTATAAGACGGTGTTACAACTGTTATCTTTGGATATTCCATTTTCTTGTTCTTATCGACTTGAATTATTGCTGTCTTACTATTCTCGCAGGATTACCAACTACTGTGCAGCCATCAGGAACATCCTTAAAGACTATCGCTCCTGCCCCTATCGTCACATTGCTACCGATACGGATAGGTCCAAAGACCGTTGCTCCTGTCATTATCTTCACATTATCGCCAATGACAGGGCGACCTTCTTGTCCTTCATGATGCCCTGTTCCTAAGGTTACTAATTGAAGACAATAGAAGTTCTTACCAATACTTTTAGCATTCAGATAGGTCGCATAGTTATGTTCAAAATGCGCACCTTTACCAATGAAAGGACACCAAATGTTCAGCGTTCGTTCGCCAGGACACAGCCATTTAATGGGTGTTGACAAGTATTCACCTACTCTATAATAGAAAAGATTACGAAAGGTACGCTCGCGCGTCATCACCTTCACAAAGTTACGCACGCCTCGCTTTCGGTCCTGCACTTGTAGGAGGTCATCATCAATCTGCTCACTATACAACTTGTACAGTAGGATATGTGGTATCAATCTCAGCGAGGAGGCGGTAAGTATTACACCTTGAACAAATGGGTTCATCTTCTCTTTTTTATGCAAATATACAACTTATTCCTTAATATTCCAAGTACTCCTTTTCCCCTATTGCTTACGGCGACGCAGATAATTCATACATTCCACGAGTATTTGTGAGCCTGCCCACTTCATGATAAAGAAGTAAAGTACTGCTGCCATAAGGATTCTGACAATCAATAGTAAGAGGAGATTATGAATAAAAGAGGTTGCGAGATAAACAACAACCATCACAGCTACTGAAGCTAAAAGGTAAGGACTAATATCCTTCAGAACATCAAAAAGGCGCAACCCCGTTTCCTTTCCTGTAAAGAATTGCCATACGAAGAGCCACAAGACGGTCACAAGAGTATATACGCTAACCATAAAGACGACTCCTTCTCGATAACAGATAATAACAAAACCAATCTGTGCGATAATCAAAGCTACTGTACACCACATATAGACAACAGACTTTCCACGACTAATGATAAGGTTCTGATACATCGTATAAAATGGTAAAAAAGCTCCGCTAATACAGAGGATTCGTAGCAAAGGAATGCTCTCTATCCATTTATCTGATATAAGAAGAATAATAAATTCGTGCGATATCATCGCTAAACCGAACATAGCAGGAAAGACCAAGAATGCCGTAAAACGAAGCATCTTACGGAACACATTCACCTGCCTTTCTGGGTCTTTATTCACCTCAACAAGTACTGGCTGCGCTACTTGTGACACCGTTCCAGACACAAAGGTGCTTGCCATTGTATCCCATTTGAAGGCTTGAGAGAAGTTTCCCACTACCTTTGCAGAATATAAACGACCGAAGATAAAGGTTAAAATATTCTGACTAATCGTATTGACAATCGTCGTCACAAGAATCTTATAACTAAAGGAAAACATCTTCTTTACAGGTGTAAAGTCGATGTGAAAAGAGGGTCGCCAAGGAATGATAAAGAAGCGCCACAGACTTGTAAGGCTGATATAAAGCACTTGCTGCCAAGCCAAACTCCAATAAGCATAACCCTTTAATGCTAAGATGATTCCTA
>ERZ772807.1482-NODE-1482-length-12948-cov-3.631273_pt1 | contig 12948 bp, 12 predicted proteins | sample MGYA00511472_ERZ772807 | MGnify/ENA primary metagenome ERZ772807 (study PRJEB29015, sample SAMEA2737947) | human oral metagenome | biome: human oral; feature: human-associated habitat; material: dental | place: China | collected 2039 ...
AGGGACTGCGTTAGGAGAGGTTTCACTTTCCGAGGCAGTCCTTTGCCATTTTTCATCATGTGGATACTAGCTTTTTTGACCATGTCCATGTATAATAAACAAGTATTGAAAAATTAAAACAATAGAAAAGGTGGGAATTCGATGCAGATGACAAAGGCAATGAAAACAATCGCTCTTGGCATCGCAGCACTCGGGCTCGTTATAACGGCGGGCTGCGGCGGCGATCAGCCGGCAAGTGGTGAGAAGTCCTATCAGATCGGCATCGTCCAGCTCGTGGAGCACAACGCTCTTGATGCGGCGAATCGCGGCTTTATCGACGGGCTGAAGGCACGCGGATACGAGGAGGGGAAGAACCTCACAATCGACCGCCAGAATGCGCAGGCTGATCAGTCAAACCTCCAGAACATTGCCCAGCGCTTTGTCAGCGACAAGGTAGATCTGATCTGTGCGATTGCAACGCCTGCAGCGCAGTCTGTAGCGAATGCAACGAAGGATATTCCCATCGTCGGTACGGCGATCACGGACTATGTGAGTGCGAAACTCGCGCAGACCAATGAGAAGCCGGGGGCAAATATCACGGGGACGAGCGATTTGAACCCGATCAAAGAACAAATCGACCTGCTCATCAAACTCTATCCGAACGCAAAGACCATTGGGACGATCTATTCCTCCAGCGAGGTCAACTCGGAGATTCAGATCAAAGCGATGACGGAATACGCCGCGTCGAAGGGCCTCACGGTGCGCGCTGCAACAGTCTCAACCGTCAATGATATTCAGCAGGCGGCACAGAGCCTTGTCGGTGAAGTGGATGTATTCTATGAGCCGACCGACAATGTCATCTCCTCCTCGATTCCGACGCTTGTGGGCGTGACGGATGCAGCGGGGAAAGCCGTTATCTGCGCAGAGCCGTTTATGGTAACGGGCGGCTGCCTCGCAACCTACGGCATCGACTACTATAAACTCGGTGTCCAGACGGGCGATATGGCAGCAGATATTCTCGAAGGCAAGAAGAAGCCGGCTGATATGCCGATCGAGACAGCACGCGATCTGACACTCGTCATCAGCAAGGGAAATGCGGCAAAGCTGGGACTTACCATTCCGGAGGATGTACTCAAGGATGCAACTCTGGTGGAGTAATGATTGAACTAGAAAAGGTGTGGATTCGATGCGTATGAAAAAAATCGCAAAATGCGTCGCCCTTGGCATTGCTGCCCTTGGAATTCTGGCGTCAGCAGGCTGCGGCGAACAGGCGGATAAAGGTGAAAAAACATATAAAGTAGGTATTGTTCAGCTTGTCGAGCACAGCTCGCTCGACGATGCGAACCGTGGATTCGTGGACGGACTCAAGGCGCGCGGCTATGAGGAGGGGAAGAATCTTACGATTGATCGCCAGAATGCACAGGCAGATCAGTCGAATCTCCAGAATATTGTCCAGCGCTTTATCAGCGATAAGGTGGATCTCATTTGTGCGATTGCAACGCCGGCAGTCCAGTCTGCGGCGAATGCGACGAAGGAGATTCCCATTGTCGGCACCGCGGTCACAGACTATGTGAGCGCGAAGGTTGTAAAGACGAACGAGAAGCCGGGCGGAAATGTTACGGGTACAAGTGACATTAGCCCGATTGCCGATCAGATTGATCTCTTGATGAAGCTGTATCCGAATGCAAAGACCATCGGTACGATTTACTCCTCCAGCGAGATCAACTCCGAAATTCAGGTCAAGGCAATGAAGGAATATGCGGAGTCGAAGGGCCTGACAGTGCGCACGGCGACTATTTCGACGGTCAACGACATCCAACAGGCTGCGCAGAGCATGATTGATGATGTAGACGTGTTCTACGAGCCGACGGACAATGTAATCGCATCGGCGATGCCGACGCTCACGAGTGTCACAGACCCGGCGGGCAAAGGTGTGATCTGTGGCTATATCGGCGGCGTCACGGCGGGTGCTCTTGCAACCAAGGGGATTGACTACTACAAGCTCGGTGTCCAGACGGGCGATATGGCGGCGGACATCCTCGAGGGAAAGACAAAGCCGGCGGATATGATGATCGAGACGGCGCGCGATCTCACGGTCGTTATCAACAAGAAGAACGCAGACAAGATCGGTCTGACGATTCCGGCAGATGTGCTGAATGGTGCGACAATTGTGCCGTGAGTGGTCTAAACACAGCGGAGCGGACACGCAGCGTGTCCGCTTTTTTTCGGACTTATAGGGAGTGACGTTATGGATCTCGTCATTGCGACGGCTGCGCAGGGTGTCCTTTGGGGACTCTATGCGCTGGGCGTCTATCTGACTTATCGGGTACTGGATATTGCCGACCTGACCGTGGAGGGCAGCTTCCCGTTGGGAGCAGCGGTTGCCGCATCGATGCTCATGGCGGGCTATGCGCCGATCACTGCGATCTTTGCCGCCTGTATGGCGGGCTGCATCTCCGGGGTTGTGACGGGGTTTTTCTGTACGAAACTTAAGATTCCGGCACTGCTCGCGGGAATATTGACGATGATCGGTCTGTACTCCATCAATCTGCACGTCATGGGAAAGGCAAACCTGCCTCTCCTGCAGCGGGAGACACTATTTACGCAGTGGAACCTCTGGGGGCTGGACGCATCGACGAACGTCCTTCTTATCGGGACGGTTGTTGTTGTACTTGCTGTCCTGCTGACCTATTGGTTTTTTGGAACGGAGCTTGGAACAGCGATCCGTGCGACGGGCGCGAATCCGCACATGATCCGTGCGAATGGTGTCAATACTGACGTGATGATTGTTCTCGGACTGCTTCTCTCGAACGGAATGGTCGCCGTCTGCGGAGCTCTCGTCGCACAGAGCAACGGCTTTGCTGACGTCGGCATGGGGACGGGGACCATCGTTATCGGACTTGCGTCCGTTATTATCGGCGAGGTGCTGTTCGGCACGCGCAGCTTTAAGAACTGGCTGATCTCTGTCGTGCTCGGCTCTGTCGTTTACCGTGCTGTCATTGCAATCGTTCTCCAACTCGGCATGCAGCCGAATGATCTCAAACTCTTTACGGCGATTCTCGTTGCGATTGCACTCTCTCTCCCGCTCATTCAGGAGAAATACCATGCGATGCAGAAGGGAGCAGAGTAATGCTGCAGATCGAGGACATTAAGAAAACCTTCAATCCCGGGACGATCACGGAAAAAAAGGCGCTCTCGGGGATTACGCTCCACCTCAATCCCGGGGATTTTGTCACGGTGATCGGCGGCAACGGCGCGGGCAAGTCCACCCTGATGAACGCCATCGCCGGAGCAATTTCTGTCGATGCGGGAAAAATCTACATCGCGGGCGAGGATATTACAAAGTGGCCGGAGCATCGCCGTGCAAAGTTTATTGGGCGCGTTTTTCAAGACCCGATGATGGGCACGGCGGCACGTATGATGATCGAGGAGAACCTCGCCATTGCCGCACGGCGCGGTCAGACACCGACGCTCAAATGGGGATCGACGAGTGAGATGCGCGACGTATTCCGTGAAAAGCTTGCGCGGCTGAAACTCGGTCTGGAGGATCGTCTCTCCTCACGTGTCGGGCTTCTCTCAGGCGGGCAGCGGCAGGCACTGACACTCCTTATGGCGACGCTTGTCAAACCGTACCTCCTGCTTCTCGATGAGCACACGGCAGCACTTGACCCAAAGACAGCGGCAAAGGTACTGGAACTGACGCAGCAGATTGTTGCGGAGGATCAGCTGACGACGCTGATGATTACACACAACATGAAGGATGCATTACGCTACGGCAACCGCCTTATCATGCTTCACGAGGGGCGCATCCTTTTCGATGTGCCGCAGGAGAAAAAGGAAGGGCTGACCACGCGTGATCTGCTCTCCATGTTCGAGCAGGCGGCAGGCAGCGAGCTCGCCAGCGACAGCCTGCTGCTTAGCTAGATCAAGCCTAAAATAGAGGAACTTAAACCTAATCGAAACCTAACGCCTTTCACAAAACGTTTTAAATCCGCTTCGTTATAGTATCCAGTGTAAGCGAGAGAGTGACACAGAGCGTGTTCAATCTCTGAAAGCCCCTTGGATAGGAGTGAGTACCATGATGAAGCGAAAGTACATTACGAAGGCCGTCGCAGCTGCACTCTTTGGTGCGATGACGCTCGGCGTTGCTGGAACGAGTGCCGCCGTTGCTGAGGCAGGATCCCGTGTCGCGGATGTGCCGTACACGATGGATGTTCGCACGAGTTATGGCGATGCCCATGAAGTGACACAGCTTGCGTGGCACCGCAAGAGGTCCAAGAAGAAGGGCTACTCACAGGGTTCAATGACGACGGCTGTGATCGCCGGAGCGTTGATCGGAGCGATAATCGCGAAGAACACCTGACGCTTACCATACCCTTTGGTGAATCTCCTGCGGTCTTCCCTTCCGTAGGGTTCACATACATTCCCTACATTTCTTTCTCTCTATCGAAAATGCGCCTTCCGCTGCCCGGCGGAAGGCGCATTTTCTTGTCTCAGCGGAGGACCGACAAATGCAGGTAGAAATCTGCTGCGCTATGTGTTAGAATAAGATCTGTTTTCACTCATGCAGGGGGAGGAGTACGATGGTTTCAGAAGAGATGTATACGCTCGGGACGAAGAAGTCCACGATCCGTACGATTTTTGAGTTTGGGCAGAAGCGTGCGGCAGAGGTTGGCGCGGAGAATGTCTTTGACTTCAGCCTTGGCAACCCCAATGTGCCCGCACCGGACTTCATTCGCGATGCCGCTGTAGATATTCTCCGACATGATGATCCGACCGCGGTGCATGGCTATACGATTGCACCGGGCAAACCTGCGGTGCGTGAGGCGCTTGCCGCCGATCTGAAGCGTCGCTTCGGCATGGACGTCACAGGGAAGAATCTCTTTATGACGGCGGGCGCGGCAGCATCGGTGACGATCACATTCAAGGCCCTCACCGAGCCGGGGGACGAGTTCATTACCATCGCACCCTTTTTCCCAGAGTATCGCGTCTTTGTCGAAGCATGCGGGGGCAAGCTCGTCGTTGTGCCAGCCAAGACGGATGATTTTCAGATCGACTTCGCGGCACTTGAGCGGGCACTGAGCGCCCGCACGAAGGCGGTCATCATCAACTCGCCGAATAATCCGAGCGGTGCGGTCTACAGTGAGACGACGATCCGCCGCCTCGCCGATCTCCTCCGTGCGAAGGAGCAGGCGTATGAGCATCCGATCTTTATCATCGCGGATGAGCCGTATCGTGAGATCGTCTATGACGGCGTCTCCGTCCCATGCATTCCTCTCTTTTACGACAACACGATCGTCTGCTATTCCTACAGCAAGTCCTTCTCCCTGCCGGGTGAGCGCATCGGGTATATCGTCGTACCGGACAGCGCGACGGACTTCGCGCGTATCTACGGCGCAATTGCGGGGGCGGCGCGTGTCCTCACACACGTCAATGCCCCCTCGCTCTGGCAGCTCGTCGTCGCACGCTGTGTCGGGCAGGCTGCCGATCTCAGTATTTATGAGCGCAACGCCGCACTCCTCTATGACGGGCTGACGGCACTCGGTTTTTCCTGCGTGCGTCCGCAGGGGGCATTCTATCTCTTCCCGCAGGCGCTTGAGCCGGATGATGCGGCGTTCTGCCGGCGCGCACAGGAGTATGATCTCCTGCTTGTGCCGGGACGGGACTTCGGCTGTCCCGGCTATTTTCGAGCGGCGTACTGTGTCCGTTCGGAAGTGATCGAGAAAGCGCTGCCGCATTTTGACGAACTTGTAAAATCGTATAAAAGAATAAATGAATAAAATTCATTTATATCACATTTATTGGAAAGAATATTGACAATCAGTTTCCTTAGAGATATACTGAAAACCAATTCGGATATGGGATGGATTTCATTCTCTATAGTATACTCGCAGAGGTAATTTCTGTGTGCTTGAGAAGATAAGGATGGTGTTCTTTTTGACAAGTGCAGAGCTGTTTGAAAAGGGCGGCCCGGTCATGTACCTGCTGCTCCTGTGTTCGCTGACGGTGGCGGCAATTGCGGTTGACCGTTTTCTGCTCTATCGGCGTGCGGCGCAGGGGGCAAAGGAACTCGAGACGACGGTTGCGGAGTCGCTCCGCAAGCACAAGATCGACGAGGTCGCTCCCGCCGTTGAGGGCAAGGACAACATGGTTGCCTATTTTGTGAAGAGCGCACTGGATGCCCGCCAGGCAGGGGAGGATGTTCCGATGACGCTTGAGGGAGTCTATGGCGAGGCGGCGATGCTCCTGCGCGCGCGTCTCAACTATCTATCAACGATCGTTACGCTCGCACCGCTTCTGGGCCTTCTGGGAACGATCTCGGGGATGATTCAGTCGTTCAGCATCTTCAACCTGCAGGCAGGCCAGCCCATGGCGATCACGGGCGGCATCGGTGAGGCGCTGGTCGCAACGGCGACAGGGCTTTTCGTTGCGATCTTTGCACTCGTGGTGCACACTTACTTTGCACAGCGTCTTGATGTGATGCTGACACTCCTCGAAAAGACAATGAATACCGTCTTGGCAGGGTTCGCGGCGGCGGACGGAGGGAAGGTTCATGCGTCGTAATTTTCATGATGTGCGCGAGCCGCTCGTCATGATCGTCCCGATGATCGACATCATGCTCTTCCTCTTGGTGTTCTTCATGCTGAGCACCATGTACATGGTGAATGCAAGCACGGTACAGGTCAGCCTGCCGCAGGCGGCAAGCGCACAGCAGGACACACGCCCGCACATTGTCTCCATCACAGTGACGGAGGACGGCAAGGTGCTCTTTGACCGTGATGATGAGCCGACGCGTGAGCTGACGTCACGGGTTAAGGAACAGCTGGACAGCGATCCGGATACGGTGTTTGTCGTGCGCGGCGACAAGAAGGCGGACTATCAGTTCGTCGTCAGTGTCTTTGATGCACTGAAGGAAGCGGGGACACGTCACGTGTCCATCGCGACGGAGACGGGGGGCGTCTGATGCGCTATCAGACACATTGGCGGCTTGCCTTTCTCATCGCATTCTTCTTCCACATCGTCGCATGGCTCTTTCTGATGGTGCTGATCCCACACGTCTTTAAGCACATCGAGCAGCCGCCGCCAGATGAGCCGATGGAGTGGGTGGAGCTCGCTGATGATGATGGGCCGCCCGAGGAGAAACAGCAGCCGGAGGAACCACCGCCTCCGCCGCCCCCACCACCGCCTGAGCCTGTGGAGGCAGAGGAAGAGCCCGCCGTCGTTGAGGCGGAGATTCCCGAGGAGGCGACGACGGCACTGCTGAAGGAAGCCGAGGATTCGGCGAATAAGCCCGAGGAAGAACATGTCCTGAAATCCGGCGACGGAAAGCAGATCGGGCAGCCCGGCAAGATCATCCATGCCGAGCAGCCTGCCTACGGTGTGATTCCGTTCACGGGGCGTATTGCCGTGTCAGCCCATATCGGCACGGACGGACGTGTCGTGTGGACGAAGATTCAGATCAGCTCGGGGAATCTCGTCTATGACCGTCTGGCGCGGCGTATTGTTGAGAAGCAGTGGAAGTTCGAACCGGCCAAGGACATGAATGGGCAGCCGATGGAATCGAATATGCAGTGCCCTGTGTATTTCAACATGAAACCGACACGTAATATTAAATGACGCAAGCAGAGAGGTTGACAATGAAGATATGGGTGGGGGCAATTCTTGCAGTGTTCTTTCTGGCTGTGTCGGCAGCATCCGTCTCCTGTGCGGAGGAACAGGCACCGAAGCAGCTGGAACGCATCACTATAGGACAGCCGCCTAGAGTACTCCATTTTGAGCATGTCCAAGATAAAAGTATCTCTTATGAAGGATACGTGGTGCTGATGGCTCACGTTGATGAGCAAGGCCATGTCGTCAGCACGAGAGTTACACACAGTTCGGGGGATGGGAACGTTGACCGCATGGCGTGTCGCGTTGTGATGGAACAGTGGAAATTCACACCCGCACTGGATGTTGACGGTCGACCGATGCCTTGCAATGTGATGTGTCAGGTATACTTCAACATGGAACCCAAACATCGCAAGTAACATTTTAAGGAAAGGGGAACGCAGACAATCCAATGAGAAAGCTGTTTGCATTCATTACGGCACTCTTTCTGCTCCTGCCGGCGGCGTCGACGAACGCCGCGCAGACATGGCAGCAGATTCACGACCATATCGCGACGGAGATGGACGGTGTCTATGCCATCTATCAGTCGGGGGATGCAGAAGGTGCAAAGGATGCCGTCAACAATATCTACTACGGCATCTACGAGAAAGACGGTCTGGAGAGCGCTGTGCGCAGCAGCATCTCCTCCAAGAGCGCGAACCTCACGGAGTATCAGTTCTACACGCTGAAAAAAGTCATCCGTTCGGGCGCTCCGCAGTCAGAGGTCGAGGCCGAGGGCGCAAAGCTCCTCGATATGGTTCAGACCGAGGTGACGCAGCTCGAGACGGCAGGTGCTCAGTCGGGCGGCTGGGGGATGTTCCTCCAGGCGTTCCTCATCCTCCTGCGTGAGGGTGTTGAGGCGATCCTCGTCCTTGTCGGCATCATTGCCTATCTCGGACGCGCCGGCCATGAGAAGGAGCTCTCGACCGTCTACAATTGGGCGATTGCAGGCATTATCTGCAGCTTTATCAGTGCCTATCTCTTTGCCGAGGTGCTCGACAGTACGACGACGACGGGCGCGAGCCGCGAGATGATCGAGGGCTTCACGGCGCTTTTCGCCGTCCTGGTCCTTCTCGGAACGTCGGCGTGGATGGGCGGCAAATCCAATGCAAAGGCATGGAAGAACTACATCGACAGCCAAGTCAAGATCACACTCTCGACGGGCAAGTCGCGTGCGCTCGGCTTTGCCGCATTCCTTGCGGTCTATCGCGAGGGCGCGGAGGTCATCCTCTTCTATCAGGCGCTCTTTAACAACGCCGTCGGCGATACCGACATGATCTGGGCGGGCTTCGTTGCCGCGTGTGCGGCACTCGCACTCATCTTCTTCCTCATCCAGCGTGGTGCGCTGCGCATCCCCATCGGACCGTTCTTCAAGGTTACGAGTGCATTCATGTTTGTGCTCGCGGTTACCTTCCTTGGCGGCGGTCTGAAGGAGCTGCAGGAGTCAGATACCATCTCCACCACGATCATTGAGGCCATCCCCATTCCGAGCATCGATCTGCTCGGCCTTTATCCCACCTATGAAACCATTGTCCCGCAGATCCTCTTGGTTCTCGCGGCAATCGCAATGGTATCATATAAAAAACGCTCTGCTGCGGCAGAAGCGTGAGTCAGGTTCATCTTTCAAAGGAGGATTTTCCCATGAAGAAATCTAGTCTCAGTATGCTCAAAAAGGCTCTCGCCGTCGGTGCAGTCGCGTTCTCTACGTTCGCGATCAACGCGCACGTCAGCGAAGCTGCGTTCGAGGAGTTCCCGATCGGCGATGAGATCGAGGATACGACGAACCACTTCAAGGCGGCGCTCGTCTACTTCCAGCCGGTGACGATGGAGCCTGCCGGTATGAGCCTTCCGGCAGACCAGGCAGATATCCACATCGAGACGGATATCCATGCAACCGAGGGCAATGAGTGCGGCTTCGGCGTCGGCGAGTGGATCCCGAACCTGACGGTGCACTACAAGTTCACGAAGCGTGAGACGGGCGAGAGCATCGAGGGTGTGTTCATGCCGATGAGCGCAGATGATGGCCCGCACTATGGCGCAAATGTCAAGATGCTTGGCGCAGGCACGTACGACTGCGACTTCTCGATCGACAGCCCTGCACGTCAGAACTACCTCCTCCACACGGACAAGGAGACGGGTGTCCGGGGTCATTTCTGGACGGAACCGGTCAAGCTGCACTGGGTATTCAACTACGTTCCGCGCAAGTGGTAATTTAATTCCGTATGGGCAGCAAGGGCATACGTTTGTTCTTCGTGCCCTCCCAATCACAGAATGGCTGCCGCCCCGGGGGGGACGGCGGCTTTTCTCATAGGAAAGGGTATATCTCATGTTACAGGCATTTCTTCAACAGCTGGTACCGGCATTGGAGGAGAGCATCAAGCTCGCCGTGCCGCTCGGCATTTTGCTTGCAATCATTTTGCCATTGCCCGATCAGAGCATACGGCGTACCTTTACGCGCGTGCTCAAATGGGGCTTTTTCCTCTCGCTCTTTATGACAGCGGTGCGTGTCGGCACGAAGTCGGCAGTCAACCGCGAGATCTTCGAGAGTATGGCAATCACCGTCGATATCATCGGCGCGATTCTTCTCTGTGCAATTCTTCTGCGCAGTCTCCATCGGGAATGGTCGCCGCAGGAGGAGCGTTTTTTCCGTTTCGGCACGGGGGCATTGACGCTGGGGCTGTGCCTTTATCACGGGCTGGAACTCTGGCTGATTCCTGTCGGTACCGTACAGGTCGCGATGGGGAACTATTTGACGTTGACATTTCTCGTCAAGATGCTCGGATTTTTCGGAGGGATTTTCCTCGGATTCCTCTCGGGCTATCTGGCGTATAAAGCGGCGGCGGCGCTCAATCATGGGCGCCTCGTCTTCGTGTTTACCGTGCAGGTCGTGGCGACCGCCATTCAGCAGGTGATCTTCGTTCTGACGGTGCTGATGGCGCGGCAGATGTTCGGTGCGGAAAACCTCATTCCGTACATGGCATGGTTTATTGACAATCAGGGCAAGGTCATCTATGCGATCTACTTTGTTTCTGTGCTCGTCCCTTTTACACTGTTTCTTCAGCCGCGGCCCGAGCGTCCTGTGTGGGCAAATCCTGCGCAGTACCGTCAGATCGTCTCGAGCGCGATCCGCCGCAAGCGTTGGGGCAGTGGGCTCCTTGCAATCCTCATTCTGACGATCCTCGTATCGAGTGTCGGCGGATGGTATGCGAATAAAAAAGAACAGCTTGTGCCGGCGGTTGACGTCAAGGCGGAGAACGGGCTCGTGCAGATCCCGCTCGAGCAGGTCTCCGACGGCCACCTCCATCGTTATGCATTCCACGCCTCAGACGGAACAACGGTGCGCGTTATCATTGTGCAGAAGGGCGGCTCCGCATTTGGTGTCGGTCTCGATGCCTGCGATATCTGCGGTGCAACGGGCTATTTTGAGCGTGATGGGCAGATCGTCTGCCGGCTCTGTGATGTCGTCATGAACAAGGCGACAATTGGTCTGCCGGGCGGCTGCAATCCGATCCCCGTGGAGTACCACGTGCAGAATGGTGCGGTGCAGATTTCTGCTGACACGCTTGAGGCAGCGCGGATTCATTTCCGCTGACGGACAGGATGGCATGAGAGGAGGTAAGCCATGTTTTGGCAAATGGTAAAAGGGGCGCTTATCCGCCAGCGCGGGAGGTTTATCCTCATCGCGCTGACGGTCGCCCTTGGCGTCTCGCTTGCGACTGCCATGCTGAACGTCATGTTTGACATCGGCGAAAAGGTGAATCAGGAGCTCAAGGCATTTGGAGCAAATATTACAGTGACGCCGCGCAACTCGATGGTTCTGAAGGACCTTTACGGTGTGGAGACGTCGAAGAGCGGACATCGCGAGTATCTGGAAGAGGCAGATCTCGGCAATATCAAAACGATTTTCTGGACGAACAACATCGTCGCCTTTGCGCCGTCACTGACGACGCAGGTGACGCTCGGAGATGGTGAGAGTGTGCCGTTCTTTGGTACGTGGTTCGAGCATACGCTCAAACTGCCGACGGATGAGGTCTACACGACAGGCGTGAAGTTCATGAAGTCGTGGTGGCAGGTGGACGGCGACTGGGCAGACGATACGCACACGGATGAGGTGCTCGTCGGCATGAAGCTCGCACAGAAACTTGGCGTCTCAGCCGGCAGCACACTCACCTATCAGAAGCCGGACGGCACGCAGGGGGCACTGCACGTCACGGGCACAGTCTCGGGCGGCGGTGACGAGGAGAACCAGCTGGTCGGTTCTCTCGCGCTCGCACAGGAACTCGCAGGTGCACAGGGCAAGATCGACCAGGTGGAGGTCAGTGCCATGACGACACCGGAGAATGATCTTGCCCGCAGGGCGGCGGAGAATCCCAAGTCGCTCTCGCAGGCGGAGTATGATATCTGGTACTGCACGAGCTATGTTGGCTCAATTGCCTATCAGATTGAGGAGGTCATGCACAACGCGGCGGCGCACCCCGTGCGCCAGATCGCGGAGTCCGAGGGGAAGATCCTTGACAAGACGCAGCTCCTCATGCTGCTGATCACGGTGCTGTCCCTGCTCTCCTCGAGCCTTGGTGTCAGCAACCTCATCAGCGCAAACATCATGGAGCGCAGCCGTGAGATCGGCCTTTTGAAGGCGCTCGGCGAGACGCTTGGCCTGCGCTTTCGCTTCGTGCGCGCCGAGGACAACGAGCAGGCTCTGAAGATGCTGCGCGGGGGCGAGGCGGACATCTTCTTCTGCGTCTACAACAACCTGCCGTCGATGCGGGATCTCTTCTTCACGGCGACCTTTGCGACGGAAGATTTCTCCTACGTTGTGCGGCGCGGCGCGGGCGACGTGCCGACGGGAACGGCGCGGGTCGCGCTGCCGCGCTGGTTTCATGGCATGCGCACCTATTTGAACATGCAGCATCCGAACTGGCAGATCGTGCCGGTTGACGAGCCTGTCGACTGCCTGCGCATGATCGAGGAGGACGGCTGTGATTTCGCGCTTCTGCCCTCGCTCTTCCTGCAGCAGAGCAGCCTCCTGTCGATGCATCCTAGCCTCGTCGTGCTCGCGAGTTATTCGGAGGAGATTCCCGTGAGCGTCGCGATTTCGGGCGAGCAGCCGCGTGTCCTGCAGTCCGTCCTGACGAAGGGCATCTTGAAGATGGACCCGCGCCGTGTGCAGGAGATCGTCAACGAGCACATGACGGGGCGTCTGACGCTGACCGCCGTCGTCGCACGCTATCCGATGCAGACGGTGGCGCTCGCCGTCGTCTTCCTGCTCTCTGTGTTTATCGCCGTGTTCCTCATCGAGCGCTCGCGTGCGCAGAGGCACCA
>ERZ772807.1485-NODE-1485-length-12926-cov-10.072722_pt1 | contig 12926 bp, 11 predicted proteins | sample MGYA00511472_ERZ772807 | MGnify/ENA primary metagenome ERZ772807 (study PRJEB29015, sample SAMEA2737947) | human oral metagenome | biome: human oral; feature: human-associated habitat; material: dental | place: China | collected 2039 ...
TGCACATCCTGGAGGTCCAGCGCCTCATCCGCACCATGCCCAAGGTCGTCATCGCGGCCGTGCCCGGCTGGGCGGCGGGCGGCGGGCACTCCCTCAACGTCGTCGCGGACCTGTCCCTGGCCTCGATCGAGCACGCGCGCTTCAAGCAGACGGACGCCGACGTGGGCTCCTTCGACGCCGGCTACGGCTCGGCCCTGCTGGCCCGCCAGGTGGGAGACAAACGGGCCCGCGAGATCTTCTTCCTGGCCCGCGCCTACGACGCCGCCACCGCCGAGCGCTGGGGCGTGGTCAATGAGGCGGTCCCCCACGCCGAGCTGGAGGAGCGGGCCCTGGAGTACGCCGCCACCGTGGCGGGCAAGTCCCCGCAGGCCATCCGCATGCTGAAGCTGGCCTTCAACCTGGCCGACGACGGCCTGGCCGGCCAGCAGGTCTTCGCCGGTGAGGCCACGCGCCTGGCCTACATGACCGATGAGGCGGTCGAGGGGCGCGATGCGTTCCTCCAGCGCCGTTCCCCCGACTGGTCACCCTTCCCGTACTACTTCTGACACGGAGGCGGTATCGCCTTGTCATTCCCGGTCCGAAATGATCACCGGTAACCAAAAACGCCAAGACCGGCCATCAACCAGGGGACCGGATTCTTCGTATTGGATATGACGTCGGAATCCCGAATCAAGGCAAGCGTCAGAACTGAGAGAAGAAAAAGAAGCACAAACAGCGTCTTCCGCACAGCGGCAGAGGCATTCACCGCTCCTCCCCCGAATCGCCTCAATTCGACGTCCGTAAATCCCCTGTCCTCGCGGCCTTCCGAGCCGTTCCCGGCAAACCGCGGCAGGACGGGGAATCAACTGACTGACACTGACGTTCGTCAGCACCACCCCCAGAACCCTGCGGTCAACTCATGCGTTAACTGCACCACAAACGCGAGCTGCTTGGTCCCCGCCAGCCACTCGACACCACTAAGCGGAGTCCCCGGCGGGGGTCGAGGAGGGCTCAGGTGCCGGTGAGCCGGTCGCGGTACCGGCCTGCTCGGCGTCCTCACTCACCCGCAGGGTGACCAGGGGCGGCGTCGTCGGCTGGGGCGATCCACCTGCTGGTTCCATGGTGATGACGATCTGCTGACCGGGTCTGGGCATGATGTCGAGGAAGGAGAAGCCGGCTCCGTCGCGGGGGTCGTAGACGCCCAGCGAGGTAGTCCGCTCCCCCTCCTTGAGCCAGACCTGGAGGCTGCGGTCGCCGGCCGAGTCCTTCATCGCGGCCGGCAGGGTCAGGGCAGTCATGCTCATGTCTTGCGACCAGGTGAGAGTCGCGACGTGGCCGTCCGGCATCGTGTCGGTGACCCGCTGGACATCCTGGGCCTGGTTGAGGTGGGCGTAGTGCTGGGTCGGCGCCATGGACTCCGCCATGGAGTCCATGGCCTCATCGACCGCGCCCTGTGCGCTCCAGCGCCCCACACCGATACCGACGCCGAGCAGGACGACGGCCGCGGCCGCTCGCATCAGGCCGGTGCGCCAGGCCGAGCGGCGTCTGCGATGCACATCGAGGGGGACGACGGACGAGTCAGCCGAGTCAGCCGAGTCAGTGCCCCGGCTGGCGGCTGCGCCGCTGGTCCCACCAGTGTCACTGTCGACATCCCTGTCATCGCTGTCGGCAGCACCGACCGATTGCCCCGCCTGCGGCTCACGCGCGACGGCTTCCAGCAGGGCGGCGCGGATCGCGGCGGGCGGGGCCACGGGCCTCAGCGAGGAACCGAGCAGGGCCGCTGTCTCGGAGTCGAGCGCCTCACGGGCGTCGGCATCATCGGCCCCCTGGACACCGTCGGAATCCGCGGCGCCCGGCATATCGGCACCACCGCTGATGGCGTCCTCGTGCGTGTCGTCGCGGTCCTTCATGCCTGCACCCCCAGCTCTCGTCGTAACCGTGCCATTCCGTCCCTGATCCGTGTCTTGACCGTCCCCAGCGGCGTGCCCGTGCGGCGGGCGATCTCGCGGTGGGTCAGGCCGGTGAAGTAGGCCAGCTCGATGGTGGAGCGGTAGGGCTCCCCGACGGCTTCGAGCGCCCGGCGGACCTGTTCGCCCTCCAGCCTGTCCTCGACCTGCTGAAGCGTCAGATCGACGTCGGGCATGTAGTCGCGCCACCGGCTCTCCCGGTCTCGGGAGGACTGGGAGGAGCGCACCCGATCAATCGCCCGGCGCCTGGCCATGGTCACCAGCCAGGCCCGGGCGCTGCCTCGAGCCGGAGAGAACGAGCCGGCGGTACGCCACACCTCGAGGAAAACCTCCTGGAGGACCTCCTCGCTCTGGGCACGGTCGACGACGATCTGCAGGATCAGCGCGAACAGGCGAGAGGACCAGGCGTCATAAAGGTGGGCGAAGGCGTCGGCGTCACCGTCGGCCACCTGAGCGATCCACTCCCCTTCAGAGCCGCCAGAACTGCTTGTCACAGGAGAATGGTAGGCGAGACCGGCGGCGGAGGCGGTGCGCGTCCTAGTGCGCGGTTCCAGCGTCGTCAGGATCATCGCACCGTCTCCCGACTCGTCTCCGGGGAAGCTCCCCGGAGTGTCGCCTCCATCAGCACCGGAGGGTCACCCGAAGGTGAAGGAGTAGAGCTCCAGCCCCGGCGACGCCTGAAGCTCGAGCACGCCCGAGCCCACCTCGTCGGTACGGACCAGCTCCATCCCGTTGGGTACGCCCGAGACGTGGGCGGTATGAGTGCGCCCGTTGACTCTCCAGGTCAGGTCGCCCTCCCCGGAGACGACGAGGTTGACCTGCTTGCCGCGGTAGGACAGGCGCAGCCGGCCGGGCCCGTCGGCCGGGGCGATGGACTGGGAATCAACCTTCCAGGTGCCGTCAAGGGCGAAGGTGTCGGTCTTGAGGTCGGAGGGGAAGGAGAAGGAGTGCCGCCCCTTCTGCAGGGCGCCCTGAGCGAAGCCGGAAGCCCGACTTGAACCCAGGTAGGTCTCGGGGGTGCGGGGACTGTCCGTGCCCGCGTCGTCGTCGACCTCGGAGAAGACAGGAGCCGGGAGACTCAAGTTCGGGTTGGCCTGCTTGAGCAGCTCGCGGATGTGCTTCTCCGTCGTGGCCTCCCCGCCCTCGCCGACGTGAGTCTGGCGGACATTGCCCTGGGCGTCGGCCAGGTAGTGGGCGGGCCAGTAGTGGTTGTTGAAGTTGCTCCAGGTGGTCAGGTTGGAGTCGACCGCGACGGGGTAGGTGATGCCCAGGCGCTCGATACCACCACGCACGTTGTCCACCTCCTTCTCGAAGGCGTACTCCGGGGAGTGGACGCCGATCACCTGAAGGCCGTACTCGGCGTAGGTCTGGTGCAGCTTCTCGACGCCGGGGATCGAGCGCTGGCAGTTGATGCAGGAGTATGCGAAGAAGTCGACCAGAGTGACCTTGCCTGAGCGGTCCTTCTGGGTCAGGGGCTGGTTACCGGGCGTATTGAGCCAGGCCACCGTGCCATCAATGGCGGGCAGGGGGCCGCAGTCACCGAGAGTGGCGGCTCCAGGACGGCAGGTTCCGGAGGAGGAGTCGCCGTGAAGGAGCTCGTCGGTACGGGCCTGAAGCGAGGCCGTGTAGTCGGGCAGGCGACGCTGGAGAGCCGCAGGGGCGTCCAGGACGAGCGCGACGGACAGGCCGAGCATGACGACACCGGCAGTGATACGGATGGCGCGCTGACGGGTACGGAATGCTCGGATCCGCTCCGTGATGCCGCGGCCGGCCAGGGCGAAGGCCAGCAGCGGGATCGCCGTGCCGACGGCGAAGGACAGGGCCAGCGCGACGGTGTCGACGCCGATCTGCCCGGTGGCACCCGCCACAGCGACGGCCGCCAGGACCGGGCCGGCACAGGGCACGTATGCGGCTCCCAGCACCAGGCCGAGGAGGAAGCCGTTGGAGGGGTTCTTCGAGCCGCCGAAACGCTGGAAGCGCGCGAAGGGTCGTTCCAGGATCTCCATGACCCTCGGCACCATCATGCCCAGGCCGATGAGTGCGAGCATGACGATGCCGACCCACCGGATGAGGTCCTGCGGCAGATGGAGCAGGCTCAGCAGGGTCGATCCCAGGAGCGTGAACACCGTGAAACTAACCACAAGGCCGGCAACCACGAGGTAGGGGTGGAAGCGGGAGGCGAGGCCGCCGCCGGGCTCCTCTCCATCACCGCGTGCGCCCTGCGCTCCCGCGGAGAGGAGGATGACAGGAAGCACGGGCAGGACGCACGGGGAGATCCCCGTGATGAGACCTCCCAGCAGTCCGATGACCACCAGACTAGAGACCGTTGTCACTATGATTCACCCTTTCGGTCCGTTTCTTGTTGTTAGTCTCGAAAGAGGTTCGGAGCCATCGGCAACGGGGATTGTCGAACAACCACATAGCCGTCTATGACGATCGTCACTCATGACGGACGCCGTCGAGCTCCCACAGAGAGCCCCGTGAGCAACACGGACGACGGCGACTCCGGATCCGCAAGAGCGGGCCATCCCGCACTGACACTGCACCAGCAAGCGCATAAGGAGAACTCATGCGATTCACCGCTACACGTGCCACCAAGACCCTCGCCACCTCACTCCTCATCGCCACCGCCGGACTCGGTCTGGCCGCCTGCTCCGGCTCCGGCTCGAGCGACTCGACCACGCCCGCCACCAAGCAGACCGCCGGCAGCACCAGCGACGGCGGCTCCATCGCCCCCAGCGCCGACAGCAAGATGTCCGGCAGCGCCGACAGCACGGGCGGTGCTGCCGGCGGCGGCTCCGCGAAGCCCGAGGGTGGCGACAACCAGCCCGCCAGCCCCGGAGGCCAGCAGGGTGGCGCCGGCCAGCAGCAGGGCGGTTCCGTTCAGGGTGACAACAACCAGGGTCAGCAGGGCGGCGCCGGCGGCAGCGCCGGAAGCCAGCAGGGCGGTGCCGAGGGCCAGCAGGGTGGCGCCGAGGGCCAGCAGGGTGGCGCCGGCCAGCAGCAGGGCGGCGCCGGTGCCAGCGCCGACAGCCAGCAGGGTGGCGGCAACTGAGCCGGTAGACCCGCGTTACCCGTTGAGTGAGGACCCCGCCGCAGCCACAGCTGCGGCGGGGTCCTCGCCATCTTCCGCAGCCCAGATGCTCCACGTCGCACCTGCAACACGACCAGACGCAGGTCACGATGGCATTGCGGTCCAGCCGCCTCTCGTGCCAGGCTTCCGAGGGCCGGGTCGGTGGACAACGGACGACTAAGACACCGTTCGATCTGCAAGCCGTCCACCGACCCGGTTCCCGTGCATGTTCTCAACCTCTGGAGACACCCATGCTGTCCACCCTGCTGAGGAGGACCGACCCGACGCGGCGTCGGGTCGGCACCGCGATCGTCGTCGGCATCATCGGAGGCTTCTTCTCCGCCATCGTCAAGTTCGGCTGGGAGGTCCCCTTCCCGCCCCGCACCCCGGAGCGCAATGCCACCAACCCGCCCCAGCAGCTCCTGGAGCAGCTGGGGATGAGCCCGGAGCAGTCCCACACCGGCGTCACCTTCAACGGCAATGAGGGGCTGCCGATCTACTCCTTCATCATCCACTTCAGCTTCGCGATCGTCTTCGCCGTCTTCTACTGCGTCATGGCGGAGTACTACAAGTCGATCACGCTGTGGCAGGGGGCCGCCTTCGGTCTGCTCGTGTGGGTGGGGGCGCACCTGGTGCTCATGCCGCTGACGGGCACGGTTCCCTTGCCCTTCCCGTGGGTCGCCGGCGGGCAGACCTGGGCGGAGCACTTCTCCGAGGCGCTGGGGCACGTCATCTGGCTGTGGTCCATCGAGCTGGTGCGCCGCGACCTGCGCAACCGCATCACCCACCAGCCCGACCCCTGGGTGCCGCTCGACGCCGAGCCGACCCGCTGAGCCCTCAGGGCCCGGCACGCCTCTCGTAGCGGCGGAGGTTGGCGACCCACCAGTGCTCCACGAGGGTCGGGCGCTACTGGGGGAGGTTCGGGCGTACTCCACGGGGGCCGGGGGTTCGTGCAGTACGCACAGCCCCTGGCCAGTACACCCCCACCCTCGTGCAGTACAGACCACGGGAGAACACTGGATCCGACCGCGCGTCTTTCACGTGGACCTCGGGGGCTCAGCTATCAGGGGAGAAAGCCCGGGAAGGACTCGAAGGGCTAGAGGCGCCTGGGCAGGTACTGCTTCTGCTCCGCCCAGTCGATGTACTTCGTTGACTGTCTGAGGTTTCCGCGCATGAGATCGATGCTCGCCTGGGCCCGGGCTCACAGGGTGATGATGACGGTGGCGGCAGCGAAGACGATGCCGTAGGCGAGCTCCAGGAGTCCGGCCTCGCGCAGGGAACCGATGAGATCACGTCCCCGGGCACCGGCGCGTACCGGTGCGGTGGCGCGTCGCACCAGCGGAAGCAGCAGGAACGGGACGGTCAGCGCGATAACCAGGGTCAGCAGCGGGCTGACGTGGCCTCCGCCGTCGGCGGGACTGGCCGATCCGGTCTCACGCGCCCACACCAGCGCGACGGCTCCCAGCAGGAGGGGCAGGTAGAGCATGGCTGAGAAGGCGCGGCGCGCGCCCCGCTCCCCCAGGCGGACGGCCAGGGTCATCTTGCCGTGGTCGGGGTCAGTGTCGATGTCACGCAGGTTGTTGACCATGAGCAGGGAGCAGGCGAGCAGTCCGATCCCGCAGGCCGAGGGCCACAGCCACCCGGGTACCGTGTCGGCCTGAACATAGGTGGTGCCGGCGGTGGCCACCAGGCCGAAGAAGATGAAGACGAACAGCTCCCCCAGACCGGCATAGCCGTAGGGGCGGGACCCTCCGGTGTAGAACCAGGCGGCCGCGATCGCCGCGGCGCCGACGACAAGCAGCCACCACTGGCCGCTCAGCGCCAGCAGCCCCAGCCCCAGGAGAGCCCCCAGGCCGAAGCAGCCGAAGGCGGCGAGCTTGACGGTGCGAGGGGCGACCTGCCCGGAGGCCGTCAGGCGCGGCGGCCCAGTGCGCTCGTCGTCGGTGCCGCGCACGCCGTCGGAGTAGTCGTTGGCCAGGTTGCAGCCGACCTGCAGCGCCAGGGCGACGCCCGCGGCCAGGAGGGAGCGCACCCCGGACAGGTCCCCCGTTGCGGCGGCCGCCCCGGACCCCAGGATGACGGGGGCGACGGCGGCCGGCAGGGTGCGCAGACGCACCACTTCCGCCCAGCTGGTGGCCCGAGGCCCGCCGTCCTGTGCCGTCTTGCCGCTCACGGCTTCCTCCGATCCTCTAGGGTAAGCGGCAGCGACCCTACCAGCGCCGTGGCCGGTGCCGGTATCCCAGCCAGCACCCTCGTCAGTACTCAGGATGACACTCAGGATGACTCTGTGACAGCCGCAGCCTCCCGCCCCCACGACCCCGATTCCAGCCGCCCGACGGCTGCTGCGTCGATGTACAAGCGCGCCCTGGGGGCGCTGGCCGGACTGGCTCTTGGTGACGCACTGGGCATGCCCACCCAGTCCATGAGCCCGGAGCAGATCCGCCAGCACTACAACACGATCACCGGCCTGCACGATGCCGTGGCCGAGCAACCCATCGCCCCGTCGATGCCGGCAGGCAGCATCACGGACGACACCGAGCAGGCACTCATCCTGGCCGGTCTCCTCGTGGAAGGCGACGGCCGCATCGATCCTCTCCGCCTGGCCGAGGCCCTTCTGAGCTGGGAGGACGACATGCGCGCCCGCGGCTCACTCGACCTGCTGGGCCCCTCGACCAAGCGCGCTCTGGAGCGGGTGCGCACCGGCGCAGACCCCCGTCAAACCGGCCGGGAGGGCACCACCAACGGCGCCGCGATGCGGGTCACCCCGGTGGGCATCGCCTTCCGCCTGGGCACCACCGGCGACGGCCTGGCCCAGGCCGTTCATGAGTCCTGCCTGGTCACCCACGACACTCGCCAGGGTTTCGAGGCGGCCGGGCTCATCGCCGCTGCGGTCAGCGCGGCCATCGATGGCGCCGACGCCGCCTCCGCCCTGGAGGCGGCTCTCAGCTTCGTGTCCGCCCATCCCGAGGAGGGGCACTGGACGGAGAAGGCCTCGGTGACAGCCCGCGCTCGTCTGGCCCTGGAGACGAGCCGAGGCCTGCAGGGCGATGCCCTGGCCGAGCACCTGCGGACCTGCGTCGGGACCTCGGTGGAGTCGGCGGAGTCGGTCCCCTGCGCTCTGGTCATCGTGCACGAGTTCGCAAGACGCCCCCTGGCCGGCCTGTGCTTCGCCGCCGAGCTTGGCGGCGACACCGACACCATCGCCGCGATGGCCGGCGCGATCCTGGGGGCGAGCGCGCCCGACCTTCTCCCCGTCGAGCTGGTCGATCAGGTGCTGGAGCGCTCCGGCCTGGACCTCGGCCCGCTCTGCGAGGCCCTGCTCGCGATCCGTTCGGCGCCCTCACGCCTCGGGAGGCAGGCATGACGGGCCGGGTCATTCACACCGGTCAGGTCGTCATTGACCTGACCTTGCGCATCGAGGCGATTCCCGAACCGGGCGGTGACGTGTTCGCCGACGAGGCGGGAATAGCCGTCGGCGGCGGCTTCAACGTGCTGGCGGCTGCCCGCAGGCTCGACGTCACGACCCTCTACGCCGGGCCGCTGGGTGAGGGACCCTTCACCGAGGCTGTTCGACAGGCCCTGGAGGAGATCGGCGTGGCCCACGTCGGACCAGTCGTGACAGGCGACCAGGGCTATTGCGTGGCCATGACCGACGCCCGCGCCGAGCGCACCTTCGTCTCCACGCGCGGGGCCGAGACCCGGGGCCCAGTCGACGCCTTCGACAACCTCGAGGTGCTGAGCGATGACGTCATCTATCTCTCCGGCTACTCCCTGGCCGATGCGGCCTCCGCGGCTGCGCTGGAGAGACTGGTGGTGAGGCTGGCTAGAAGCCGGACAGGCTGTCGGTCGCTGTTCGATGTCTCCCCCATGGTCGGCTCGGTTTCGTTGAGCGCGCTGGAGAGCATCGGTGCTCTCGAGCCGATCTGGTCGCTCAACGAGCGGGAGGCCGGCCTGCTCGCCGCCCGCTTGGGGGTGGCGGTGGAGCCCGGTGACCACGCCGGCACCTGCACGGCGCTGTCGAGCAGACTCGGCACGGTGCTGGTGCGGGCCGGCGAGCAGGGTTCCTGGTTCGCCGACGGCGGCGCCGCGGCCCATACCCCGAGCATCCCCGTGACGCCGGTGGACAGCAATGGAGCCGGGGACGCCCACTCCGGGGTGCTGGCCGCCGCGCTGGCGCATGGCACAGACCTGGCGACGGCGCTGCGCTGGGCGAATGTGGCCGGCGCCCTGACGACGACGCGTTTCGGCCCGGCCACCTGCCCCAGCGGGGCGCAGATCAGGTCCCTGGCCTGAGAAGCTCAGCGGACTCGCCGGGCTCGATGGGCTCTGCGGCTGCGGTGAGGAGCCGGGTGACGGCGCGCCGGTCGACCTTGCCGCTGGGGCGTAGAGGCAAGGACTCCAGGATGACGATCCGTTTGGGGGCATGAGCGCCGTCCAACCGGGATCGGATCGCCTCGCGCAGGGCGACGCCGTCGGGTCTGCGCCGGTCATCGGGGCCCCCTGAGCTCTTCTGACCGGCGGGGGGCTCGAGGACCACGGCGGCGGCCACGAGGCCGCCCCACTGCTCATCGGGCAGGCCGACGACGCAGGCCTCAGCGACACCGTCGATGCCGGTGAGGGCCTCCTCGACATGGCGGGGCTCGACCTTGAGGCCGCCGGTGATGATGACGTCGTCCAGGCGCCCCAGGACCTCCAGTCGCCCGTCGGGGCGCAGGCGGCCGCGGTCGGAGGTGGCCAGGACGCGTCTGCCGGAGCGGTCCTGGAAGGCCTCGCCGATGTCGTCGGGCGTGCGGTCAACGGGTTGCAGGTAGCCCTCCGCCAGGACCGGACCGGAGACGAGGACGCGGCCGATCCCATCGGCATCAGGGTCTCGGATGGACAGCGCGACGCCGTCCAGAGGACGGCCGTCGTAGACGCAGCCCCCGCCGGTCTCACTCATGCCGTAGGTGGTCACCACGGTGATGCCGGAGCCTCGAGCCCGGGCCAGCAGCGCGGGGTCGGCAGCGGCGCCGCCCAGGAGAACGGCGCCGGCCGTGGACAGGGCCCGGCTCGCCGCCGGGTCCCGCAGGACCCGCACCAGCTGGGTGGGGACCAGCGAGACGTAGAGGCGAGGGTCTGTCGAGCCGGTGGCAGAGCCGGCCGTGGGACTAACCGCTGCGCCGGCCGCCGTACCGATCGCTGCACCGGCAGGGACTCGGACGGAGCGCAGGGCGTCGGCGAGCGTCGTCGGGCTGAATCCCCTGCTCGTGTCCACCACGACCGGGGTGGTTCCGGCGATGAGGGAGCGGATGAGGATCTGCAGGCCGGCGACGTGGTGGGCCGGCAGGGGCAGGAGCCAGGTCCCCGGGCCGCCGAGGCGATCATGGGTGGCGCGGGCCGAGGCCACGAGGGCAGCGGCGCTCATGGCGATGAGCCGGCCGGTGCCGGTGGTGGAGCCGGAGGTCCGCAGGACCAGGTCGGTGCGCGGGGGAACTCGGGTGATGCGGCGGGCCAGGTCGGCTCGGACCCGGTCCTCGTCCTCGCCGGGGCCGATGGGGACGAGCAGCGGAAGGGGGCACGCGGTGCTCTCGGCCAGCGCCCCGGCCGTGGCGCTGGAGGCGGGCGGATCGCCGCGGGCCGCGAGCAGGCCGCGCTGAGCCAAACGCTCCGCCAGGGCAGTGCGCAGGGCGGCGACGTCGTCGGGTGCGGTTCCTCCGGTCAGAAGGCGGAGGGTGGGCGGGACGGGCACGGGATGATCGTGCCATAGCTCGGACGCACGGGATGAGTGGTCGGCTGCGAGCAGGCGGTGTCGGTGGGCCCGGTCGGCTCGGCTAGGGTTGGCCCATGCGTATCGTCCTCATCGTCCTGGTGTTCGCTCTGACGCTGTACGCCCTGTTGGACTGCGCACGCACGCCGGATGAGAGCATGCCGGCGCGGATGCCGAAGTACCTGTGGATCACCCTGGTCGTGCTGTTCCCGACCATCGGCCCGATCGCCTGGATCATCGTCTCGCGGGTCAAGGCCGCTGAGGAGCGCGGCGGCTACGTCGAGCCCACCGTGTGGTCCTCCCGGGAGGGCACGACCTTCCGTCGCCCGCAGCGCGCCCGCCCCATGGCGCCCGACGACGACCCGGAGTTCCTCAGGGATCTGGAGCAGGACATCCGCCGTCGCAAGCACCACCCTCAAGAGCCCGCCAGCGGTCACGACGCCAGCGGCGATGAGGGCGGGGCCGGCGGGGCCGACCGGACCAACAAGAACACTGACGCCGGCGAGACGGGCGGGACCGACCGCTCCGGAACCGACTCGCAATGATCAGCACCAACCAGCCCCAACCAGCCCCAACCAGCACTGCCCCACGCTGACCGGAAGCGCGCCGGCCCGGCCTCGGCGCTCCGGCCTCAGGGCAGGGCGGGGCGGGCCTGCGGCCAGGGGGTGGTGTCGACGTCGTAGCCGTGGGCAGCGGCGTGGATGAGCCAGTCGCCGGGGATCCAGGTGCGCCCGACGAGCTGGGGGTGCTCGGGCATGTAGCGCACCGCCCACAGGATGAGGACGAGCTCGGCCCACTGGGCCCGGATCTTGAGGCGCACCGAGCCGGAGGCGTTGGCCGCGGCGATGACGATCTCGCCGGTGGCGGTGAGCTGGACCTCCTGGATGTCGGCGTAGGAGATGGGCATGACGCCCTCCCCCGTGCCCAGGTAGATGCCGTGGGTGGACACGCTCAGGCGGGCGCCGGCCAGGTGGCGCCACTTCTCGACGGCGTCGGCCTCGGCGGCGCGGCGGCGCCGGTGGTTGAGGTAGGCCTGGCCGCCGAAGAAGGCTGCCGTCAGGGCCAGGCCGACGGGGCCGCCGGCCAGGAAGAAGCCCCGGGAGGGGTTGTAGGTGGCGTCCCCGCGCCGCCACAGGAGCAGCTCGGCGTCGCAGGTGGCCAGCATGACCTCCCCGGATCCCAGGGCGGGGCGCACGGGGTCGATGGTCGGTGAGACCGGGTTGGGGCGGCGGCCTTGGCGGGTGGCGGTCAGGACGGCGGCCGTGTGCCACCACACGAAGTCCTGCCCGGTCCAGGGGCGGCGCGGGGCGGGGCGCGCACGGCCGGGACGGATGACCTCACCGGGCGGGCCGGTGCGCACGACCTCGCCGCCGACCGGGCGTGAGGGCGGCTGCTGGGTCACCGGGCCGCCTCGGCGTGCCCGTCGGGGCTGACAGGGACGACAGGGCTGACGGGGCTGGCAGGGCTGACGGGGCTGGCACTGCCCGCGGTCTTGGCGGAGGAGGTGCCGGGCACCATGTCGCGGGCCTGGCGCAGCAGGTCACCGGCCGGTTCCCAGTAGGCCAACCCCACCAGGGTGCGGCCTTCGAAGGTCAGGGAGGTCAGGGAGGCCAGGGCGCACTGGCGGCGGCGCGGGTCGTGGGCCAGGGGGCGGCCCTCCAGGAAGAGGCGCAGCGACCAGACGGGCAGCTGGTGGGAGACGAGGAGCGCCTCATGGCCCTCGGCGAGGTCGAGCGCGGAGACGACGGCGCCGCGCATGCGCTCGACGATCTCCCGGTAGGGCTCGCCCCAGGAGGGGCGCAGCGGGTTGATGTAGCTGGACCAGTAGGTGGGGTGGGCCAGGATCCAGCGGTTGCGGTTGACGGCCACGCCCTCGAACGAGTTACCGGCCTCGATGAGCCGGGGATCCGTCGTCGGCACCAGGCCGAAGGCGGCGGCGGTGGGGGCGCCGGTCTCCCGGGCCCGTTCCAGGGGTGAGGTGATGACCCGGGTGATGTCGTGCCCGGATGCGGACAGGACGTCGGCGACCTGCTGGGCCATCTGGTGGCCCAGGGCCGACAGATGGTACCCGGGCAGGCGGCCGTAAAGGATGCCGCCTGGGTTGTACACCTCGCCGTGCCGCATGAGGTGGATCGTCGTGCGCGCCATGCGGTGATTCTCG
>ERZ772807.1489-NODE-1489-length-12895-cov-4.394860_pt1 | contig 12895 bp, 20 predicted proteins | sample MGYA00511472_ERZ772807 | MGnify/ENA primary metagenome ERZ772807 (study PRJEB29015, sample SAMEA2737947) | human oral metagenome | biome: human oral; feature: human-associated habitat; material: dental | place: China | collected 2039 ...
TGCCTGCACCTCCCGTTTGTCCTACTGCCTCCGCGCTTTGAGAAAAGGTTTGCCCGAGCTCGTCTGCGGTATCTTTTAAGCTCTTGCCTGCATTATCAAAGCCTAGTGCGTCCGCTCCTGCGCCTAATGCACGAAGTCCTAGCTCGCCAGCCTTTTGGCTTACTAGCCCTGCACCCGCTAAAGCCTTATCACTTATGGCTTCTGCGATATCTAGCGCAGGGGCAAGCTTAGAGCCCATCTGTCTAAAAAAGCGCTGCGTATCGCTAGGTCCGTCCGCGCTTGTTTCGCTTATTGGGGTTAGGGTTTTATTTCCTATTTTTATGGAGTTTATCGGGCTTAGTGTCTTTGATCCGATCTTTATGGGAGCTACATTTATGGGCGTTAAGGTTTTGCCCCCGATCTTAATTCCACTCATAAACTTGTCCGTCCTTGCGTGCTTTCTTTACTCCATCATCATCGATAAAAATTTCATAGCCTTGTTTAATAGCCTCCAAATCATCATCATCGTAATCTATGCCGCCTCCCTCTGCGCCTAGTGCGGAATATCCCGCCGCTATGCGATCGGTAATAGCTTTGCGCTGCTTATCGTCTAGCTGCGAAAACTGCGGGCTGGAGGCGAAATCGTTTAGTGCTTTAAGCTCATCTGCCTTAGCCTTTCTTGCGGCGTTTTGATTTTGTGCGTCAAGTTCTGCGCTTTTTAGCTCATTAGCGCGGTCTAAGCCTGCTGCGCGAGCTTGCATATATGCTTGTTGCGCCTGAGCTTGCGCATTCGCTCTAGCGGCATCCTCGGCGTCCTTGGCGCTGCGGTAATTAAAACCTGCTATCCACTGGGCCCCATTTGCAGCTCTTTGGGCGTCATCTTGATAGGCTTTTTCTCTAGCGCCTAGCACGTTTAGTGCTGCGTTCGCATTAGCTCTAGCCCATTCGTTATTTGCTTTGGTATTAGCTAAGTTTATGATATTGGCTAGATATGAGTTTACGCTTCCTAGCATTGAGTTATCAAGTCGCCCCTGCGCGGTTTGAGGGGCAAAGCCGTAAGCGTCCCTGCCTATATTAGCAACTGCGCCCGCTCCGTTTAAGGCGCGTCCTTTAGAGCTTAGAGCGTTTCCGATATTATTTAGGCTTTGGCTGTAAGCGTCGTTTGCGCCGCCGTAGGCTTGAGCGCCTAGCTTGATAAAGCTATTACCAGCTAAATCCGCGCCTGCTCTTGAGTTTTGTTGATTGTAGATATTGTTGCCCGCCCCGAATAATCCGCTAAGAGGGGATTGCATAGCGTTGAGATTTTGCGCGAAATCTGCGGACTTACGGGCGTAGTCGTAGTCGTTTTGATTAAAGTATGCCATAAAATCCTGCCTTTTTGCTTTATGCTAACAAAAAGGCACGGATTATTTAAAGGGCTATTTGCTTATGAGTTTGCTAATAGCTCGCCCGACATCGCCTGCTCTTGCCTTACCTTCGCGAATTCGCTTAAGCGTCTCATCCTCGCCTGCATCGTCTGCCGAGCTAGTGCCGTCGTTAGTGATCGGATCGGGCTTACTCTGTGGTGCTACGGTGGCTTTAAGACCTTTGACAAAAATCTCCAGACCCTCCTTGCTGATTTTAAACTGCTTCGCAAGTTCGGGGCTGGTTTGCGCGAGCTTATCAAGTCCTTCCTCGATAGTTTTCTTACTCAGCTCGGGATTAGCGCTTATGACATCTGCGAGATTTAGATTATATGTCGCGGCTTCTTGTTGCTTTTCAAGCTGTGCGCGCAATTCATCTATGCCTAGGGCTTGCTTTGCAGCTGCAAGTTGAGCGCCTATATCTACTTGAGGTATCGTCATTTGGGGCTGTGGGGGCACCATTTGAGGCGGTGTCGTTTGAGGCATCGCGTATGGATCTTGCGGCTGCACCTGAGGCTCTTGAGGTTGAATGTCATCATTCATCTTTTTCTCCTTGTGTGGTTTGGTATTGTTCTAAAAAAAAGCCGTAAAGGCTTTGAGCAAAGCTTAGAGCGTCTATGCGCTCAAGCATATTTATCCTAGCATCCTTGCTTAACTCCTGCCCCGCTGCGTCCTTTCCGCTGCAAGCATAGCGGTATAGAGCGCTTTTTTGCGCCTCTAAAACCGCATTGATCTCGGCATAAGGCTCGGAGCTCATAAAATCTTTAAGTGCTTTGAGTTTCTGCAAAATCTATCTCTCCTGGAAAAAGTTCATCTACGTTTTTTTGACCCATCTCGCGCAACTCGTCTCGCACTAAGCCCTCTAGGACTCGCACATACTCGCGCACCTTCTCTTTCGCGCCCATCTCGCTTAGCATCTTTATCATCGTTAGTAGGCTTTGTTTAGCCGCTCCGATATTATTTATCTTAGTGTCGCGGCTCATTACGCCTACGCCTGCGTTTATGCTAACGCGCAGCTCTATTTTCTTATCCCTATCATATCCGCTAAGCGCCTCGGTGATTTTATGGCGATATATTAAGCTTACGATGCGAGAGATAAAGGGCTCAAAAAAGCTCTCGTTGTAGCTCGTGACTATATCATCTATCGTAGCGTTGCCGCTTTGAGCTAGCAAGCTCATCCCTGTAGCGTTTCTAGGATCGGAGCTAGCAGAAATGCCTTGCACCATCTTAGGCATTCCACCTACTTCTTGGATCTCTGCATCCAAGCTTTGCGTATCAAAAACCGAGCCGTTGATATTAGGGGCCGGGATCTCCTTAATCGCTGCTAAATTTGAAACTACTACCTTAGGGCTAAGAGATGCTAAATCATCGTCCCTTAAGCCGCTACTTCTATCGGCGAAATATCTGGGATTAAGCTGCAGATAAACGGCGTCCATCTGCTGATTTCGCACGGCTATAAATTGGCGCTGCAGATCTATCATCGGTTCAATATAGCTTGCCCCGTATGAGCGCACCGCCCCTCTTTCCTCAATCCTACAAAACTGCGGATAAGCTACCGCAAAAAAGAAGGGGCATCCGTCATGAAGGGGAAGATCAAGGCGCAAAAACCTATCGTTTATGCAGGTGCTAATAAACCAATCATCACCGATTTTGCGATAAATCTCTTGCACCGCTATTCTGCGGTATTCTCCTAAATCCGAGCTTTGAAGGTCACTAGGACTTTTGGAGGTGTTTTCACCGCTTATGGTGTCTAGATCTATCTTTTCATCCTTTAGCTCTTTAGCGAAGTTTCTTTTAATATCGGCAATCGTCATATAGAAGCGATCGACGTAGTATTTAGCATCGAAATGATTTTTAGCATGCGGATCTATTAGCACCTCACTTAGCCTTTTAGGCACAACCTTAACCTCATTATCCGCCCAATAAACCTTTGCGATAGAAGTTCCATAAACGAGCATCGCAATTATGCTTTCGTGAATGCGAGAATAAAGATTTAGCCTTGCCCTGCTTAGAGTGTTTAGCTCGTTTTGTAAGATGGCGCTAAGCTGCGCGTCGCCTCTAACCTCAATATCCGCAAGACTAGGATTAGCAAAATAGGTCTTTAATATCTCTTTAGTGATGCGGCGGACCTTGGCGAAGATTATCTTTTGTGCGACGTGAGATTTATGGCGAGCTTTTAAGGTCCTTTTCTTTTTTTCATCCATTAGGGCTAAATATCCGCTCTCTAAATATAAAAAGTCATCTTTTACAAAGTCAAATCCCTTTACCGCCTCATCTCGAAGCTTTAGAATTTGGGCTTTAATCTCCTCTTTTTTCAAGTCTTTTTCTCCTCCTTCTTACCCGGTATTTATCTACTTCAAGCGCGGCTGCTATAAAATCATCTCTAAAGCCGTGCCTTATTAGCTCATCTATCGCCTCTCCCTCGATTAAGGTTACAGGAGCGCCTCCTGCATCTCTTGCGTTGCTTAAAAGAGCAAAGACATTGCCTCCTGCCAGCTTTAATAGGGCATAATAGCTAGCCTCCCTGCCTAAATGCCACGCATCTACCATAGCAAATCTCCCGTTTGAAACTCTCCATCCGTTTCCTCCTCGTAAAAATCCATCTCATCAAAAAAGCTAAGCGCTAAAGCATCTGCGCGATCGGGCGAGCGAGCAAGTCTAGCGCGAATTTTCTTTTTAGATTCAAGCCTTATTTTGCCTGTGTTTTCGTCAATCTCGTAACGGATATCGCCTAGTTCGCCTATTAGCTTTTCATCTCTAGGCAGGCAAAGAAGTGTGATATTTTCTTTTAGCCTTGCATAAATTTCATAGCGCTTATTGTAAAAGCCCTCTTTGAAGCTTTTTTCTCTCACATCAGCGCGATAAACGGGCAAGCCTTTAGCGTTTAATATACTCCAAACTCCTGCGCCTATGCCGATGACGTCGATAAAAATAGCGTTAGGCTTTTGCGCCGCTTTTTTATATTCAGCGCAGATCGCATCAGCTAGCGGAGCGGAATCGAGCTTTTTAAACTCGCAAAAAGGCTCTATGAAAAAGCCCTTACGCTTACATAGCACAGAGCTATCATCTCCATATTCTGCAGGATCCAACCCCCAAATCACAGCGCCGCTTCGGTCTATCTCACGCCCTACGGCAAGCTCAAGCGCGCTTAAATCAAAGAGATTATCGCTGCCTTGAAGCGGGAATTCGCCTAAAATCCTAACCCGATAAGCATTGCTATCTCTGCCGTAAAGAGCGCGGGCGCGCTCGATCTGCTCTTTGGCTACATTTGCACTCTGTTCTGCGTTAAAGGTAAAGCTATGCCAAAGCTCCTGCTTAAAAGCTTCGTAAAAAAATCCGCTCGTGCGGGTAGGGTTTCCGACCATAATCATCGCATTTGATGCCCCACTTAGAGCTCCGAAAATTATTTCAAATATCGTCTCATCTACACCGCTAGCCTCATCCACTAAAAATAGCAGATGCTTGGCGTGAAAGCCTTGCAGGGCTTCAGGGGTTTCTTTGCGAGCTGTGCGAAGGGCTATGAAGTTGCCGTTAGAAAAATTAATCTCATCGCTTTTAGGCGTGATCTCATCGCGTAAAATTTTAGGAAGCTTGGCTATCCATTTGCGAATTTCAGGCATCAACGTAAGAAGTAGCTGCGGAGTAGAGGGGGCGGTAATAGGAATTTTAGCATCCTCCTTAATTAGCGCCCACCAAATAGCAACCCAAGCAAGCGAGGTGCTCTTGCCTACGCCATGCCCACTTTTAATAGCGATGAAGCGATCTCCTGCGTCTATTGCGCGAATAAATGCAAGCTGTTGTGTAGAGGGCTCGGCGCGCAGGACGAAACGCACGAAGGTCTCAAGCTTAGATGCGATACGGGCGAACTTCTCAAGCTCGGGCTTAGAGCTCTGAACTATCATCTATTGCCTCCACATCCACTACGTTTTTATCTGATTTGTCGAAATTTATCAAAATATTGGTGATTTCGTTTTTATCCGTGCCTATGATCTCAGTGCCTGCAGCCTCGATTATATTTTTAGCTAGAAGCGCGAAAGAGCGAAAATCGTTTGAGCTAATGCGACCATCCTCTTCATCTTTTAGCATCTTAGCCTTTAATTTTTGCTGCGCCCAGCAAAGCTCCGCGTATTGGCTAGCTACTACTTGCGAAAACTCCGGAAGCTTAGCTTTAGCTTCGAGTGCTCTTTTATCTTTCGCATCTTGTTTTAAGATCTCGCGAACCCAATTTTCAGAGTTAGCCCAACCTCGCACCTCTTTTTCAGCAAGACCTAATCGTGCCGCTATCTCGGGCGGACTTAAGCGCTCCTCGCGCATTATCTTAAAAGCTTCGTTTTTAAGCTCGACGCGGTTTATGCTTTGCTCGCTCATATTTCTATCCAAGCTCCCCTATGATATTTAACCGCGCGAAAAACTATATCCGGGTTTTGAAAGCAAAGGATTTTGGATTTGATACGAAAAACCTTATCCTGCGCCGTAAAATCGGACTTAACATCCTCGACTATGCTAAGCCCCTCTTGCTCGTAAGAAAAATCTGCGATATAGGTAATAGCGCGTCTTGCCCTGCCTAAGCGGTCTTTAAATCCGGGCTGAAGCGTAAAGCCGGGATGGATACAAAGCGCGCTTATGCGCCCTGCTTTTTCAAGCGTTTTTAAATAGACGTAGCGATCGGCTTCGGTAGAGCTGTCAAAGGTGTAGCCATCAAGAAGGGTTTTATTATGAGGGATTTTGCCTGTGCTTTTAACACAAAAAGAGCTTTTGCGGGCTCTAGCAATAGCGCGAGCTTTGATGATCGCTTTTTTAAGAGCGGGGCTAGAGGAGATCAGAGCATCGGCACTAGCGCCGGAGCTTGCGAAAAAAATCTTAGCCATCGCTACTTTTGCAAAGCAACCTGATAAAGATAGCTAAAAAACGCGCAGATATATGTAGCCAAGAAGCCTCCTTTATGATTGCGCGCAAGTTTAGCCGAAAAATTTTAAGAGCGGGTTAGTAGAAAACGCAGAAAAATCGGAAGCGACGTTCCGACTCCGCAGACTTAACGATGAAACTCCCGCCTCGCGGGGATTAGCGCCGCAATTCGCTTAAGCTTTGCAAAGATAATCTAAACGACAAGAGCTAGGCGATGAGAAAAAGTGAAGTTAAACCGAAGCATCTAAGAGTGGCGCGATGAGGTAAAAAAAGACCACAAAATCGCTTATTTCAAAGACGACGCCCAAAGAGCTAAAGCCGTCCGGTGGCTAAAGGCTGTGGGCGTAGAAATAAAAGAGCAAGGAGGTCAAAATGAGCGCGATAGTAAAATTTAACAATCTTGATTTAGAGATTTTGGAGTATCGCGATACGTGGAGCTTATCGGATAGACAAGTAACCCAAGCTTACGGCGTGACCCAAGAATGCGCCTCATAAAGATTAAATCAAAATATTTAAGGGCGGCTAGTATCAAGCGAAACCGCCCCTAGAACGGATAGTAAAACGTGGAAATTTTATCCTATGTTAGCCAAATTTTAGCTGAAATTAAAGCTCCTTCCTCTGCTTTATTCTTGCCATTTATTGGCTTTGTAGATGCCTAGCAGTTTAACGCTGTCGCCGTCAATTAGATATGGCATTATGTAACCCCTAGCGATGAGTTCTCTTTTATCGTTCGCAATCTCTCGTCCTAGTTTAGGGTTATCACCTAATAGCTCCGCCGCGTCTAGTAGCTTACTAACAAAATCCCGCGCTTTATTTGGGCTATCTTTTGCGATGAAGTCGAATACTGCTTTTAACTCGCGATTAAATCTTGCTGTGCGCTTGATTACCATTTCGCTACTTCGTCGCGTATTCCGTCAAACGGATAGGTTTCAAGCTCGCCGCGCTTGATAGCTTCTGCGTCCGCTTCATATTCGCTAAAACGCGACTGATATTTTACTTCGTCGCTTAGGTTTAATTTAGCGCCGTCAAGCTTAGCCAGCGTGATTAATATCGCTTTGGCTTTTTCTATGAAATCGGCGTTAGCCTGTATGGTTAGGGTCTGCATTTCTTGGCCTTTGTTTTAAAATCCTAGAGATATTTTAACTTCTTGAGGCTTAGGGTTTGATTACGAATGGGTGCAAGAGGGGTGTAAGAGAAAAGGCATATATGAATAGCAGTTAGGGATTTCTTAAAGTCGTTTAAACTCCTATTATAGCGAGGTTTGAGAAGGGTTTAGAAAGGCAAAAAATGCTCGAAACTTAAAATGTCACAACTCGTTGTTGTTTCCTCCTTATTAAGGCTCTAACCCCCTTTTTATCGTGCTTTGCTTGCTACCCTGTGTCAAAATGAGACAAAACGCATAAACGCTTAAGAGCTAAAATTTAGGTGCAGTAAAAAATGGCTAAAGCTCTACTAAAGCCCCTATGCTAGAGCTTGGCAAGCTAAAACTTCAAGGTGCAAAAGACCCTCCCCACCCCCAAAACGAAAGCGCAAAAATTGATATATCATACCCCAAAATTTTATCTAAATTTTAAACTCGAGTGCCTATTTTGGAGCACTAAAAATAGATTTTACGTTTAAAAATTCTCTTTTTAGAATAACAAGAAAAGATGGATTTAGCGGATGATTGTTTTAGATGGGATTTTGTGTTTTATGCCTTAAAACTTATTTACAGAGCCTACAACGCATTTTATCCCTCGGGGTTAGTCTTGATATTACCCAAGTGCCATTCGTCGAAATTTGAGCCGTTTGCGTGCGTTTAAATGGCGCTATTAAATTTTTCCCAATTCTCATCTGCCAGCCTCTCGTATTTTTCTATGCTCTCGTGTTTGTGCGCGTGGTACCACTGATGGCAGGCTCTACATACCGCGATGATCTTTCTATCGTCTTTGTCCGCTCCGTAACGTCCGAATTTCACGTGATGCGGCTCAACGCTCGGAGCCTGGGCGCAAATTTGACACATAGGGTGCTCGTAGGCTAGAAAGTTTTTAAATTTTTCAAACTCCGCCTTGGATAGTCTCATCAATACCCTATCTCCACGTATTCGCCCTCACCGGCAGAAACGGCAACCTCTACCCGCAGGCAAAAGTAAAAATAGTCCGAGTTTGAGTTTAGCCCCGCACCCTCGCAAAACTCTATCGCGTCCTGCCCGTTTGCGTCAAACCAATCGTCGCTATTTTCTATCTCGTCAAGCTCCAGCTTATACACCGCGTAATTCAGAATTTCGTTCATAATAACCCCCTTATAGTTTTTCTTAATCTTTTCTCGGCGATTTCGCAGTATTTCGCCTCTATCTCGCAGCCGATAAAATTTCTGTTTAGCTCTTTGCAAGCCGCCGCAGTCGTGCCGCTACCCATAAAAGGGTCAAAAATCAAATCTCCCTCGTTTGATGCGGTTAAAATCAGCTTTTCGATTATTTCGAGCGGTTTTTCAGTCGGATGTCCGTATTTGCTCTTGCCGCAGTTGTGCGTAAAAAGCTTTGAAATGCCTTTGATTTTGACCCCTTTTTCCCTGATGTAGATTATATTTTCAAGGTCGCTTTTAAAGGTATTGTTTGTAAATGGCGCGGCGTTGGGTTTATACCACGCGAGCTCGGCGATATTACAACCCCTCTCATAGCCCCAATTCATTATGCGCGGCTTTTGCTTTGTAGAGCAAAATATGAAAATATTGATTTTCTTGCAGATGCGAGCAATCTGCTCTAGCGTAGCTTCCGCATCAAAGCCCTGCGAAATTTTACCCAGCGCGCCGTTTTCATATACGGGGCGCTTACCCAGTCCTCCGCCTTTGGTATGAATTTCATAAGGTGGGTCGGTTACGACCAAATCCACGCAGCTATCAGGCATAGAGCGCATAAACTCCAAACAGTCGGTATTGTAAATTTTATTAAGCTCTAGCATCTCGCGCTCCAATACATTTCGTCTTCGTATCTGCCAAGCTTGCCCATGTGAGCGGTGCGGGCGGTTTTCTTTGCGCGGCGGATATAATCGTTTGCGCTTCCGCGCCCTACATCAAACTGAAGAAATGCGCCAAAATCGCTACGCTCTGAGCTAAAAAATATAAACGGATGCCGCAGCATCTCATAAAGCCGCAAAAACTCGACCATTCGCCAAGGATTACCGCTCATCACGTAGCCGTTGCGATCGGTTTGCAGATAGGGAGGGTCGCAGATTAGCACGATATTTTCGTCTTTGTGTACTTCGTAAAGCTCGCTATAATCGCAGCTTGTGCGCTCTATGTCGTCAAAAAAATCATCCGCTTTCGCAAACAAAGACGCGCCGTTTAGGGTCGAAAAAAGCGCCTTTTTGCTAAGCTCCGCGAAAGAATGCGCATATTGCCCGCTGAAAAGCAGGCGGGAGGATAGAGAAATAAAATCGGGGTTTTCATATTCGGATATGATTTTTAAAATTTCCTCTCTATGCGGCTGTGAAATTTTTTCATCTCTGCGGTAGAGCTTTAAAAACTCATTGCAGCGCCCTAAAATCTCATTCGTCTGATCAAACTTCAAAAACCGCCCGTAATAATCGTCGTGATCGTTCCAAATTACGCGAGCTTCGGGCTTAAGCCGCTTTGTGATATGAGATAGTAACCCGCTGCCGCCGAAAAGGTCTAAATAGATCGCGTCATCAGGGAATTCACCCAAAACCTCGGCAAATTTTTTTGCAAAATTACGCTTCTGCCCCTGAAAAGGTAAAGGCGCGGAAGTGTAGTAGTCAAAAAAGCCTAGCATACCGACCTCGCCTTCGTTTTTTCCTCTAGCCTTATAAGGTTTTCGGAAGTTATCGGTTTTTTATTGTTTTCTATCTTGGGCACCTCTTTAAACCACTCCGCTTTGTCGCGCTGAAATTTCTCGATGTTTTGCGCCAAAAGCTCGCCTCTATACTCGCCGATAGCGTATTGCTCTTTCAAAAGCGCCGTTAAAAATTTCACCTCTTCCGCCGCCGAAATCGCCTTTTTAAGATTGTCATTGATAAACTCTCCGTATTCGTTCATCGACACGCTAGTGCAAGAAAAAGGAGCCACGCCGCACGCTACCAATTTGCGCTTGAAATATTGCACTAGGAAATTTTTAAGCGACGCGATATCTGAAAACGCGCATCCTCGCTTCAGTAGCCGCATCGTAGTTTCCCTCTGATACTCGTTGGCGGCATTGATGATCGTTTGAATAGCGTTGTCGTATCTCGTCTTGAGGCTGAAAGCGAAATTTGCAAACTCGCCTAGGTCTTTATCCGCGATACTCTTAAGCGCGCCCTCGGCTAGAAATTTCACCTGCATCGGCGTAGCTCTGCCCTGAAACAAAATCTCGTTTATAAATTTCTCTTTGTAGCTCATCTGTGATCCTTCATCTCGATTTGTCGGCTGCTCCGCAGTCTTTCATCCTCTATGGCGATTTGCGTAGCTTTATCGTAGATTGCGCTCATATCGCGGCTTAGGAAGTTGTTTTTTAGGATCGGGTTGTCGCTTGCAAACATCGGCACGTCTGCATATTCGTCATCTTTGTCGTTGCTTCTGCCCGTCTTTAGCGGATAGACGTCCTGCCAGCAATTGACGATGCTTTGCTCTAGTATCTCGTTTGCCTTGTCCTCCCCAAGCTTTTGAAGTTTTGAAACGATGAGCTTTTTAGCTCGCTCGCTCATAGGCCTTTTGACTTGCTTTCGCATCGCTTCAAAGTCTTTCCAAATTTCGGGATTTATGAACGGGGGAATTTTAAAAACCTCTTGCTTTTTCGCCTCGCGCGCGTTAGCGAGCGATAGCGAGCTATCCGTTTGAAATTCTTTTGAATTTTCTTCTGTAGGTGTGTTTGTTAATTTATATACATTCGCCGATTGGCTGAATGGACTCGCCGATTGGCTGAATCCACTCGCGCTTTGGCTTACTCCACTCGCGTCCTCGCTTTGTGGATTTTGCTTAGCATCCTCTTTTAAATTTTCGGCGTCGCTTCTATGCTCTTTAAGTAAGTAGCGATATTCGTCTGCGATGCTATACCACTTCGTGCGATCAAACTTATTTTTATTAAAATTCCCCGATATGATTATCCCTGCGTCCTCTAGCCTTTTTAACGTTTTTTGGATGGTGTTCGGGCTTAAATAATGGAATTTTTCCGCAAGTGCTTTAGCGGAGTTAAAAACCCAGCATCTGCCCTCGTAGAAGTTGCGCTCGTTGCGCTCGTTTTCTACTAGCCAAAAAACTATCCAGTCCAATAATATCGCCTCTTGAAGTCCGTAGCGCTCTGCTACGTCGGTGTTAAATGAATGTCTCATATCCTGCTTCCTTAAATTTGACTTTCAGTTAAATCCTTCGTAGAATTCCGCCGCCAAGCTAAGAAATTCATCACAAAGGATTTAAATGACAGACAAAGAGATAGTTTTAGAGCTAACCAAACTCGCAATACAAGCAGAAATGCTCCGATCAAGACCGGAGGATGCTCCTAAAATGGTAGCGGAGGCGTTTAATACTATCGCTGAAAGTATTAAAGACGCCATGAGTAAGCTTAACGATGCAGATATCCATCTAGATCGAAATAAGAAATAATCATTTCTACCATCTTAGCTTGGTCTTTTTTGCTTGAGCGTTTGTCTAGCTCCGTCATTATCTTTTTAAGCGATTTTAGAAAGCGCTTGTTTTCAGCCTTTTTCTCATCGGCGTTTAACGTCGTTTGCATTTTTTATCCTTTCTGCATCTAATTTGCGTATCGATATCCTCTTCCTCATCTTTGTACTCTTCCGTAATGAAACCGATCGCGCTTGCGTCTCCGCCTAGCTTATCGACCTCCTCGCGAAGCTTCTTTATCGCGCGCTTGAGTTTTTTAATCTCGCGTTTGGTTTTCACGTTTGACACTCCAAATCCCCACGTAAAGCGCGATTATCCCCGCCGATGGCAAAAGCAAGGTCTGCGGTCATTGAGCAGCCTTTTCGTCTTGTTCTTTGATATATGACGGGAGACTAGTGCCCCACTTATCGTATGGGTGTTTAAGCTCTTTATAAGCAGCAAATCTTACATCCCCATTGGGCTTTTTGTCGTTTGTTCCTGCCAAATAGACGCAAATCGTTCCGTCAGAGCTATAAAATTTACGTAAAAATTGTTTTAGCTTATTTCTATATGTAATCTTTTTCATAACTCTATATTACTATTAGTTAGATTAAACGTTACTTAAAGTAATTTGATTTTCGTAGTTAAAAATTATAGAATATTACAAAAAGTAATTTTTTATAAGGAGATCATAATGAAAACCTTCGGTCAAAAGATCAATGAGCTTCTATCCACAAGGGGGATAAATACGGTAGAATTAGCTAGCATTCTGGGCGTTTCGCAGTCTCTAATAAGCCAATGGCAAAATGGCAGCAAGGAAACAAAGAAATATCTGCCAAAGCTTGCTAAATTTTCAGGCTATCCCGTCGAATACTGGCTAAACAATGAAATAGAGAGTCCTAACGTAGAGCAAATTTCAACCAGCGAAAATACAATTTACGTTCCATTCTTCAAAGATGGCGTAGTTTCAGCGGGTTTTGGCGCTCAAAATGGCGATTTAGGCGAGTATGATTTGCTCCCGTTTAACCCGGAAGATTTGA
>ERZ772807.1491-NODE-1491-length-12890-cov-2.981613_pt1 | contig 12890 bp, 11 predicted proteins | sample MGYA00511472_ERZ772807 | MGnify/ENA primary metagenome ERZ772807 (study PRJEB29015, sample SAMEA2737947) | human oral metagenome | biome: human oral; feature: human-associated habitat; material: dental | place: China | collected 2039 ...
TGATTGTCCGTGACACCAAGGACTTGAGCAAGATGTACTACACTTACAACAATCCTTATGGTGGTGTAGAGTACTTCAATACTGAGACTGGAGAAAAACGTCAAGGATGCAGTGCTAGTGGATCTGACTTCAGGTACACTATAGAAGGTTTTCCTGTTGACAAGAAAGATGGCGCTCGATTCAGTGACGCCAACTTCTGGAGCGCAACTATGCACAGCAAGTCAGCGTTTCATTTGGCAAGTAATCAAACCGATGCGTTAGGTAGTCAGATTCAGAGAAAACTCAACTCACATGGTCTTCGTCTGACTTCTGTGTCTGTTTCTGACAGTAGACCGAATCACTTCAAGTATGATGGTTTTGTTGATGTATGTGCTGCTGACAAGGATGGTAGAAAATACTATGCTCGTGTCAATCTGGAGACAGGAGATGTTGTCAGCCGGAACGACAGCACCAAAGATGACAATACGAAGGCTCTTGAAGAAGCCATTAAGACTACAGACAAAGCGTTTAGAATGAGCGCTCACAGATGTTACCTAAAGAAGGTTGATGCTGACAGAAGGCGTGACAGAATTGCTGATGAGTACTACTATGGGTGAGTTAAATCAGATTGAGCAAATCTTATAACAGATAGTTATAGGTTGATCGATCCCTCTGCTCTCACCTCTGGTTAAGATGATCCTAGTTTACTCTTGCGGCTATCTTTCAGAGGTGAGTTTTTATGTATATTGATGACAGAAACATTACTGCACTAGAACCAGAACAGGACATCACCACACAGTATCCTGTCAAAGCCTCTGTGGCAGCAGAAGACATCAAGGACGTAGTTGTGGTTGGCTCTGGTCCAGCAGGGCTTTCAGCAGCCTTGTACACGTCTCGTGCAGGTCTGTCTACATCTGTTGTCAAAGGACTGACTGCTGGTGGGCTTGTGACCTCTACTGAGGAGATCGACAACTACCTTGGTATGCCTGGTGTCTCTGGTATAGACATGTCTGAGAAGTTCTTGGGGCACTTTCAGATGTTTGGTGCTCAGATGATTGACGGGGTTGTGGACAGGATTGTCAAGCGTGATGACGGCCTTCAGGTCCAGCCTGCGGAGAGCAGGGAGCAGCCGCGGTCAGACCAAGAGGACAGGTGTTTGCTGCTGGTAGTGAACCTCGGAAACTAAGCGTTTCAGGTAGCGAACTCAGTGGAGTCTCATACTGTGCAACATGTGATGGCATGTTCTTTGCTGATGAGAGTGTGGCTGTTGTCGGTGGTGGTGAGAGTGCTGTTGAGGAGGCTTCATACCTTGCCAACCTGTGCAGTCGTGTTGACGTGTTCGTGAGGTCTTCATGGCGTGCCTCAAAGCCTGCTGTTGAGAGACTGAAGGCTCTTGCCAATGTCTTTGTTCATAAGGGCGTCAATGTCGCCGAGATCAAGGACAGTGGTAGTGGTGAGGTATCAGGAGTAGTTGGAACCGATGGAGTGACATACCCTGTATCTGGTGTGTTTGTAGCAGTAGGACAGATCCCTAACTCTCGTGCCGCTGATGGAAATGTTGAACTGTACAGCGATGGTTTCATTCACAAGTCCACTACTGAAGGCTTCTTTATTGCTGGGGATGTGTCAGATCCTGATTTCAGGCAGGTTGCTGTGGCTGTTGGTAGTGGAGCAAAGGCTGGTATCTCAGCTACCAGATTTGTCCTTTCAGATAAGTGAATAACAAACATAGAGAAGATGTTATAGGTATTGAACACAAAATAAGGAAGTGTTTTCAGTGACTGAAATGAATGACCTTCTGTCTGAACTTGGAAGCAAGACAGCGAAACTAGTGAACGATTTGTTTACCTTGTCATCAAATGAGGACGTGCAAGAATCTCTTGGAGTTTTTAGGAATAATCTTATTCAATCTACAGAGTTTGAGTGTAGAAACATTGAGAAGTTTGCCCTGCTTGCTGATGCTGGCAACCTGTTCGAGTCGATTCGTTCTCTTGTAGCAGATTCTGGACACATTCTTGGTGAGTGCTTCACTGACAGAGGTGACTCACGTGTTGGAGCTATTCGATCAAGAACGTTTGATGTGGTTGTTCTTAAGAGCCGAATTGAAGACATGATAGGTGTGGATACTCTTGGCCCTGACAACAAGAACTACCACAAGATTGACAACAATCTTCTGAGTTTCTTTGATGCATACAAGAGTGCTCTCAGTGGGGACACAGACAGGCAAGTATCTTCTCTCTGAATTGTAATGCCTTGCTGATTGCACTCAGAGGAATCTTTCTATAGATAAACACCTTAGATAGTGAAAGTCGTTTCATGATTTTTCTAGATGAGGTGTTTATCTATGTCTGCTAAGAAGTACCATGCCACACCAACAGGACAGATCAGGGAGTGCAAGGCTACTAAGAGGGCCTGTCGCTATGGACCTGCTCTTCATGGTAACACAAAAGATGAGGTCAAGCAGATCATAATTAATGATCTTGAGTCAAAACATGGTGCTTTTGCTGAGATCTATCGTCCACGTAAGAACGCTATGACGAAGCATCCTACAAAGAAGGGCAATGTGGTTCGTCGTGGTGTTGAGATGAGCAAGATTGATGCTGCTCTTAAAGACAACCTGATTCGTAGTGCTAATGAGATTATTAGCCGTCGAGCACACTCTGGTGACATTCTTCTGGCAAAGGCTAATCCTTCTGCCGCCGAGAGAAGACTGAAGAAGGCTGTTGACTTTGCTGATCAGCAGAACAACGGTCACCTTATGAAGACCCTGCAGAACTCAAAGGTACTGCCATCATCAAGGTTCAAGTCGAGTGACGGAACTGTTGTAGACACAGACACCTATCTTGATCGTGATGAGCAAATGTCTCGTGTTGACGATGAGAGAAAGAGGCTTGACAAGGTTGTGAAGGATTTTGTCTCCTCATCCAACCTAAAGAAACCCAGGTATGAGTTGGATGGTGAAATTGCTAAGGTGGTTATCAACGTCAAAGAGAACCAGCTGGACGAGGACTACCTGAAAACTCTTCCAGAATCATTGAAGAGAAAGATTCAGACTAGAAAACCAAAGGTTAGTCTGGATCTTGTCAGGCTGCATCTTGACAAGGAGACACAGGACAAGATTCTGACAAATTCACAGACAACAAATGTGGTTCTAGGATCTCGTCACGATGTTGGAAAGTATGTCGTTAATGCTGATACCAGTCTTCCTGGAAAGACAGATGAGGATAAGATGGATGCAGCATTGAATAACTATCAGCAGTTGTATGCTGATGCTCAGATCTCGTTTGGCATGAAGTACAGAGATCTAAAGAAGACAACAGGCTCTATGAACAATGTTATGAAGACTGCTGCCATACTAAACAATCCTGATGGAAGCACATACATTCCTGCTAGGGCGCTGAACAGGGGTGTGGTTATCAACAACAGACAGCAGGTCAACCAGACTAATGCGCGTAAGAACTTGACACCTGAGCAGTTGGCTCTTGTCAGTAACTATGAGTACAAGGTTGATGAGGATCTTGCTCGTCAGCATCTTTCTAAGGAGCAGTTCGATAAACTGTTTAGTGCACGTACTGCTTCTGTTAGAGTTACAGAGAAGTAGTTGGTGATATGAGAAGGCGTATACATTCTTTTTCTTGATGATGTGGAAGGTGACAGTGTATGGCAACATTTGTTGAGTCGCTTATTGATGGATATGAGGATCAGGGTTTTGGTCGTAAGATTGATGAGACCACTATCGCCTCCTACAGCAATGACACTGAGGTCTCTTTTGATGCTGAGTATGATGGTGATGACGTCTCAACTCTCGATGTCTACTCCAATGGTGTTCATCTAGAGACTTTTGATGTCAGGGATGATAATTTTGTGGATCGTCTCAGTACACTGATGTCCTCAGAACTTGACTTCTGAATCTGTCGTCACTTCTCTAACAAGTGAGCGTTAGGTGTTTGCATGATTGTGTACCTAGCGCTCACTTTTTTGGATAGGTAGCCCTATCTATTCCCATGTTCTTGGTAAGATTGTGTCAGAGTGTCTTGTGTAGTGAATGGAGTGGTGTATGTCTTTTCGTCCAGTAGAGAAACTGGTCAGTAAGTTCCTCAGGCCGAGTCAGGTTGCTGTTCCTGATGATGTGACTCCTGGACAGGTGGTTGCGTCTGATGACGAGTTTGACTATGTTGTCAAGAGGTTTGGGGATCTGAAGGCTGGAGACGAGATTCCTGATGACAATGACGACTGGGAGACTGTGGTCGAGGTGTATGATGAGCACCTTCCTGAGTCGATGTATGAGGTGACGACAGACGAGGGACAGGTGGTTGAGGTCTCTGGGAACCATCTGTGGTATGTTGAGACATCTCTGGATCGTTCACTGCACGCCCACAGACTCAAGAACTCTGCCAAGGTGCTACAGAGGTGCCTGTCTGAGGAGGTTGTTGAGGCGTTTGAGATGATTGCCACAGATGATGACAACGAGTATCTGATTGAGACTATGCTCAAAGACATGATCGAGTTGTCTGAGTCACGAGATCCTGAGTTGCTGGGTGTGTTCTCACGTATCGCTGAGAGCGTTGGGCATGTCTCTGAGAACAATGTGGTTGTACAGGATCTTGAGACTGGTGAGCAGGAGGTTTCAAGGATCGTGCGAGGGTATGACGCCAGACTCTTTGCTCAACAGGTTCTTGCTCTGACTGGTATCAGGAAGTACAGGAGCCAGTGGCCTGTGATCGTTGGAAGGATTGTGACCACTGAGGAGATTGTTGGTACAGAGGACAGACCTGGACTGATGGAGTTCTTTGAGGTGTTCATTCCCTCAGCGAAGCAGTCGTATGTCACACAAAAGTGATATATGAGATTAGTGGCACACATAGGTGACATTGACATCTTGTAGTGTGATGTCGTATGCTTCAAAGCAAGATTCATCAACATCTTATGAGGAGAGATCGAATTTGAGTATCTACAACCCTGTACAGACCGCTGAGAGTGGTTTTGCTGTCACTCATCGTCGTGTCATGAACTGGCTTCTGGCTCAGTTCGCTATCATGGCTGTGGCGATGATGGTCATTGGTCCTCTTATCCCGCCTGCAACAGTCAAGATAGTTGCTCTGATAACAATTGGTGTGCTGATTGCATCATCTTTCATTAAGATGACTCCGACGCTCGCCAAGGGTTTCGCCATTGGTATCCCTGCTGTTATCGGTGTGCTGATGTACAGTACCGTCAGTGCTTTCATTAGTGCTGGTGCAGGTAACCTGGTTATCATGGCGGCAGGTGGAACTGCTGTCATCTTTGGTGTGATGTCTGTTCTCGGATACACCAGTGAAAAGAGCCTGGAGCACTGGTCCAGCAAGTTAGCAGCCATTGTTCTTGGAGCCATTGTCCTGTCACTGGCGAACGTATTCTTCCTGCACCTGCCTATTCTGTCGCTCATCATCTCTATTGCGATGCTGATTGTCTTCTCGCTTTACGTGTTCATTGACATTCAGCGTATTCGTGACACCCCGAATGCCGATCAGATGACGGCTGCGATGCTTGCTCTCAACATCTTCATGGACATCATCAACCTGTTCCAGAGCCTGCTGAACATTCTCTCATACTTCAACGAGTGAGGTCTTTGTCAAGATAGCGATCTGATTTACTAATGGCTGGTGTCAAAGAACAGGCACCAGCCATTAGTGTTTAACATATAGATAAGCAATAGGAACATTGTTTGAGAGAGTTGTCAAAATACTCAATAGGCAAAACAATATACTGACTACTCACTGATTGACAAAACAAGGACACAAGATTCACAATGACTAGAAAGCACTATGACTCAGATACAAGACGATGGCTGGAGTGCTCTGCTGACATAAGAGAATGCCCGTATATTCACGCCAGCAGCCAGAAGGAGCAGGACGAGATTATGACGATGCTCTATGGCAGTAACGTCATGAGTGGAGCGTCTAGGTCTTCTGTGCCTGACACCAGTAATGACGACTACATTGGTGGAGAACTGGGTAGGTATGTGGATGTTGACCTTCTGAACAGGATGATTCAGGAGGGTTATGTCTCACAGCAGAAGCATCCTGACGACGACACACTGAGAGTCCTGTGCTACACCAAGGCTACTCAGTACTCTGCTAAGTGGAATGATGCCACCAAGACAGCACGTGGTCTCATTGTCCAGTCTTCTGACGAGAATCTTAGTGATGCTCGTGTTGTCCAGTTGCCTTGGAAGAAGTTCTACACCTTGTCTCAGATGGTCGGATCTGACGGCAAGCCTGGCTGGGCGTTTGGCGATGAGGAGAACATGGCTGGCGCTGAGGAGTCGATCAAGTTACTGAACTTTGATGCTCCAGCAGAGGTTACTGACAAGCGTGATGGCTCCATGCTGATCGCCTACCGTCATCCAGTAACAGGTGAGCCATGTGTTGCCACAAAGGGTAGTTTCGCCTCGGATCAGGCTATTGACTACACCAACATGATTCGCAGGGACGACTCTCTTGGTGAGACGATGGATACACTGCTGAGCAGACATCCTGGAACCACCTTCGTGTTCGAGGGTACTGGTCCTGGGCCACACCAGATTATCCTGAAGTATGACGAGGATGACATTGGCATGATTGGCGCCATTGACAAGCATACTGGTCGTTATCAGAGCACACAGAAGTACAGGAACATCTGGGGCGACAGGACGGTTGCAGAGAGCATGTCAGCCAGCACCTTGCGTGAGGCTCTTGCTCTACCACCACGTGAAGGCAAGGAAGGTGTTGTGGTCAGGATCTTCAACCGCGACCCAGACAAGCAGATGCAGGTGAAGATCAAGCAGGATGACTACCTGGCTCTGCATCGTGCTTTCGCTGGTATGAGCAAGAGCGCAATCTTCGATCTAGTCTCTACTGGAAAGTATGAGTCCAGTGTCAGTAAGATTGGAGACCTTGGTAGACGCAAGTTCGATCCAGTCGCCAGGACATTCCAGAACGAGCACGACAGGATTATACGTGAGGCCCGTGAGCAGTATGAGTCACTGGACAAGAGCGGAACTAGGAAGGAGATTGCTGCAAGAGTCTCCAAGATGAGTCAGTCTGGTTTTGTGTTCAGTCTGCTTGACGGTCGTAATCCAGAAGAGCCAGGGTTCGAGAAGAAGGTCTGGAAGACAGTGAGGAAGAACCTGAAGGGCTCGCGTATCTGGGACGAGGAAGAGGAGTAGTTTTCTCAAAACACCAGCAATCATTCTTAGTGCTCCACCTAATCCGCTTTAGTAGTGGTGGTTATCACACGAAATTCAGAGCAGAATACCTGGGTTCATGTTGACAGAATGAGGCTTTGTGGTATGATTGCTGGTACAACGACCATATTGAGGTAAATCACCGGTTGCCAAAAGTGCTGGTGTTTTGCCGATAATAGAGACGTTGAGCGTCCTTTGGAAAGACCTTCCTGAGGGCGTTCTCTCATGAAAAAGTCAACACCTGGAGAGGTATGTAGTAGGAGATTACAATGACAACAGTAGCGGAGAGTATCGCTCAGTTGGAGCAGATGGTTGGCAAGGGCCAGAGTGTTCTTGTCAACTCAGCAATGGAGGTCATGGATGTTGTTGCATGGTCTCGTGCTGTGACTTTGGTTGTTGCTAATGGTGCAGCGACACTTGTTCCACGTTCAGACGGGTCCTTGGTGAGAAGCCAGCACCTGTCAATTCCTCGTCCACTGGTTGTCAGCCTGAACCGTTACGTCTCCAAGCACAAGGGTGGTAGGAAATTTGACCCTGACGCCAAGATCGCTAACTCTCTTGTGCATATCCGTGATAACTACACGTGTCAGTACTGCGGCAAGAGTGTTCCAAAGTCTCTGGCGACAGTTGATCACATTCTTCCAAGGTCTCGGGGCGGTCGTTCATCCTGGAGCAATCTGTGCACAGCGTGCCAGAAGTGCAACAACAAGAAGGGTGACATGACTCCTCAGGAGGCTGGGATGGCTGTTCCGGTGATTCCTTCCTGGGAGAGTGTCAACAGGACAAAGAGACTTCAGGATGTTGTCTACGCTGTCCTGACTGAAGGATGGTAGAAGTCCTTGTAGTCTTGTCAAGTAGCAACTGAGATTCCTTCTAAGCGCCGGGTGTGATTGTATTGTTCACCCCCGGCGCTTCTGTATCTGCTTTACTTTGATGAACCTGCTTCATCCTTTTGCAGGTTTGTGTTGATATGACGCCGAAAGGTAGTTGACGTGACGACATTCATATGCTAAACTCGTCACAGATGAATGATTTTAAGTCATTTTTTGAGGAGAAACAAGGTATGGCAGTGCCCACTAAGAACAAGCCTGTGATGTCTGACACCAGGCGTAATCGTGTGCTTTCACGACTACAGTACGCAACTGACGAGAAGGACATTGAGGCTGTCTACCGCGATCTGCTGCTGGATGCTGTCAAGAATGTTGAGGCAGCGGACAATGGCAGTGTTGGCAACGGTTTTGTGTCCACTTTGAACGGAGTCAAGACTGACGGCCTGCTTTTTGTGAGTTTCGCCTCAGATGGATTGTTCGATACTCGTGAGGACTACAGTATCCTTCTTGAGGTCAAGCAGGATCGTGTCTTCTCTGGTGAGGCGGGACTGGAGCACCGTGCTCGTGTTCTGGTTCAGTGCACCTACTACATTCACAATCTTGTCTCTGGAGCAGACCCCGTTGAGGCTCCTAGAATCGTTGTGGTGGCTGATGAGGATGAGATCTTCGTTGTTCCAGGAGACACCCTGAAGGATCTTGCTGACAGGACATGGAGTGATGACCCTGAGTGGAGTCTTGCGCCGTCAAGTGCCTGGGAGAGCAATCATGGGCTGCTCGACGCGATCAAGAACCTGCCGATTGTTGGTAACGTACCTGTTCACTCAGTCTATGACGAGAGCGACAAGATCTCTCTTGATGTCAATAACCTGGCTCATGGTATCAGGAGTGTTGCGTCTGGAAAGTCAACCGAGTTGCTGAAGAATCGTATCAGTGCTGACAGCCTTGAGTCTGCGTTCATCAAGTTTCACATGAGCGTTTTTGGTGGTTTTGTAGGTAAGGACGCCTCCAAGAAGCAGATGGCTGTCTTTGTCAAGACTATTCTGAATGATCTGACTGCATATGTCCACCCTCGTATCCCTAACACCTTCGTTATGGAGGACAAGGGTCGTCAGACTGTTGTGAACGCTGTTGACGGATTCAGCGCTCATGAGTTCGAGGTGTGGCGCAACATGTATCGTTTCGGCGGATACTCTCTGAAAGAGAAGCAGGAGATTACTTCCATCTGTGACCGTCTGCTGGAGGAGAATGAGCGTCGATGGACTGGTGAGTTCTGGACTCCTTCTCTGTGGGCTAACGAGATGCACAGGATGCTCGAACAGGACCTTGGTAGTGACTGGCGTGAGAAGTATGTTGTCTGGGATCCTGCGTGTGGATCGAAGAACCTGACGAAAGACTACTCGTTCGGTCCAAACGGTGATAACAGTAACCTCTTTCTGTCAACTCTTCACACTGAGGAGATGATGATTGCTGAAGGTATCAACTCTGGTGCTCACGAGTTTCAGATGGACTTCCTGAATGATGACATGGGGGTTCATGACACCTATCTCTGTCTTGTCAAGGAACAGGCTAAGGCTGAAAGAGATGCAGTCAATCTTGCGAACAGGAGGAACCGCGCACAGGCCAGGAAGTACCTGAAGAACAACGAGATTGAAGTCACAGAGGAGAGCATCACCAAGGTTATCTCTGAGCGTCTGATTGACGTTGTTGAGCCAAAGATGGATGACTCTTTTCCTAAGAAGATGACTCCTGAGTATCTGGCTGATTCTGTTCCGTCTGACCGCTGGGGTATTCCTGAGGAACTGGTGAAGGCTCTGAAAGAGAACAAACCCGTTGTCATCATTGGCAATCCTCCATATGGAACATCTGGTGGTAGTACCCGAACTGAGAACAAGTCTGGTATCACATCCACCAAGGTAAACAAGGAGATGATTTCTCTTGGTTGTGGTGGTCATGCTGCTCAGGATCTCTGCACTCAGTTCTACTGGCGTGTTGTACTACTGGCTCGGACGTTCGGGTACACTCAGGACTTCCATGTGGTCTTTTTTAGCAAGTCGTTCCTGACCTCTCCTGCGTTCAGTGGTATGGTTGACGACTTTACCAAGGACTTCAGGCTAGAGTCAGGATTCGTCATGGATGCCAGTGAGTTCAACGGGACAGCAGGACGTTGGCCTATCCTTTGCTCTCACTGGGTCATTGACACCTCTGAGAATCATGAGCCACAGACACAGTTCAGGTATGCTGTCAAGCGCAGGAATGTTGACAAGAACTTGAAGCAGGTGTTTGTCACTGATGATGGTTCGTGTCTGCTGAAGCGAGTTGATGACAGCAATCGTTTGTCAAGGATGATTCCCGCTCCAACAGGTGAGTACATTGACGACTATCCTGTCACGATTAATGGGTTCACTGATAAACTGGGTAACAATCTTCGTGGTCGAGCAACTGAGGGAGCATTCGGGTTCCTGCAGAAGCGAGACACTTTCAAGGGCGCTGACCTGAAGACCAGCATGTTCACTATCACGAACCGTTCAGGTGACGGGGTTCCTGTTGACTCTGGCAACTTCGCTGAAGCCTGCACCGTATTCGCAGTCATCAAGAACTGTTACAGGGCTATCAAGGCTGAGGGTACTGACTGGGTTCATGATCGGGATGTCTTTGTCAGGATGACTGATGAGTTCACCAGTTCTGAACTGTACAAGGAGTTTGAGTCTGACTGTGTGACTCTGGCGCTGTTCAGTTCTGGTAGCCGTCAGACATCACTGAGTGGTTACAGTTCCAGATGTAGGACCTGGGATGTTGACAACGAGTTCTTTCCTGTGTCCAATAGGTTCATGGAGGATGTTGCTCTGGACAACCTGGATCAGGGTGGTTCTCAGATGCTTTCGGAGATTCAGAGGTCAGGAGAGCGGTTTGCCTCGATGTGGTTGGATGATGCTGCGAGGTCTGGTAACCTGTCTGATAATGCTAGAAGCCTTTTGAGGACATGGGGTGAGATTCTTAAGGTGTCATTCAAGTACCGTCATGAGTACGTCAACACTCCTGGACGCACAGGATATGGTCTTGACCGCTGGGACGCTGGTTTCATTCAGGTGTACAATATGTGCTTCAGCACTGACCGGTATCTTCCAGCAGCCAAGAAGGATAAGACATTGCAGGACTTGTGGGCAAGGTTCTGTGAGCAGCGACAGGCTCTTAGTGACTCTGTTGTTTCACAGTATAGAGAAGACACTGGTTTCTGATACTGAATCAGTTAGTAGATAGATGAAGGAGAACAACTTGGCAGATGGTAAGACGAAGGAAGAGCGTCGTCAGGAAAGGCGTCAGCGTGCAGCCGAGATGCGTAAGCAGGCTAAGAAGAAGGCTCGCAGGGACAAGATTATCCGGGTCTCTGCTCTGGTGTCTGTGATTGCTGTTCTGATTGGACTGACAGGATACATAGCGGTCACTGCTCACAGCAAGAAGGACTCTGATGGCTGGACACAGGCTTCTACGCAACTGACGCCTAAGAACTTTGATGAGCATGGTGCTTTTCAGGTGAAGTCAGAGAATTTGAAGAGCAGTGCTACCAGAGTTGATGACTTCTTCGACCCTCTGTGTCCTGGGTGTGGTGCTGTGCATCGTGCTTCTGGTGACAGGATGAAGGAACTGGTGAAGTCTGGTGACATTGACTTGCGGCTGTCTCCTGTGTCGTTCCTGGATGAGGCGTCAACAGACAAGTACTCAACTCGTGCCATTAATGCCTTCGTGACTGTTGCTGAGAACAGCCCAGATCACGCTTTGGAGTTCCTGTCAGCACTGTATCGTAAGGACTTCCAGCCTCAGGAGGGCGCTCAGAACTATGGTCAGAAGCCAGTAACGGATCAGGCTCTTGTGGAGGCTGCTGTGGGTGCAAGGGTACCGGCAGATGTTGCCAAGACTATTCCTGAGCATCGTTATGCTGACTGGATCAAGAAGACGTCTGAGAAGCAGGTGAAGAGGTCTGACTTATTCCCTGGTGGTTTCTCCACTCCAGCTATCTTCACTGGTGTCAAGTACGGTTCTGATGGCAAGGCTTCTGGAACGAAGATTGACTTCAAGAACAAGGACATCCTGAAGGCGTTCAATGAGGCGATTGGTGTGAAGTAGTAATACGCATCCACTAGAGAATCACACACGTATGAAGAGTTGTGATCTGTGTCGTATAATCATGTTGCACAGATCACAACTTTTCTGTTTGACATAGCAGGTACTAGCAGAGTAGTATGTACACATCTGGAGATCATGATTGACTCTCTGGATTGGTACCTCAACACAACACTAACTACTTGTGCTGCATATGCCTGACAGAGTGTTTTATGTAGCACCTGAACCAAGGAGAAGACATATGCGTAATCTGGTATCAGTCCAGACCATTACTGACATCACCCCTATCAAGAACGCGGATCGTATTGTCAACGCCCGTGTTCTTGGTTGGAACGTCATTGTCAAGAAGGATCAGTTCTCAGTGGGCGATAAGATTGCCTACTTCGAGATCGACTCTCTTCTGCCTGAGACAGATCCTCGCTATGCCGCTTTCATGTCTCGTGGTGTTCGCAAGTACACTGACGAGAACGGAAACACCTCTTCAGGTCACGTTCTTCGTACCATGAAGATGCGAGGCGTGTACTCACAGGGTCTTATCATGGGTCTTGATGAGATTGGTTTCACTCAGGAGCAGATTGACTCACTCTCTGTAGGCGCTGACATCACTAAGGAGGCTGGCGTCCTTAAGTACGAAGAGCCGCTTCCTGCTCAGGCTGGTGTTATTGGTAAGTTCAACGAGGCTATGGCTCCCAAGTCAGATGCTGAGCGTGTGCAGTCTCTTGCTGAGCACTGGGACGAGATTCTTGGGCTGAAGTGGA
>ERZ772807.1492-NODE-1492-length-12884-cov-5.493491_pt1 | contig 12884 bp, 9 predicted proteins | sample MGYA00511472_ERZ772807 | MGnify/ENA primary metagenome ERZ772807 (study PRJEB29015, sample SAMEA2737947) | human oral metagenome | biome: human oral; feature: human-associated habitat; material: dental | place: China | collected 2039 ...
ATGAAATTGTTTTGTCATATAAATAAATGGCGTATGCTTACTAACTTTAAACACTTGCTTTGAATTGATTTCTCCACGGCGATAAATCTCGATAAAATCGTGATTATCAACAATTTTACAAATTCCATATTCATCGCTATAATGATATTCTTTTTTCTTGTCCAAATCTGTCACTTTTATAAGCTCAAATTCTTTTTCATAATTTTGCGAAAATTTATCCAAACTTTTTATTTTTATTTTCATAATTTTCCCTTTTTAATTTTTTTATTATTCATCCAAAAATTCATCCAGAAATTCATCCAAATCTTCGTCAATTTCTTCATCGTCTTCATCTTCAACATCCACTTCCAAAAATTCATCGTCTTCGCCATCCAGTATTCCAAAATCATTTTCATCAATTTTTTCTTCAAAATCTCCTTCTTTATCATATTCCCCAAAATCTTCATTCCAGTACATATAATCTTTATCAGAGCCATAATATTCCTCGTCCCAGATTTCTAAAATCCGCTCCTGCTCATCTTCATCCAAATCTTTTAATTCTTCTTCAATACTGTCATACAAAAAAATTCTTTTTTCTCCAGTTTCATCGTCGCACACCAAGTATTCCTTGCCGTCAGCATTGACATTTGCAATACAAGTAAAACTCTCCAATTCATTTTCTTCGTTATATCTCTCAAATTCTTCACCAGCCGAATACATAACTTCCTCCACTATTTATGATATTTTATATTATTATTTATTGAAATCCATCTATATATTTGTTCAACTAATATAAGTCGCATCAATTGATGCGGAAATGTAAAGTTAGAAAATGCTAACCTAAAATTGACAATTTCTCTAAGTTTGTCAGCCACTCCATTTGAGCCGCCGATTATAAAATTAATTTCACTGCTTGTAAGCGAAATTTTCTCTATTTTTTCTGCCATCTCCACAGATGTCATCATCTTTCCAGATAAATCCAGCAAAATGCTGTATGAATAATTTTTTTTACTAATTGCATCTATTATTCTTTGTGTTTCAACATCTACGGCATTTTTTATCCCTTTGTTGTCATCTTCTTCAGTTAATTCAATTATATCTAATTTTACATATTTTGACAACCTTTTTAAAAATTCTTCTATTCCATCTTTTATATACTTTTCTTTAATCTTTCCAACACACACTATATTAATTCTTATCATATTTTCCCCTCATTGTCAATTATTTATTTTCTTCTTCCAAACATTTTATCCAAATCGTTCTTAGTAAGTTTTACGATGATTGGTCGACCATGGGGACAAGTATATTTGCCGACTTCGTGGATTCTTCTCACCATATTTTGCATCTCGTCAAAAGATAACTTTTGTCCAGCTTTTACTGCACCTCTGCAAGACATCGAAATAATAATTTTTTCTCTTAAATCTTTTATTTCAACTTCATTTTTCAAATCATTCAACAATTTTTCAAAAACATTTTCACAACTTTCTCTAAAATCAAAAATCGGTACCGCTCGGATTAAAATCTCATTTTCATAAAATTCGTCAATTTCAAATCCAAAATTGTTAAAAATCTCAATATTTTCAAATATAATTTCTTTTTCAATCGAAGTAACTTCCATTTTTTTTGGAATCAAAAGCTGAGTTGAATCAATTTTTTTTCCATAAAATTTTTCTTTTAACTCTTCGTACAAAATTCTTTCATGAATTATGTGCTGGTCATAAATTTCAAGTTCATCATTTTTTTTAACCAAAATATAAGTGTCAAAAATCTGTCCTAAAATATCATAGACAACTTTTTCTCCTTCAAATTTTTCAAATGTCCCAACTTTATAATTCGAATTTTTTTCTTGTTTAATTTCCAAAGTTTCATTATTTTTAATTTCAAAATTTTTATTTTTATCTTTTTTAGAAAATTTATTTAAATCATAATTTATATTTTCTCCAATTTTTGAATTTTTTTCTATTTCAAAAATTTTTTTAATTTCTTCAATTTCTTGATTTTTTTCAACTTTTCCATTTTTTCCATCTTTTTTTTCATGTTCTTCATCTTTTTCAATTTTTTCAAATTTTTCACTATTTTGAAAAAATTTGTTTAAATTTTCTTTTTTTATTTCAGTTTCTTCTTTATTTTCTTTATTTTTTTCATATTCTTCTGTTCGCTTATTTTTTTGATTTTCTTGATTTTTTTCTTCAGTTTGAATTTTCCCATCAAAAGTTTCAAGGCTAAAAAATTTGTTTTCTTCAATTTTTGAAACTTCATCAGAAAATAAATCATCTTTCATTTCTTTTTTCTCGTTCAAATTTATATTTTTTTTAATCAAATCAATATTCGGCTGCCAATTTTCTCTGTCAGCGTAGTAAAAAAAGTCATCTATAGCTGATTTTATTTCACTGTAAACGATTTTATCATTGGAAAATTTGACTATTTTTTTGGACGGATGAACATTGACATCAATTTCTTTTGGGTCAGTATTATAAAAAATTATAGCAAAAGGATATTTCCCTTTCATAAGTTTTGTATAGTAACCATCTATTATTGCTCTTTCAATTGTCAACGATTTCACATATCTGTTATTCACAAAAGTAAATAAAAAATCTTTTGTACTTCTTAAAATTTCCACATTTCCCAAATATCCATACTCAAATTTTTTCAAATTTTTTAAAACTGATTTTCCAAACAACTCCAAAATTGTATTTTCCATTCCATTTCCACTTGTCTGAAGAATTTTTTTCCCATCCAAATCCAATGAAAATGAAACATCGCTATTTGCAAGTGCTTCTTTTAGCACAATTTCTCTAATTTTGAAATATTCCGTAGAAGTTTTTCTCAAAAATTTTTTTCTTGCAGGAGTGTTATAAAATAAATCTCGCACTTCCACTTCCGTTCCAACATTTTTTGAAACCTCTTCAAAATTTCTCACAACTCCGCCATAGCTTGAAATCTTATATCCCACTGAGCTATCTTTTGTTCTTGTCAAAATTGTCAACTTTGAAACAGCTGCAATTGAAGAAAGCGCTTCTCCCCGAAAACCATAAGTTTTCAAATTAAATACATCTTCCTTTTTTGAAATTTTAGAAGTGGCGTGTCGCTCTACCGATAAAAGTGTATCATCTTTATCCATTCCAATCCCATTATCACTAATTTTTACATCGACTCCCGACTTAAAAACTTCGATTTTAATCATCGTAGCTTTGGCATCCAAAGAATTTTCAACCATCTCTTTAATCATCGAAGCTGGATTTTCCACAACTTCTCCAGCGGCAATGATATTAGACACACTTTCATCCAAAATCCTTATAATTCCCAAAAAAATTTCCCCTTTCTTTTTTTATTTTTCAATAAATTTAATTTCTTTATCATTCAATCCATAGATATTATAAACTTCCTGATTAATCTCATAATCTATCTCTTGAATATTTCTTTTACAAATTTCAATCAATTTATCTAAATCTATTAACTTGTCGTATTGTTTTTCAATCTCATATCTTTTATATAAAACTTTATAATCTAATATTTTTTTATTATTTTCAAGAATTTTTGATACTCTTTTTTCTAAAGCCGTTCTATTTGAAAACGGTTTTACTGGTAGCTTCTCCAAAAAAACTTTATTATATTGATAACTAGATTTACCCATGTTTTGTCCAGAGTAAAACTTTTTAAAAACATATTCATAAAGTTTAGAAGATAAAATTGCATTCAAATACTTTAAATGCTCTCCAACAATCATAAAACAAGTTTTATCTAAATAATAATTATTATTATCGTAAACAAAATACGCTCCTTGTGTAGTTTCCGGATAAACAATTTTCTCTATTTCAAAATTTTTATAATAAGCTATATTATCTTGTGTTTCAAACCATTTATATCTAGTTTTTTTTCTGCTTCCTTTATCACCAGTTTGTTTTAATTTGTCAAAACCAATTTTATTCAAAAAATATTGTTTTATTTTGGGATAATTTTCTATATCATAATTCTTACTTGGAAATAATGCTATTAGATATAAATTTGAAAAATTTATGGAATATTTTTTAATATCTCTTCCTCTTAAAATAGGCTTGATTATTTCAGAATTTTTAAAATCTGCATTAACTAATTCATCTCTAGTTTGTTTATTAATAATAAAAGCATCATTTAATCCTGTTTTTACTCCATAATTTATTTTTATATTCCATTCTTTTAGAGGTTTTCCTATTTTTTCAATTTTTTCTTTTATTGATATTTCAACAGGCGTTACCACAAATGAAAAATTTTCTGAACTTAATAATTTTTGACTATATTTGAAACTTTCTCCATCTCCAATTTTTACATCAATTATATGATCATAATTTTTTGAAATTAAAATTTTTTGATTTTTTAATGTCAATTTCCTAAAAACTAATATATTAGGATCCACAGTTGCTCCATCAAAAATTTTTACACCATTATAATCTATTATTGTCAAAATTTCTGTTTTTTCTAATAAAAATTTTCTTAAATTTTTTCCATAACTTGTACGAAACCATTTATTTGAAGTTATGTAGCCTAAATAACCATTATTTTTTAATAATTTATATCCAAGTTCATAAAAATAACAATATAAATTAGCTGTACTTGTATAAACTTTATAATTTTCCTCAAGGTATGGTTTATATTCTTTTATTCTCTCATGTCTTATATATGGTGGATTTCCAATCACAATATCAAAACCACCATACTTGGAAACTTCTTTAAATTCTTCACTCCAATCAAAAGACTTTTTATTTTTTTTATTATTAATTATAGAATTTCCACATTTTATATTTTTATCTAAATTTTCAAGTGGTTTATCTTTATCTGCTGTTTTTAACCATAACGCCAATTTAGTTATTTCTACTGATTCTGAACTTAAATCGACTCCATAAATATTGTTTAATAATATTGACTTATTTATATCTTCTGTAAGAGAACGACTTTGTGATAAATCAAATGATAAAATTTGTTTATTTATTTCTTCACCTATTCTTGCTAAATAATCAAACACCTCTATCAAAAATGCACCTGAACCACAAGCAGGATCTATAATTTTTACTTTTTTTACTACTTCTCTATAACTTTTCCAAAATTTCAAATGTTTTTTCGCTTCTTCTGTCAATTTATCTTTTTGTGTGAATATTTTTGTCATTTTAGGTAAATCATAAAATCCTAGTTCAATTTTTCTATCTTCTAACCAGTTACCAACAGCATTTTCAACTATTATTTTTGTAATATGTTTTGGAGTATAAAAAATTCCATCTTTTTTTCGCTTTCCTACTATCTTATTAATTTCATCTTTTAATTCTTCTAAATCTGATATACTCTGCTCAAAAATATGACCAAGTATATTTTCACTCATCTGTGATTCAAAATCATACTCTGATAATTTTTCCAATTCATAAAAAACAGCATCCTCTATTAAAAGCCCATCAAGAATACTATCTGGAGCAAAAAGTCCACCATTATATTTATTTATTTTATACTGTTTATTTCCTGAATTTATCCAACCACAAAATGTCTTAAACATTTCAAATATTCCCAAAAAGCTTGAGCCTTTCTTTACAATCATATTATAACTATTTTTTTTTAGTAATCCTTTACTCTCAGCAAATACAACAAATAAAAATCTATCCATTAATTTTTGAGTTTTTTCTAATATAACATTTTCATTTATTTCTTTATTATTTTTTAAAAGATTTTTAAAAATTTTTTCTCTTATACCTTTATAGAGCGTATAAAAATTTTTTTCTATCTTTTTTTCTGCTCTTATATCCTCATCAAAAAGTTCCTTTATTTTTGGTATATGATCATTGTTATCTCCAATTAATGCTGTCTTTGATAATAAATATATAAATTTTTGAAAATTTTCTGTTTCTTGTAACATATCCAGATTAAAAATTTCATATTTTGACATATTTCTAGAAGGATAAAGTCTAATTTCATAAAAATTTGAAACAATTACCCATTCACATTTTCCATCATATTTGGGAACATAACCAAAAGCTTGTTCAATAGGTGTTCTATTTTCTCCTTGTCTTCTTTGCCTCGCCTCAAGATCTACATAAGGTCCTTTTAATTCTATTACAACTCTAACACTCTCTTTCTTATTATTAAAAAAACCAAGTACTCCATCTGCCTTTTGTCCATCTATTTTTGTTTTTAACTCCATTGCCAAATTCCATTCTTTTGAATCAGTTATTTTCACATATTTTAATACATCGCCAAATATTTGTAACAAAAATCCATCTTTAAGTGACTCTTCTTTCTGTTTTTTTAAAGTTCCATCTTTATGCATTCTAATCCATTTATTTAATATTTTACGTCGCTTTAAAAGATCATTTTTCTCAAGTTTGACATCTCTTATCGCATTTTTTAATAAATTTTTTTGATTAAAAATTCTATTATTTTCCATTTCACAATTTCCTTTTTTATTATAGTTTAGAGACCACTTATTAGTAGAGTATTAAATTATTCTACTAATAAATTTACAATTCAACAGTTTTACTCACAATGACTTCATATTTTTTAGAAAATATTCCTGCCAATCTCTCCAAATCTTCTTCCAAACAAAGAACTTTTACATTCGGACCAGCATCCATTGTAAAATAGCATTTCTCTTTATTTTTCTCTCTCAAATTTTTAACAAATTCCATAGCTTCGTAAGTTTGCTGCAAAAAATATGAAAATGGCGGATTTGATGTTTCAGTCGTCCTATGCATTCTTAACGCATTTTCCTCCGTTAATTTCCCAACTTTTTCAAAATCATTATCTTGCAAATACTTTTTCATATTTTCAAAATCAATTTCTGATTGTTCTACCCACTCTTCAAAATATGTCGAAGTTTTTACACAACGCTCCATTCCATCCCGACTTGACACATCTTTTTTACTCTTGCTTAAAACTAAAACAATCATCGCCAATTTTAAATCAGTTTTCACTTTATAAATTTCCCCACTATCCTTGTCCCAAGCGGCAACAGGTCCAAAAAAACTTCTGGCAGAAGAACCCGAACCATATTTAGAAATTTGTGCCAGTTGTTCTTGAGATAAATTTTTTTTGAATAATTTGTTACACGCTTTTATTATAGCTGATAATCCGCTTGAACTTGAAGAAAGTCCCGCTGCTGTTGGCATATTATTTGTCGTTTTAATTTTAACTTTTTTATTTTTTTCATTTTCTTGCGTTCTAAACAAATCCACTACTTTGCTAATTTTTTCTGTATGAATTTTATCTTGCAGCTCACTGTTTAAAAAAAATAAATCTCTAACTCCAGAAAATTTTTCTCCATTTTTTTCTACTTCTTTTTTTATTTCTGCGTCATCTATAAATTCAATTTCCGTTTCCGTATACAAATCTTTCAAAGTTAAAGAAATACTGCTTGTCGCTGGTATCATTTTTTGTTTATCTTTTTTTCCCCAATATTTTATAATCGCTATATTTGCATACGACTTCACCTTTTCCATCTCAAATTTTCTCCATCTTAAATTTTTTTATTTTTTATTTTTAAATTTATTCTCAAATTTTTTCAATCCAAATATTGACTGCTCCATTTTCAATCAACATTTTTTTTACATTTTTTGCAATTTTTTGTGACTTGCAAAGAGCGATAATACAGCCTCCCAATCCTCCACCTGAAATTTTTGCTCCACTTGCTCCATTTTCAATCGCCTTTTTTACAAACATTTCCGTTTTACTAATTGTAACACCTATTTTTTTTAGCTCATCGTTTGCACTTATCATTATTTGTCCAATTTTTTTTATCTTTTCACCACTAAATTTATTTTTTATCAAACTTTCAAATTTTTCAGTCAATTCTCCCAGCTTTTTTAACGGCTCTTTTGCAATTTTTCCCAATTTTCTCACTTTTTCCACGGCTTCTTTTGTATTTCCATAAATTCCTGAATCTGCAATAACTAAATACGCTCCCAAATTTATATCAATATATGAAAATCCTTTATTTTTTATAAATTTTATTGGCTTTTCACTCAGACAAGTTTTAGCGTCCAGGCCGCTTGGATTTTGATGTGCTGTGATTTCTGCAACATTTACCAATTTTTCCAGCAAATCAGTTTCAATTTTTTGACCAAAATAGTCAAATACCGCTCGAATCGCCGCAATACTCACTGCCGCTGACGAACCCATTCCCCTTTTTGGCGGAATTTCTGATTTTATGCTATATTTTATTTTTTCTTTTTCTTTTTTCAAATATTTTAGTGCCGTAAAAATTGCAACTGAAAGAGTGTCATTTTCATTGTAGCAAAAATTTGTCTTGCTCTCTAAAATCTCACATTCAATTTCAATATTTTTTAGCGGAACGGCAATCGCAGGATAACCATAAACAACAGAATGTTCTCCCAGCAATATAATTTTACTGTGCGCTTTTCCAATACCTTTTTTCATTTTTTTATTCTTTTCCCTCTTCAAAAAAATATTTTTATCCAATTTTACTTATTTTTATTATAATATATTTATTTTATTTTAGCAAACTAAAATAGGTCAATAATAATTATTATTAACCTATTTATGATAAAAATTTTTAAATTTACAATTTAGATTTCACATTTTTTAAAAGCATTTTTACAAAATTTGCTTTTGTATCAGAGCCACCTTCAAGACTTACATTTCCTTCGATTTCCTCTGGCGAGTTATAAACTTTATAAGTCCAGTTATTTTTAGTTGCGATATTTCTCAGATTTATGTTTTCTATTTTTGCAATTTCTGTAATCGTAATTTCGCCTGAAAATCCATTTTTTTCAAATAATTTTAACGCTCCCAAAACTGCACTTTCTTCGTTTTTTTCAATTATAAATTCTATTTTTGAAGCATCTCTTAAATTTGAATAAATTTTTTGAGAAAGGTCACCGCCTTTTTTCCAGCCGAAAAGTTTATCCGCCAATTTTCCACGGCTAACTGATGTTATCAAATATGTGGCACTGTAATCATCATTTCTAACTACGGCTACTCCTTTATCTATCGCCGAAAATGACATCACACAAAAAATCATAAATAACATAAAAATTAACTTTTTCATCAATTTTACCTCACTAATTTTTTTTATTTTTTATAAATTTTACTGAAAATATATTTTAATATTTGTCTTGCTATCAATTTTTTCTCCAGCTTTTGGATACTGATCCACAACTTTTCCACTTCCAGATACTTTAAAGTTCGGATATTTTCCTTGTGGATAAATTGAATAAAAATCTCTTAACACAACTCCTTTTAAATCTGGCATAACATTTTTAGAAAACATTGTTTTAATTTCATTTAAATCTTTTTTATTTTCTTCAATCACTGTTTCTTTTACCGAAGGTTCAACTTTTGTTTCTCCGTCAGGACCTATTCGCTTATAGTTAATTAATTCTGTCAAAACTTTTTTTACCGACGGCAATGCCACTAAAGCTCCATAATAATTTTTACCCTTTGGCTCATTTATGGTGATAAGCAACGCATATTTAGGACGATCCACTGGAAAAAATGCGAAGAATGAACTGAAATAACGACCTTTTTGATAACCGCCTTTTCCAGATTTTTGTGCCGTTCCAGTTTTACCACCTACACGATAACCTTGAATTTGCGCATCTTTCCCTGTTCCACGGCTGACAACGGCTTCCATGTAGCTTCTGTTCAATCTTGAAACTTCATCGCTAAAAACTTTTCTTAACACAATCGGATTATTTTTTTTGACAATATTTCCATTTTCATCTTCTATTCGGTCAACTATGTAAGGTTTCATAAGTTTTCCATTGTTTATTACAGTATTAAGCGCCATTAACATCTGAATCTGAGTCATCGCAATACCTTGACCAAATGCCACATTTGCTTTTCTCACTTCTGTCAAATCTTTTAAACTCAAAAGTTTCTTTGTCATTTCCGCAGAAGTGTCAATTCCTGTTTTTGAACCCAGTCCAACGCTTGCTAAATATTTATAAAAAGTTGCTCTGTCTAATTTTTGTGAAATTTTTACCATTGCGACATTGGATGAATGAGCTATTACATCTGCTAAACTTAAATTTCCCAAAGCTGTATCATCGTGATCTCTAACGACCCTATCTTGCACTTGAATTGAACCATTCGATTGAAATCTTGTGTCAGCACTTATTTTCTTCGACTGCAATCCCATTGATACCGTTATTGGCTTAAATATTGACCCTGGCTCAAAAAAGTCAGTAATTGTTCGATTCTTCACTTTTGAATAATCGCTTGATTTTGGATACGACGACATTGCAAGTACCTTACCAGTTTCAACTTCCAGTAAAATTCCCATTGTGGAAGTTGCATCGTACTCATTAAATGTTCTATTCAATTCTCGATCTAGCATATCTTGAATTTTATTGTCGATTGTCAATACTATATTATTCCCATCTTTTGCTGGTTTGGATTCACCTTTATTTTTTATATTTGAAAATTTTAAAAAAGGTTCAGGTATTTTTAAAGAACCTTTAACAACTCCCATTTCTCCAGCAAGTTCTGTATCGTAATATTTCTCAATTCCATAAATACCTTTATTTTCGTTGTTTACAAAGCCCACTGTTTCTTGAAAGGCGCTAATATTTTCATATTTTCTCGTATAAACCGTTTCAAATGCAATTCCTAAAAATGGATTTGTCTTTTTCTGGGATTTGCTTTTTCCTTTGTTATTTTCCTTAACCTGCTTAGCAGCTGCCTCGACTTCTTGTTCAATGGCATGTTTAGCGTTTTCTTGTATTTTGTAATCCAATTTCAAATATTTTTTATTATATTTTTTCTTATTCTCATAATCATCTCTCGCTTTGTCAATATCCAAAGATTCTATATATATCTTAAGCATTCCTAATAACTTGTCAATATTTTCTTCTTTAATTATCGAAGGATCCAAAATTACTACATATTGCTCATCATCATATGCCAAGAGCTGACCATCGTCTGTTGAAATTTTTCCTCTTTTAGGTTTCATATAATTTTCTGACGAATACTGCTTTTCACCAAGCGCACTATACATGTCACCTTTTAATATTTGTAATTTAAATAAATTCCCTATTAATATACAAGTGTAAATAAAAAGAACAAAACAAAGCATCATTACTCTTATATACCATTTGTTCCACATACTCTCGGAATTAATTCTTTTATCTTTTCCACTTTTTTTATTTTCTAAATTTCGTTTAGCTTTGTTTAGAATATCACTTTTTTTTCCCATTTCTCTCCTAAATTATCCCAAAAGATTAACTTAACTTATCTAAAATTAGCTTATTTATCATTTGTGGATTAGCTTTTCCACGAGATAACTTCATAGCTTGTCCCATAAGATATTTTAACGCATTACTCTTACCATTTTTGTAATCTTCCACCGATTGTGCATTTTCAGCCAACACTTGATCAACAATTTTCTCAATCGCACTGTCATCAGTAATTTGAACCAATCCTTTTTCTTTTACGATAATTTCAGGATCTTTATCTTCTGTCAATAAAATTTCAAATACATCTTTCGCTATTTTCGAGCTAATTGTTTTCGCTTGAATCAATTTAATCAATTTCCCTAAATTTTTCGGCGTTACATTAAATTCTGAAATCGAAATATTTTTTTCCTTCAACACTCTCAAAACTTCTGTCAACACCCAGTTTGCCGCAAGTCTTGGCTCTTTTGTATCATTTACAATTTCTTCGTAATATTCAGCTAATTCTTGTTCCGAAGAAAGTGTTGCAGCTTCCATTTCATGCAATTTATACTCATTTACAAATCTTCTCGCTTTTTCATCAGCAAATTCTGGCATTTCACCTTTTACTTTTTCCAATCTTTCGTCAGAAATTACAAGTGTAGGCAAATCTGGCTCAGGGAAATATCTATAATCCATAGCTTCCTCTTTGCTTCTCATTGGCTTAGTTACAGCATTTTCCTCATCCCAAAGTCTAGTTTCCTGAACAACTCTTCCACCATTTTCAATCACTTCAATTTGTCTATTTGTTTCATATTCAATGGCTCTCATAACCGCTTTAAATGAGTTTAAGTTTTTAGTTTCCGTTCTAGTCCCCAATTCTTTTTCACCTTTTTTTCTAACAGAAACATTCGCATCACATCTAAGTGATCCCAATTCCATACTTACATCACTAACTTTAGTATATTTCAATCTATCCTTCAATGTATTCAAGTACGCATAAGCCTCTTCAGCATTTTTAATTTCTGGCTTAGAAATAATCTCGATTAACGGTACAGACGCTCTGTTGTAATTCAACAATGTTTCAGAAGTTGTGTGAATACTTTTCGCCGTATCTTCCTCAATTTGAATTCTCTCAATCCCAACAACTGCTTCTTTTCCAGAATTTGTCGTAATTTTCAAAGTCCCATTTTCCGCATAAGGTTTAAAATATTGCGTAATTTGATAATTTTTTGGTGAATCTGGATAAAAATAATTTTTTCTATCAAATTGACTCTCCTCATTTATTTCACATCCCAAGGCAAGTGCCGCTTTTATCGCATAATCAAGCACTTTTTCATTCAATTTTGGCAATGCTCCTGGTTGACCAGTACACACTGGACACGCCGATGTATTTGGATGTTTGTTATCATAATCGGCATCACACGAACACCATACTTTTGTTTTTGTTTTTAATTGACAGTGAACCTCAAGTCCGATGACTGTTTCATATTCCATACTCATTTTCTAATATTTTTCCTTTCTTCTTCAAATCTTTCATTTCCACTTTATTTAATAAAAAACTCGCTATTTTTAAATGTTTTTCTTTTTTTATCTTTTATTATTTTAAAAAATTTTTTTACTTCTATTTTTAAAACTCAGGATATTCAATTTCCCCACGAACACCTTCAAATTTATGAGAAATATTAAACAATAAATCTTCTCTAAAATAATTTCCAATTAACTGAATTCCAACTGGCAATCCATCAACAAATCCCGCAGGTACTGAAATTGCAGGAA
>ERZ772807.1493-NODE-1493-length-12882-cov-9.540033_pt1 | contig 12882 bp, 9 predicted proteins | sample MGYA00511472_ERZ772807 | MGnify/ENA primary metagenome ERZ772807 (study PRJEB29015, sample SAMEA2737947) | human oral metagenome | biome: human oral; feature: human-associated habitat; material: dental | place: China | collected 2039 ...
CCACTCCCCCGCTCAGGCCGCAGATGACGTGGGCGTCGCCCACCTGCTCGCGGATGCGGGCGACCTGCTCGTCGATGATGTTGTCCGGCGTCCAGGTGGCCGGCAGCCCCGCCTCCTTGTGCAGGAAGTTGACCAGGGCGGCCTGCCCGTGCTCGGAGTGGAGGACCTCGGGGTGCCACTGCAGCCCGTAGAGGCGGCGCTGCGGGTTCTCGAAGGCGGCCACCGGGGTCTGGGAGGTGGAGGCGGTGACGGTGAAGCCCTCGGGGGCGGCCTGGACCGCGTCGCCGTGGCTCATCCACACCACCTGGTCGTCCGGGGTTCCGTCGAACAGGCAGGAGCCCTCCTCCACGCGGGCGGGGGTATGCCCGTATTCACGGGTGCCGGTGCGTCCGACCGTTCCGCCGAGAGCCTGGGCCATGGCCTGGAAGCCGTAGCAGATACCCAGGACCGGCACTCCTGCGTCGAAGACCGCCGGGTCGACGGACGGGGCGCCGTCGGCGTAGACCGACGACGGTCCGCCGGAGAGGATGATGGCCGAGGGCTGCTTGTCCAGCATGGCCGCGGCGTCCATGGAGTGGGGCACGATCTCGGAGTAGACGCCGGCCTCGCGCACTCGGCGGGCGATGAGCTGGGCGTACTGGGCGCCGAAGTCCACCACGAGGACAGGGCCGACGGCGCTGGGGGAGGTCTGGCTGGTCGTCACCTGGACAGGATAGCCGGGGCGGCAGCGAGTCGCCTTCTGCCCTGCCGTTGCACCCAACTGAGGCCGTCCACGAAGACGACCGGACAGTCATGCGACCACGCCCGGCAATGTCGTGCAGTCGACGCCACTCACAACAGGACTAGACCAGTGGGGCACGTCGCACTTCTGCATCGCAGGTCACGTTCCCAGATCAAAACCACCATGACACACGGCTTCTCCGAGCCCCCACCGGGGCCAGCAATGCCCTCCATGACGCCAGATCCGCCCACGCGTCTCGACGACCCAACCGCAGCCTTCCCAGCGATCCCCTGTGATCCACAAGGCGCCGACGCAACACAGGTCACGATCCTTTGTCTAGACAATTAGGTGGAGCCTTCCTAGAGTTCTACTCGACGGAGAAACATCCGTCCGGCCCACGGGCTGCACACCGTCGTGCAGGGACGCACGACTGGTAGTCAGGCGGACCTGCTCGACACACACCGAGAGGAAAACTCACATGACTGCTACCACCACCGAGCGCCCCACCCAGACCGTCGAGACCACCGCTGCGGCCACCACCACTCAGGCGACCTCCACCAACACGCAGGCCGAGGCCAACCGCCTCACCTTCGCCGTTGCCATGATCGCCGTCATGGTCGCGGTCATGGTCATGGCCGTCGTCGGCGCCGTCACCGGTATCCCGACCATCATGTTCGCCGCCTCCGTCCTGGCCGCGATCACCATGGGCGTGGGCATCTACACCGGCATCAACCTCCTTGAGGCCCGCTGAGCGTAGAAGTCTCCAACGAGCTCGTCTGAGCTCACCACCGGGTCCGGACCACGCATCACGAGCAACACAGGCCCAGGATCCAGCCCGGCAGGGCACAGAACAACGAGGCTGCGCGGCCAAGGAAGCCCGCGCAGCCATGGCAACCCGAGGGGCACCGCACACGCGGCGCCCCTCTTATCATGACCACCCTTCCCCGCAACGTGGATGCAGCCAGCTCTCATACCGACTCCACTCACTAATGGTGCATCCCTCCCCGCAAAGCGGACACCACCCTCCCCGAGCGACGCAGGAGCGGCCAAGATGTCCAAATCGGATACAAAGGCGGAATCCGAGCCCACATCACCGATAAGAAACCGCATGATTCCGCGGTTTCATCAGCGGCCTGATCGAGCCGCCGGCTCCTTTGTGTCCGATGTGGACACGAGCGCCCTCCACCTCAGTTGTGGACCTCGCATCGCGCCTCCCACTCAGACCAGCAGGGCCCGAGCGGGAGGCGCGAGGAAGAGAGCGCGCGGTCAAGCCCCGACGAGCGAGGGTTGACCGCATGGGATCACAGCGACATGTCGACGACGGCGCGTCCCTGAATCTCCCGGTTGCGCAGCGCGGTGTAGCCGGCGCCGGCCTCCTCCAGCGGCAGGCGGCGCGAGACGACATCGCGGTAGTTGATGACGCCCTTGTCGGCCAGGTCGACGACAGCCGGCAGGTCCTGGCGGGTGCGCGCCCCGTAGGAGCCGAGGATCGACTGCGAGCGGCGCACGGTGCGGTTGATCTCCACTCCGGCGGTCTGCACACCGGCCCCCAGGCCGATCGGAACCATGCGGCCGCCGTCGGCCAAGACGTCCAGGGCGGTGGTCCAGGTGGCCGGGATGCCCAGCGCCTCGAAGGAGACGTCCACGCCCTTGCCGTCGGTGAGACGGAAGACCTCCTCGCGGGCGTTCTGGGTGACGGAGTTGACCACGGCGGTCGCCCCGTAGTCGAGCATGGGGGCGAGCTTGTCATCGTCTACGTCGATGGCGATGACCTGGCTGGCGCCGAAGGCCCGGGCGATCTGGACGATGTTGGTGCCCACGCCGCCGGTGGCGACCACGGCGACGGTCTCCCCGTAGCGCAGGTCGGCGCCGCGGCGCACGGCCCCGTAGCCGGTCATGGCGGCGCACCCCAGGATGGCCGCCGGCACCATGTCGATGGAGTCGGGCACGGGGGCCACAGCGGTGGAGGGGACGACCGCGTACTCGGCCAGACCGCCCATGGAGTACATGGCCACCGGCTCGCCGTCGAGGGTCGCCAGGCGGGTGGTGCCGTCGTAGAGGACACCCTTGAGGCGGTTGAGGTCGAAGAAGGGGCCGCACAGCTCGTCGCGCCCCGAGGCGCAGGCGTCGCACTGGCCGCAAGGCATGAGGAAGCCGCCGGCCACCTTCTGCCCGACCGTCAAGCCGGTGTGCTCGTTGCCGGGGCCGAGCTCCACGATGGTGCCGGAGACCTCGTGGCCGAGCACCGCCGGCAGCGGGAAGGCGATGGCGCCGCCGATGACGTGGAGGTCGGAGTGGCACAGCCCGCAGGCGGCCACCTTGATGAGGACCTCGCCTGCCTTGGGCCGGGGGGTGCGCAGGGTCTCGATCTGCAGGCCGACCTCGTGGTCCCGCAGGACCGCGGCCTTCATGGTCTCAGGGATGGACACGGTTGTCTGTGAGGCCTGGACCGCCTCATTGCTCGTCATGCTCAGGTGCCTCTCTGTCAGGTGTCGACGACGTCGGGCCGCCGAGTGGCCTCCTCAAGGCCACGCCCCCACCATACGATATTTGTCCTGACAAATCATAGGCCTGAAGTCGGATGCGCTGACGCTGCCCTCAGAGACGCCCCGCGCTCGCACACCCCTAGACTTTCAGCTCGCGCGGCAGGCGCAGGAGCACGACGGCGACGCTGAGCACCGACAGCGTGAAGACCACCCAGAACAGGGCGCGGGTCCCAAGGCAGCTCACGATGAGCAGTGAGGCCAGGAGGACTCCGGCACGCGCCAGGCCCCCTCCGGTCGCCGAGGCGCGCCGCTGCGCCTCCACCAGCCAGGGCGGGATCCGCGGGTCGATCGCCCCCTGACAGGCCGGCAGGACCAGCACCGACTGGCTGGCGACCAGGATCGTCAGGGAGACGATGATCGTCCGGGCGCCGCCCACGCCCCCGAGAGTCATGCCGGTCACCAGGAAGGTGGCCCCCAGGACGGCGACGACCGTCCCCAGCACCACCCGCAGGAATCGCAGCTGCTCGACCCGGGTCACCAGCGCCAGGGCGAGGAGCGCCAGCCCTATCCAGGTCCCGGCGCTTATGGCGATCGCAGCGGGTGCGAGCCCGAGCTCGGTGGCGATCAGTGGGGCGAGGACCATGGCCGCCGCCCCCAGGGGCGCCTCCTGAGCGATGATGAGGACGGCGCCAGTGAGCACGGCGGCACGCACCTCGGGCACCCGCAGCTCGCCGGGAGACATGGCCTGCTGCTCGGCCATCATCTCCGCATCCAGGCGGGTCCAGTCGATGGCCACGGAGGCCTCCAGGGTCCCGTGCAGGCGGCGCAGCGCCTCGAAGGCCTCGACGTCGCGCCCCTGCCGCACCAGCCAGACCGGGCTCTCGGGCAGGAGCAAGGCGCCGACCAGGTACACCAGCGCGGCGACGGCGACCACCACCCAGGCGATGAGGAGCCGCGAGGGACTCCACCAGGCCGCCAGAACCACGACGCCAGCCCCGGCCGGGCCGAGGGCCATGGCCTGCGGCATGAGTCGCTTGTGCCCCCTCAGGGAGAGCTCATGGCAGACCAGTGGCGCCACGACGAGCACCCCGCCCACCGCTAGGCCCACCAGGCCCGCCCCGATCAGGCCGACGCCGCCGAGCCCGGCTGCGACCCCGGCGCCCAGCACTGCCAGAGCCCCCATGAGCAGGCCCATTCTCCGTCGCCCCAGGTACCGGGCGAGGGGGCGACCGGTGAAGGTTCCCAGCACCATCGCCGCAGCGACGGCACCGAGCAGGGGCAGAGCGGCGCCGCGCGCGCCGGCGACCTCGATAGCCAGCGCCCCTTCCAGGGCGCCGAGGAACAGACCTGCCGCCCATGCGTACAGGCGGAGGCGGAGCGGAGCGGGTGGCGCGCTGCGCGGCGGATGCGGGTTCATGGACCAGTCACCGTGTACGTCATAGGCGGCAGATATGTGATGAGCTCAGTTGGGAGGAGTGCTGTCTGAACAAGGAGAGGTCGGGAGGGGAACTGCGGCAGTTTCTCAGAGACTGACAGTTGCTTCAATCCGACCGTCTCGGCTCAGTTTCACTGGCCACTGCCGCAGTCCCTCACCCCTTGGCCTCAGCTGTACTCCTTCTCGAATCGCACCTCGAGTTCCTCCAAGGAGTGGTACTTCGTCTCGGGCACGAACTTCATGTAGAAGATGAGTGACAGGACGTTCAACAGGCAGAAGATGAGGTAGGTCCCCGCCCCTCCGAGCTTCTCCATCATGACGGGGAAGACCGCGGCGACGATCGCGTTGCCGATCCACAGAGTGCCCACGGCCAGCCCCATGGCCGTGCCGCGCACCTTGGCGGGGTAGATCTCAGCGATGAGGACCCAGGTGACTGTCCCGGACTGCTTGGCGAACACGAACAGCGAGACGATGAGCAGCACCAGGTAGGGGGCGAAGGCGGGGGCTCCCGTGATGTTGCCGTCGGAGTCCTGGTAGGGCTGGATGAGGAAGTAGAAGACCGCTGCCAACAGCCCGAGGGAGACCACGATGCTGGCCTCCTGGTAGATGCCCACGTGGCGGCGGGCGAACTTGGTGACCAGCCACAGGCCGATGGCGGAGCCCACGAAGGAGACGAATCCGGAGACGACGTTGAGGGAGATCGCGTCACTCATGGGCAGGCCGGCCGCGGAGAGCACCTTGGGCGTGTAGTACATGGCTGTGTTGATGCCGGTGACCTGGTCGGCCAGGCCCAGGATGATGCCGATGAACAGCAGGTGGCGGGTCCATTTGACGCCCATGATCTGCGCCAGGCCCCACTTCTCCTGGTTGGCCTCCTTGCGCTGGATCTCCAGCATCTCGTCGACCTCTTCGGCGATGGAGCCGTCCTTGGACTCGTCGCGCATCCGCTTGAGGGAGCCGATGGCCTCGGCGATGCGCAGGTTGGCGACGTACCAGCGCGAGGACTCCGGCATGAGGCGGATGCCGAACCACAGGGCCACGGCGGGCAGGGTGGCCAGGACGAGCATGTAGCGCCAGGTCATGCCGTTGCCGGACTCGACCACGACGTTGCTGAAGTGCTGCACGGTCTCCCAGGCGACCTTGTCGCCGGCCTTGGCGACGACCTCACCGGACTTGTTGACAACGTCGTTGGCCAGGGTGACCTCAGGGCCGCCGTACATGCGGGCCAGGACGGCGTTCATGGAGAAGGCGAGGAACTGGCCGAAGACGATCATCATCTGGTCCACGGCCACCAGGGTGCCGCGGATGCGCTTGGGGGCCGTCTCACCGAGGAAGACGGGAACGATCGCCGAGGCACCACCGACGGCGAAGCCCAGCACGATCCGGAAGAAGTAGAGGACCCAGATGTTGGGCGAGATCGTGCAGCCCAGCGCCCCAATGAAGAAGACGATGGCCAGGAGCATGATGTTGTGCCGGCGCCCGTACTTGTCGGAGAGCTTGCCTCCGACCGAGGCGCCGAGCGCGGCGCCGATGCAGAGCAGGCCGCCGATCCAGCCCTCCTCCCAGGAGGTGATCTGCAGGCCGTCGGCGCCGTGCGGCAGGTACATGTAGGGCAGGGCGCCGGAGATGACGCCGGTGTCATAGCCGAAGAGCAGCGAGCCGAGGGTGGCGACCAGGGCGATGAGTCCCAGCGAGCGCTTCGGACCCGACGCGGGGGTCTGGTCAACCAGCTCCTGGATCCTCTCCGGCGTGTACTGCGCCGCAGAAGTGGGCGATGTGGACATGAAGGAACTCCTTGGGTCGTCCGCCATCGTTGGCGGAGGCGAAAGAGAGCGCTGCTGGGTGGAGCGGTTGTCCGGTCCGCCGGTCACCGCCCCGCAGCGCAGGAGCGGGAGCCGGCAGCGTGAGCGGTCCTCACTGTGGACGGAGAGAACCGATGAGGGTCAGCCGAGCTCCTCGTGGAGCCGGGCCAGCACTCGGCGGTTGATGTCGTCGGCGTGCTCGTGCCAGCCGAAGACGCACACGGAGAGCACGCCGTCGAAGCCGATGTCGCGCAGCGTGGAGAAGACGGCGTCCCAGTCGACCTCGCCGTTGCCGACCTCGTTGTGCTGGTGGACGGTGACGTCGGCGCCGGGCGGGTTGACGATGTAGCGGTTGCCGTCGTTGGCACGGTGGTTGAAGCCGTCGGCGATGTGGACCTCGCGCAGCTTGCCGGCCTCGTGGGCGGTGCGGATCATGCGCTCGACGTCGCCGGCACCGTCGGAGAGGTGGAAGGCGTGCGGGCAGCAGAACTCGTAGCCGATCCAGTCCTTGTTGACCGCGCGCACGAGGTTCAGGGCGGGGTCGTGCAGCTCGACGAAGTCGTAGGGGTGGGCCTCCATGTTGAGGCGTATGCCGTAGCGCTCGAAGTCGGGGATGAGCTCCTCGATCGAGCGGAACCACTGCTCCTCGCTGCGGCGGGCCCGGTTGCGGTCCCCGGAGAACTCCGAGGTGATCTCCCGGACGTCGATCTGGTCGGCGAGCTCGAGCAGACGGCGCCAGTTGGACACCTGGGCGCGCCGCTCCTCCTCGTCTGGCGAGGACCAGTTGAAGACCGGGTTGAGGGTGTGTACCTTGACGCCCGTCTCCTTCTGGGCCTTGTTGAGCTCGGCGACGAAGGCGTCGTCGGCGGCGGGGCGGTGGTGCCAGAAGTGGAAGTCCGCGTTGGGTGAGAGCTCGACGTGCTCGAAGCCCAGCTCAGCGGCCTTGTAGAGCGTGCGCACCGTGGACATGGTGCGGTAGTACATGTTCGGGTCAAGGGCGATGTCTACCAAGGAGGTCTCCTCTCGGGCGCCGACATCCCTGTCGACACCCCCATAATGTCATGACAATTGCGTCTGGGGAAGTGGTTGGGGCGGGTATTTTCAGATCTTTCGATGGCGTGGCGGGAGCACGCCGTCCTGCCGCCGAGGAGTCCTCGTCCCGGGAGGCGGGGCGCAGGCCCCGGGGCGAGTACGGCGGGCGGGACCCGTCACCGTCCCCGGGAGCGGCCCCGGAGCACTTGCGAACACGCAGCAATCGCGAGCGCTCCAGCAGGCGGCCGCATCGGCGAGGACGATGACGGGAGACTTCAGGCGTAGAAGGCAGGCTTGTCGATGAGCGTGACGTCGACCATCGGCGAGGACTCATCCTCCAGCGAGGCGACCGCCGCGTCGACCACGGAGGTGGCCGCGTAGCCGTCCCAGGAGGTCGAGCCGGTGTGCTCGTCGCGGGCCACGGCGTGGATCCACTCCTGCACCTCGCGGTTGAAGGCGTCCTCGAAGCGGTCGATGTGCGACTGGCACATGGCGTTGCGGTTGCCATGGATGTCGCGGATGTGGATCCTCTCCTGGTCTCCCAGCCTCACCGCGGCGGTCTCCAGCACGAGCTCGCACTCGATGGAGTAGGCGTACTGCAGGTTGACGTTGACCTCGTTGTCGATGCGCACGCCGGACTCGGTGTACATGACGACGACGACCGGGTCGATGAGGTGGTCGAAGCGGTGGGTGGTGGACCTGGGGCGCTCGACGCGCACCTTGACGATCTCCTCACCCAGGAGCCAGCGCATCGTGTCGATCTCGTGGATCGCCGTGTCGTCGATGGCCATGCGCGAGGTGTAGGACTCCGGCACGGTGGGGTTGCGGTGGCGGTTGTGGACCAGGAGGGCCTGGCCGTTGTCGCCGTCGTCGAGAACCTTCTTCATCTCGTTGTAGGCGGCGTCGAAGCGGCGCATGAAGCCCACGGTGACGAGCTTCTTGCCGGCCTTCTGCTCGGCCTCCATGATGGCGATGCAGTCCTCGGCAGTGGTGGCCAGGGGCTTCTCGCACAGGACGTACTTGCCGGCCTCGATGGCCTTGATGACGTCGGGGGCGTGGACCTTGCCGAAGGTGGCGATGAGGACGGCGTCGACGTTCGGGTCGCCTATGAGCTCGTCGGCGCTGTCGTAGGCCTTGGCTCCGTAGGGCTGCGCGGCCGAGACCGCGGCCTCGTGGTTGATGTCGGCCACGGCGACGATCTCGCCGCCGGACAGGACGCCCGCGATGCGGGCCAGATGGGCGCGGCCCATGCCGCCGGCGCCGATGAGTCCGATGCGTACAGTCATGCGTGTCTCCTCGTTGAGGTGGTGTCAGTGGTAGGTCGGTTGTGTGACGTGGCAGGAGGCCTCAGGCCAGCCCCAGGCCGCACTCGGCCAGGTACGTGCGCATGTTGATGGCGTTCTGCTTGGGGAAGGTGGGCTCGCAGGGGTAGCAGTCCTGCTCGCAGATTGCGTAGATCGGCTTGTCCAGGCCGGCCAAGGCGTCGACGAACTCGTGCATCTCGGGCAGGCCGGCGGGTGGACAGACCGAGGCACCCTTGGTGACGGCCTCACCGAAAGGCCAGTCCTTCTCGTGGGCCTCGCGGGTGATGTCCTCATCGAAGGCCTTGATATGGACGTAGGTGATGCGCTCGGGGTACTTCCGGCACAATTCGACCGGGTCGCCGCCGCCGTAGACGACGTGCCCGGAGTCCAGGCACAGGTTGACGTAGGTCGGGTCGGTGGCGTCGAAGATGCGGGCGATCTCCTCGGGCGTCTCGATGTGGGAGTCGCCGTGGGGGTGGAGCACCATCTTGAGGCCGTACTCGTCCAGGAGCATCTGGCCCAGGGCGTTGGCGTGCTCGACGTAGAGCTTCCAGGCGTCGTCGGACAGGACGCGGTCGTCGGTCCACTCCCAGGTCTTGTCGTCGCGGTAGAGCGGGGGCAGGTGGACGATGTACTCGGCGCCGACGGCGGCGTGGGTCTCGGCGATGGCGCGGAAGGTCTTGAGCGTGGTCCCCCAGGCCTCCTGCTTGTGCAGGACGCCCCAGCCGGTGCCGGCCACCACCCTCATGCCGAACTCGTCGCACCACCTCCGGAGCTCCTCGGGGTCGGTCGGGAAGTAGCCGAAGGGCCCGGTCTCGATGACCTCGAAGCCGGCCTCGGCCATCTCCTCCCAGGCCTGACGGGGGTCCATCTGCTTGGGGTCCTCGGGGAACCAGACGCCCCACTGGTCAGGGCAGACGCCGATGGTGAGCTTGGAGTACTTGGGATCGTTGGTGTTGACGGCTTTGGACATCGTTGTCTCCTTCGCGAGGCGGTATCCGAATCGTTTCGGACATGACACCCACCATACTCCCCCGCCGATCAAGAATCTAGGTCTTTGTACTAACAAAGTTGTCTGATCTCTCGTATTCCTCCCACTTGCCGAAGCCACGAGCCCTCCCCTACTCCGCGAGGACGCACCCTAATCCCCGAGACCTGACCCCAGCCCTGCAGTCCGCGATCCCTACCGTGCGTCCTCGGCAAGGTCGATACCGGTGGCCACAGGGGCACCGCGGCCCGAGTTACCCACAGAGCAGGAAGCTCCCCTGGTCACTCACGCGTCCGGACGTCAACCTGGCGACATGGAGACCTACCCCGAGCCTCCCCAGCTTCCACTCGTCCTGGCCTGCAACGGTCCCCCGCCCCTGATGCGCAATCCGGTGAGAGTCGCGCACGGCCTCTACACGGATCTCAGCACGCGGGGAGCGGAGCCGTGGAAGGCGGCTCAACAGCTCAGCCTGGCCCGCAGCGCCGCCGCCTGCATGCAGGCCCCCTCAGCCCTTGCTCTGAGCCACGAGTCGGCAGCACTCGTCCATGGCCTGTGGGTTTACCGCCACGAGCCCGACATCAGTCTTGTCATGCCCTTTCACCCCCGCCGAAGTCGAATGCCGCTTCCGCCCGTTCCTGGAGGGCGAGGTCGGGTCTTTCTGCGACGTCGCAGGCTTCGTCTGGAGCGGAAGAACATCACAGCAGTCTCGGGCTTGCCGGTGACGACTGTGCTGCGCACGGCTATGGATTGCGCCTTCGACCTGCCGGCACGAGAGGCGATCTGCGTCGTCGACTCGGCTGTGCGCAGTCTCGCCCGTCCATCGCGTTACCACCACGAGGACTCCGAGCAGCGTATGGACGAGGTTCGACGTCGCCTTGAACAGATGGTGGTCGCGCAGGGCCCACGGCGGGGAGCACGACGGGCCCGAGCGGTCCTGAGGATCACCTCGGGACTCGCGGAGTCACCGGGAGAGTCGGTTCTGCACTGGTTCGTGCGCGCTCTCGGCCTTCCCGCCCCGCGCCTCCAGGCGCGCATCGCGGACCCGGAGCACTCTCAGTTCTACTTCCCCGACGAGGCCTGGCCGGAGTTCAAGGTGCTGGCGGAGTTCGACGGGCGGCTGAAGTACACGTCGCCTGAGTATCTCTGGAAGGAGAAGCGGCGCCATGACGCGCTGGTCAGGATGGGATGGCGCACCGAGCGCTTCATCTGGAGCGATTTCGGCGACCTGGGCGCGCTGCGTCATCGGGTCCTCACGCTCTTCCCTCCCGCGGCCGCGCGCCTCTGGCGTCCCGTGGCGGACCTCTGGAAGTAGGGGGCGCCTCCTGCTCCAACAATGCGCGGACGCACCGTAGGTCTCGCGGACTGATCCTGCAGATCAGTCTTTGAGGCCTACGGTGCGTCCGCGACGATGGATGGCGGAGCGTCCGCGCTCACTCCTCGCGCTGGAAGGACATGGTCGCGGCGTAGGTCTTCTCCGAGGGCCAGCGACTGGTGACCGCCTTGGCACGGGTGTAGAACCGCACGCCCTCAGGACCGTGGATGTGGGTGTCGCCCAGGAGCGACTCCTTCCAGCCACCGAAGGAGTAGTAGGCCACCGGCGTCGGGATCGGTACGTTGATGCCGACCATGCCGGCCTCGACGTCGAGCTCGAAGCGGCGGGCCACGCCGCCGTCGTTGGTGAAGATGGCCGCACCGTTGCCGAAGGGCGAGGAGTTGACCTGCTTGATGGCCTCCTCGTAGGTGTCGGCGTGGACGATCGCGAGCACCGGCCCGAAGACCTCCTCGGTGTAGAGCGAGGACTCCAGGGGGACGTTGTCCACGATGGTCGGGCCGAGGAAGTGGCCCTTCTCGTGACCGGGGATCACCAGCGGGCGTCCGTCGAGGACGATCTCGGCGCCGCGGGACTCGGCGTCGTCGATGAGGCCGGTGATGAACTCCTTGGACTTGGCGTCGATGACCGGGCCCATCTCGACGCCCTCGTCCATGCCGTAGCCGACCTTGATCTTCTCGGCGTGGGCCTTGACGCGGCGAGCCAGGTCCGGACCGCAGCCGCCCACGGCCACGACGACGGGCAGGGCCATGCAGCGCTCACCGGCGGCCCCGAAGGCGGCGGCGGAGATGTGCTGGGCGGCGAAGTCCAGGTCGGAGTCGGGCATGACGATGGCGTGGTTGTTCGCCCCGCCCAGGGCCTGGACGCGCTTGCCGTGGGTGATGCCGGTGTTCTGGACGATGTGGGCCACCGGGGTGGAGCCCACGAAGGAGATCGCGTCGATCCCGGGGTGCTCGAGGACCTTGGAGACCATGGTGCGGTTGCCGGAGACGACGTTGAAGACGCCGTCGGGCAGGCCGGCCTCCTTGTAGAGCTCGGCCGTCAGCAGCGCCGCCGAGGGCGTGGCCGAGGCCGGCTTGAGGATGAAGGCGTTACCGGTGGCGATGGCGATGGGGTGCATCCACATGGGCACCATGGCCGGGAAGTTGAAGGGGCAGATGCCGGCGACAACACCGACGGGCTGACGCAGGGTGTGCACATCCACGCCGGTCGAGGCCTGGTCGGTGAACTCACCCTTGAGTGCAGCGTTGATACCGCATGCGAAGTCGACAGTCTCACGACCACGGGCAATCTCACCAAGGGCGTCGCCGTGCGTCTTGCCACCCTCGCGCACGATGGCGTCGGCGATCTCGTCCTGGTGATCGATGACAAGCTGGCGGAACTTGAACATGATGTCCACGCGCTTGGCCAGGGCGGTACGCGCCCATTCCTTTTGCGCCTGACGAGCAATCTCGACGACCTGGTCAAGGCAGTGCTTGTCGGCCAAAGCCAGCTGATCGACGACCTTGCCGGTGGCGGGGTTCTCAACGTCAATGGTCTTGTCGCAGTGAGCGACATACTCTTCGCCATTAACCCACAGGTTGATTGTCATTGGTTTTACCTTTCTCCCATTCATCCACGAATGGCGGAACAACTTTGTTAGGACAAAGTGTAGCATACGCGCAGGACTAATGTCGCGACATCCGCACTAATAGGGATTACGGAGCCAGATTTGTCCCGTCTATTGGACACACTCCCCCATCGCCAACTCCCACTCCAGCCAACGCGCCGTTTCACAAAACGTT
>ERZ772807.1496-NODE-1496-length-12860-cov-8.452480_pt1 | contig 12860 bp, 11 predicted proteins | sample MGYA00511472_ERZ772807 | MGnify/ENA primary metagenome ERZ772807 (study PRJEB29015, sample SAMEA2737947) | human oral metagenome | biome: human oral; feature: human-associated habitat; material: dental | place: China | collected 2039 ...
AACCCTTCCAAAAGTTCTTATAAGCATTAAACATACAATAATCTCCTTTATTTTTATTTGTATAGTTTACCATATTTTATCATAATTTACAAGGTCTATCGGGATATCAAGCTAATGGAGTATGCAAAGATTTCTCTCGAGCTCAGCAATTACTCTCCTATAATTTTTATTGAACCAGAAAGCCATTAGAAAACGCTTTATCACACTGTCGCATATCTATACATCTATCAACTGCTGCGAATTTCTTTTAATGAGGGAAATTTTCATGTGGTAGGTAGATCCATCTCTAGTTTGCTATTCTAAAAACCAGCTTTCCGATTCTCTCAGAAAACTGGCGATAGCTGTTTCATTATGAAGGTAGATGGACACTCTTACTCAGCATGGGTTGTTTCATTTGCAAAGGAAATGATGGCTTCTTTGAGCTCATCTCCGCTGAGTGAACGGAACTCTTCAATCTTTTGATCAATCGCTTCTAGTGGCATGACATTTACCTTACCAACGAAAATCTTGTCCATGACTTGGTTATCAACCAATTCGGTCGAAACCAAGAGTTCTTCATAGAGTTTTTCACCTGGTCGGATACCGACTTCAACGATTGGAATTTCACTTTCTGTGTGTCCACTTAGAAGGACCATTTTCTTAGCCAAGTCATAGATCTTGACTGGTTTGCCCATATCGAGGATAAAGACTTCTCCGTCCTTGGCATAAGCACCAGCATGGATTACTAGACGGCTAGCCTCTGGAATGGTCATGAAGTAACGTGTCATACGGAAGTCTGTCACTGTTACAGGGCCACCTTCAGCAATCTGACGTTCAAAGACAGGAATCACACTACCACGACTACCGAGAACATTCCCAAAACGAACTGCACAGTAGGTTGATTTACTACGTTGGTTAAAGCCAGTGACAATCAATTCTGCCACGCGCTTAGTTGCACCCATAACATTGGGTGGATTGACCGCCTTGTCAGTCGAAATCATAACCATCTTAGGTACTTTGGCCTCATCAACAGCCTTGGCAACATTGTAGGTACCGAGGATATTGTTCTTGAAGGCTTCTTTTGGATTGCGCTCCATCATCGGAACGTGTTTGTGGGCTGCAGCATGATAGACGATGGCTGGTTTATACTGCTCAAACACCTGCAAGAGACGGTCATAGTCCTGAATATCTGCAATAACAGGAACATAATCAATCCCTTGGAATGTACGGATTAATTCATGATAAACGAGATAGATTGAGTTTTCACCATGTCCAAGCAAGACGATACGCTCTGGGTTGAAGCGGCTAATCTGGCGACAAATCTCCGAACCAATCGAACCACCGGCTCCTGTCACCAGGATAGTCTTGCCTGTAATCTCAGTACCTAGACGCGATTCGTCAAGACGAATTTCCTGACGGCCCAAAAGGTCTGTGATATCAATTTTCTGGAAGCCACTGCCTGATTGATGGAGTCCTTGAACGACTGTCTCAACCTTAGGCATCTTGTAACATTTGACGCCTAGCTTATTACACATCTGCAAGATGCGTTCGTACTCTGATGGGTCAAGCGAAGGAATCGCTACGATGACACGCTCGATTTGGTGACGTTTAGCTAATTCAGGCAGATTATCATAAGAGCCCAAAACTGGGATTCCACCTAGTTTTTGTCCCTTTTTCTTTTCATCGTTATCCAAAATCCCCACTAGCTCAAGGTCGCTAGTTGGGTGTTGGTAGCTGTTCATAAAGAGGGCACCACCATCACCAGCACCAATCAAGAAGGTCCGACGGTGTTCTCCATCTCCACTACCTTTTTTACGTTTAGAATAAATCAACTGCCAAGTGATACGAGGAAGCAAGATAAGGAAGGTACTCAACAAAATGAAGAGTACGATGAAACGGATAGAAAACAATGGAAGGAAGGCATAGCAGATTCCATAAGAAAGAACACTGCTGAGCATCACTCCGAAAAAGATTTTCATGAAATCCGTAATCTTGCTATAACGACTGATACTAGCATTTAGCCCCCAAAATGCAATCATGATTTGATAAAGGAGGAAGGCTAAAAGAGTGTAAATTACATAATCCACAGGCGCAGGATTTATAAGGCCATAAAACAAGATATAAGATACGATGATGGAAACCACCATACTCAGAATATCGAATATCCCCCAAAACACTTGTTTTTGCTGTTTATTTAAAATTTCAACCAGATCAATCACATAATCTGTTAGTTTTTTATTCATAGGAATTTACTCCCCCTTAAAAGAGTCAGATGATACTGTTGTTATGATAACCTGAATCATTCAGTCTATCGGGGCTTACTTTCTCTTTCTTAAAAGTTTGACGAAGATAAACTGACGTACAAAGCCTGGACAAAGCGCAACAATTGCCTGAATGGCTACACTTTTAGCATATTCCATGTAAGAAATTTGCCCTCGCTCAAGCATCCTTTGGCGAGCTTGACGATAGAGTTTAAGGTAACGCAAGCCACCTCGACGCTCAAACATCCCTGCACCGACACGAACCTTACACAAGATTTGATCTAGGTTCCCAGTCTTGGCACCTGCAGCAATCATATTGAGCCAAAGGAGGTCATCCTCCATGTAAAGGCCATCTTCATAGTTGCCCGCCTTGAGGACCATATCCTTCTTGAACATCACGGTCATATGGTTAAAGGCGCTTCTCATTCTCTGATAAGCCACAATGTCTGCATGCTGAGTTGGAACACGACGATAAGATACAATCTCATCTGGATTGTCAATGAACTCTGCGATATGCCCACCTAAGAGATCGAGATCTTCTTTCTCCATTAGCTGAAGCTGTTTCTCAAAACGATCCGGAACGGCTAAATCATCCGTATCCATGCGGGCAATAATGTCATACTGGCACTGTAAAACACCGTATCGAAGAGCCAAGCCTAAACCTTGGTTTTGTTCTAAGGGGCACCGTTTAATTGGAATGTCTGACTGAGCTGCCACTTCATCTAGCACCTGATAGAGTTCGGGTGTGAGCGGGCCGTCCTCAACAAGAACAAGTTCGCTCGGTTTCAAGGTCTGGTTTTGAACACTTTTGATAGCATCTCTTAAAAACGTCGGATTTTCCTTTACATAGACCGACATCAAGACGCTGATTTTTTGCTTTTCAGGCACAGTTTTTCTCCAATGTATAGATTTCCTTCCACTATTTTATCACAAATTCTCCTAGTTTCCTATTTTTATATCAAATCAAGGAAAATTCTAGTAAAGAAATCCGTCCCTTTTCACTATATTTTCACTTCCATTGATTGAACTGTCTTGGCTGTCATTACTTGACATTATAAGGAAAAAACCTTAAAATAAGCTGTTATTAAAATCATCCTATCGAGGTTTTCATGAAAAAACAATCACTCTTTTTTGTTCTAGGAATTGTCTTAATCGGAACTGTTTTACGCTCTCCCTTTACTGCTCTTCCAACCATTTTAGGAGATATCGCTCAGGGACTAGGAGTGGAGGTTAGCTCTCTTGGGATTTTAACCAGTCTCCCTCTCTTGATGTTTGCTCTTTTCTCTGCTTTTGCAAGCCGCTTGGCACAAAAAATCGGGTTGGAACACCTCTTTACTTACTGTCTCCTCCTCTTAACTGTTGGCTCTGTCATTCGGATTTTCAATCTTCCCCTTCTCTATCTAGGGACACTAATTGTGGGAGCGAGCATTGCTATTTTCAATGTTCTTCTCCCAAGTATGATTCAGGCAAATCAGCCTCAAAAGATTAGCTTCCTAACAACTCTCTATGTCACTGCCATGGGAATTTCGACAGCCATCGCTTCTTATCTTTCGGTCCCTATCACCCAAGCTAGTTCTTGGAAGGGACTTATCCTCGTTCTCAGCTTTCTCTGTCTGATCACTCTGCTAGTCTGGTTGCCAAATCATCGCCACAACCACCACCTAGAAAGCCAAAAAGAAAAGCAAGTCAAAGAGAATATTCTAAAAAGTAAAGATGTCTGGGCTATCATTATCTTTGGCGGGCTTCAGTCCTTGCTCTTTTATACAAGTATGACCTGGTTGCCAACTATGGCTATTAGTGCTGGTCTTTCTAATAGTGATGCGGCTCTTCTGGCTTCTATTTTCTCACTGATCAGCATTCCTTTTTCAATGACTGTTCCAAGTCTGACCACTCGTCTGTCAGATGGTCATCGTCGAATAATGCTGGCAATTATCTCTATCGCTGGGATGACAGGAATTGCCATGCTCTTGTATCCAGCCAATAATTTCCTCTACTGGTTAGTCGTCCATCTCTTGATTGGAACGGCCTGCAGCGCCCTCTTCCCCTACCTCATGGTTTGCTTTTCTCTTAAAACCAGTTCTCCTGAAAAGACAGCTCAGCTATCAGGACTAGCGCAAACAGGGGGCTACATCTTAGCTGCTTTTGGACCTGCCTTGTTTGGTTATAGTTTTGAACTTTTTCAATCTTGGATCCCAGCTGTCCTTGCCCTTCTAGCCATTGATATCATCATGACTATCTCACTCTTTATGGTGGATCGGGCGAATAAAATCCTTTAATTTTTCTAAAATACTTCTCAGATACAAACAATGCAAAGCCAGACAGAGTCTGGCTTTTTAGCTTCATTCCCTTTCAAATAAAGAGAAGAAACCTGCCAACCACTGCTCCTATCTACAAAAATGGTATAATATTATTAAACAAAATCCTAGATACAACTTGTTTAGATTAGAATAGTATGGGAACCTAAAAAATTATTACTTTGGGAATTGAAGTACGGCTAAGTTATTAACAGACCAGAGATCTATCTAAAGTAAAATTTTGAATCAACATTGACTATTCCAACGCCCTTAAGAAGAGTTAATTTGATAAAAAATCTCGATTATCCAAGGACCATAGAATCATTTAAGGAGAAAGTGATATGTTCGCAAAAGCTGGAGATGTCTATTGCGTTTACAATACCCATCTAAAAAAATACATAGCTTGTCAAATAACGAAGTTAGAAGAGAAAGGAGAAAAGTTAAAGGCTATCCTTCTGTCATTAGACTGGATAGGAGAACAACCTCTTAAAGAAGAAGAACTATCCTCATTGAAGCCACTCTATAAAGATTTTATGTACTGGGAACGAGGCCTACACCTAAGTTATGTAGATATTAATGTCCCAGCCAATTATATTTTTATCGGAAATAGATCACCTTTAACGACTGAAAGCACCAATGCATATGCGGTGTCTTGGGGAAATGGCTACGACGTTTATAGGCAATTAAAATGGCAAGAAATACCAAAAGAGAAAAGAGACTTCTTTAAAAAGGCGGATAAGAGCAAGGAAAAGGTCCTATTTCTAGGGGAAGAATATGCTATTTCTAGGCGAAATCTGAATAGTAAACTGACAGAGTTTGATGATGCTCTGGAATTGAAGGTTTTCCCTTGCTTGTCTGAACTGACCTTAAACAAATGGCCTCGAAATTTATACGAGTATTTACAGTTCAATCCATTTTTGAATGTGATGGAGCTTGAAAACCATGGACAAACAAAGTTAGATTTCTCTCATACATATCTACGTAGACTGACACTTGATATGACCGGCGTAGAGGAACTTCGATTAAACGATGATTTGGAAGAATTAATTTTAATTGGCGACTTTAATGAAAACTTTCAAATCCAAGTCAAAGAAAATGGAGCTAATTTACGGTTACAGCTTCATAAATCTGTGCCCATAGTCCGGGGATTAAAAGATTTAGGGGCCCTCCATTGCTCAGGTATTCTTGAAATCGACTTTGCACAAATCTTGAGTTGCTATCCTAAACTTAGGGAATTGAGATTATGGGGGAAACCAGGAAACATCCATAATTTCTATAAATTATCAGAATTCAAAAAACTAACCGTTTTTTCAACCGTCGACCTGTTTGGCTTTACCGCAGAAGATATTCCTAGACCAGAAGATTTGCCGAAACTAAACATGTTTTGGATGAGTAGTTTACCCGAAGATGCCGCTAAAGTAGCTAAAACATATTATAAAAAACAACAAGAAAAGGGACTAAATCTCTGGATTCAAAAACCTAGAAAATCTGAATGGCTGGCACAAAACTTGGACAATCCATTTCGTTCATGGGATGGACAAGAGAATATTTCAGCCGCAAACGCAAAAAAAGCAGCTACTCTATATAAAAAGACGAGAGCTGGTATTAGCAAGCTCCTTAAGAGTTCAGCTGACGAAATGATGCAGCAAGTCACTGACTTAGTAAGAGTTTATACCGAAGGCTTTAATAAAATGGACAAGCGTAACTGTTTTATTGAAACAAACGAACGGGATGACATCTACGCTGCTCTTGTTGATCTTTTAAATTTGATACCAGCTGAATTCAATATCAATAAAGAAAAACTGTTACAAGTATTTGACGAGCTAAGGGATTTTTAGATTGAAAGTTTGCTTAAGTCAATGTTTAAAATGGAGACTATTACGACTCGCTTTATACAAAATATCACAATAGAAAATCGGCAAGTCGACAGGGAAAATTTGTTTGCAATCAGTTATTGTCTAAAAATAGCAAAACATATACTGTGTGTTCATATCTCTTGGATTGCAGGCTACGACCGCTATTATGAGTTGGATGAAGGTGATAGGGCTATCTTTGAAATTGAACGGGAAACATTTCTCAAAAAATATGAAAAAGAAATCAAGGCACATCTGACTGAAAGAATGATTGGTGCAGGGGCGTTGAGGGATTATGATTTTAGATGTTTGCCTGATGACATCCTAGAAAGATTGGACGCATACCCTCCATTTGGAGGCTATGTCTATCAAGATAGCTTACTCTGTACCCGAATCAAAATTGAAGACAGGTATTTTAATCTTCCGCCAATTTATGATAAAAAGTACAGATAGTAAACACATCAAGGTTCAGATAGAGATACATAAATGTATATAAACAATAAGTATTGAAACAATTATATCGGTGATAGTGATGAACTGGAGAATCTCGCCCTTTGTAAAATAACTACCCGAGAATAATCAGGAGGTTGCCATGGCAATAGACGGAGTAAAGATTATAGACAGCGATGATGCTTACGATATTTATAACACCATAGTGGGAAGATATAAAAACGGAGAAAATATTGCTAAGATAATCGAAGATATTTTAAATGATGAAAATAATTTTTGTATAGATGATTTTTATACTGAGATTTATTGGACAGCCTTTGCCTACTCCTTGTGGAAGATTGGACATTTACCAGAAGACATAAAAAATAAAACTCTCAAAATCATCGAAAAAGGAGCGGATAAGTTCTGGCTTGAAATTGACAGCAAAGCATTAAAACAAAGACAGAAAGCACTTAATAAACTAGCTATTCAGCTACAAAGTGTCAATCCGAAACCTCTTAAAGTTCCAAAGGCAAAAACAAAGAGGGAGCCGTACTTTAAGGTAGGAGATGTGCTTGTGGTTCAATTTGAAAATGAATACGGAGTCGGTTTTGTTTCAGATCTCGATCAAAGTCCGAGAAAAATAGAATATCACCTAGCCTTTACAAGGTTGCTACAAAAGAATAAGCCCACTATGACGGATTTTTTGAATAGTGAGATTGCTTGCAAGATGAATAATAGACAGTATGCTATTGATACTGACTGCTGGTTTAATCACAAGGATTTGGAGCTTTTACTAGATAAATTCGAGAAGATTGGTAAGGTCATATTAGAAGATTATGCTCTGTGGACTTTAGCACCTGCCTGCACCTTGGGTGATATCTATGAAGAAATTACAGCGACTAAGGGAGCCCGAGGTCTTCGTTTTATGGAGATGTATAAATTGATAAAAGATATGGAATAAATGAGGAAGATAAGGGTTTAGATAGGAAAGGAATCTGTTTCAAAGCATATCCTAGATTATAAATCATTATTCTAGCTTATCTTTTAAATATAGAATTTTGCTGAATAGCTGATGTAAAATCCTCTAAACTTCTAGTTTTTACTAGGAGTTTTTTATATATAAAATTTTTACACATATTTCTTGACAGGGCTTTCAACTTGAGATACAATATATTTGAAAAGAGTATATATAAAATTTTTATATAATATGAAGGAGGTTTCCCATGTACTTCCCAACATCCTCTGCCTTGATCGAGTTTCTCATCTTGGCTGTACTGGAGCAGGGGGATTCTTATGGTTATGAGATTAGTCAAACCATTAAGCTCATCGCCAATATCAAAGAATCTACGCTCTATCCCATTCTCAAAAAACTGGAAGCCAGTGGCTTTCTGACCACCTACTCTAGAGAGTTTCAGGGGCGTATGCGCAAATACTACTCCTTGACCAATCGGGGCGTAGAGCAGCTCGTTACTCTAAAGGAAGAGTGGACGCTCTATACCGACACCGTCAACGGCATCATAGAAGGGAGTATCCGCCATGACAAGAACTGACTATCTGACTCAGTTAGAAACCTATCTCCATAAACTACCTGAAGCTGACCGCATCGAAGCCATGGACTACTTTAAGGAACTATTTGACGATGCAGGTCCAGAGGGTGAAGAGAAACTCATCGCCAGTCTAGGAACACCAAAAGAAGCGGCTCATGATATCCTCTCTAACCTCCTCGACAAGAAAGTCAATGAAGCCCCTGCTCAAAAGAATGACCGCCAACTGCTACACATTGCCCTCCTGGCTCTGCTAGTAGCTCCTATCGGAATTCCGGTCGGGATCGGCATCCTCATGGCCATCATCGGTATTTTTATCGCGGCTGTCTCCGTCATTCTAGCCTTTTTCACCGTTTCGGTGACGGGTATCCTACTGGGCGGACTCTTTATCATAGAGAGCTTTAGTGTTCTAGTCGAAGCCAAATCTGCCTTTATTTTGATTTTCGGGGCCGGTTTGCTTTCTATCGGTGCTTCTTCTCTTGTTCTACTAGGTATCTCCTATGTAGCCCGTTTCTTTGGCCTCCTAATCGTCCGCTTGGTGCAATGGATTCTTAAAAAAGGAAAGAGAGGTGACAGACATGCGTAAATTGACGAAAGGATTTCTCATTTTTGGTGTGGTTTCTACAATCCTTGGTTTTATCATGATTATTGTAGGCGCCCAGTCCAATGGTATTCAAAGTTTGCTTGCCATGTCAAAAGACCCCGTCTATGACAATCGTATCGAAGAAGTGACCTTTGGAAGTGAAGTGGAAAAACTTGATTTGACCCTTGAGGAACATAGCCTAACCATCACAGAGTCTGTAGATGACAAGATCCACATCACCTATCATCCTTCTGTGTCTGGTCGTCACGATCTGACTACTGGCATGAGTGACAAAACACTGAGCGTCACTGACAAACAAGCCTCCCAACATCGCTTTCTAGGTTCAGGAATCGAAGGCCTACTTCGTATTGCCAGCAACTATTCTCACCGTTTTGACGAAGTCATTCTCTCCCTCCCTAAAGGAAGAAGACTACAAGCTATCACCGTCTCAGCCAATCGTGGACAAACTAATATTCGTCAAGCCAACCTTGAAAATGCAACCATCAAAACAAAAGGCCATCTCTTAAAACTAACAGAAAGTTCTATCAAGAACAGTTCACTGACGACACCTCATATCATCAATATCTTTGATACCGAATTGACAGATAGTCAGGTCAAGACGGAGGGAGCACATATCTATGCTGAAAATATCCAGGTTCGCGGCAAGGTTGAGCTAGAGGCCTATTCCACTCTACAACTCATTCTCTCCCAGAAAGAGACCGACCGTATCAATCTAGATATTTCTTCTCAGCATGGCGGTATCTATCGGAAACCCAAAGAAGAACATCGTGGACAAAAAGAGAATGAACTTGCCAACCCTTATAAAACGGAAAGAGCAGATATCAAGGACCTGCTCATTGCAAAAGCCAACCAGGATATCTACCTACCTAAAGAAGAGTACTCTTCTCCATCTAGAAACCATTGACAAAAACGCTTTCATCTGCTAGTCTAAAGATAGAAAACGACCATAAAAAAGGAGGTTCCACCATGACACAAGAATGGTTTGAAAGCGCCGATCTTGAGAAGAAATCAGCTCAGACGAAATCGGAAATCCACCCCGACCAACCAGAGACTTCGGAAACTGTGGATACTGAACCACAAGCAAGCCAAGAAACTCCTATCTCACCTAAAGAGTCGGAAACGCATGAGGAGGAAGCTCCCGAAACGATAGAAGAAGCCCAAACCGAGGAAGAGGGAGAAGGGAAAGCTGAAGAGGAACACAAGCAAGAAAACCCTGCAAAAGAGAAAAGTATCCTCAGCAAGACTTTAGAAAGCCCCTATATCCCAGATATTGACCCTCGTAAAACAGCCAGATTCAAAGAAGAAATCGCACTATTTTGGACTTGGCTACTGGATGCTATCCAAGAACCAACTACCAGCAAAACTACGGACCAAAGGCACCGTTATAGTGTCTTTGCCCTGCTCACCTTGCTGTCTTCGATTAACCTTTTCTTTAGTATCTATCATATCAAGCACCTCTACTATGGCTATATGATTTCTATTGCTAATGGTTCTCCTAACCAGCTCCCACCTTTGGATCTCTTTGCCGGGCTTTCGATTCTGGTCGCTAGCGCTCTATTTTACTTTTCTATCATTCTGGGAGGCTTTACTGTCCGACGGGTACTGGACCAGGAGAGCGACTTCACATTCCAAGAAGCCTTTGATCGGTATAGCAGACTCTTTGCTATCCCACTTGTCCTAACAGCTCTAGCAAGTTTCTTTGCACTCTTTGGTGGCTTACGATTTGCTGGTATCCTCACTCTTCTAAGCATGGCCATCTTTGCCCTCGGCAATCTCTTTGTGATTAGCAAGCCAAGTAAGACCAGTAGCCTTGACCCATTTTATCGTTTCTTGCTAGCTGTCTTACTTGATGGCGCTATTCTCTTACCCTTCTTCATTGCAGAGCTTGCGCTAACAGTAGACTACCTTCGCATCCTGACCTTCTTTTAATCAAAATCCCTGCCATTTATTAATGACAGGGATTTTTTATACTAACTATTTTTTAAACAAGGCCTACTCGATGCTTGCCAATTCCTCAAAATCTTGTCCTAGGATGGGTTGTACTTCTAATTGATTAGCATCTAGTTGCTGATAAAATGCTGTTGGTAGTGACTCTAGGAATTTTTCATAATCCAAGCGGGCGATGGCTTCATAGTCTTCTGCTTTTGAGCCATCACCAGAAATCTTCACTAGATCAATCTCCCAAACAAGCTCCTTGCCTGCCAGCTGCTCGGTATAAGGAGCTGGTACAAAGGGTTCCTTTGGCAAAATCGTCTTGACTCCCTGGGCTAGGTGATAGATACCGTGCACCTTGCCTTGGGCGTCTGGGTAAAATTTCACACTGGCAAGGTAGGCATCAGAGCCTTGAACCTTCTTGACCAACTCTTCAAAATGTGCCAATCCATCCTCAGCCAAAAAGCTCTCGAGGTATTCCTTGTTGAGATAGATAAGGGACAAGAGCCCTTGGCAATAGACTAGACGAGTCGCTTTATCAGCTAGATAATTCTTGACTGTTTCTCGGAAATAAGCTTCAAAGTCAAATCCTTCTAACCCTTCTACCACTTGCCACAACTTGTTTGATAGGGCTTGGAGGAGAGCTTCTACAATCTCCCAGTCTGCTCTGGTAAGGAAGTCTGGAATCACCACTTGATAGCCTTTTCGACTATCCGCATAGTTGACCTTGAAGAGAAATTGCGACTGACCTACAATCCCACACTCCATGTATTCGAGACGATTGAGGGGCTGACGGAGATAGACCGCATCATAACTGTGTGACTCCAAGCCCTCCACCAAGGCCAAGATGGACTTGGCAGTCAAGACCTCCTGTTGTCCTAGAATGCTTTCTTTATTTGGGATAAAAAATGTTTTCGCCATAACTGGCCTCCTTTGAAATCGTTTACATACAGTATAACCTATTTTCCTGAAAGATACAGAAACAAACTTTAGTTTTTTAGATAAAAAGCATAGAAAAACAGCCCCTGAAAATTGCTTGACATTCAGCAGACTAAAAGTAATCGGTATTCACACACCCTAGAAATGCAATAAAGACGACCAAAGGAATCGTCTTTATTTTCTGTAAGTAAATTCTATATAGCTTATACTGTCCTTATCTATATTGCTATCTGACTTTAATTTTGTAGCTAACTGCCATGCTTGTTCAAAATATTTTCTATATACCCCCACCAATTCCTTTCAAAGAATATGGATAAGACGCATAAGATGATGAGACAAAAATAACCTCTTCCTTATCAATTATTACAAATTGAACCTTTGAAAATTTTATTTTTTCTTCCTTATTATCAAAGTATCCACACGAATAATTGGAGTCGTAACTTAGATGTTCAAGCATTTCGTCTATATTACGCTTATAACTAAAGGTAAGTATTTCTTTATAATCTCATATATCTTTTTATGATTGTAGATCTTTTTAATTTGCTTATCAATTTAATTGCCTATATGTTCCTTCTTAGCATCATTTCTTCGTAAAGGATTTATTTTTATAAAATCTTGCTAATTAAAGTCACAAAATCAATACATATTCTGAGAATATATCTGAATTTCATAAAAAAGCAATGAATAAACTTCTAAGAAAGCAAAAACTCATTCTGAGCTCTTCTTACTTTTTATCCTGCTGTGCCAGCTCCTGATTGTAGGACAAAGCTAGATTAATCCAGTAAGACAGTTCTTTTTGTGCTTCACCATCTAAATCAATATAGCCATGATAAAGCCTACCCTTCATTAAAGTCACACTGGCACCATTTTTAGGCAGAGTCTGCTTTTCCAGTTCCTTACCGATGCGGACCATGACAAGCTCTTGACCCTTTTCTGAACTCACTGTCACGGTCATCTTACCTCGAATCATAAAAGCCAAACCACCAAACATCTTCTTCTCTTCTACCTCTTCTTCAAAAACA
>ERZ772807.1497-NODE-1497-length-12856-cov-4.334583_pt1 | contig 12856 bp, 9 predicted proteins | sample MGYA00511472_ERZ772807 | MGnify/ENA primary metagenome ERZ772807 (study PRJEB29015, sample SAMEA2737947) | human oral metagenome | biome: human oral; feature: human-associated habitat; material: dental | place: China | collected 2039 ...
AGCTATCCTTTTCGATATAAGTATCGCTGGAAGGCACATAGGCCTCAGGCTGGTAGTAATCATAGTAGGAAACGAAGTATTCCACCGCGTTATTGGGGAAGAATTCCTTGAACTCACCATAGAGCTGGCCGGCCAGCGTTTTATTATGGGCAATAACCAGTGTCGGCTTATTGACTCGAGCGATAACCTGACTCATGGTATAGGTCTTACCAGTACCCGTCGCTCCCATGAGAATCTGGGCTTTCTCGCCTCCCTCGATATTATCCACCAGCTGTTCAATAGCTTGAGGCTGGTCACCTGAAGGCTCGTACTTAGACACCAATTCAAATTTATTATCTGTAATTCTGTTAATCATCTTTTATTCCTTAAATTGTGCTTCTATCATTTTACCATATTTGATACATTTTCTCTGGGTTTGGCTCTGGTTTAGTAGCTAATCTCTAAGAACGGCTAGTCTTGCATTCTGATCATTCATTAACATCAAAAATCGCCCAGCTAAGCTGAGCGATCTCTTTATTTCTTAAACATCAATGCCTGAGGCAGGCGATTTTCTTTCTTGAGCGACCAGTAAAGATAGGCAATGCAGCCAATCAGGACGATACTGGCAAAAATAGACCCTTCAGCACCGAAAGCTCCTCCTGAAAGCCAATCAATCGAAGTCTGAGAAGTGTAATTAAAGACAGAGGCAGTAGCTCCGTTCCCGCTGACCTGGATGCCATAGACATTTCCTTGGACGAAATTCCAAGCGCCATGCATACCAGCCAAGACCCACATATTATCATACTTGATCATGAGCAGGCAGGCAAAAATCCCATCCAAGATAATAGTAACAATAGAAAGGACAGTCACACCAGCATTGAGGAGGTGCATTGCCCCGAATAGAGCACTAGAAATCAAGATACCAATGAAGATATTTGACTTAGCACTAACTGCTGGAAAGAGCCAACCACGCGTCACTAGCTCTTCTGTCCCACCTTGGAGAATCCAGAAAGGAATGATAGCTAGGACAAAAATCAAAGACTGTAAGTTAAGCTGACCTAATTTCAGACTGCCTGTCCCCGTTACCAAGAGCAAGACAACAACCAGTGAAAACTGAACGGCTCCAATAAGGAAGCCTTTAAGGAGATTTTTGAACCAGTCTTGTTTATAAAATCCCAAACTAGAAAAAGGACGCTTCTCACGATATCGAACCCAGAGGAAGACAACAAGAGCGATAAAAAAGAAAATACCTAGCTGAAAAAAGAGGCTATAATGACTAACTGTTTCCGATGGTGCAGTACGACTAGCAGTCGGATTTACAATAGCAAATGCGAGACCAATAATAATTCCAATCGGAAGCATCCCCAGAAATGAGAGAATTTGCCCTCCATAAACAAAACCTATGGCAATCAAGATAGCCAACCAAACTGGCGGAATATAGCGCGATTGCTTGATAGCATCCAACATACGAGATTTAAACATATAATTATTCCTTTCCTCATTTTAATTTATTATAGCATATTATTTTAGGATAAGCAAAAGAGAGCTGTTAACACAGTTATTGAGTCTTTCCCACTATCTCTGTCAAGCTACCGTCTTTTTTCATCTTTAGAAGCAAATAGAGGACAGCCAGCAAGAGAATGAGCGAGCTGAAAATAGAAGCTTCAGCGCCGAAAGCTCCACCAGTCAGCCATCTCGAGTCCGTCTTAGGGATAAAGTTCAATGCTGCCGCGTCCACACCAGTACCACTAACGGTGAAACCATAGATATTGCCTTGGCTAAAGTTCCAAGCAGTATGAAGTCCTATAATCCGCCAGACATTGTCCGTCCAGAGCAGATAGAGACTTGCAAAGAGCCCAAATAAAGCAATGTTAACAATGGGGAGAATACCAATATCTGGATTGCCTAGGTGCAAGAGGGCAAAGAGCAGGCTTGAAGTCAGCAAACCGATGGGGAGGTTGGTCTTTTTGACAGCAACTGGCAGCAGCCAAGCGCGTGTCACTAACTCTTCTGCCCCGCCCTGAATCATCCAAAGCGGAAGCAAAATCAAGATATAGAGGAAAGGCCCCATCGTCAGCTGTCCCCATTCGAAAGAGCCAGCTCCGCTCAACAGCATAAGCAGAGCGACTAGACTAAAGAGGAGAGAACCTACTGCCAGTCCTTTGACTAGCTCCACCAAGCTTCCTTTTTTAACAAAGCCCAGAGTCGAGAGCGGTCGTCCTTCAGCCCAGCGCACCCAAAGAAAGAGAGCCAGTATCATAAATACAAAGCCAAATAAGAGAAAAGGCAGAGCAAAATTGAAGAAGATTTCAAAGAATCCGCCTTGCCCCAAGAAACCTAGCATAAGACTAAGCACAGCAGAAATTGACTCCAAAGCCCAATAAGCTAACTGCTGTCCTCCTTGCACAAAAATAACAGCAAGTAAAAGAGACAAAATATAAGGAGGGACAAAGCGAGCTTGATTGACTCCGTCCAAGATACGTGATTTTTTCATAAGAACCTCATTCTAATCTTGCTTTCATTCATTTCCAGTATAGCAGACTTTACTTTAAGTACAAAGAAAAGTTGCGGTTCTTCTTACAAAAAATACAGAGTTCATATGTCAGAAAACCTAACATAAAAACAGGAGAAATTTGCCTAATCAGTGATTTTTTGCTATAATGCTAGAATGCTAAAAAGGAGGAAGAAAATGAAGAAAAAATTCTTAGCAGTTTTGCTAACATTATTTCCATTTTTTGCGTTAGGGGCAACAGCCCAAGCAGATACGGTCAAAATCGTATCTGATACTGCTTACGCACCATTTGAATTTAAAGATTCTGATCAGACTTACAAGGGGATTGACGTTGATATCATCAACAAGGTCGCAGAAATCAATGGTTGGGACATCGATATGAGCTTCCCGGGCTTTGATGCAGCTGTCAATGCAGTCCAAGCTGGCCAGGCGGATGCCATCATGGCTGGTATGACCAAGACAAGCGAGCGCGAAAAAGTCTTTACCATGTCTGATACCTACTATGACACCAAGGTTGTTATCGCGACGACTAAGGCAAACACCATCAGCAAATACGAACAGCTGAAAGGGAAGAAAGTCGGTGTCAAAACAGGAACGGCTGCCCAACGTTTCCTTGAGAAGAACAAGGATAAGTACGGCTACACTCTCAAAACCTTTGACACGGGTGACTTGATGTATAACAGCCTTTCTGCTGGTGATGTCGATGCAGTGATGGATGATCAGCCTGTCATTGAGTACGCCATCAATCAAGGCCAAAACCTGAAAATTTCTATGAAGGGTGAAGCTGTTGGTAGCTTTGCTTTCGGTGTCAAAAAAGGCAGCAAGCACGAGCACCTAGTTACTGAGTTTAACGAAGCTTTAGCGCAGATGAAGGAAGACGGAAGTCTGGATGAAATCATCAATAAATGGACGGCTTCTAAAGGCAGCTCTGACTCAGCTGTTCCAGAGACTTCTACTCCTGCTGGTCAAAAAGCTACTCCTACAAAAGACAAATACATCATTGCTAGCGACTCATCTTTTGCTCCTTTTGTCTTCCAAGATGACAGCAATCAATACACTGGGATTGACATGGAGCTGATTAAGGCTATTGCCAAAGACCAAGGCTTTACTGTGGAAGTAACCAACCCTGGCTTTGATGCAGCTATCAATAGCGTTCAGACCGGTCAGGCTGACGGAATCATCGCCGGCATGTCTGTCACTGATGCCCGCAAGAAAACTTTTGACTATTCTGACCCTTACTATACAGCCAACTCTATCTTGGCAGTCAAGGACAGCAGCAATATCAAGTCCTACGAGGAACTCAAGGGCAAGACAGTCGGTGTCAAAACTGGTACCGCTTCTCAGACTTTCCTTGAGGAAAACAAGAGCAAGTACGGCTACTCTATCAAAACATTCTCAGATGCAGCTTCCATGTATGACAGTCTCAATACTGGCTCCGTCGCAGCTGTAATGGATGATGAGCCCGTTGTCAAATACGCCATCAAACAAGGCAAGAAACTTAAAACACCTATCGAAGGTACACCAAGCGGCCAAGTCGCTTTCGCAGTTAAAAAAGGCAGCAATCCTGAGCTGATTGAGATGTTTAACAATGGGCTGGCCAACCTGAAAGAAAGCGGCAAGTACCAAGAGATTTTAGACAAGTATCTGGCTAGCGAAGAAAAGGAATCCACTGTAGATGAGTCCACTATTTGGGGCTTGCTGCAAAACAACTACCAAGAACTTCTTAAAGGTCTGGGAGTGACGATTGCTTTGGCCCTGATTTCATTTGCGATTGCTATGGTCATTGGGATTATCTTTGGTATGTTCAGCGTCAGCCCTTATAAACCGCTGCGCTGGATTGCAGAAATCTTTGTCGATGTCATTCGTGGTATTCCACTGATGATTGTGGCAGCCTTTATCTTCTGGGGTATTCCTAACCTAATCGAATCCATGACTGGTCAACAAAGCCCAATCAATGCTTTCGTTGCAGGAACCATTGCCCTCTCTCTCAATGCTGGTGCTTACATCGCTGAAATTGTCCGTGGAGGTATCCAGGCAGTTCCAGTTGGACAGATGGAAGCCAGCCGCAGCTTGGGGATTTCCTACTCCAAGACCATGCGCAAGATTATCCTGCCACAGGCAACCAAGATTATGCTGCCAAACTTTGTCAATCAGTTTGTCATCGCACTCAAGGATACAACGATTGTCTCAGCTATTGGACTGGCCGAGCTCTTCAAAACAGGTAAGGACATCATCGCCCGCAACTATCAGAGTTTCCGGATGTATGCTATCCTGGCTGTGCTCTATCTCATCATTATCACGCTCTTGACCCGCTTGGCAAAACGCTTAGAAAAGAGGATTAAGTAATGGCAAAATTAAAAATCGATGTGAACGATCTTCATAAATATTACGGGGAAAACGAAGTCCTAAAGGGGATTACTGCTAAATTCTACGAGGGAGATGTGGTCTGTATCATCGGTCCTTCTGGATCTGGTAAGTCAACTTTCCTGCGCAGTCTCAACCTGCTAGAGGAAGTGACCAGCGGGACTATCACGGTTGATGGCTTTGATCTGACAGACAAGAAGACTGATGTGGATCTGGTCCGAGAAAATATCGGTATGGTCTTCCAGCACTTCAACCTCTTCCCGCACATGACTGTTCTGGAAAATATCACCTTTGCTCCTGTTGAGCACAAGCGCTTGACCCAAGACGAGGCAAATAAGCTGGGTATGGAGCTTTTGGAAAAGGTCGGCCTAGCTGATAAGGCAGATGCTAGTCCAGACAGCCTGTCCGGCGGTCAAAAGCAGCGGGTGGCAATTGCTCGCGGTCTGGCTATGAATCCAGACATCATGCTCTTTGATGAGCCTACTTCTGCTCTTGACCCTGAAATGGTCGGCGACGTTCTCAACGTTATGAAGGATCTGGCCCAGCAAGGTATGACCATGCTGATTGTGACCCATGAGATGGGCTTTGCCCGTCAGGTAGCCAACCGCGTTATCTTTACCGCTGATGGTGAATTCCTAGAAGACGGCAAGCCTGACCAAATCTTTGACAATCCACAGCATCCACGTCTTAAAGACTTCTTGGACAAGGTGCTGAATGTATAAAACCAAACGAAGAGCCAGCTTATATGCCGGCTCTTTTCTTGTTTCAAAAATTTTTAAACTAGATCACCCACCACTGGTAAAGAGACCAATAGAGAATATTCACGACAATAGCCAACGCAGATAGGCTGGTCAGAACTGTCAGGAAGAGCCGACCTTTTCCAAGTCCCTTTTTCGCTTTGCTAAAGAGCGGAAAAACTGCACAGCCTGCTAAGAACAATCCCAAACCTGCAAAAGCCATATAACGCCACTGAGCGATGATACTGAGATCCGTAGCACTTGAGCTAAGCAGGAGCAAGAGTAAATCGCCAGCCGCGGCCACTACTCCTGCAGCTGTCAAGATGTGCCACCATTTCCAAGCTCGATTTTGCTTGCTTTTCACCTTGCCAAAGGCCAGTCGATAAAGGACCAGCGCAAGCCGCACAAGTAGATTGACCAAAGCATAAACAAGACTAAGAGCAGCCAAAGCAATCAACCCAAACTTAGTCCAGATTTCCCAGTCAGGGAGTCTCTCAAAATCGCTGACTGGAGTAGCAATTCTCGTTTTGCCATTTCCACTTTTATAAATAGTCCAAAACAAATGATCCATTCGCTCCGAGGACGGCTTCTTCATATGAAGCATATTACCTGGAAAGAGCTGGTACAAAGAGAGCGGACCTTGGTTAAAATTCCGAAGAATTTGATAATAGCCTGGTTCGAACTTTTTCTGAGTTTCTGCACTGGCTGTCGGACGTTTTCCGAAAATCAATTCTGGCATGCCATCATTATAAATTTCTTCCAAGCCTTGATTGGTCATGATTACCTGCCCGATACCATTCTTCAGATCCAGCAGAAGAAATCTGGAAAAACCATTTGTATTACCGCCGTGTCCTAGCAATGTAACTCCAAATTCATTAGCCCAGAAGCCATGAGCATTACGAATGATGTCTGTACCAGGATAATAGGACGTGCCGGTATATAGCTTTCCCCAAGTCTCCAACCTAGAAAAAAGAGTTTTGCGACTTAGCAGGGCCTGAGCAAATTTTTGTAAATCACTCAATGTTCCTGTTGCCCGACCGACTGGATACAGGCCAACTTCATAAAGAGCATCGCCTAACAGGCTGCCATCTGCCGCATATCCTTTTACTTCCTTGCGCTTGGCTTGAACATAAGCATTGTCGGACAAGTCTTGAGCTATGACTGTTCTCTCCATTCCAAGAGGCTGGAAGATATGCTTATGAGCATAATCAACAAAGGATTGCCTCGAAATTCGCTCCACAATATAGGCAGCCAATCCAGTACTGTAGTTGGAATAAGCTGTCGTTGTACCTGGCTCAAAGGACTGAATCGGCTGATATTTGAGCAGCAAGTCCTCTAAACTCTTGTCCCCTTGCATATAGAGAGGGGCTTCGTCAAAGCCAGACTGATGGTTCATCAGATTCAACATAGTGATGGGCTTGTCGTAGTGGAGATTTCTGAGAAAGCCCTCTGGCAAATAGGTGCGAATATCTTCTTCTAGGTTAATCTTGCCCTCTTCCCAGAGCTGCATGACAGAGACCCAGACAGTTAGTTTGGTCACGGACCCCCATTCAAAGACACTGTCATCATCAGCTTTGATTCCCTTTTCTTTGTTCATATAGCCAAAATTTCCTTGATAAATGGTACCATCCTTGTCAAAGACAGCCGTTGCCATACCAGCTGTTGTCTTTTCGTGCTCTTTGACATAGTCTTGGATCTTCTGACCAATTTTGTCTCGGTCTGTACCAGACGACAACTTCTGCTCTTCGGCCAATGCAGTGGCTGGGCGAAAAAGCCCCAATATTAAAATAGCTAGAAGTATGAGAATAACTGTTTTTTTCATGAGATACTCCTTTGCAGAATTATGCGGCCAAAGCCCGCCTTCCCAAAGGAAGACAGGCAACTTATCACATCACCCAGAACTGATAAAGTGACCAGTAGAGAATATTAGCTACGATAGCGAGTGCAGATAGACTAGTCAGAACTGTCAGGAAGAGGCGACCTTTTCCGAGACTCTTTCGAGCCTTGCTAAAGAGCGGATAAACCGCACAGCCTGCTAAGAACAAGCCCAGACCTGCAAAGACCATATAACGCCAAGATTGAACAATTGAGTAATCCTGATTCATGGCAGCCAGTAAAAGCAGAATAAGATTGCCTGCAAAAAGGATCATTCCTAAAGAAGTCAGGTAATTCCAGACCTTCCAAGAGCGAGGTACCGAACTTTTTGCTTTACGCAGGATGAGACGGAAACTGCCAATCAAAGAACTAATCAAGACATTTCCAAAAGCAAACACGAGTGCCAAACCTCCTAGAAACACGACTAGATAATGCCTAAAGAGAACTGAATCGGAAATCCTTTCTGCATTAAGGACACCGAATTCGAGGCGGTCAGCACCTTGGCTCTTGTCAATAGTCCAGAAAGTGCTCAGCAGATCTGGCTGATCTGATACTTTATTGATCTTTTGGATAGCGCCAGGAATCATGAGCATGAAGGACAGTGGCCCCCTATTATAGCTTCTCAGATAGTGGTAAGAGCCAGGCTTGAATTGCTTTTTAGTAGCTTCGCTGACAGTCTGCATCTTGCCAAATGTCAGCTCCGGCATTTGAACATTGTAAACTTGTTCATACAGTTGATTGGTTAAGATGACTTGGCCGATGCCATTTTTCAGATCCAAGTAAAGATAGCTAGAAAAGCCATCAGCATTACCACTGTGTCCCAGCAAGGTAACACCGTAGTGACTGGCCCAAAAGCCATGAGCATTACGAACAATATCCGTACCAGGGTGGGTAGAGGTTGTTGAGTAAAGCTCGGTCCAAGTTTCTGGACGATGAAAGAGCGTCTTACGTTCCAGCAAGGCCTGGGCGAATTTCTGTAGGTCTCCTAGAGTCCCCACAGCCCCTCCGACTGGGTACATCCAGAGCTTAAATGGTGTATCACCCAAGAGCTTACCTTGGTCATCATAGCCCTTGTCCTCCTTGCGCTTTTCCTGTACATAGGCATTGTCCGATAAGTCAGGCAAGATAGCAGTCCGATCCATGTCCAGCGGCTCAAAAACATGCTCATGGACATAGTCTGCATACTTCTGCCCAGATATCCGCTCCACGATATAGGATGCCAAAGCCGTGCTGTAGTTAGAGTATGATGTTGTCGTACCCGGCTCAAAGGACTGAATAGGCTGGTAATCACGGAACTGCTCTTCCAAGTCGCTCTTGTCTCCCTTTTTATAGAGTGGCATTTCATCAAAGCCAGCCTGATGGTTCATCAGATCCAGCATGGTTATAGGCTTATCGTAGCGAAGATTGCGGAGAAAGCCTTCTGGCAGATAAGTTTTGATGTCTGCTTCCAGGTCGATTTTGCCCTCTTCCCAGAGCTGCATGACCGATACCCAGACCGTCAGTTTAGTGATTGAAGCCCATTCAAAAACACTGTCATCGTCAACTTTGACTTTGTTTTCCTTGTCCACATAGCCAAAATTTCCCTTGTAGATGGTTCCGTTTTTATCAAAGACTGCTGTTGCCATACCGGCCGTTGTCTTTTCATGTTCCTTGACAAAACTTTCGATTTTTTGACCGATTTTGTCGCGGTCCGTACCAGACGGAAGCTTCTGCGAGTCAGCTAAAGCAGCTGTCGGTCGGAAGATTCCTAGAGTTATAATCGTTAAAAGTGTCAGAATAAATGATTTTTTCATAGCATTTCCTTTCTGTTCGACTCAAAGATTCACATGAGCTAAGGTCAGATAATTGTACAGTCTCCTTTTAATTTTAGAATCAGCTTATTCTTATTTTTTAGTCATGCGTTTTTCTCTTCTTTATCCGCTCGATACCAGAGATAAATACTGTAAAGGGTCAGAATGCCCAAGCCGCCAAGGTAAAAGAGGGAGTTAACCTGAGAGAAATCAAACTTATCAGCTAGGTTGATGCCGACAAAGGTTTCTATCAGAATGTCTAGCAGGGCATGGAAAACCATACAGGCAAGGACAGATTTCGTCTTCTTATGCAGTGCAGCAAACCAGATGGATTGGATGATACATCCAATGATAAAGACTAGAAAGGGATTCTGACTTCGATCATAAAAGCGGTCATAAAACCAGAGAGGAATATGCCAGCAAGCCCAAGCTAGTCCAGTTATTGAGGAGGCGATAAGCATAGAGAACTTCTTTTCCAAAGCCGGCTGCAGAAAGCCTCGCCAGCCAGGCTCTTCCATGCCACCAGCCAAGGTCATAAGGTAGATAAAGGATCCAATAAATGAAAGCAGAGCTCCGTCTACTAGCTTGCCTCCGGAAGCTAATGCAAAAGTCACAGCCAGACCTCCACTGAAGAGGAGGAGATAGAGCCAAGTCCCTTTCTTGCTTGAGAAGATAAAGGAACAGATGGCTTTGAAGCCTTTTATTTTCAGCACTATTAGACTAGCTATTACTGGTCCGAACATACTGAGACTCGTTAGGAGGCCTTCCAGAGCCAGATAAAGTACGGGTGGATTTTCCGGCCAGAGATTTTTGAGAATGATCGCTAGCAACATAAATCCCCAAGTCCAGCCGAAGTTCCAGGCCAGGAACGGCCAGACTAGTTTTGGTTGTGGTTTGCTTCTTGTTTCATTGGTCATCGGATTTTCTCCTTTAAATGGTTTGATTTTTGTACTCTGATAAGGTCATTGATTTTTTTGCCTCGTTTAGCCGCGCTCTGTATAAAAGACAGCTATTGTACTTCAGCTCCTGTTGAAAAATCACTAACCTTAAGATTGTAAAAAGAATTAATCAAATGGTTTACCTCATGAGATAGTCCATTCCCCCAGAAAAAACAAGCAAATAATCACAATGCCCACCACTGATAAAGTGACCAGTAGAGAATATTGACAACGATAGCGAGAGCAGATAGACTCGTCATGATTGTCAGTAAGAGCCGACCTTTCCCGAGACCCTTTCGAGCCTTACTCAGGAACGGGTAGATGGCACATCCTGCTAAGATTAAACCTAGAACTGCAAAGACTATATAAGGCCATATGCTATAGGGGTAACTACGATTACTTGCTAGAAAAGCTGCAACAAGGCCATAGAAATTTAAAGCCACTCCTACTGCTGCTAAAGAGGTCAGATAAGTCCAAATCCGAAGTTTCTTAGGTGTTTTAGGCTGAACTTTTTTGAATACCAATCGGAAAAGATCTAAGCCACCCCGTACCAAAAAGAGAATGATACCGAAAACAATTCCGACTGCCGCTGAAATAAGCATGGCCCAGTCTACCAAAATTTCGCTATCCTTGACTCTGAAATAACCTCCATAGGAAGCTGTCACCTTGGCCTTATCTCCGCTACCACTGACTACTGAAAAATCCTGACTCAAAAGTGGATTGTCCTCGGATTTCTTGACAAAACGAGTATAAAGGAATAAGCTTCTAGAGATAGACATAGGGCCACTGGCAAAGTAGCGAGCAGATCGGTAATTTCCAGACTGGAATTTGTCAAAGGTGGCTGAGTCCGTCTTTTTCTTAGGTCCAAAAACCAAGGCTGGCATTTCATAGTTATAAACCAACTCATGATCTTGATTCGTCATAACGGTCATACCTATACCATTTTTCAAGTCCAGCAGAATATAAGATGAGTAGCCAGTTGAGTTTCCTCCATGGCCAACAAGCGTCGTGCCGTACTCCCGTGTCCAAAAGCCGTGCATATTGAGCGGCATATCCGTTCCCGGATAATTCGAGGTTGCTGTGTAAAGGGTTGTCCAAGTCTCAGCATGCTTGAAAAGCTTTTCTTTCTTCAAAAGCGCTTGGGCAAACTTCTGGAAGTCAGCCAAAGTGGAGACGGCATTCCCCGCTGGGTAAAGCCCAAGATGGAAATAGCTAGTTCCCATAGATGTCTGGCCGTCCGCCCGATAAGAGATCTGCTCCATCCGCTTCTGATAAATCTTTGGGTTTTCCTTAAAGTCGGCTGATAGAGCAGTGTCTTTCATCCCTAGTGGTTGAAAGATATGTTCATGGACATAGGCTGAGAAGTCCTGACCGGAGATTCTCTCAACGATATAGGCTGCCAGACTAGCTGAAAAGTTTGAGTAGGCTGTCATGGTGCCTGGCTCGTAGGACTGTTCTGGCTGATTAACTGCCAGAATCTCCTCGATAGACAAGCCCTTATCTTCCTTATAGGCGTGGGTAGACTCGCCAAAGCCGGCCTGATGGTTCATGAGGTCTGTCATAGTAACGGGCTTGTCGTAGCGCAAAGTCTTCATAAATCCCTCTGGCAGATAGGTGCGAATGTCTTCGTCAAGGTCAATCTTGCCCTCTTCCCAGAGCTGCATAACGGAGACCCAGATAGCTAGTTTCCCGACTGACCCCCATTCAAAGACGCTGTTGTCGTCGGCTTTAATGCCTTTTTCCTTGTTCATATAGCCAAAACTACCTTGGTAAATAGTCCCGTCCTTGTCAAAAACGGTTGTTGCCATACCGGCTGTTGTCTTTTCATGTTCCTTGACGAAGTCTTGGATTTTCTGACCTATTTGGCTGAGATCTGTACCAGACGGCAACTTCTGCTCCTCAGCCAAGGCTGTAACCGGTCGGAAGAGTCCTAAAGTTATAATCGTTAGAAGTGTTAGAATAAATGATTTTTTCATGATATTTCCTTTCTATTTAGCTTCAACAATCGCATAGGCGATACTTCTGTATACCATTCGGATAAAAATTCTTAACATAGCTTTCTCCTTTCTTAAGCAATGATTTGCATCATCTAATCAAAGGTCACAGTTTCTACAGCCACCCTTGTCGCTTCATCTTTCTTGACATAGTCCTGAATTTTTTGGCTAATCTCAATGACCGCCGTGTTAGACTTCAAGGATTGCTCCATCGTCTTAGCTTGAGGCGTTTTTACTAGTCCTAAGCTTAGGACTGTCAAAAGCCAGAGAAATAAAGTTTTTGGCATGGTTTCTTACTCCTTAGATACAATTTAAAATGACGACTGGAATCTATCCCATTCCAGCTCTTCTTATCTTTTACAAATTTTAGGCCTATTTGTATAATCATTTTATATATATAATTTTTATATACAAGACGATTATATATAATTTTCTGGTATATGTCAAATTTTTATATAATTAAAAAATTATATATCAAAATCAGCTTAAAAGCCTTGAAATCAATATTCTTAGAGAGTTTATAAAAATTTGCTCCAAAAATCTTTTAAAAATTTTTATTTATTTGAAAGCGCTTGACGAATTTACTTTCTTCTGTTAGACTTAAAGCAGAACTATTTCGGAGGTACACGGAGACATGAAAAATTAAGTCTATTTTTTAAAGGAAACT
>ERZ772807.1506-NODE-1506-length-12828-cov-3.840210_pt1 | contig 12828 bp, 8 predicted proteins | sample MGYA00511472_ERZ772807 | MGnify/ENA primary metagenome ERZ772807 (study PRJEB29015, sample SAMEA2737947) | human oral metagenome | biome: human oral; feature: human-associated habitat; material: dental | place: China | collected 2039 ...
TACGGCGGAGATGATCGGCAAGGCAAAGCGCATGGCGACGGCGGACGAAAACACAATGGTCAAGCCGATTAAGATTGACGGCGCGGATACGTATGTTATGGTGGTTGACCAGTGGCAAGCGCGTGACCTGATGAAGGACAAAGTCTTCTTGGATGCGCAGCAGTATGCGGGCATGCGCGGCAAGGAAAACCCCATCTTTACGGGGGCGCTCGGCATGTACGACGGGGTGGTGATCCATCAGAGCAACCGCATTTTTAGAGATAAGACAGTGAACACCAAGACGCCGGTATCCCATGCCCTCTTCTTGGGCGCACAGGCGGCCGTTATGGCGGTCGGCAATGAGCCGGAGTGGAACGAGGATACCTTCGACTATAAGAATCAGATGGGCTTTGCGTTCGGGCGTATCTTCGGGATTGCCAAGTCAGCCTTTGACTATACGAATAGCGGCACGAAGACAGACTTCGGCGTGGTGAATGTGGTGACGGCGTCGCCGGACGATAAGTAAGGAGGCTGGGGCGGGGTTTCCCGTCCCTTTTTATGCAGAAAGGAGGTAGGGGAAGGTGCTGACAGTGGAGGCGATACTCAACCGGGTACGGGCTGCGATCCATGACGAGCAGAAGACGGGCTACAGCGATGAGACACTGACGAGTTATATCAACGACGGCATACGGTTCTTGCGGCGAACAGTGTTTGAAATCAACCCGCTGCTTTTGACGGACATAGACCTATCGGGGACGCTGCCGGCGGGCAAAGGCGCGCTTGCGGCCGGGGCGCGGCTGACACATGTTTCCGCACTTCGGGTGGGCGGGCGGCTGCTCAGGCAAATTGACCCGAATGAGCTTGCGGATCTGACGGTGCAGGGCGTGCCGCAGGCGTATTATCTGCAAGGGCTGGATACGGTGCGGATCTACCCGGTGCCAAAAGAGGCGATGCCGTTTCATTTGCTCGGAACAAAGGACATGCAGCTGCTCAAAAAGGGGTCGGATGTCTCGCCGTTCCCAAACGACATGGATGATTGGCTGCTGGAGTATGTGAACATCCGGGCGTCGATGAGCAATGAATTTGACATTGGGCAGGAGACGCAGGTGATGCAGAACATCATCGCGCAGGTGGAATCCATGCTGCATGGGCTGAGCCCGCACGGGATACAGACGGAAGGGTACTGGAACGGGGCGATGCTATGAAGTTATCGAATCGGCACAGCAATGTGCAGACGGTCGCCTTCTCGGATTTTTCCGGCGGGCTCAATACCTCGCTGGTGCCGGAGCTCATCGCACAGAATGAGCTGAGCAAAGCCGTGAATGTGGAACTTTACAAGGGACAGCTGCGGGTGATTTCAGGGACGATGCCGATTTGCCTGGCCGAAGGGCTGACGCTGACCGATTTGATCTACGATGCGATCGGCTGTGCGCTCTTGGTGGCAAGTCAAAAGAATCGGATATTGTACCGGGTGGATCATGGCAAGCTGACCTCCATCGGCGAGCTGAATTTAGATGGCTCGCACATCGCCTATACAGCATGGGAAGACGGGGTGATGCTGGCATGCGGCGGGCAGCTGCAGTACTACCATGGCGGAGTACTGGAGACGATCGAATCGTCCCCGGCGCACTGCCGCGGGGTGTTTGTCAAGGACGGGCGTGTCTGGACGTTCTTTAATGACGAACTGCACTGCTCAGGGATTGGCGACGAGCACAACTGGACGACGGACAGCAATAACGAGAGCTCCGCGCAGTGGCTCCAGGTGGGCTATAAGGACGGCGGCAAAATCGTAGGGGTTACGACGCTCTCCGCGGATACGATTATCTTCAAGGACAACCTGCATGCCTACCATCTTTCCGGGGCCTATCCGAACTGGAAGGTGTCGGAAATCGGGCGACAGATTGAATGCAAGTGTTACCATGCCTGTGCGGCACTCGCGGCGTCTACGGTGGTCTTAGGGCGCGACATGGTGCAGGTGATCAACGTTACGGATGAGTACGGCGACATGCGGGCGACGAACATCAGCGACAAGGTGTATAAACAGGTCTCGGAGATTGCGCCGGATGTGAAGGTGCGGTATTTGCCGTCGATGGGGCAGGTTTGGTTTATTGACGGCAAGCAGCCGTTCTTGTTCTTGGATGTGGCAGCGGCGGCGTATTTTTACCGGGCGTACCATGCGCCGGTAGTGGATGCCGTGGAGGCGGACGGGCATATCTATCTCTTGAAGCCGCACGGTCTGTATATGGTGGATGCCAAGACCTCGAAGGATGAAGATAAGTATTTGCCATGGCGCTTTACGCTCAAGACGCTCGTCTCGGACAATTCCTATTTGATCAAGCGGGTACGGGTGGATACGACGCCCTTTCTGGAGAACGACACGGAAGAGACCTATATGGTCGGGAATGTGAAGCTGCATGGCGGACACCCGTCCAGCGCTTATGCGCTCTATCACAATGACCGCTATATCTACCATAACGAGACGGAGATCTATCAGGTGAAGTATTACCCGCTCTACGGCGGCAAGGCAGCATTCGACGAAGAGGATTACGGGCGGGCAGGTACGGAGATGTACCGCGCGGAAAAGCGATGCGTAGACCGGCAGCGCGCGATTGTGACGCGGGCAAAGGGCGAGGGCGGCATTACGATTTTTAATTCGATTTCGTTTGATGTGGCGGAGGTGTGACGGTGGCAAAGCTGACAGAAAAGAATGTGCTGGATTATCGCTCGGGCGGGGATACGATCGACGATTTCGCCCAAAAGTACATGGCGGAGATGCAGCGCTTATACGTGTATTTGAATGAACTTCGGACACATGCGGCGAGCACGGAGGCGCCGGAGGCGTATCAGTTTAAGGTGGAGGGCGGCCGGTTCTTCATCCGCGACGGGGAGAATGTGGATTGGGTCTATCTTTTCGATGTGGCGCGGCATGGGGGCTTTCATACGGATACCATCGGGCAGATATCTTCAGGGGATGAGCGGATGCGCCCGGCAGCCGGCGGGGCGTATGACCTCTATCTGGCGACGGATACGCGGCGCTTTTTCCTCTGGCGCGATGGGGCGTGGCGGCTCCTGTATTCGCTGCAGGCGAAGGATTTAGTCGGCTACAACGATTTGGTGCGGCAGTCGGCGGATGTGGTGACCCCGACGAATACCACCATGCTCTGTACGGAGAGTCAAAAGCTGGTGCGGACGAACAGCGCCGGGGTGCTGCCGGTGAACATCTCGGGGACGGCGGACAAGGTCGGCGGGCAGCCCTTTGTCTTCACGCGGCTGGCGGATGGACAGATTCCGGTTTACCGCGAGAGCCTCGGCAAGTTCGTAAACGAGAATAAGGAGGCCGTCGGCAGCGGTAAGGCGCTGACGATTCGCCAAGGCAAGACGATCCTCGCGGTGTACGACGGCAACACGGCGGCAGAGGCGGATCTAGCGCGTACATACGGCGGCTATTGGACGGCAAAGACGGAAGTCGCGGAAGGGGAATGAGTCCGGCTCATGACGCTGCCGCAATTTTACCTAGAGTGTAAGGTCGCCGGAACGACGGGGGAGAAGAACATCGAATCTGCCATCAACGACGAGCGCCTAAAGCAGTCGGATGAGGTGACGGATGGTTCGGTCGTTTGGAAAATCTGGCGCCTGCAGCTGAAGAATGATGTCGCGGGGGAGGCAGCCGCGGCAAAGGAGGCGCAGCACGCTAAGAAAGCGGATGCGGCAGAGAGCGCCAAGGAGGCAGCGCATGCCAAAGAGGCAGAGACGGCAAAGGAGGCGGCGCATGCTGCGCGGGCGGATACAGCGACAAGCGCAGCACAGGCGGAAAAGCTTTCCGCGGCGCAGCAGATCACGCTGACGGGAGATGTGACAGGCGGCACTTCCTTTGACGGTACGGGCGATGTGACACTAAATACCACGGTGAAGGACAAGCCCCTTCCCTATATGCGTCAGCCAAAGCATACGTATCTTTTGAGCGATTTAGTCCGAACGGAAGAAATCCCGTCGTATTTGCATTTGGAATGCATGCAGGCGGGCATTACCGCTGCGGGCGGCATTGGCACACATAAAACACCGGGCGAAACCTTTATGGATGGTACGGTCAAGTGGCAGGTGGTCGACGACCGCGTCTCGGTTCGCCTCAATACGCTCGGCGGGATTGCAGAACTGATTTACCCGGTGGGGAGCATTTACATGAGCATAGCGCCGACGAATCCGACACTGCTCTTCGGCGGGACGTGGGAGATGCTTTCCAACCGTTTCTTGGTGGGCGCCGGCAGCAAGTACCCGCCGGGAGCGCAGGGCGGCGAGGAGGAACATCAGCTGACGATGGACGAGATGCCCTCGCACTCGCACAGCGGCTCGACAAGCAGCGCGGGCAGTCACAGCCATACCATCGCCTCGGTCTCAGCGACGCACGCGGGCAGTCAGAAGGTCGCGCAGCCGACGACAGGATATCGGACGATGTACGGCGGCTATCTGGGGGATGCGGGAAATCATACGCATAGTCTCTCGATTGGCAGCGCGGGCGGCAATGCGGCGCACAATAACTTGCCGCCGTACCTCGCGGTCTACATGTGGAAGCGGACGGCATGAGGCTGAAAGAATGGATTGCGCGGTATAACGAAAAGGCGCCGGAGCCCTTCCAGCGCGACAGGCGGTTCAGGCTGCACTTTTTGCCGGCGCGGGGCTTTTGCGAGGTCGGACAGACAGCGGACATGCTCTTGATCCATCAGCTGTGCGGCGATGCGCGTTTTTGGCGCGATAGGGTTTCCAGCCTCGCTAGGAAGCTGAAAAAAGCGCGGTGCGGGACGATCTGCATTCGCCCGGAAATCAAGGCGTACATTCGCCTCTTTGGGTTTCAGGTGGAGAAAGAAGAGCCGCTGCCGCATGGGCTCTTTCGCTACCATTGCCGGCATAAGGAGACGGGCAAACGCGGGCTTGCCTCGCCGGCGTTCCAGTACCTAGCGACGGGCAAGACGGCATATTTTATCACATGGGAGCCTTGAAAGGGGGCGTGGTCATGCTACGTGAACGATGCGGTTCGCTGCATTTGGCGGCGGATACGATATTTTTAGATGGCAGAGTGCTGCGTGCAGAAGTGCGGCGGCAGTTCTTCCACGGGGTGCACTTTAAGGGGTCTTCAACAACGGTGACGAACACCAGCACCTATACCCCGACGGAGTATGAATTGCAGCTGCAGAAGCTGCAGAGCGATTATGCGAATGCGATTGCACCGAACAGCCGCTATCTGAATCAGACGGCGCGAAACCTGCTGCAAAATTCGCTTGGCACGGTGCAGGTGGACTATAACGGGCTGACACAACAGGCACTCGGCGCAATGCGGGCGTCACAGGATGCACTTAGGGGAATCACGCATGCCAACACGCAGGCGGCGGATCGGGCAAATTCTGACCTCCTGCGCTACCGCTGGCAATACGGGGATGCTGCACGCAAGGCGAATGCGGCGAACAAGGGGTATCAGCGGGACTACACGGCGGCGATGGAGAAAGCGAATCAGGAAAACCGAGGCTACAGCCGCGAGTACGGCAAGGCGGCAAAGGCGGCGAATACAGAGCTTGATTGGCTCTCCCCGCAGTACATGCAGGCGGCGAACACGGCGAATACCTCGCTGTACGGCTTGATGAACGGCAGACTTCCGGCGAATTATCAAATGGCGATGGAAAACAGCATTGCGCGGGCGCTGAACAACACGATGGGCAAGACGTTTAACGCGATGGCGGGGCGCGGGGTGCTCAATGGCTCGGTGACGAACGAAGCCCTAAACGATATTACAGCCAATGCAGCAAATACGGTGGCGGAGCAGTACAGCAATAACATTAACACGGTGGCAAACCTTGCCAACCAGCAGAACACGAACACCTACAACGCTCTTCGGGCGCAGGAGGGGATTGCCGGGACGAAGCTGGCCAATACAAACAATATGCTGGGACAGCAGGCGGCATTGACGGCGGCAAATTTGGCCAACCGGAATTATGCGATTGGGCAAAATGCAGCGCTGACGGCGGCAAATTTGGCGAATACGAATCACGCGCTGAACAATCAGGCGACACTGACACAGAACGCGATGAACAACACGCTGAACGCCAACGCAAGCAATGCGTCGATCCACAATAGTATCATCGGGAACGCGACGGCGGGGATCACGGCGGCAGCGGCCGCACAGGAGGCGGCGCAGCGCCCGGCACTGAATCTCTGGAACGCGTCCCTTGGGCTCAACGGGGCGACGACGGGCGCTTTGGCGGCAGCGGCGGGCAAGGGGACGACGCAGTCCACGAACACGCAGCGTACCGGTGGCGGCGGCGGGCTGCTCTCCGGGCTCTTGGGCGGTCTTCTGTAAGGGGGAATGACGATGTGGGACAGCAGTCAGCAGGAGGATCTCCTGCAGCAGATCGCGCAGCAGGGGGCGCAGCGGGACATCGCGCAGGGGACAGGCGTGTCGATACCGGCGGAGGATTTGACGGCACAGCCGCTTTCGATGCAGCCGGGTCTTTTGGGCGGCACAAATATGAATGCACAGGCAGCCCTGCAAAACATCGCGGCGGATAACGCGCAGCAGGCGCAGGCGATGCAGCAAGGCGCACAGCAGGACGCAGCGCAGATGGAGGCGGCAAATAACGCCCTGCAGGGCAGGATGGCGCAGCAGACGCAGGCGGCGCAGAGTGCAGGGATGCAGGCGATGCAGCAGGCGCAGGCGGAGGAAGCACAGCGCCAGCAGATGCTTTTGAAATTAGCGATGCATTTCTTCGGTGTATAGACGGGAGGCAGAGATGAGCTCGTATGTAGACGAAAAAGGAAAGATGGACGAGAAGTTAAACCCAAAGAAAAAGCAAGAGACGGACTGGACGCAGATGTTGGGGCTCATGGCACTCGGGCAGGGGGCGTCAGCTAAGACGATGCTCGGCTTTGCCCTCGGCAAGCTCCTTCGCGAGCTATGGGATCGGTATTTGTGGGAGCGCCGCCAAAAGCAGATGACGCCGACAAAGAAACAGACAGGCGACGCGCTGGGCACAGACGGCGAGGACGCCGGAGGCACCAAGGCGGCAGCAAATGGCTACGTACCGACGCGCGGGCTCCTCGGCTATAAGGGCGCGATGGAGCGAGTTTCTGAAAGCCGCCTCCGCGATGCGGTGGCAAAGTCGGGGAATCCTGCCTTTCAAGACTTCATGAATAGCGCGGTGATGAGCGGCTATACCCCGACAGAGAGCGCGGGCGACGCTTGGGATGCTCTCGCGGCAAGACAGGTGCAGGGCGCGATTGCCGGTATGCCGCTGGGGAAGGTACGCGATAGTTTGCTGGCGGCAAGCCCGGCGTCGGTGTGGTCGTTTGGGGTGAATCCGAATCTGAGCGTTCCGCCGGCCGCGGCAGCGAATACAGCGGCAACGGATACGGCGACAGCAAATGCGGATGCGACGGCGGCAAATGCAGCGGCAAATACAGCGGCAAATGCCCCGGGGGCCAGCCAATTGGCGGCGATGGCGGCGGCGCTGAGTCCGAACAGCCCCGTCAAGCTGACGATGGACACGGACGCGCTGGCGTCTTGGCTGTCGGGCGGCAATAGTACGCCGGCGTTTGGCTTAAAGGATGAGGACAAAAACCCGTTTGTCTTCCGGTATTGAGAGGGGGAGCAGCATGACGGACATGACAAGGATCAACTGGGACGGGCGGGCGTTCTTCTCTCCATCGGCGGGGATTGTGGTGACGCCCGCGGAGCCGGAGGAGACGGACACGGCGACACAGGCCTTTCAGGCAGGGGCGCAGCAGGCGGCAGCAGAGCACGCCGCGGCAAAGCAGGACGCCGCTGAAAAGCAGGTGGTCAGCCAGTATGCACAGGCGGGGCAGCAGGTCTTGCAGAACGGGCTGTTGGGGCAGCTGCCGACGCAGGGGGAGATTGCGCGGCAGACGCTGGAACACCGCTACGCAAAGGGGCTCCTGGGGGCGACAGACGAATACATGGCTGCACAAAAGGCGGGGAATACCGCCGGCATGGAAAACGCGCACCAGGCGGCGGACATCATCCGCAAGCAGGCAGCGGAACACGGCATTGATCTGGAAAAGAGCTTTGGCGCGGATAAGACGCCGGCACAAAAACAGGCGATGTTAAACCTCTACGACGAAGATATGTATGCAAAGTTGGTTGCGGGCGGCATGAGTTCCGGGGAGTATTACCATAGGATGTATGACCGCGGGCTAAAGGTTGGCATGTCGCCGCTGCAGGCGAATACATTTGCGGGGGATCAGGCGGCAAAGTACCAGGCGCAGCGTCTGGCTGACCTGAAGACGGCATTCTACAACTACGGGATCGACGGGCGAAACGCCATTACCCAAGACGGCGCGATGCTGCTGAATCAGATTTATGATGAAAACCCGAAAGACGCAATGTTCGCGATGACAAACTTCGCCTCCCCGCTGAGCGAGTACAAGTACTACCGCGGCGAAGATGCAAGCAACAACGCACTGGATCGCGGCATGAAAGCAAACGAGCAGCAGCACGGCTTTAACATGGCAGCCATGGACAAGCAAGGCGAATGGGGCGCCATCCTTACGGAAAAGCAAACGGAAGGTGACATCGCAAGGGCAGAGGCAAAGGGAAACCAGGATCGCAAAACTTTAGAGACAAAAGGGAATGTGGAGATTGCCGTGGGCAAGAGCAATACAGCGAATAAGATAGCGGTTGACAATAACACATTCAATAACAACTTGACCCTTGCCGAACGATACCCGGGTGTCTTTGGCGGCACTAAGGCCAGTGAATACAAGCCGACACAGAAGGAAAACGAACGGATACAGAAGTACACGAATCTACTTGTGAAAGTGCGGAATCTAATTTCCAGCAAAGACGACAGCAAAGAACAACGCGAAACAGAAGATGACGCGATGAAAGAACTAAATGATTATTGGGTAGAATTGCAAAGAGAAGGTGTCTTGGATACGGATACACTAGATACGCTTTATACCCGTGGGCGCGAGGCAAATAATGATTTGCGGGCAAAGCGCGGCTATGCACCGGAGGAATGAGGAGGTGAAAGCATGTCGAAACTGAGCGAGTATGCACGCCAAAAGATTGAGGCAGAGATTGGAACGCCGGAAGAATCCACGTATAGAGCGAACTATAAGAACGGAACGCTGGAACGCGCACTCAACGGGGGCGCATTGCCGGAGGCGCCGGACGATTCTTCTGAGACGTGGAAAGCGATCAAGAGGTTCGGCAACAACATCTTAAGGGGCGGTGAGGCACTCATTGGCGGCGCTACGGCGTTTCTTGGCGCAAATGCAGCGTCAGAGCCAACGGGGTATGACCCATACGATCCCAACACCTGGTATTATCACCCGGCAAAAGAAGACATCAATCCCGCCATCGGGGGCAAGATTCTTGACGCCGGTACATGGATGCTGAACGATGCCGCCGAGCGTAACGCAAAGTATGGCAATGTCGCATACCAGGGCAGTATTTGGGACAGGCTGAGCAACTTAGATTACTGGACGGATTCGCGCGGCCTTATGGCGGATTTGGGGGAAGGTATCGGTTCCATGCTGCCTTTTGTCGCGCTGACGGCGGCAACCGGCGGCGCAGATTTGCCGCTGGTCGGCGGTCTCTTGGGTGCAGCAGGGCGCGGGGCGGCAGGGCTTGCGGCGCGTGAAGGAGCACTGGGCTTACTGGGCAAGGCGGCACAGTACGGTGTACGCGGGCTTAGTAGCAACGCGGCTGCTAATGCGATGCGGTATGCAGCGTTTTCGGCACCGCTGACGGCGATTTCAAACGCCGGCGGCATTTACAGCGACTTGGCGGCGCAGGGCTACAGCACGAAAGACATCGCTAAGACGATGCGGCAGATGGCATGGGAGGAGTTCCCGCAGGACATCTTGACGGGGTCACTGGATGGCTTGCTCCTATCGGGCGGCATTGGGCGCCTCTTGGGCGGCGGCGGCCGCGCGGCGCGTCTGGCAAAGAATCTGCTCGGTGTCCCGATCGGCGGCGCGGGCGAGTATTTCGACGAACTCAATCAGCAGATCATCCAGGACAAGTACACGAATCAGCCGTATGGCACGCTGCTGAATCCGACCCCAAGCGAGGAAGCCGCGGCGGCAAGTGCTTTCTTCCCCGGGGCACTGTTTGGCCTTGGCGGCGGCGCGTATGACCTCGTCAGGGGCGGCAAGGGAAGCGCGAATGCGAGCATAGCAGACGACCCGATTCTAAGCGGCGCCCTTGGCACGCAGATAGAAGAGACGAACGCCGAAATTGCCGATGCACAAAAGACGGCGCTGGCGCAGCAGCTAAAGAACATGCTGCAGGGGAGCAAGGCGGCGAGCCTCAATCTGCCGGAACAGACGGAACGCACGGGCAGCACAGACGACACGAGCACGGGCAGCACGAGTGGGCAGCCGGTCAAGGTCACGGGCGGCGGCTCGGGCGCGGCAAGTTCAGCACAAAACGCAAAAGAGCGCCTATGGAACGCCATCTTGCCATATGCGCAGAAATACGATGTCGATCCCCGCCTCGTCCTGGCGCAGCTGTCGCACGAGAGCGCGAATTTCGACAGCGACCTGGCACGTTCGGCAAACAATTACGGCGGGCTTACAACGACGGAGAACACGGGGATGCCGCAGCCGGACGGCAACATGCAGTACGCGCGGTTCTCATCGCCGGAAGATTTTGTCGACCATTATTTCAAGTGGTGGGGCAGCACGATTCAGGGCGCGGGCAGCGACGTCCAGAAGTTCACCTCGAAGCTAAAGGCGGAAGGGTATTTCGGGGCTGACCTCGGCTCATACACGCAGGCAGTGGAGCGGCATTTGAACAGCCTATCAAAGGAGGGCTTTTCGGCAGACGCAAAGCCGGTGCAGGCGCAGCAGGCGAGTGAGAACGCGCAGCAGGCGGATGAGAAGACGCAGCAGGCGGGCGCGGGCTATATCCGTCAGGGTGAGGATGCATGGAATGGCTTTGACGGGCGCTATGTTGGGGCGTCCACGGCATTTTCGCAGAGCAATTATGACAATATGGGCAAGGTGCATCCGGAGACCATCGCGGGCGTGAATGCACTGGCCAGCGAATACTTCAAGCGCACGGGTAAGAAGCTGCTCTTAAACAGCCTGGCCGGCGGGTCTCATCCGTCAAACGCATCGGAATGGGGGCATGCCGCGGGCTGGAAAGCGGATATCGACAACACGGGCGTTGACACCAAGGTTTTCTTGGACATTTGCGAAAAGCTCGGCATTGGCGCGGCGCTGGAAAAGGACACGCATTTTGACCTTTCCTTTGGCAAGGGCAACGCGTATATGTCCACCGAGCAAGGCACGAGCGACCGCACGGGTACGCGCTGGTATGAGGCGTACAACAGCGGCAAGGCGGCAGGAAAGCAAGGCGCAAACGCGAACGCAGACGCGACGCAGGGAATTTCCGCGGCGCAAATCGCGAAGATGCTAAACGAGGGGGATGAGAAACAGCAGGCGAGCGGCATCCCGAAGCAGTTTTTCGGCGCATTTTACAACGATGTCGGCAGTGCAACGACGAATCAGCAGCTGATTATGGCGCTGGACAGCATGACGAACGCGAAGGGCGAGTTCATGAACACGCGGGAGAACCGCGAGCAGCTGGCGCGCCAGTTCCCCAACGAGGTGCAGGCGTACGCACTTCAGCTGGTGCGCGAAGTCGCAAAGCCGCAGGACGCAGTGCCGGAGGCACCGCATACCGCACGCCGTATTTACCCGCGCCCCGCGGCGACGCCGCACATCACGGGCAACATCCCACAGGCAGTGCAGACGGCAGCGCTGCAGCGTGCCGCACGGCCGGACGGCGGCGATGTCACTTCTTCGCCTGTGGCTTCTCCTGCGACTATGACGCTTGAGGGGGATGACGCCCCGCAGGCGGAGCGAAACGCCCCGCAGACGGGCATACAGGAAGCGAGGCTGTCCCCTGCAGAGGAGACCCGCACCCCGGCAGCCGAGCAGGCGCCCGCGCACACAGGGAACGCCGCCCCGGCAGAGGAACAGGCGCCCGCGCACATCGATAACGCCCTTGCGGCGATAAGAGAGACACCCGCGGCGACGAGCGGCACGCCTTCGCTGGAAAGAAATGAACAGCCGAGCGGGGCGCTGAACACTGAGGGGGCAAAACTGACGCCCGAGCATGCGGCATTTACCCGCCCTGTTGGCAGCGGGCGAGACGAAGGGGCAGAGCCGCAGGAGAGCGATAAGGTACGTCCGCGCAGTATGCAGGCGATGGCGGCAGATGCCCAGCAGGCAAACACGCCGCACCTGCAACCGGCGGATAGGTGGCAGGGCACAGAGCAGGTGCAGGCGGCAGACACCCCCGCGTCCGCGCAGGATGCCGGCGCGCCTCTGCCGACGGTGAACCCAACAGTGCTGACCGCCTTAGCCACCGAAGCGCGTTCACGTGACGGCAGACGCAGGCAGGGGAGGGCGATCCTCGATACAGCGCAGGCTTACGGGGTGGAGCTCCCGGCCCCGCTGCGCCGCGTTCTGCAGGCGGGCGAGGCGAAGAAGGCAATCCGTGAGGCGCAGAAGCTGCTTCGTGCGGCGGGAGTAGCGGCAAACGCCGAGAACACGACAGGGAAGACGGTACGCCCTGCCGTGGAGACGGAAGCACGTACGAATAAACAGACGGCGCATCACGGCGCACGTACCGAAGGCGATACGAGAGAGAGCCGCGGCGAAACTGCCGGAAAGCCTGCACCAAACCCGGACGCACAGCCAGCCGAGGGCAGAGCAAAGGAGACCGAGGGACGTCCTGCACAGGGGACCGAAGCGCCTATAAATAAGCAGACGGCGCGTCATGCGGAAGAGTCTACAGGCGAAACTGCCGGGCAGCCTGCAGATGCGCAA
>ERZ772807.1510-NODE-1510-length-12792-cov-8.704326_pt1 | contig 12792 bp, 13 predicted proteins | sample MGYA00511472_ERZ772807 | MGnify/ENA primary metagenome ERZ772807 (study PRJEB29015, sample SAMEA2737947) | human oral metagenome | biome: human oral; feature: human-associated habitat; material: dental | place: China | collected 2039 ...
GGTCTAGGAATGGAATATAAACTAGGAAATCATAGTTTTAATCTTGAACTTTCAAGAAAATACTCTAAACATTATAGAGCAAATACAAAAATAATATTTGGTTATTCTTATAAATTTTAAAAAAGGAGAAAAACTATGAAAAAAGTATTACTAATATTTCTTTTAGTATTATCAGCAAAAGGAACTACACTGTTAGCAGATGATTTAAATTTAAAAGATAAGAAACTATCTCAAGAATTTACAACAGGAAAGAATTTTGAAAAAATTCAAGTAGAAAATAGTGATTTAGTTATAAAAGGAAAAGACAACGGAGTTGTGACTAATGAGCTAAAAATCTCTGGAAAATCAAATGTAACAGTTCGTTATGAAAACAAATCAGAAAATAATAGAGGATTAACACTTTTTTTAAAGAAAAATGATCCTACAGATCAAAATATCATTGTCGGTAAAGGCTCAACTTTAAATATAGAGAGTTATGCTATGAAAAATTTAGATAGCTTTAGATCACCATTTAATTATGGAGATGGTTTTGGTTGGCTTGAAGATAAAAGACTAACTCGTGGATTATATATAAAATCAGAATATGATAATCAAAATGTAGGGATTGCTGGAACTTTAAATATTAAATCAACTTCTTTTGGTTTAGATACTTTCTATGGTAAAAACAAAAAAGGTATAGAAGACCATAATGTATATTATACAAGGTTAGATAAAAAATTAAATATAAATTTTTTACCAGGTTCTAGAATAAATATAGTTGCTGGATTTACGGGTATATTTTTAGGAACAAAAAATCAAGAAATAAATTTCTTAAAAGGAAGTGTTTCAAAAATACAAGCTGGAGATTTTGGAATTCATGTAAGTTCTCGTGAATATAGTTTTGGTGGGAAACCAACACTTTATTTTCAAAATGGAAGTAGTATAGAAGTTTCTGCAAACTGGGCTATCAAACTTAGAGATGGTTTTATTAAACTTGATAAAGACACTGATGATAAAGATGCTCCTAGAGTAAAAGTCTTTGGGAAAAGAGTTGCTTTTAAAGATCTTAATTTTAGAGTAAAAGATGGAGTTGAAACAGATTATGGAAAAATGCATTTACAAGCAACAGGGCATGATCTTTTTGAAAAAGTCAGTGGAAATTTAGAATTAGTAGAAGGAAGTGTTATAGAAGGAAATATTTCTAAGTCAGAAAATTTTTCTTTAAAACTAAAAAAAGGTACAAAATTCTATGCAGATGAAGTACTTGAATTAGGTAAAATGGAACTAAAAGGAGATTTATTTGTAGGCTCAAAAGCAAGCTATAATAATATGGATGGTTATGCTGGTGCTTCTGATATGACAGCTAGAGTTTCAAAACTTTCAGATGAAGATATTAAAAATATTGAATCAAATGAGGCACTTCTTTCTGAATTAGATGGTGTAGGAGGAGCTTCTTATCTTATGTTAAATAACATAAAAAAAGATAGAGCTGAATTGATAAAAGAAATAAAATATATTCATAAAGGCTTAAAAGAGGGAAAAATCCATGTTCACAATAAAGATGATTACAATGAATTACAACTAAAAAAAGGTACATTTCTCTTTAAAGATGGAACAATTCATTTGCGTGTAGGAAAAGAGGGAACTTTAGCAGAAACTAATAGAAAAACTAACCATGATACTCTAAAATTTAAAAATACCATAAATGAATTTGATTTACAGGGCAGTTTAAAATTACATCCTGTAAAAGAAAAAGAAATTAGAAGAAATGAAAAATATGAAAACATTTTAACTTTTGAAAAGCCGATAGTTGCTTATGTTAAAGTAGGAACTGATTTAGAAAAAGCAAGAAAAGAAATTTCAAATAGATTTAAAATTCCAGAAACTGATATTGGAGCTTATGTATTGGAAGGTAAAAAAGATCCTTTATCAAATATTGTACTTTTAAAATATACAAGCAAGGAAAAATTAAATGATAAAATGATAGATCGTGCTTACTATGACTATTTAGGAAAAATGTTTGTAGAAAGATCTGATCTTTTAAAAAATGCTGGTTTAGAATACCGTGAACTTTCTCCTGAAGAAGCAGAAAAACTCCCTGTTAGAAAGTTAAATGAAAAAGTTAATGGAAAATATGTAAATCTTAAAGTAAAAGCAGGAACTGATTTAGGTGGACAAACAGAAGATGAATATATTGAAAGTGTTATTAAAAAATTGGATAGAAGTTACTATGAAAAAACTGATTTAAGATACTTATATGCAGAAAGACCAAATCCAAAACATGCGGATGCATTGAAAAAGAAAGAATTTAAAGAAAACTATGAACTTGATCCTCAATATGCAGCTGAAAAATTACATAATAAAAAGATAGATGAACAGATTAAAAATAATAAGTTTAAGTATAATCCTTATGGTATTAGTTTATATTTCACTGGTCGTTTATCTAAAGCAGCAAAAAAGGAGCTGGCTAATTCTTTGAATAAACATAAAGCTTCTTTATATACAGTCAATACAATTGCAGATGCTATTTTTGAAAATAGAAATATGGAAGTTTTAAAATCTAAGAATGCTTGGGTTATTGGAAATACAAAGATATTTAGAAATAAAGAAACTGACACTAAAGTAAAAGAAACAGTGACTGTTGCAGGTTATGATGTAACAAATTCACAAAATCAATCTTTTGGATTTTTTGTAGGGAAGACATCTGGAGATTATGAAGGACTAAATTATGGTCTATATTTTAATCAAAAATATAGTTCTGTATTCTTAGCAAGATTTCATTCTAAATATAAAAAATCAAAATATAATGAACTTCATGCTGGGATAGTTTTAGGAAATGTATATCCAATAACAGATAAAGTTTATTTCCAACCATCTTTAAAAAATATTGTAATTCATAAAGGTGGAAATGAATATTCAACAGATAAAATGGATGTTAAAATTGTTAAAGATAAGTCTTTATATTCTGAAGCAGCTATGAAATTAGGATATAAAACAGATTTTGTAAATAGTTATATAAAATATAGTGTTGGAAAGAATTTTAGAAATGAATATGAAGTGAGATTTAATGATGACCTTGAAAGAAAAATAAGAGGAGAAAAATTAAATCAAAATATTGCAATTGGAACAGATTTTATTTTAGGTTCTTCTATAAAAATACAATTACAAGCTAATAAAGAAATTTCAGATAAATATAAGTCTAATATTGGATTTAAATTAGGATGTCAATATATATTTTAATTGAATAAAAAAAGTCTGTAAATCATTAAAAAATGTAGTCTTCTATGGTAAAACATTAAAATACCACAGAAGACTACTATTACATTTTAGTCTTTTACTTTTTTAATAACATCTATGATAGAACCATCTCTATATTCAACTACACCAACAATTTCATCAGTAAATTCAACAGGATCAGGCTTACCAGTTAGCTTTTCAGCCATTTCTTTCATTTCTTCAATAGTTTTTAATTCAATACCAGCTTTTGTTAAAGTATCTATTAAATCTTTTCTTCTAGGGTTTACAACTATTCCATAGTCAGTACAGATAACATCTACTGCTTCTCCTGGAGTACATACAGTTGTAACTTTATCAACTATTATAGGAATTCTTGCTCTCATAAGTGGTGCAAGTATTACACTAATTTTAGATCCAGCAGCTGTATCTTGGTGTCCTCCAACTGCCTGGTTAATTGTACCATCAGATTTAGTCATAACATTTACATTAAAATCTTTATCTATTTCTAATGCTCCTAACATTACAAAAGTTAAATTATTTACAGCAGGTCCTGCTGTATTAGGATTTGCATAGAATGAAGCAGAGATTTCATAATGTCTTTCATTTTCTTTTATAGATCTTACTGCATCTAAGTCAAAACATTGAGTATCATATAATGCACTCATAAGTCCTTCTTCAAGAAGTCCAACTAATTGAGAAGTGATTCCTCCAAGTCCTAATGAGGCTTTTATATTTTGTTTTATCATTTCTTCTCTTAAAAGACTCGTAACTGCTAAACTTGCTCCAGCAGCTCCTGTTTGATAAACAAAACCATCTTTAAAATATCCAGAATTAACTATTACTTTAACTGCATTTTGAGCAATCAATAAATCTCTTGGGTTATCAGAAAATCTTATAGCACCTGAAACTATTTTCTTAGGATCTCCAATTTCATCAACTACTACAACTGAGTCAACTAATGTTTGATCTATGCTTGCAGGTAAATTTGGGAAAGGAACTAAATTATCTGTGATAGCTATAACATAGTCAGCATATTGTGCATCCACTATTGCATATCCCATAGAACCACAAGCACTCTTACCAGTTCTTCCATTCATATTTCCCATTTCATCACAGCTAGGAGCAGCAATGAAAGCAACATCTATATGTAACTCTCCATCTTCAATAGCTCTTGCTCTTCCACCATGGCTTCTTATAATAACAGGTTTTTTAAGTATACCTTTTGAAATTTCATCTCCTAATGGTTCACGAAGTCCACTTGATTGTATTCCTGTAACAACACCACTTTTGATATGTTCAATAACAGGTCCATGACAAGGAGATAAAGAACTAGGAGCTAGAGTAATATCTTTAATTCCCATTTTAGCTATGATATCTAAAACTCTATTTACAACAGTATCTCCATTTCTCATATGATGGTGGAAAGAGATAGTCATTCCATCTTTTAATCCAGATTTTTTAATAGCTTCTTCTATACTAGCAACTATTTTAGGTTCATCTTGGATTCTCATTCTTAATTTTGCACCAGCTTTTTTCTTAGTTGGTTTTATTGCATCCACACCTTTAAAAGGAACTAATTCTCCAATTCCTTCTAAATATTCAGGAATTTCTCTGCCAACTGCATTTTTATTAAATTTCATTATTAGTCCTCCTTATAAATCCCACTAGCTTTTGCTAATTCTAAAACTCTTTGAGCTCTCATAATAATTGGGTTATCAACCATTTTACCATCAACAGATATAACTCCTGAACCCTTAGCTTCAGCTTCTTTAGCACCATTTATAATTCTAATTGATTTTTCAATTTCTTTTTGAGTTGGTGTATAAATTTCATGAACTATTCTAACTTGTTTAGGATGTATACAAGATTTACCATCAAATCCTAAATCTTTAATAAATTGAACTTCTTGTCTGAAACCATCTAGGTTATTTACATCTGAATAAACAGTATCAAAACAATAAATACCTGCATTTCTTGCAGCAAGTACAATAGCTTCTCTTGCATAATATAGTTCCCAACCATGTTTACTTCTTGAAGTCTTTAAGTTAGTAACATAGTCTTCTGCTCCTAATGCTATTCCCATTAATCTTTTGCTAGCAAGAGCAATTTCTTTAACATTCATAATACCAGTTGCACTTTCAATAGCTGCCATAAGTAGAGTTTCCCCTTCTCTACCAATTTCTTTTTCAACTTCTGTTATAAGTTTATCAACTGCTATTATTTCATCAGGAGTATCAGTTTTTGGAAGTCTTACAACATTTACACCAGCTTTAACAACAGCTCTTATATCATCAGCTCCAAATGGAGTATCTAAACCATTTACTCTTACAACAGTTTCAGTAGTTTTATAATCTATTGTTTTTAAAGCCTCAGAAACTAAAAATCTTGCAGCATCTTTTTGATTTACACTGGTAGCATCTTCTAAGTCTATCATTACAGAATCTGGTCCATATATATAGGCATCTGTAATCATTGATGGATTATTACCAGGTAGAAACATCATTGTTCTTCTTAATCTATCTCTAATTGCCATAATTCCTCCTAAAATTTATAATCATGAGATTCAGCAGCTCTATATACAGCAGCCTTAGTTCTAGCTATAAGAGCATAGTTTAATGCACCCTTATCTACAACCTTTACATTAGCATTTTCAACACCTAATTCTTTTATAGTGTTAAGTACAGTTTCTTCAATTTGTCTCCCAAATTGTCTTTTAACTGAACTTGAAACATCAATAACAATTCCACCTTGATTGGCAGGTTCAACAGTTATCATAGCATCACTAGATTCTAATGTTCCAGCAACACCAACAGTTTTTAAAACCATATTTACCTCCTCGTATAATAATGTTGTAGTTAATAAGTAACTACATAATATATTTTTTTAATCTCATATTTTATGAGATAATTAACCTAACAGATAGAGGTTGTAGTTGACCTCCTTGAAGTTTTATCTTCCTTAGTAAGACTGACACCTCTTCTTTACTTCAAATATGCGTATGAGCTGGATAGTACTTGTTACTGTATATCTAACGAGGTTGCATGATTTAAAGTTAGAGGTTTCCTCTATCTGAATTTTATCTAAGATAGGTGATTTTATGTATTACATTGGTATTGACATCGCAAAACGCAATCATGAAGTTTCCATCATTGATGCTGATGGTAAAATTTTAAGTAAAAGTATCTCTATTGCTAATTCTCAAAAAGGTTTAGATACTTTTAATAACTACCTTAGTTCTTTTAATGTTACTTCTGAAAACTCCATAATAGGTATGGAATCTACTGGACATTATTGGCTTAATCTTTACTCATCTTTAGTTAATTTAAATTTCAATGTCTTCGTCATCAATCCTATTCAAACAGATGCCTTTAGAAAAATGTATATTAGAAAGACTAAAAATGATTCTAAAGATTCATACATTATTGCTCAAATTATGCGCTTTGGCGAATTTTCATCTTCTAGTATCTCTGATGAGAATATATTTGCTATAAGACAACTGTCAAGATACCGTTCATCTCTTGTTGATGAATGTTCTAACTGGAAAAGAAAAGTTATCACCATATTAGATCAAGTATTTCCAGAATATTCAGATTTGTTTTCTGACACATTTGGAGTTACTTCTAAAGAAGTTTTATCAAAATACCCTTTACCTGAAAATATGCTAGAAGTATCAACAAAAGAATTGACTTCACTTTTAAATAAAGCAAGTAAAGGTAGATTTGGAATTGGAAAAGCGCAAGAAATTAAAGAATATGCTACTAAATCTTTTGGAATATCTTTTGCAAAAGAAACTTTTTCATTCCAAATAAAACAGATAATTAATCAAATTTCTTTCATAGAATCTCAATTGAAAGAACTTGAAAAAGAAATAACAAATATCTTAAAAACTTTAAATTCAGAGATAACTACTATCACAGGTATAGGAGATATTTTAGGTGCATCTATACTTGGTGAAATTGGAGATATCTCAAGATTTGAAAAAGCATCTCAATTAGTTGCTTTTGCAGGATTAGATGTAGCCATTAATCAATCTGGAGAATTTACAGGGACAGAAATGAAAATAACTAAGCGAGGTTCCCCATATTTAAGAAGATCAATATGGATAGCTGCAACAATTGCTTGTTTCAAAGATCCAGCTCTATCAGTTTACTATAAAAAACTAATTGATAGAGGGAAAAAACATCTAACAGCAGTAGGTGCAGTAGCAAGAAAAATGTGTAACATTATTTTTTCTGTACTTAAGAATAAGAAACCATATACTCCAAATATTTAGCAAAAGCAAAATATAGAAACTTTTTAAGCCTAATCTTATTTAGGTTATTTTGTGCTACAAAATTAAATAAGTTAAAAAATTTTAAATTTTTTAAAAAAATTACTTGACATTTAATAGCTGGTCTTATGAAGATTTTTATAATCTTAATGAAGAGAAAAATATATTAGAAAAATATAAAACATATGAAAATTTTAAAGAGCTTGAAAATAAATTATTTGATGAATATTCTGATATTTGTGATGAATATATGGAATCTCTTGAAAATTATACAAAATTACTTGGTTATCCAGATGTTATCCAAAATTCAATGGAAGAAGAATGTGCAGCTGTAACAAGAGGATTTAATATGGGTGGAATAGGTTATCCTAAAAAATATAAAGAAGAAATAAAAAAAGCTAGCAAAGATTGGATATTACTTTTTCAAATGGATACTGTTGAATCTGATAATTATGAGTTGATGTTTGGAGATTGTGGACATCTTTATTTTTGGATTAAAAAAGAAGATTTAGCAAATAAAAACTTTGAAAATATTTGGTTAATTTTACAATGTTGTTAAATTTATTTGTACTGCACCCAAAATCTTGGACACAAGAATGGAAGTGCAGTATATGTCACGCTTTTTGTCAACATTAACGCCTTTTAAAAAATAAGAATAGAGAGTAAAAGTGGCACTTTCATTTTCATTTTGATGAAGCAATATTTCTTAATATAAAACAATAGCATTCATTTAGGATATATTTCTTTCATGTGTATCATTTCCCTTCTCTATCATGTATATACACATAACATCATAAAAATAAAATTTTAACAACTTTATTAATCAAAAAAGAGTTTTAAGTTTTCTATTCCCTAAAACTCTTTCTTTATTATTTTTCTTAATACATTGTTCTTCCAGATTTTGTATTTTTTATTACTTCTTGTATAGAATCCCAATGCTCGACAATTTTATTATTTTCATCAAAACGAAAAAAATCCATAGTAACATACTCTTTATTATCTGGTTTTCCCCAAATTTCATGAGTATGCATTGCAACTAAATCTCCCTGTGCTATTGCACGAACAAATTTAACTTCTTTTATAGGATATTCTTTTTTCATTCTAGTAAAATATTCAATTATACCAGCTTTACCATCTGCAACCATAGGATTATGTTGTCTATATTCATCTCCAACATATAATTTTATTGCTTTTTCAGGCTCTCCATCAAACATAGTCTTATAAAATGCTATTGCATTTATTTTATTTTGCTCTAATTGATTATTCATAATTAATCTTCTCCTTAATCAATATAAAAAACACGATTTTCTTTTCTTGCAGGAGTATTTAGATAATTACCATCTATATAACCTAACACACAATGCCCTATTCCTTCATATTCTCCATTAATTCCAAGAGATTTTAAAACTTTATACACCTTTTACTATCTTATCAATCTCTATTGCTATTTTTAAAATTTCTTCTAAATCTTTTAAATACAACATATTTGGTCCATCAGATTTTGCTTCTGCTAGGTTTGGATGAACTTCTGCAAATATTGCATCAACACCAATAGCAAGTCCTGCCCTTAAAAGTGGATATACATATTCTCTATCTCCTGATGTAGCAGTTCCAAGTCCACCTGGTTTTTGAACTGAATGTGTTACATCAAAGACAACTGGATAATTAAACTTTCTCATTTCAAGTAAACTTCTCATATCCACTACCATATTATTATATCCAAATGTACTTCCTCTTTCACATAACATTATATTTTTATTTCCAGATTCTTCCATTTTAACAACTATATTTTTCATATCCCAAGGTGCTAAAAATTGTCCTTTTTTAATATTTATAGCCTTTCCTGTTTCAGCTGCTGCTATTAATAAATCTGTTTGTCTACATAAAAATGCTGGTATCTGTAAAATATCTGCTACTTTTGCAACTTCTTTACATTGCCAGGCTTCATGTACATCTGTAATAACAGGGACATTAAATCTTTCTTTTGTTTTAGCAAGCATTTTCATTCCTTCTTCTAATCCTGGCCCTCTAAATGAATAAATAGAAGAGCGATTAGCCTTATCAAAAGAAGCCTTAAAAATATATTCTATCCCTAGTCTGTCACAAATTTCTTTTATTCCTCCTGCAACTTCATCCATCAATTCTTGAGATTCCATAACACAAGGTCCTGCAATTAAAACAAATCTTTTTCTTCCACCAAATACAATGTTCCCAACTTTTACCTTATTTACATCACTAATTAACATTTTCCACCATCTTTCTTCTAACAATTTCTCTTCTTGCAATTTCTTTATCATCAAAATGCCATTTTTTTGTACCAATTATATGATAAGTTTCATGTCCCTTACCTGTGATTAATATTATATCATTTTTTTCTGCCATATTAACTGCTACTTTTATTGCTTTTTCTCTATCAGGTTCAAATATATAGTCATCTGATTTTATAAAACCTTTTTTTACATCAGCAAATATTTGTTCTGGATTTTCAGTTCTTGGATTGTCAGAAGTAAGTATTATAATATCTGATAAATCTTCAACAACTTTTGCCATTATAGGTCTTTTTGTCCTGTCTCTATCCCCACCACAACCAAAGATTGTTATTATTCTATTAACATTTTTGATATTTCTAGCTGCTACTATTACATTCACCAAAGCATCTGGTGTATGTGCATAATCTACTATTACTTTATAGTCTTGTCCACAATCTAAGGCTTCAAATCTTCCTGGTGCTGCTTTTATATTTGAAACTCTTTTTAAAATTTCTTCCACACTGATACCAATTTTTAATGCAATTCCAATAGCTCCCAGAGTATTATATAAATTAAAATCTCCTAATAAAGCAAATTTTACTTTTTCATCTTGCTTTTTATATTTTATATCAATATAGCCATCATCTAAATAATCTCCTTCTAAATCTCCTCCATCTATTCCGTAAGAGATTATTTCAGGATTATCAACTATAAATTCATCATATAATCTTTTTCCATATTCATCATCTATATTGATTACAGAGTTATTTAAATCTTTCAGTTTTAAAAATAATTTTCTTTTAGCTTGAAAATAATTTTCCATAGTTAAATGATAATCTAAATGATCCTGAGTTAAATTAGTAAATAGTGCATAATCAAAATCTACAACATCAACTCTACCCAATTCAAGAGAATGAGAACTTACTTCCATTACAACATATTCAATTTTTTTCTTTAAAGTTTTGTCAAAAATTTTAATTAAATCAAGAGATTCAGGAGTGGTATTTACAGCATCAAATACTTCATCTCCCACTTTATATTCTATTGTACCTATACGAGTTATAGGGACATTTCCCATCAATTTCTCTATCATATAAGTTGATGAAGTTTTACCATTTGTTCCTGTAACACCAATAATCTTTAATTTTCTTTGAGGCCATTCATAAAAATTTGAAGCAATATAGCCAAGTTTATGTCTTATATTTTCTATTAAAACATAACTAACATTATGTTTCATCTCAACTTCTTTACTAACTATAATACAAGTTGCTCCATTTTTTACTGCACTATCTATATAGTCATGACCATCAACATTAGCACCTTCAAATGCCACAAATATATAGTTTCCCTTTATTTTTCTTGAATCATATTCTATACCATCATATTTTCTGTCTAAATTTACATCTTTTAAAACTTTATATTCTATCCCCGAAAAAATATTCATTATATCTCCTTATTTTCTATTTGCCAATCAATCTCTTTTTCACCTAAATTTTTTAAAATTCTATTCGCTTCACTAAAATGTTTACAACCAAAGAAGCCTCTATTTGCTGAAAGTGGACTAGGATGAACCCCTTTTAAAATATAGTGCTTGTTTGTATCTATAAATTTTTCTTTAGATTTAGCATTATTTCCCCACAATATAAATATTATTGGTTTTTCTCTTTCATTTAATGATTTTATTACATTGTCTGTAAAAGTTTGCCAACCTATTCCAGAATGTGAATTAGCCTGACTATCTCTAACTGTTAAGGTAGTATTTAAAAGTAATACTCCTTGTTTTGCCCATTTTTCAAGAAAACCATTATTTGGAATATATAGTCCTAAATCATCATGTAATTCTTTATACATATTTACAAGTGATGGTGGTGTTTTTATTCCATAATTTACAGAAAATGCTAATCCATGTGCTTGTCCTCTTTGATGATAAGGATCTTGTCCTAAAAGGACAACTTTTACTTCTGAATAAGGAGTAAGTAAAAAAGCATTTAATATATCCTTTTTAGGTGGATATACTGTATAATTTTTGTATTCTTCTTCAAGAATTTCTTTTAATTTTACAAAATATTCTTTTTCAAATTCTTCTTCTAAAATTTCTTTCCAATCATTATTAATTTTTGACATATTCCCTCTCTTTCATATCTTACTAAAAATATATTCTCTCCATAATTTAGCATTTTCACAGTCAGAATCTATACCCTTTCCTTCTATATAGAATGGTTCCCATTGCCAGTCCTCTCCACCAACACAGCCAACTTTTGACCAATTATTTAATAAATCTTTAAAATTATTTGCTAAATAATGACCATGCCCATCTCCACCATCATGGCTTAAATAGACTATTTTTCCATAATTTTCTTTTTCTAATTCAATAGCAAAATAATCTCCATTCCCAACTTCATAAAAAGCTAATTTATTATGCCAAACTTTATCATATTCATCATTATAATCAGGGTAGCAAATATCTACCCAACCCTGTCTACTCTCTTCAAAATTTAATAAAAAATCTAATCCCCAATGTAAATCTCCAGAAAATATAGCTCTAAAATTTTCTGGAAATTCTATTTGTTGTTCTTCTTCATCTTTATAAGTAGACCAAAAATATTCAAAATGTGATGAATAATTTAAAAGTATATCTCTAAAATCTTCTGGTAAACTATAACCTAACTTTTTCTCAACTTCTAAAATTTCTTCTTCCTTTGCTGGAGCTTCTATTATAGTTTCTCTAGAATGCCCTCCTATATTTTCTATTCCCTTTTGAAATTTTTCAAGTTCTTTGATGAAACTATCCCAATTAAATTCAGTCATATTAACACCTCTCATCTAGTAAAATAAAAAGGAAGGAAAATCTCCTTCCTTATTTTATCATAAAAATACAATATTCAATAATTATTTATCATCTAATTCTTGAAAAATTTTCATTTTCTCATCTACATCTTTATTATAAGGATCTTGTCCTAAAAGTACAACTTTTACCTCTGAATAAGGAGTAAGAAAAAAAAGCATTTAGAATATCTTTTTTTGGTGGATAAACAGTGTAATTTTCATACTCCTTTT
>ERZ772807.1513-NODE-1513-length-12784-cov-3.360201_pt1 | contig 12784 bp, 8 predicted proteins | sample MGYA00511472_ERZ772807 | MGnify/ENA primary metagenome ERZ772807 (study PRJEB29015, sample SAMEA2737947) | human oral metagenome | biome: human oral; feature: human-associated habitat; material: dental | place: China | collected 2039 ...
TTGGCTTAAAAAAATCTGGCCTTTCCTTTGTAAAAGCTTATTCAAGTGCCTCGGGTCAGATTCCAGGGCAGATTTTCTACTTCACGTTCTGGTTCATCTCAGTTGGAAACATGGTTAAGAACACCTCTGTCAGCAAGAGGATTCTCAGTTTGCTATCACGTTCACCAAAACACAACATGTAGTGTTTTTAACCACTTGTTAGCACCAGGTATAGTGCTTAGGTCCCATCTCATCAGTGCCTCAACTCGTTAGATAATAAAGGGTATACGCTTTAAGGACGAGTTGATGATGGAGGTCTTTCAGGACTATGGATCTTAGTGGAGTTGTTGACAGGTACTGTGGTCACGACGAGGCGATCATGAATGAGAACGCCAACAAGAACAGTAAAGTGTTTGCGACACAGAGAGACCTTCTAGCGGGCAGTATCAGTAAGGAGTATGCACTAGAGAAACTACTCCCCAAGAACGTCGCTGAAGGCCACAGAAAAGGATGGATTCACTTCCATGACCTGGACTACACACTGAACGCCTCTGGTGGCTTGTACAACTGTATGCTCATTGACTTTCCAGGAATGCTCAAACATGGATTCACTCTCGGTGAGGCTGAGATCAGTACACCCAAGTCACTAAAGACCGCTGGCGAGGTCATTCCACAGATTATCGCTAACGTGTCCTCAAATATGTATGGCGGAGTCAGTGCTCACAGACTTGATGAGTTCCTGGAGCCATATGCTGTCATCTCTTATAGGAAGACCTTGAAAAAGAACTTTGCCAGGATGGCTGAGTTTGACGGGGTTGTCTTGACTGAGGATGAAATTGACTCTCTTGCTGACTACTACGCCTCTCAGATAGAGCAGACTGACAATGAGTTCAAGATTGAATTCAATGATGTTAAGAAAATTAACTCTGGATTATCAGAAAAAACAATTCAGTTTACAATTGACATCTCTAAAAAGGACGTTATCAAGGAGGTTTTTGATACCTTCCAGTCGTTAGAATTTGAGATCTCATCACTGTTTAGTTCCAACGGTCAGACGCCATTTGTTACGTTTAATTTCGGTTTAAGTACTGGATTCTGGGGACGAGATATTCAAAAGGGAATCCTACAGAACAGACTTATTGGTCTAGGTGAGGACCACAGAACACCAGTCTTTCCTAAACTCGTCTTCACTCTTAAGGATGGAGTCAACCTCAAAAAGACTGATCCCAACTATGACATCAAGCGTCTGGCTATTGAGTGCTCCGCCAAGAGAATCTACCCTGACATTCTCTCATACGAGAAGGTTATGGAGATTTACGGATTCTTTGTCAGCCCAATGGGGTGTGTTGCTGGAGACGAGACTGTTGAGTACAGTGTAGATGGAACAGATTACTCAACTAGCATCTCTGAGATGTGGGATATGTTGTCATTTCAGGGCGTCAAGAAACAGGTCAATGGTCGAGATGAGTTCATTGATCTGTCTGGAGTCCTGGTGAATGACAGCCACAGATCCTCATTGAAGCAGTCTAATGTATTTAGGATGGTCAAGAACTACAACAACCACTGGCTGAAGATTACTGCTACTGACTCAGAGCAGAATGAACTCACTCTGACATGCACAACTAATCATCCTCTGGCTGTCTATGAGCAAGGTCGAGTACTTGCTGACAACCTGAGTACTGGCGACAAGTTGATCAAGTCTCTTGACAGTAGTCAGTCATTGACTGTACCACAGCAAGATCGTCTGCTAGAGGTTGTGTCAATTGAGCCTGTTGACATTGATGAACCATCATACGACCTTACTACTGACAGCGACTATTTCGATGTCTCTGGTATTGTGTCTCACAACTGTCGATCCTTCCTGACTGAGTACAGGAGCCCAGAAACAGGCGAGGTGGTCACATATGGTCGTCGCAACATTGGTGTCGTCTCACTGAACCTTCCTAACATCGCTCTGAGTACATCCACTCCAGAAGAGTTCATGGAACTTTTTGATGAGCGTGCTGTTCTGGTTCACGATGGCTTGATGTACCGTTACAACAGGCTTGCTGGCACACTAGCCAAGAATGCTCCAATTCTCTATCAGTATGGTGCTACAGGACACAGACTCAGTGGTGACGAGGTTGTTCAGCCCATCTTTGACAATGGTGAGGCTACCGCTTCCATCGGCTACATCGGACTGCACGAGGTTGCTACAAGGTTCTGGGGTAATGACTGGCAGGACAATGAAGAGGCTAAGACGTTCACTGTTGGTGTGCTGGAGCGTCTGAACTACTGGAAGAGCAAGTGGGCGGATGAGACAGGGATTGCCTTCTCTGTGTATGGCACACCTGCTGAGAGTCTGTGCTCACGGTTTGCAGCAATGGATAAGGAGACATTTGGGGAGGTCAAAGACATTACGGACAAGGGGTACTATACCAACTCATTCCATCTGGACGTGAGGAAGAAGGTTACTCCATTTGAGAAGATTGACTTCGAGTCCACTTACACTCCTTTGAGCACTGGTGGAAACATCTGCTATGTTGAGCAGCCTTCGCTTGTCAAGAATCTGGACGCATTTGAGGCAATATGGGACTACATGCATGACCATGTTCCGTTCTCAGGAATCAACACACCTATCAGCAGATGCCTGAGCTGTGGTTACCATGGCGACTTTGATGCTGATGTCAAGGGATTCTTCTGCCCTGAGTGCAGCAACTGTAACCCTGAGACGATTGAGGTCATTCAGCGTATGTGTGGGTACATCTCATCAGTTGGTATCAGGAAGCCCATATCTGGTCGAGTCAAGGAGATTAAGTCCAGAGTGAAGCACGGATAGTTTACAGAAGCACATAAAAAAGAATACCCTGTAAGTCATAAAAGAAGTTGACTTACAGGGTATTCTACTATCTTAATGGGTATTTTCACTCTTCCTGATGTGACATATCATATAGTTTCTTAATCATACCTTCAAGAGCAATGTTGGTTTCAATTACTGTTGGATTAAGGAAGGACAGCCCCACGCTACAAATTGCTTTATCAGGAAAGTTCTCCCAGTAATTCTTTCTTGTATTCCAGTCCTCATCAGAAATGTTGTCGTCTTTATCAACATTGTTCCAGTATGAAAAATCTCTACCAAGGTTTTGAGTACTTAACGCCTCGTTGTAATCATTTATCTCAGAAAACACACGGAATACAACATCTCCCTTATTAGGACCAGGAAGCATAGCGACTTCATACCCAATGTCCGCCTTGCTGAAAGTTACCGAATTGATCTTGCTCAGATGGTTGGAGAAACTGATAACTTCACCTACTATCCGATGCAACCTGTCCTTTGCAGGTAACTTCTCCCCAGAGTACTGAAAACAACGATTTGGCTCCATCGCCATCAAAGGAGTATCATTCCAGGTGATCTCCTTGCCATCAGCACTCAGAACAGCGTCAGCAGCAATCATGATGTTTTCTGACATCTTTTCAAAGAAGACTGGCTCAATCACCTGTTTAATCTTGTCCATTAACTCAAACAAGTCAGCGTTCTCTACCAGAATCCAATGATACTGTTTGATGCTCAAGAAAAGTCACCTCTTGTGTGGTATTGTTAAGTCTCTCATAGAGATTATACCACACAAGAGGTGACAGATCAAGAACTCATCATTCTCTGCTTCGTATTTTAAATGAAGCAGGAATTTTACGGAACCACTTACTTGTCATTGAATCGTATTACCTGGTCATTATACTTGTAAATTCCATCTCCATCAAATTCAAGAAACTTGGTCCCAAACATCTGACTAGCATCTGATGGGTCTACTGAGTTAATGTGAATGAATGATGAATCAACTATGTAAATAATTTTTTCATTTACACTCTTCTGGAAGTCGTTAGCAGACTCAATCAGAAACTCTTTGTAATCTCCAATGATCCAGAGGGAAACTTTGTTGGGAGACAGAACAGAGGCTTTGAAGAACGGATTCATGTAGAAGTCGAGGTCTTCATATTCATTGCTGGTCTTGCTGATGTTGTTGAGATCAACTAGAACGATACATCCATTGTCCTGATACTTCTCACCTCTGAACTCAAGAATCTCCTGATGGAAGGCCAAAGGACCAGTAAAGTCAATCTTGTTATTCAGATCAATCAGGACTCTCTTTGTTCCACTCTTTCTGATCTGGTATGAAAGCATTTCCCTAAGATTACTGGACTCTTGCTTATTGTTAACAGACATGATAATGTTGTCATAGTCATAAAAGAATACTGGTCTTTCATGCACACTGGTGCCAACATGGATTTCTGAAGCGTCGCCTTCATCTGCAAGAACTTTGTAATCGATCACAGGAAGAATGTCATTCTTGCAGAACCTGATGACTTGGTTGTCATATTTCTTTGTGTCATTATCAAAACTTGAAATGCTTATAGTTAGTAGGTCTTTTAGTGTTGGTGATGACTCTATTCTTTGCAGTATTTGAGCCAACCTGATCTTGTAATCCCCAGTGAGACTGCAAACCGCTTTGTGGTTGATACTCAGATGTGTTTTTGCAGAACTGAAGTGTTCTCTATGAAGAATAGAGACCTGATCTTCAAGGCTCTTAATGACTTCAACTAAATGTAAAGTAGGGTTGCCGTCGCTGTCAATCACATTCCCTTCAGAATCAACCACATAAGATCCACCTACATTCAAGTCAAGAGGGAATTGTGACTTTTCTTCTGTAGTTGCTTCAATTTCTCTACACTCTTCAAAAGCGACAGTCTTGCTATTAAACTCACAACCGAATGAGTTAACAATTCCAGGATTGTTCTCAAGCGTCTTTCTGGCTTCATCACGCAGAAAGTCCATCGCTTGTGTGTATGTCAGGTCGTGCTTCTTACTGAACTCCCTGACAGCCTTCTTCATGTTTCTGTTCTCAGTCATATCCTCTTGCACCTATCCTATGAATCGTCCGCACACAACCACTACAACAGGTGAGAGTACCTGAATCCAGTTTTTCTATCAACTTGTTTATAATTCTTCTTACAGAAAGAATCTACTTGTAGTGATTGCTAAGAACCTTCAGATGCACACATGAGTCACACAACCAACCCCAAAATGTGTTTACATAGGAGTCAGTTGGAACTTGTTTGTCAGCAGGAGGTGCGGCTCCCACTATGATGTTCACCAGGCGTACCACAAAGCCGCCCGTGATGAAAGTATATCATCACATGAGCGGCCCTGTCAACATATGTAGAGAATGGATCGGATACCCCCATATATAGGGTCATGGAATGATGCGTTCTTACACTCTCAGATCCTCTTTCAGGTCGTTAATCTGCTGCCTGCAGAACCCCTTAATCCTGTGTGACGTCTTCCTGGAGAACCTACGAGATCTGGGATCATAACCGTCATCATCCTTCCTTCGAGCCTTGATGAACTTATCAATCCTCTCCACAGTCTTCTTGACCTTCTCGTACTGATGATCGTCAATCTCCTTGTGCAGAGCATACTTCCTGAACGCAGCAATCTTGTCAAGAACCTGCTGCTTGTTCTCCTCAGGGATCCTTGACGTCTCAGCAACCCACTCATTCAGATCCTTGTTGCCTCGCTCGCCATTGCAGCCGATGCAGGCAAGAGCCATGTTCCCATACCGTGTAGCACCAGGAGGCGGATTCTTAGCGTTCACAGGAGTCAGATGCTCACCACTTGGAGCACTCTTGATCGTACCACGACTGTTACCTCTGGTGAACGGCCTGTGACAGTAGCAGCAACGACCACCAAAGAACATCACAGACGCAATATAGCGCTCACGATTCATGTCATTAAGCGCAGACGTCATCACCACACGATACGTCTTATGCGTGCTGTCACGACCATCATTCTCCCACTCCTTGGAAAGAGTCATCGCCCCAACATTCTTAGCGATAATCTCAGAGAAAATCCTCAGGTTCATGTCATGACCAAGAAACTTACGAGTCCTGATGGCAACAGGATCACCACTACGTAAGAAGTCATACACGTTATCAGTAGCACGACCAAAACGCCTCTGCAACTCAGGATTCTCAGTACGCTCCTTGTACTTCCTGTAAAAATCCTGAATAAAATGATAGTCACCTGAATCGAACTGCTGAGACACACTCTGAACAGACTCATCAAACTCACGCCTCGTGATAGCAGCACCATGACCAAACACCATACCAGGATTAGGCGAAGATGGTTTCACACCAGAAGTGTTGCTAGACTGCTTCTTGCTACTGGGATCAGACCCTTCAAGACCGCGCTTCACACCTTTAAGAATCTCGTGCTGCTTCTCCAAAGCATCCTCATTAATCTTAGAGATCTCAGCATCACTCAAAGACGACTCAACATGCTCAATATGCTTACACCGACCCTTACCAACATTCTCCGGCCTGGCCCTACATACAGACACAGTACCATCAGCATTGATACCAACACGACGAGCCTCAGCCATACCAGCACACCCCACCAACACCTAGAAAACAAACACTCCTACAATAAGTTTCTAAAACAACACAAGAGTGTTTGCAAATAATGATGCGATGTTTGACTGAAAAACTACTCCTCCTGCTTCCTCCAAACATTCACACTCGTCCCACAATCAAACACCTGCACATAGCCTTCAGCCAACAACACATCAGCATTGGTCAGTTTGGTGCCGTCCTCCAAGAATCTTGGGTACACATCACCAACTTCAAAACCTAGTAGCCTGTCAGCAGAGACACGACGAGCAGCAGAGTCTCGGATAAACGCAGGACCTGTACCGTTTTTGATACGTACCCAGGTAGAACCAGGACGATTAACCTTCTTCTGTTCCCATCCATCAAACATTAATTCAGTGGATCCGTAACCAGTAGAAAGATCCACATATGACACTACAGAATCTGGTTCAACCTGATTGAAGAAATACTTGTCACACTTGCTGAAACCACCTTGAATATGCCAGTCGGTCTTAGAGCAAGCACGAATAGCCTCCCACTCGACGTCTTTCCTGAATCGCGCTGGACCATATGTTTGCACATGAACCAGATCGTTCTTGTAAAAGAGCCCTAGACACAAAGTCTGTCCATTTGATGCGCCTAGCATGTGGTTCTCTTTGAGGAATTTGTTGGCTCGTTTTTGGGAGATCTCATGAAGAGTACACTGACGAGCGCCTACAGAATTAGAGCACAAACTGAGTTTTGACTTGACAATAGAGACGAAGATGTCACAATCCATCCAGTCAAAGTACTGCAACAACGTAAAGCCAGCATCATGGGCCATAAGGGTACGTGCCTGATGGTACTTCTCTGCTTGTGGTATGTGCTTACTGCTTTCACACTTGCCAGTGTCTATGAACTCTTTACAGCGTCCTGTCAGGTGAGCATAATGAATCGTAGAGTTATGAGTCACTGCTGGGTTAATCTCAATAAGTAGTTTCTTGTCTGGCACACCAAGATCAGCATACACATCATCTCCAAATCTAACCTCTGTCTCAAATTCTAGACCCGTAGCGTCCTCAAGAGACTTCTTCCACTCATAGTTAACCTTGGAGATCCTGCTGCATCTTTCAGCAGCCTTCTTGCGAACTTCTGGAAGCATGAAGATGTTCTTAACTCCGTACTTCTTAAAAACAGAATCCCTTGCCTTCTTCTGAAACTCATCTAACATAAACGGATTTGGAGCGCCATACCTCTCCATACAGGTAGCAGCAATCTTTTTTCTAACCTCCTCGCTTTTCCATGGATTGCCACCAAATCTCTCCATGAAGGTCTCATCACGCTTCTTCTGAACCTCTGGTGCACGAGAAGGGTTATCTACACCATAGTGATCCATGCATGTCTGACGCTTCTTATCCTTTATCTCCTCCAACTGAGATATGTTGTCAACCCCATACTTTTCTCTCATTGTCTTCAAATAGTTTTGTTGCTGCTGCTCTTGGTCAACAGTTGCTTGAGCACATTTTCTAGAGCAGGTAGATGCTGGGTTGTTTCTATTAAACATAGACAACTCAAACTCCTTACCGCACACCACACAATTTCGGTAGTGAGGCCCTGGGCAGAACTTGGATGTCTTGCGATCAGACATGAAGGTCTTTCCACAACCATCCATCTGACACACGCACTCAACCTGTTTCCTTGGACGAGCACGACGACACTCATCAGAACAGAATTTACTAGGTTGTTTAGGCTGAGGAACAGGGAACTTCTTGCCGCAGATAACACACTCTCCGAAGTGGTCACGCTTGCAGAACCTAGCCTTTGAGCGGTTGGTCTCAAACTCCTCGCCACAAAAGTCACAAATCTTCTTCATAGTTAGACTTTCCGATCTTTTCTTCTACGTACTTCATCAGTTGGTATAAGTATACCACAACCATACCTCAAGATCAAGACTTTTGTCCTGTCGCTGTAGGAGATGACGATATTTTTGCCATAAAAAAGCCATAGAATGGATAGAAAATGCGAATCAGAGAAATAAAAAAGATTAACCCAAAATCCTCAAAATGTATTGAGGTCTCTGGAGAAAATAGATTATTTTCTGTTATCAGTAATAATCAAAATGGTAGTATTGTATCACATAATAGTGTTGCTCAGAGAAATTTGATCTTCGCGTGCGTGGCTCGTCCAGATCGCTGGAGGTTTTTGGGAGTGGATCTCAAGAAGGTCGAATTATCTCAATTCAGAAAGTACTCAAATGTTGTTTTAGGGATTGCTACAGAAAAAGAAGATGCTGTAACAATTATGAATTTTGCTCAGCAGACAATGATGAAGAGGTATGCTGAGATGGAACAACTCGGAATCAACGATTTTAGAAAACTTCCTAACCCGGGCTATAGTCTCATGCTGATGGTAGATGAGGCAGGTGAGCTCTTCGGACAATCAGGTGTTAAAGGAAATGACCAAGCAAAAGAAGATGATGCAATGGCTGCCGAATGCCAAGTCATCGCTGGTTCCATTGCTCGCCTTGGCCGTGCCGCTGGTGTCCACATGGTTCTTGCAACCCAGCGCCCTGACGCCAAACTGATCCCTGGTGAGTTGAAGGCTAATCTGGCTGTTCGTATCACCTGTGGTCGTGCAACCTCCACTGCTTCCACCATGGTTCTTGAAAACTCTGAAGGCACCCGTGTCAAGCCGTTCCCTCGCGGTCGCCTCTACCTTCAGATCAACGGTTATGGTGCACACGCTCAGGGGTTCTATGCAGAGACTGACTGGATGGACAAGTACCTTGAGGCCAAGGGTCTGAATCCTGATGGCACTCCTATTGGCAACAGGCAGTCACGTCTTGCACATCTTGCAGACATGTCTGAGTTTGACGGCACAGATCTGGATGAGCGTTCTGGTATTGACAACTCTGCTGTGATTGACCGTATTCGTGAGGAGGAGCAGAACGAGGACTTCTCTACGCCATCTGACGACATGGAGCGTCCACAGATTGGTCTTGGTTCCAAGAAGACGAGCAGACCTGAGGACGACTGGGACTCCTTCATGGATGAGATTACTGAGGACGCTGGAATGTAAGCACCTGTCATCCAAGGAGCACTTTCACTCACTCTGAGCCAGCAAACCTTCTTTAATCACCTGTTTCCTGAACGGCTTTTGCCAGAAAGCAGGCGATTGCTTATTCCTATAAGAATCTGTCAACTAATAGCCAAAACCAATTTTACACCATATGACTCTATAGATCTAGGTTAGTGGTTTACGTGTCTCTCAGGGCTGTTTGTCCTTGGTGTCCTGAGTCCTGTAGTGCTTTTCTTCTACCTGAAAGTAGCGTTTTTTTTGCCGCTTAGATACCCTTAGCGAGACGAGCGGAGAGAAGAAACGGAACCTTTGAAGGAGTTAGATAGACCATGGCAAGACAGAAGCAGAGCGGTTGTCAGCACCTCAGTCCTAAGACAGGTAACTGGGAACCGTGTGTTGGACCAGACGGGTGTGACTACAAGAAGCAGGGGCTGGATGTTCCTCATGCCTATAGTCAGGCGGAGCGCGAGGCGATAGACGCTCAGAGGGCTGGTGTTGATGACGCAGGATTGGGAGGTAGCAGGAGCAGAACATCCGACAGTAACGGCAGGTTGAAGTTGTCTGTTGCTCGTTCATCTCTTCCTACTAGTGTTTTGAGAGAGATTAAGGAGATAGAGAAAGAGCGTAAGTCACACGAGATTCAGACACTTGATAATCCTGTGTTTTCTGAAGTCCCTGACTTACGTGGCGCTGTTGTCAACCTCACCGAACCGTCTGGCGAGTCAAGGCGTATTGTAGTTACTTCTGTTGGTTCTCATACTTTTGCTACAGGAGGTATCGACCTTGATACAGGGGAGGTTACCTATCTTGGTGGTCACTACAAGAATCCACAGAGAAAAGCAGAGGTTGTTGACTATCCAAGGGTTCCTGAGTCCGTTCGAGCATTGATGTCTGCTGAGATTGACAGAGATCGGCAGAGGTTTAAGGACAGGCAGGACAGGAATTTAGAGACGGTTAGAAAGGATCTTGGTCTTAGTGAGGATGACCACCTGAAAATCAGTAGTTATGGTGATGGAAGTGGTCTCATTGAGATTTCTGGACGCACAGGTAAGTGGGATGAGAAAAATGAGTTCAGCGTGACGGTCAATCGGTTCGGGCATCTTGCTGGTAGGTACTCCAGGAACAGTGGCTCTAAGGTTGAGAAGAGGACAAAGAACTATCTCAGGTCTAATGCTGGTAAGAAGGCTGTTGCTGAAAGGTATGACACTGATAGAGGACTTGAGGTATGCAAAGAGAGACAAAGAGTTGCTGATGAGTCGTATTTCAAACCAAAGAGGCAGATGTATCGTGATGGCGAGGTAGATGAGATTGCCAGAAGGAAGGCTGTCAGTATCAACTCTGCAATCAAGAGCCGCCGAAGTGTATCTCAGTCCCATGCTCGTCTTGAAATCACTGATTCTGTTCCATCTAAAATGGATCCTGTTCTCGGTAAGGATAAGCAGGGCTTCTATGTGATCAGTGTCAACAACTCTCCATCCAAGGAGAGAAGTCGTGTTCGCATCCTTTCTCAATCTCAGGGAGGGTCTACTGGTTCATTCGCTTCTGATGCCGCTGGACCAGAGTCTGAGGTCCTTGCTAAGGCTGTCAACAGAATGTCTCCCGAAACCGTCAAGGAACTCTATGACTCCCACCAGACCAGGTTCTACACTCCAGAGCAGATTAAGAACGAATACTATCCAGAAATCTGACAAGTCATTTCTTGCTGTCGCCTGCAGTGCCATCTAGAACGAAATCATTCCTCTTACCTTTCACACACCACACAACTAGACAACCCAATCAACTTCATCCTGTTTAAATCACCTGTGCAAGCAAGATGTGTTGATTGGGTTGTCTTATCTTTTGTTATCTACTCATAATCAAATGTAATTTTACACCATATGACTCTATAGATCTTGTAGATAGGCACAGGTGCTCGCTCGCTGGAAGGGTTCTTGCCTCATGCCCTGCACTACTGGTGCGCTCTGGGCTTGCGGGGTGGCACTATTGTGCTCAGTCACTTTATGGTGTATGCTTGCCTCAGAAGAACTGTTGTCCTTTGATGGGGATAGTTGTAGAACAGGAGGACTTGATTTGAGGTGTTGCAATGACTAGTGGTAGCAAGTTTGTTGGTGACTGGCAGGTCCTTGACAGAAGTGACAACATGTACATGCTTGAGTTGCATGAGGGTCGTGTTATTGCTTCTGTCAATGCTGTGAATGTTGTCAGGCCAACACTTGAGATTAAGATTCTTCTTGCTGACGACGTGAATGACGCTAGTGGTTGCAGCGGGAGCACTGAGTGTCTTGTGGAAGAGGTTCTGACAGTCGCCTTTACCGGTAGACGTGGGGATGCCGACGAGATGGCTTCTCATGGTGTCTCAATGAGCCGTCTTCCTGACGGATGGATTCTTACTCTGGCGGAGCGCTGTGCTGATGTTGTCAATGCTCTTGCGTCCTACAGCCTTCCTGGCCTGCATGGTGACGAGTATCGTATTCGTGTTCGTAACTGCTTCACGGACACATCAAAAACCACTCACTACTACGATGTGGTCAGGAGCCTGGTTGAGTCAATTAAGCCTGGTGACTTTATGATGTCTGCTGGGCTTCTGAGTGTTCTTGCTTGCGGTGCTGTAGTGGATATGTATGAGTTCCAAGGTCTTGTCAGCACCTCTGCTCTACCTGTCTATCTGGAGCATCTAAGAGCCCAGCAGAGCGATTACAAGAACTCTCCCGTACCAGGTATCCTCTACTCGATTCTAGTCCCTTCTGTTGGCTGTGACGACCTGATGCTGTCTCCTTCGTCAAAGACTCTGGTCTATATGGGAGCATTTGACTCTGTGATCTCTGTTCAGGATGTGCACAGAGTCAGGATGATGCTTTCCACAGACTACAGTCGTCGGGTGTTCTCCAGAGGTGTTGCTAAGATGGAGACGGACCTTTTCAGGGGTTTTGACTGGCAGATGTTTCATCGTGTCACAGGTATTGTCAGCCAGGACACGTTTGCTGGTATCACAGACGAGTTCATGAGCCTTGGTTTCCAGGAGGTCATGAAGGACTTTGAGGACGCTGGAGCAGAGCCTCGAGACGTCTATCGTGTCTCACATCTCATTTCTGCTGCCTATGTTGCCAGAGGCGTGTACGAACAGATCGCTTCCTACCGTAACTCATCAAGCACTTCTTCTGATGTATGTGTGGATGATTTAACCAATGTGCCAGAAGATAGCGAGAACACAACAGGCACCCTTGACTGTTATAGTCTTGCAGGTGCTTATGCTGAAAGGTTTATTAAGGTAATTGGCGACCTTCCATTCACTCTCACTTCTGAGATAGCAGTTGCTCGTGTCTTTGTGCATAACATGCTCCTACTT
>ERZ772807.1514-NODE-1514-length-12782-cov-6.648228_pt1 | contig 12782 bp, 17 predicted proteins | sample MGYA00511472_ERZ772807 | MGnify/ENA primary metagenome ERZ772807 (study PRJEB29015, sample SAMEA2737947) | human oral metagenome | biome: human oral; feature: human-associated habitat; material: dental | place: China | collected 2039 ...
CGATTAATTCAAGACTATTCATATACGTTTAATTAAAATTTAATGATTACTTTAGTTTCTTTTATATCGGTGAGCGCAAACAAGTGCTCTTTTTTTACAGTGATTTTACCTTTACCTACGGGCTTCGGTTCGCGAGTTTCAGTTTCGAGTACGGCTTTACCTTCAACAATGCCTTTCAGTACTCCTTCGTGTGTTTTACCATCGAGTGTTGTGATTTGCACGGTTCTACCCACATTTTTAGTGTATTGGCGTTCCATTACAAAAGGCTCAGTAGCACCAAACGAAGTAACCTCCAGGGCGAAATCCACCACCTCGCGGTCTAAAGAGTTTTCAATAGCACGACTAAGCTCTATACAATCGTTAATACCCACGCCCTTATCTCCGTCGATAGTCACGCGAATGGTATTGTCAGTTCCTACGCTTAAATCGGTTAGAAACAGTTCAGGGTGCTCGCTTAAAGCCTTATTAACTAACTCTTTAACTTGGTCTTTGAAATTCATTTGCTATAAAAAGAGGGGACTTAAATGTCCCCTCAAGTATTACTTTTCGGTGCAAAGATACGACGAATTTTCTAAATAACAAGAAAAAAAGTAAAAAAAGTTTGGAAGTTATAAAAATAAGTAGTACCTTTACCACGTGAAATTTAACTAACGCATAAAGCTATCAATATTTGTATAGATAGGCATTCGGTAAGCCATAAAGGCGTTTAAAGTACTAATAAACTGATTGTTAAGAATAATAAAAACAGTAATTACCGCCGTTGTAATACTTTTTTCCTTGATAAAAACATCTGATAAAAAACCTGTTAATGAATGCTTTATATACCCTTTGTATAACAATCGTTCAAGATTCGTATAAGCTTTGTATAAGCTAAACCTAATTTTAGAGTAGGTCGCTTTCATAACTCTAAACTCATAACTTTTAACTAAAAAAAATAGATTCTTATGAAAAACATTTTAGTAACCACCGATTTTTCAGAAAAGTCAATCGCTTCACTACACGTTGCGATTAACTTAGCCAAGCAACACAATGCCAAAGTATATGTGTTGCACGCCATTGAACTTCCTATCCGCTTAATGACCGAAAGTCAAGTATCGGTACCCGAAGCAATGTATTTTCTCAACCTTACTAAACAGCGTTTCAACGACCTTAAAAAGGAAATTGATACCACTGTCGAAGTGATTGACCTTGTTGAAACCGCTCCGCTACCCGAAGCTGTGGAAGAAGTTGTAAAGAAATACCATATCGACCTTGTGTTTATGGGCTCTAATGGGGCTTCAGGCGCCAAAGAACTCTTTATAGGCTCTAATGCTGAAAAAGTAGTCCGCTCTGCCTCTGTGCCTGTATTGGTAATTAAAAATCCACACGAAAAGCTCAAAATTAAACATATGATGTTTGGTTGCGATTTCTCTAAACGATTTTTAAAACCTTTTGAAAAGGCATTGAAACTTGCTAAAGTATTTGGTGCTAAGGTTGATTTGGTGTATGTTAATACTCCTTACCAGTTCCTTACTACTTCCGAAATAAATAAACGTATGGAAGAGTTCCTTAAAGAAGCTGAACACTCTCATCAGCATTTTGAAACACACGTTTATAACGATATTCGTGTAGAAACAGGAATCTTAAACTATGTGAAGGAAAACAATATAGACCTTATCTGTATGTTCCCTAACGGACGTAAGGGTATTGCTCACTTCTTCAATGGAAGTATCAGTAGTGACCTTGTAAATCACTCCAGCACACCTGTGCTCACTATTAAAGTGGAAAAGTAGGAGAATGTTAATGTAAAAAGGCTGTAAGAAAACTCTTACAGCCTTTTTATTAATCATTAGCCATTAATCATTATTTCACTAATCTTGCTATTTCCTTAAATCGCGGGTGTTCGGCAGTGCGCAAGAGGGCAAAGAGTGTCGCTTCGGTGCTTAATAGAGTAGCTCCTGCATCACGTAGCATTGTGAGCCCGATGAGCTTATTGCTTTCGGTACGCGAAGATACTGCATCGGCAATTACGGATACTTCATAACCTTCAGCGAGCAAATCGAGCGCAGTTTGGTAAATACAGATATGGGTTTCAATACCTATAAGCAATACGTGCTTGCGATTGTTAGTCCTAAGCTCCTTGCGGAACTCAGCATTACCCCAAGCTGAAAAGCTACTTTTCTTCACGGAGGTTTTGCCTTCTAATATCTCAGCAATCACAGGGTGAGTAGCACCCAACTTATCGGGCATTTGCTCCACCCAAATGATAGGAAGCTCTAAGAGCTTGCATCCCTCAATAAGAATCCTGCTGTTGTGTAACACCTCTTCCGATTTATAAACGATTTGTGATAACTTTCCTTGAATATCAAGGATTACCAATTGTGTATTTTCTGTTGTCATACTTGATTATTATTAATTGATACTCATCTTCTATCTTATTTTATCTCTTATCTAAGTCGAATCCTGTTCTTCTCATTAAAGCATCTATAGAGGGCTCTTTTCCACGAAAGCGTTTGTAAAGGGTCATTTCCTTCTCACTACTACCTTTGCTGAGCACTTCTCTGCGGAAACGAGTAGCTACCTCAGTATTAAAAATACCTGATTCCTTAAAAACTTCAAAAGCATCAGCATCTAACACTTCCGACCATTTGTAACTATAATACCCTGCGGCATAACCTCCACTAAAAATATGTGAAAAGGCGGGCGAAATACACATTGCTTCTACAGTTGGATAGAGTTGGGTTTCTTTGGTAACTGTTTGTTCAAAAGTGCGAACATCTTCAAGGCGTTCCAAATGAGGGTAGGTATGCCACGCCATATCTAAGAACCCGAAATTTAACTGACGCACACTTAAAAGTCCTTCCATAAAAACACCAGCTTCTTTTATTTTTTGCACCCATTCTATGGGCAAAGGCTCACCTGTTTGGTAATGTGTTGCAAAAAGACGCAAGGTTTCTTCTTCGTAACACCAGTTCTCCATCAGCTGGCTGGGAAGCTCTACAAAGTCGTGGGCTACATTAGTACCGCTTAGAGAAGGATACGTAACCTTAGAAAGCATACCGTGAAGAGCGTGTCCAAACTCGTGAAAGAGAGTTGTCAGTTCGTTGAAGGTGAGCAAGGAAGGAGCCGAAGCAGTAGGACGCGTGAAGTTACACACTATGGAAATGTGTGGACGCGAATCCTTCCCCTCATTATCAGTATATTGCTCTTTGTAAGAGGTCATCCACGCACCATTGCGTTTGCCTGTACGTGGAAAGAAATCGGTGTAGAAAAGGGCGAGATATTCTCCTTTATCATCGGTTACTTTGTAGGTTTGTACTTCGGGGTGATACTTTTCTACCTCATCGGTAAGGGTGAAGTGCAAACCGTAGAGCTTATGTGCTACTGCAAACATTCCTTCCACTGCTTTATCCAAAGATAAGTAGGGTTTTAATAGAGAATCATCTATTTGATAGCGCTGTTGTTTCAGTTTTTCGGCATAATAAGCAAAATCCCATTGCTGAAAGTCATCAAGTCCTGAAAAGGCTTTTAGCTCTTCCAATTCTTTGATTGCTTGCGGTTTGGCTTTAGCTAAAAGTTTATTCAAGAAATCCATTACCTTTTCTGATGTTTCTGCCATACGCTCTTCTAATACCAAAGACGCATAATCAGGATAACCCAACAGTGAGGCGCGTTGGGCACGTAACTCAGCGATACGCAATACATTGGCTTCGTTATTATAAGCACTATCACCTGCACAACGGCTATGATAGTCAATAAAAAGTTTACGGCGTAACTCACGGTTATTAGCATATTTCATCACGGCGGTATAGACAGGCAGGTCGAGGGTGATTACCCAACCTTCTTTATGACGCTTTTTGGCTTCGGTAGCGAGCATCTCTAATACAAAGTCGGGCAGACCGCTGAGCTCTTCTTTATGGGTAATCACCCATTGGTAATGCTGTGTTTCAGCCAATACATTTTCTGAAAACTTCAGTTTGAGGCGCGCCAATTCCTTGTCAATTCTGCGCAAATGCTCTTTATCATTCGATGATAAATTTGCACCATTGCGAGTAAAACTCTTGTAAGTCTTTTCAAGGAGAGTATGTTGTTCTGGTGAAGCGGAAAGGTAATTGCGGGTTTTGTAAACTGCTTCAACACGTTTAAAAAGCGCTTCGTTCAAACGGATATCGTTGCTGTAATCGGTGAGCAGAGGCGAGATGCGTTGAGCTTCTGCTTGCAGGATTTCGTTAGTTTCGGCACTGTTCAAGTTGAAGAACATTGCCGTAAGTCTGTCGAGTTCTAATCCCACATAAGCCAAAGGCTGTATTGTATTCATATAGGTAGGCACTTCTGGATTATGAGCAATGGTATCGATTTCTTTGAGGCTTTTGGCAATAGCTTTTTGGATGGCTGGTAGATAGTCGGTAGGAGCAAAGCGCGAAAAGGGCGCTGCGTTATAAGGTGTTTGGAACATATAGGTTGTTTTTTATTATAAGAGTGCAAATATATATCTTTATGCGGGAATTAGCAAATTAGCAGAAGGGAAAACAGATAGATGATACTAATTTTTTCAGTGAAAAGAAAAATATTGAAACATAAAGGTGGAAAAAGGAAAATGAATTTTGGAGCCTTCTGAGACGAACCTAAAGCGAACCTAAGGCGAAGGTAAGGCGAAGCTAAGACGAAGAAAAGGTGCTTTTAAGTTGATTTTGAGGTGGTAAGAAGAAGGTTTTAAGTTGACTGAAGTTTTAAGTTTTGTTAAAGTCAATTTTCTAAACGAAACACTTCTGACTATAGCCAACAGAAGACAAATTTGTCAATTAAAAAATGTTTTGTACCTTTGCACTCATTATGAAAATACTCTATTTACACGGTCTCGATAGCTACTTACAAGATGATAGGCGCGCAGTGCTCACCCCTTACGGTGAAATCTTCGCCCCTACGATTGACTATCGGAATGCGCCTAACCTCTTTGCTGAGTTACAAAAAGAGTATGCTGAGGTTGATGTGCTTATAGGTTCGAGTCTTGGAGGGCTCATTGTCTATTATCTCGCTCAAAAGCTTGAAAAACCTTGCTTGTTATTCAATCCTGCGCTTACCTATCGACACGAAGTGCCTTTTAACACCCAACCCAACCCTAATTACCGCGCTTATATGCAGATAGTTATCGGTTTGCAGGACGACGTCATCACACCGTGGGAGTCGCTATCAGTTCTCCGAGAAGATATGAGTCCTCAGCAAAATATAGAAATTCACCTCTTGAATACTATGGCACACACTTACCCCATAGAGATTTTTGAAAAAGAAGTGAAGGAGTTTTTTGAGGTAAAAGGAGCGAGCGGCACGGGCAGATAGCAGGTAGAAAGATAAATAAGGACTAAATATTAATCATTAAAATTAATAACTAAATATAATGTATCCACTGAGAAGAAACCGCCGTTTGCGTGTAAACGATACGGTACGTAGTTTGGTAAAAGAAACGATTGTTACCCCGAATGATTTTCTTGTACCTCTCTTTGTAGTTGAAGGTACTGGCGTAAAAGAAGAAATAGCCTCTATGCCGGATTATTACCGTTATAGCCTCGACCTATTGGCAAAAGAAGTAAAAGAGCTCTGGAGCTTAGGACTCAAATCGGTATTACTGTTTGTGAAAGTGCCTGATGCTCTTAAAGACAACAAAGGCGTAGAAGCAGCCAACCCCAATGGCTTGATGCAACGCGCTATTAAAACTGTGAAAGAAGCGGTGCCCCAAATGCTCGTAATGACTGATGTAGCGCTCGACCCTTATTCCATTTATGGTCACGATGGCATTGTAGAAAACGGGCGCATTGTGAATGACGCTACTGTAAATGCTCTTTGTACAATGGCACTCTCACACGCTCAGGCAGGTGCTGATTTCATTGCGCCCAGCGATATGATGGACGGACGTATCCTCGCCTTGCGTGAAACCCTTGAAGACAATAGCTTTGAGCACGTAGGGATAATGGCTTATAGTGCCAAGTACGCCTCAGCTTTCTACGGACCTTTCCGCGATGCACTCGACAGTGCTCCCGTAGACCAACAGGATATCCCTAAGGATAAGAAAACTTACCAAATGGACTATCACAACCGCCTCGAAGCTTTGCGCGAGACCCGTATGGATATAGAGGAAGGCGCTGATATTGTGATGGTAAAACCAGGGCTTTGCTATTTAGACATCGTTCGCGAGGTGAAGAATATGAGCGAAGTGCCTGTGGCTGTTTACCAAGTATCGGGTGAATACGCGATGCTGAAAGCTGCTGCTGCCAACGGTTGGCTCGACCACGATGCTGTAATGATGGAACAAATTGTGAGCATTAAGCGTGCCGGTGCTGACCTTATCGCTAGCTATTTTGCTAAGGAAGTCGTAAAACTTTTATAGGCAACAATCTCACTGTGGGAGATAAATTGAACAAATCACACCAAATCAAACAGGGAATCTATATCTTTGTTTAATTTTCTTATTGATTTTTGTTTAATTTCTATGGCTTTAGCCATATTTCTTTACAAAACAAGAATACTTAATTAATTTTCATAGCGCAAGCTATATTTCTTTATACACTAATGAAAAAACACTTTTTAACATTCGCCACTATGGCACTTTTAACCGCTTGTGGTGGCGGAACGAACAACAATAACACCACCACCGATAGTACTACCCAAGAGGAGGCAACTACTACTGCACCTGCTGCTTCAAGCAGTGCACCAGAGCCCGATTTTCCCGATTGGCAAAACAACAAAGGGATAGGCCCCGTGAAGACGATTAACCCACCCTTAGCCGATACCCCCGATGCAGCGATGGTAGCCAAAGGGGAAGAAATTTTCAATACCTATTGCACCGTGTGCCATCGTCCTAAAAAGCGACTCACAGGGCCTGCGATGATAGGTTTGCTCGACCGCCGTACGCCAGAGTGGGTGATGAATATGATTCTCAATCCCGATGTGATGGAGAAGCAAGACCCTATCGCCAAGAAGTTGGTAGAAGAGTACAACACCTTAATGCTCAACCAGCGCTTGAACGAACAGCAAGCTCGTGAACTTTTGGAGTACATCAGAACAATAAAATAAGAAATAATTGTTCATTGTCTATTTTTTTGTACCTTTGCCGAGTGAATAACTTAAAATAAGAATCACTAATGAAGAAGCTTGCACTCAGCTTAGCTATTATAACAAGTGTTACACTTATATAAAAGGCAGTTGATAGCAACTGCCTTTTTCTATTATACCCTTATGGAACCTATTTCTGTAATAATTATTCTTACTACACTCGTGCTTTCAGCCTTCTTTTCGGGGTTTGAAATCGCTTACGTGTCGTCTAACAAAGTACACGTAGAAATCCTTAAAAAGCAAGAAGGAGTGATTGCTAATGTGCTTACCAAACTCACCCGAAAGCCTTCTAAACTACTGGCTACTATGCTTGTGGGCAATAACGTAGCCCTTGTAGTGTATGGGTTTGAAATGGGAAAGGTAATGACAGTTCTTTTGCCTCCTTTTTTCCAAAATGTCCTTTGGCATACCATTATCTCTACCCTCATAATTCTCATCACGGCAGAGTTTATGCCCAAAGTGTTCTTCCAGATTTACGCAAACCAACTCCTAAAAGTATTTGCTATTCCTGCGTACTTTTTCTATCTGCTGTTCTATCCGTTTTCCAGCTTTGTGATGTGGATATCCGACTTTGTCTTGCGCGTATTCTTCAAGACGAAAGGCGATTATGTGCCTCTTTCGTTCTCTAAAGTAGAGCTGGTAGATTATATCTCCGAACAGATGGAAAACGCTCCTAAAAAAGAAGAGGTAGATAGTGAGGTGCAGATGTTCCAAAACGCCTTGGAGTTCTCGGGCGTAAAAGCACGTGAAATAATGATTCCGCGTACTGAAATAGTAGCCGTGGAGCTCAATGAATCTATTGAAAATCTTATTGCTACCTTTGTATCATCAGGGTTTTCCAAAATATTGATATACAACGAAAATATAGATGATATTCTAGGTTACGTGCACTCTTTCGATATGTTCAAGAAACCAAAAAACATTAAAGAAGTGCTCATTCCTATTGTGAATATTCCTGAAACTATCCAGATAAACGAAGTACTAAACATTCTCACCCGCAAACGCAAGAGTATGGCAGTAGTGCTCGATGAGTATGGTGGAACTTCGGGCATTGTAACCTTAGAAGATATCGTAGAAGAACTCTTTGGCGAAATAGAAGACGAACACGACAAAGATAAGTTTATAGAAGAACAAATATCCGACACTGAATACCTTTTTTCAGCGCGTTTGGAGGTCGAATACCTCAATGAAACCTATCATTTGGATATCCCAGAAAGCGAGGAATACGAAACACTTGGAGGTTTTATAGTGCTTCATAACGAAGGAATTCCTACTCAAGGCGAAGTGATAGAAATCCCTCCTTTTACCTTCACTATCGAAGCCTGCTCACAGACTAAAATAGAAACCGTAAGACTTACCGTGAATAACGAATAGCGAAAAGAGATTAATCCCCTTTAAAAATAGTGTATTGACCCCTGTTAAAGAATTAAGGTACAGGGTCGCAAAAGGATTACTGCAATACCTTATTAACTATTAATCACTAATCATTAACCATTAAAAAAAGACCCTCCCTTTCGGAAGAGTCTTTTTTCACAATGCATATAAATACTACTACTAACTCCAAAATGAATACTTTTAAGTTGATAAAATTTTATGAACTTAAAAGTATTTGTTTTTTCTCATAAAATTTTGTCTTTAAATAGCCTAATAAATGACTTTGTAATTTAGTTTTTTCAGTCTTTGCCTTAATGATTCAATGTTTCTTATAGTAATTTTGATTAACAATGTTTATTTTAGCAATCTCTGTGTCTTCTCAAAATCTTGTTTCAATGAATAATTTTTATCTAACAATGTTTCTTATAGCAATTTTTCAGTAATTTTGTTTAATTCAGTTTTTTCAAGCAATTTTCAGTATAATCATTTATTATGATTTATGATGCACTTGCAAGTTTTACTAACATCCCGTCTGTCAAACTTACACTTACTATATAGAAAATAGCGTGCCAAACTCGTAATCTTTTATATAAATATTTGTAAAACACTCATTATCAGTATAAAATAAAAATTCTTTCATCTCAAATTTTTATGATTAATCCGTTCTATTTGTATAGTAGATATACAGATGATTGTATAGCTAACACCTCTTATACACGCTAAAATAAAACAGGCAGCGAGCCGAAAGCTTCACTGCCTGTATGATTATTAGAAAAAAGATTATTAAAACTTATAGCCTATTTTGATACCTAAGTTAGGTTCGATAGCCCAGAATTTACTATCGTTATTTACTTCTTTACCAAAGTTACGTGCTATGTTAGCATATGGTGCGATGATAAAAGTATCGTTGTAATTCCACTGATAACCAGCCCCTATACCTAATATAAAGCTGTTAAGGCTTGTTCTTCTATCGCCATCTTCATATCTAAAATGACCAAAACGTTGTTTGATAAAAGGGTTAATGTACGGACCAGAGTTGCCGTCTAAATCGAAGTAGTAGTTATATCCTACTTTGATACTTGTAGCGTTGTACTTTTCACCATCTTTACGAGGAAAGAAAGAGAAACGGTCATTGATAAAAATCTCACCTTCTATCGATTGGTTAAAGGCGATATAATGTTCGTATCCTAACTCTACAGAAGATAACCATATAACATTCAAGATGTTAAGATTTACTTCATGTTTAGGAAAATCGTCTTGTGCGAATGTTTTACCAGTGAAAAACAATAGCACTGCTGCTAAAATAATTCTTTTCATTGTTCTTTCTTAAATTAAAAAATAATGGCAAAGATACAACTAATTTGTTAATTAGCAAATTTGTGGTGACTAAATAGCAAAAAGTCCAGCATCGCGCCGGACTTTTTTATTTAAAACTAACTAATTCACAATTTGAAGGAGTAGGTAACAACTATAAAAAACACTAAAAAAAGAAATACCCCCCAAACGATGAACTGCAAACGAAATATAAAAACACTGCTATAATGTTTCTGTTTAAATACGGGGCAAAGATATATATTATTTTGATATATTCAAAATAATATATAGAATAATTTTAAACAATATAGCTAATTACTTCATTTTCAGTCTTTAGTATTTTCTTCTTTGTCTATCCAGCTGGCGTATTTAGGGTAGTTAGTGGCGGTACGACGTATGAGGGCTTTCTGCGCCTCGGTCGTATCTTTTAGCTTTTTGGCGGGTATCCCAGCATACAGACTTCCTCGCTCTATATGAGTATTGGGGGGCACTACAGCGCCTGCTGCTATAATACTGTCGCTTTCTACCACACAGCCGTCCATTACTATGCTGCCCATTCCTATCAGTACATTGTCTTCTATGGTGCAGCCGTGTACTATGGCATTATGTCCTATAGATACATTGTTACCTATAGTAGTAGGGTGAGTTTGGTAGGTAGCGTGGATAACGACTCCATCTTGAATATTAGTATTGTTGCCTATGCGAATGCTATTGACGTCACCGCGCACTACAGCGTTGTACCATACGGTGCAATGGTCGCCTAATTGTACATCGCCTGTAAGGGTGGCGTTTTCAGCAAAAAAGCAACCTTCCCCAAAGGTAGGTTGCTTCCCATTTACTTTCTTTAGTAACATTTTTTTAAATTTTGAATTATCTAACGACTAGCGACTAACCACTAACCACTAACGACTTCAGATTATCAATAATCTCTTGTAGTCCGTTAGTTTTTATCTCGAAAGTAGTAGCTAAAAGCATACCCAATTTGCCTTTCGGGAAGCCTTGAGTGCTAAACCACTCGAGATAATGAGAGGGCAAATCGGCTATCATAACACCCTTATATTTACCATAAGGCATCGGGGTAGTAATGATTTCTTTTAGAATATCAGAGTTCATATTATTTTCTTTTATACACCTCTTTTCGGTGATTGATATTTATAACTTCTACTGTTATAATATCCTCAAAAATATTGTAAATAATACGATAATCGCCCACACGTATTCGGTATGAACTTTCTCCTGTCAGTTTGATATAACCAAAGGGACGAGGATCATCGGCAAGAGCGTTTATTGCCTTTTTCAAAGCTGAAAATTGAGGTTCAGGCAGAGAGTTAAAGAACTTATCAGCTTTTTTAACAATTATAACAGTATATTTTTTAGCTGATACCATTTTCTCTTCTGTATTTTTCTACTCTTTCAAAAAAAACATCAATAGGTTCAGTAGGACTTGGATTTTCTCGTGCCTCTCTGGCGGCGCGAATATCTTCCATTTCCTCATACATTTCTACCAAACTCAATAGCTCGCGGTATTCTTCAGCGGGTATTAAAGCAAAAGAATTTCCTTCGCTATTAGTTAAAAACTGTGGGGTTTGAAAATTGATAGTATACATTATTTTCTAATTTATTGGCAAATAGGTTCGTTAAAAAATCCTTCAGGGAAGTGTACTTTTTTTAATATTTTATTTGCTCGTTCTAATTTTTTAGAGAAATATACTCGTGTATTATCCAAAATCGGAGTGTCACTATATGTTACTCTGATGTTATATTTCTCTAAATACTCTTTTTCTTTAGCTCTTTTTTCTTCTGCTGTCATATCATTGGCGTTTTTTGCGATAAACTAAAAAACCTATATAATTACCATTTGGGTCAAAAGGTTCCATTATTTCTTCTGAAACTAAACCGTAGATATAAAAATCTTCTAAAGCTTGTTTTAAAAACCTTGTGATTCCTTTTCTATAAAGCCTATTTCTTGAAGGGGTACTACCTTCAGCATATATGTACGCATCCGGATTTTCATTTGTGAAAAGATAAACAGTTGCCACTACTGTAGCTAACACTTTTTCACTATCTCCATTATCAGATACGATAGTATCATCTAATAGTTCTCCCGTCTCAATATCTTTATCTCCAAAACCTAAGTTAAAGAAGCCTTTAGTTTCTGTTTCTTGAAAGATAACTACTTTATATATTTTTCCTTTTTTCCCTTCACTTATGAACTGATAAATATAAGGCGTTTCATCGTGAATGATATCATATTGTGGTAGGTTCATTGGTTCTTGTACTAATCTTTTTACATTAGCAAATCAGCTACGCTAATTTTACCATTTTTCTCTTCTCTTCGTTGCGCTCTATTTTATGGTTAGGACGCGTCCATTTAGGGTTTTCTCCTAACGAATGGTACTGCGAGTCAGCTGCTTCCACGGTCTGTGGTTGTGGGTGCGTTTCGAAAGGCTTTTGTATGCGCATACCCAGTACGCCAAGCATCTGCATATCCTCATTGATGTCAGGGTTAGGGGTGGTCAGCAACTTGTCGCCTGCAAAGATAGAGTTAGCCCCTGCAAAGAAACACAAGGCTTGTCCCTCTTGGCTCATTTGGGTACGTCCGGCTGATAGGCGTACTTGCGATTCTGGCATCACAATACGCGCTGTGGCTACCATACGCACCATCTCAAAAATATCTACCGGCTTACAATCTTCTAAAGGAGTGCCCTCTACGGGTACTAAAGCATTGATAGGCACAGACTCTGGTTGCGGATTGAGCGTTGATAAGGCTACCAACATACCTGCTCGGTCTTCTAACGACTCACCCATACCTATAATACCCCCACTACATACGGTGATATTAGTTTTGCGCACGTTGTCAATCGTCTTCAAACGGTCTTCGTAGCTACGAGTAGAGATAATCTCTTTATAGTATTCTTCAGAGGTGTCGAGGTTGTGATTGTAGGCGTACAAACCAGCTTCGGCAAGGCGTTTAGCTTGGTTTTCGGTTAGCATACCAAGGGTGCAGC
>ERZ772807.1521-NODE-1521-length-12738-cov-4.498778_pt1 | contig 12738 bp, 10 predicted proteins | sample MGYA00511472_ERZ772807 | MGnify/ENA primary metagenome ERZ772807 (study PRJEB29015, sample SAMEA2737947) | human oral metagenome | biome: human oral; feature: human-associated habitat; material: dental | place: China | collected 2039 ...
CGACGTCGTCCTGGAGCGCCTGGCCGCCGAGACCGACTGAGGGCGCGCGGCGAGCCCCGCGGATCGCCCGCGGGGCACCGTGAGACGGGCGGGCGGCGAGAGCAAGACGCTGTGAGGCAGGTTCCACACGGACACTCAGCGCGCGTCCAGGGCGGCAACGGGTAGCCTCACGATCGCCACCGCCGCACGCACCCCTGGGAGACGCCACATGAACTGGCTGCACGCCGTCATCCTCGGCATCGTTGAGGGCATCACCGAGTTCCTGCCCGTCTCCTCCACGGGTCACCTCAACATCGTTGAGAAGCTCCTCGGCTACCAGATCGACGACAAGGGCATGACCGCCTTCACCGCCATCATCCAGATCGGGGCGATCCTGGCCGCCGTCGTCTACTTCTGGAGCGACATCGTGCGCATCGTCATCGCCTGGTTCAAGGGCCTGACGAACAAGGACGCGCGCAAGGACCCCGACTTCACCCTGGGCTGGGGCATCATCCTGGGCTCCATCCCGGTGGCCGCCGTCGGCCTGCTGCTCAAGGACTTCATCGAGGTCACCGCCCGCTCCATGTGGGTCATCGCCGGCGCCCTCATCATCTGGAGCGCCGTCATGTGGTTCGCGGACGAGCACTCCGACGGCCCGGTCGGCGCCACCCACGCCTCCACCGGCAAGGGCATGAGCGAGGTCAAGGTCAAGGACGCCCTCATCATCGGCTCCTTCCAGGCCCTCGCGCCCGTGCTGCCGGGCATCTCCCGCTCCGGGGCGACCATCTCCGCGGGGCTGTTCCTGCGCTTCGACCGGGTGACCGCCACCCGCCTGTCCTTCTTCATGGGCATCCCCGCGCTCATCGCCGCGGGCCTGCTCGAGGCGGTCACGGCGGCGGAGGACATCAGCTCCCCGCAGATCGGGTGGACCGCCACGATCATCGCGACCGTGGTCTCCGGCGTGGTCGCCTACGCGACGATCGCCTGGCTGCTGAAGTTCGTCTCCTCCAACAAGTTCACCGGCTTCCTCGTCTACCGCGTGGTGCTGGGCGCGATCATCATCGCGCTCGTCGCCTCCAGCACGATCACGGCCTGATCCCCGATCCGATCGATCGGCCTGATCCCGGGGCCGCGCCGCAGCCCGTGCCGCCCCGCCCCGTATCAATGCCTCACGGCCCGCCCGGGAGATCCTGCGTGATCGCTGGGCGGTCACTGGGTGATTCTGCGCAGTCACTGGGCGGTCATAGCCATATCCTCGTCGGCGCTCACGACGTGCTCGATCCCGGCGAGTCCGTCGATGAAGCACGGGTTGAGCGACGGGTCGTCGAGGCGGACGAGCAGTCCTCCGCCCGCGATGTCGATGCCATCAACGGTGGCGCCGCAGGCGCCAGCGGCCGCCTCGAGGGAGCCGGCCATCATGGACATGACGTCGTTGAACCCGCCGGAGGCGAGCAGTCCGCTCATCTCCTTGTCGAGGACGAGGAGGACTCCGGTGACCGCCGGACCACCCGTGGAGGCATCCACCGGCGGGCGGGAGACGGCGTCCCCGCCCCCGGGCGAGCCGGGCGGAGTGGCTGCGGTGGACGAGGCGGCCGCGGCCCCGGCACCGTCCTCGGTGCTCGCCCCGGTGCTCGGCGCGACGCCGAGGACCGAGGCGGAGGCGGCCGTGAGGAGTGTCGCGAGGGCGACGACGGCGCAGGCCGCAGGACGAGTGACGTGCCGCGGCTGCTGCGGCTCCTGTGATAGCCGCAGCGCCGGAACCCCGTGGTCACCGTCATGCGCGGCTCCATTGCTCGTCGGCTCCTGGCCGGTCGTGCTCGGCCCGCCTCCAGCGGCTTCCTCCATGCCCGTCACCGCCCTCCATCCGGGGTCGCCTGATCCGGCGGCCTACTCGGTCGTCTCCGTCGTCGGGCTCCGGACCCCTCGCAGGGAGTCCAGGAGGCGACCGATGGGATCCGAGGGCTCGGGGCTCGGTTCGGGCTCGGGAGCCGGTTCGGCACCGGCATCGCCACCGGCATCGTCCTTGTCCTGCTTGGCCCTCTGGGTCGCGGCCGCGGCGTCGACAATACCGCTGCCGCAGCCGTCGCGGTCGCAGTCGCTCACGGGGGCGGCGGTGTCCTGCAGCAGGGTGGTGGCCTTGTCGCCCGTGAGCGAGGGATCGATGGCCAGGAGCAGCGCGACCGTGCCGGCGACGTGCGGGCTCGCCTGGCTGGTGCCCACCATGAGGGCGTAGCCGGAGCCCTCCGGAGTCGTCGTGGAGGTATCGACGGCGGACAGGACGCCCCCACTGGCGACATCGCCGCCCGGGGCGGAGACGCTGACACCGGCGCCGTAGTTCGAGTAGGAGGCGCGGCTGCCGCTGCTGGAAGTGGAACCGACGGTGATGACGTTCTTGCAGCCCGCGGGGGTCACGCCGCTCACGTCCTGGTCCGAGTTGCCCGCGGCGGCGACGATGATCGAGCCGTGCTCGACGGCGGCGTCGATGGCGTTCTGGGTGTAGGCCGGGCAGGTGCCGTCGCCGCCCAGGCTCACGTTGATGATCCGCGCGGGGTTGGGATTGTCCGGAACGCCGTTGACGTGCCCTCCCGACGCCCAGGTGATGGAGTCGATGATGTCGGTTCCGGCGCCTCCGCATCGGCCCATGGCGCGCACGGGGACGATCGCGGCCCCCGGGGCGACGCCCGCCACGCCGATCCGGTTGTTCGCGTTGGCGGCGATGATGCCGGCCACGTGGGTGCCGTGCCAGGAGGAGTTGGTGGCCTCGGATCCCTGGTAGCAGGCGTTCGCCTCGACGTTGTCGCCCTCGTCCGAGGGATCCGCATCGCGGCCGTCGTTGTCGCGGGCGATCCAGGAGTCGGAGACGAAGTCGTAGCCCGGCAGGAGCCGGCCCTCCAGGTCCGGGTGGGCGGCCAGGATGCCCGTGTCGATGACGGCGACCGTGACGCCCTCGCCCGTGGACTGCGACCAGGCGTTCGTGGCGTTGATCCCGTGGGAGCCGGAGGTCATGTCCCACTGGTAGGAGAAGTACTCGTCGTTGGGGACGTTGTCGTCCAGGGTCGTCATGTGCACCTCGGGCTCAACGGCCTCCACGCCGTCCGCGGCTCCGAGCGCGGAGATGAACTCCTCGACCTGATCGGGGGTGAGCCTCTCGCTCAGCACGACGCCCACCGTGCCGAGGGAGTGGGCGGTGACGGACTCGACCTCGACCGAGATCTCGCCGGCGGCGGCGGTGAGGGCCTGCTTGTCGCCCGCGGGCAGGGAGTCGATGATGTTCGTGCCGTAGGCCTCCACCGACCCGATGGCGTTGGCGGCGGGCGTCCCCTCGGAGTAGGTGACGACGAAGCGGTCGCTGTAGGCGTTCTCGGCGGTGGCCTCGGCGTCCTGCCCGGGCGTCGCCGTCGCGGACGGGTCGCCGGTGGATCTTCTGAGCACGCCGGTGAGACCCGCGGCAATGACGAGGACGGAGACGACGGCGAGGACGGAGACGACGATCACGGCCGAGCGCCTGCGGAGTATCGTGCGCATGAGGATGACTTTCGGTGGGCGGTGGCCCCGGGGACAGGGCCCACTCCGAGATCCGGAGTGGTAGGAGTCTGTCACGGGGGTCCGCTGACCACCATCGCAGGCGATGGGGAGTTCGCCCCGAGTCGAGCGGCCGCGCCCCGCCGTCGTCGAGATCGGTTCGGTTCCGCACCGAGATCGGTTCCCCCTGAGCCCCCGCCCACCACCGCTCTCCGACCCGTACGCGCTCCTTACGCACCAGTCCAGGCCTCCCACAGCCTGGTGTACTCGCCCCCGGCGGCGACGAGCTCGTCGTGCGGACCCAGCTCCACGACCCGCCCGTCGATGAGGACGACCACCCGGTCTGCCGCAGCGGCGGCGTCGAGCCGGTGGACGACCATGATCACGGTGCGCCCGGTCAGCACGGCCTCCAGCGCTCGCTCCGCCGAACGGGCCGCCCCCGGATCGAGCAGGCTGGTCGCCTCGTCGAGGACGAGCGTGGTCGGGTCCATGAGCACGATGCGCGCCAGAGCCACCTGCTGGGCCCGCCCCGGATCGAGGTCGGCCCCGCCGGCGCCCACGAGCGTGGCGAGGCCGTCGGGCAGCTCGGCCGCCCACGGCCCCGCGCCCACGACGTCGAGGGCCCGGGCGATCTCGGCGTCGGTGGCGTCGGCCCGGGCGATGCGCAGGTTGTCGGCCAGGGAGCATGCGAAGACGTGGTGCTCCTGGGTGACCAGGACGACCTCCTTGCGGAGGGCGGCCTCCGACAGCGCCGTCAGATCCGTCCCCTGGCCATCCGGCCCGTCCGCCCCGACCGTGACACGACCGCGGGTGGGCGGGTGGATGCCGGCGAGCAGGCGCACGAGCGTCGACTTCCCGGAGCCGGATGGGCCGACGACGGCGAGCCGCTCCCCGGGGAGGACCTCGAGGTCGACGTCGTGCAGGACATCGCGGCCCTCCCGATAGGCGTAGGACGCGCCGCGCGCACGCGGGGGCGCGGCGGCGGTCCGGTCGCTGGACGCCGTGCGATCCGGCTCGACGAGCTCGACGCCGACGATGCGGGCCATGGCCGCGGAGGCGGACTGCACGGAGTCGAGCCAGAAGGTGATCTCGTGGACGGGCCCGCGCAGCTGAACCGCGTACAGGGCCACGGTGGCGACCGCACCGAGCGTCACCGCCCCGCGGCCCAGGAGCCATGCGCCCCAGGTCAGCACGACGAGCAGTGGCAGCATCACGACGACGGAGAGCCCGGCGACGAGGAGGACCCGCAGCCACAGGGTGTACTGCTCGGTGGTCCACACCTCGCGCACGGCGCGATCGAGCACCAGGTTGCGGCGCGCCCCGAGGCTCTGGGCATCGACGGTGGCGGCCTGATCGGCGGTCTCGGCGACGGCGCCGTCGACCTCGGCCCACAGGGCGCTCATGGCCCTGTAGGAGGGGATGGCGCGGCGCATGTACCACCGGCCGATCGGCCCGGCCACGACCATCGCCGCGAGCATCGAGACGCCGAGGACCGGGGAGCTCACCAGCGCGGCCACCACAACGGTCAGGATCGTGAGCACGATGATGAGGAGCTGGGAGACGCCGCGCTGGACGACGAAGCGGATCGACTCCAGGTCGTGGCCGGTGCGACCCAGGAGGTCGCCGGTGCCCGCGGCCTCGACGACGCCGAGAGGCAGGTGCATGACGGCGCTCACCAGCGCCTCGCGCATCTCGGCGAAGACCCGTTCTCCGAGGACTCGGGCGAGGTACTCCCCGATGCCGGTCAGCAGCGCGTTGGCGGCGGCCAGGGCGATGACGATGACGATGAGGCGGCCCAGCCGCCCCGCCCCGCCGTCCGCGTCGGCAGCATCGACAGCATCCACCATGAGGCCGAGGACCCTGGGGATGGCCGCCGAGGCGAGGGCGGCGGACAACTGGACGACGGCGAGGGCTCCGACGGCGCGCCCGTGCTCGCGCAGGAGCGCGCCGAAGCGCCGGCGCACGTCGGCGGCATCGGCCACGGGGAGGCGCAGGGCGCTCATGCGCGCTCGCCCCCGCGCTCGACGCCGGCTGGCATTTCTATAGCGCGCCCTCCATCCGCAAGGGGCATGCCGGCGTGGGTATACTCTCCCGCCGCGAGCTTGTCGACGTTCGGGTCGGCCTAGCTGGTTTTGAAGACGTGGGCCGCTACATCCAAGGCACCTACCCCGATGATGATGGCGACGTTATTATCGCCTCCCTCTATTTGCCTGTCGGCGGTGCCGGCAGTGAAAAGCAGGATGAAAAATACGAATTCCTCGATGCCTTCGACCAGGTAATTTCCGATACGGAAATTCAAAATTCCCACATGGTCATTGGGGGCGATTGGAATATTTGCCACCGCGAACAAGACCTCAAAAACTATCAGGCCAACCGGAAGAATTCCGGGTGCCTGCCCGACGAGCGGGCATTCATGGATCACATGTTCGGAACCTATCCCGATAGTCAATCCCAGGTGGTGGGGGCGGGGGAGTGGTATGGGGCTGTGAATTATCGGTCGAAGAAACGTCGTCAAGCCCCAAAAACTCCGCAATGGTACGACGTGGCGCGACGCCTCCACCCCGACAACGCCCCCTACACCTGGTGGACCTATCGCGGCCGTGCCTTCGGCAACGATGCCGGGTGGCGCATCGACTACCAAGCCGCAACCAAATCCATGTTCGAACGGGTGACGACAATGCGGGTCGACAAGGCCGTCGACCACGCCGCCCGCTGGAGCGACCACGCACCCCTCACCGTGTGGTATCAGTGAATCTTCTATCTGCAAAAACTTGGCGAAGTCCCCACCTAATGGGGTAAATTAACAGCAGTTCACCCACAATTGTGATTCAAGGAGAATTGGTCATGTCTGCGCGCGCTAAAGGCGTCATCCTGCTCATTGTCGGAATCGTTCTGCTACTCATTTCCCGCACCCTGCTCGGTGCCAACGACGTCAACGGCCTCCTTGGCGGACTCTGCCTCGGCATCGGCGGCGCCAGCGTAGTGAGCTCGCTCGTCTTCCTGCTCAGTAAAGAACCGGAAATGCAGTAAGACACACGGTCGGTGGGTATACTGCTGACTTATGACTGAAGCAGCACCCACCGAATCCATGGAGAAAACCCAACGAATTCTCTCGGGCATCCAACCCACATCGGATTCCTACCATCTCGGAAACTACCTGGGTGCACTCAAACAATGGATCAACCTCCAAGACACCTACGAGGCGTTCTATTTCATCCCGGACCTGCACGCCATCACCGTGGACCAGGATCCCAAAGAACTCCGCGCCCGCACCATCTCCGGCGCCGCCCAACTACTAGCGCTCGGCATCGACCCGGATAAAGCCGCCCTCTTCGTGCAATCCCACGTGCCGGAACACGCCCAACTCGCGTGGGTCTTCACCTGTCTCACCGGCTTCGGCGAGGCCAGCCGCATGACCCAATTCAAGGATAAATCCACCAAACAAGGCGCCGACCGCACCTCCGCCGGGCTCTACGCCTACCCCATGCTCATGGCTGCCGACATTCTCCTCTACCGGCCGGAAATCGTGCCCGTGGGCGAAGACCAGCGGCAACACCTTGAACTTACCCGCACTCTCGCGGAACGCTTCAACTCCCGATACCAGGAAACCTTCCCCGTCCCCGAACCATTCATCCCCACCGGTTCCGCAAAAATCTACGACCTGCAAGATCCGACCGCGAAGATGAGCAAGTCCACCAGCAACCCCAAGGGCCTGATAAACCTGCTCGACGACCCCAAGATCTCCACCAAGCGCATCAAGAGCGCAGTCACTGACAACGACGGCGAAATCCGCTCCGATAAGGAAACCAAACCCGGGGTATCGAACCTGCTTGTCATCCAGTCGGCGCTCACTGGAACCACCGTCGACGACCTCGTGACACGCTACGCCGGGCAAGGATACGGTGCCCTCAAACTAGACACCGCCGCCGCATTGGAAGCCTTCGTGGTTCCCCTCAAAGAACGTTTTGACATGTACATGTCCGACCAAGCCGAGCTAGAGAATGTGCTGGCCCGCGGTGCGGAACGCGCCCGCGAAGTCGCCACCCAAACACTCGCCGACGTCTACGATCGCATCGGCTTCCTGCCAGCCCGACAACCATAAAACCTTGCCGAAAACGGGCGGGATTGCTGGCCGCCACTCGGGGCTAAGCTCCCCTTTCACCACCAGGTCCCAATCTGCAGCAGGTCAGATACCAAAAGGGGGGCTTTTGAAACCACAGAATGGTCACCCCCGTGAGGGGAGGCCGTTAGACTTTGACATAATAGCCGCTAAAGTTCTGTCCACATGTTCATATGACGTACCCCACTTTCACGGGTGGGCTCACAGTGGGGATCATCCCGGCTCATGACGATTCCCCAACTTACAAGGACTAACAACACATGGCTACCACAACCCAGTTCAACGAAAAATATGCCGACGAATACGGCATTGAACGCGCCAACCTCGATGATCCCAGCTTCATCGACAAATACCGGCGCCGTTGGGGCTGGTTTGACCATCTCATGCTCATGAACGAACGGTACACCTCCATCGGGGGGAACCAATTTGCGGCGGGCATCACCTACTTCTCCGTTCTCAGCATGTTCCCCCTACTCATGATAGTTTTTGCCGTTGCCGCCACCGTGCTGGCCAGCCGTCCCGATCTCCTCGGCCAGATCAACAATCAACTCACCACGTCGATAGGCGGTGAACTAGGGAAAACCCTCCACGGTATCCTCATTAGCGCAGTCAACCAGCGCGGATCGCTCTACGGCGTGGGCGGGATCACCGCACTATGGACCGGCATTAACTGGATGAACAACCTCCGATACGCGGTATCAAAAATCTGGAACTATTCCATTGACGCCAAAAACTTCATCATCACCAAACTCGTCGACCTCCTAGAACTAGTACTACTACTGTTATTGATTATCGCAGTCGGCATCACCGCGGTGGGCAACTCGGGCCTATCACGATCCCTACTTGCTTTCCTACGGCTCGATCACATACCGGGAATCGGTGCGGTAACGGTCGCCGTGGCCCTCATCCTCGGCCTGGTGGCCAACTTCCTCGTCATCTACACCCTCATCAAAATCATCCCCCACGGAGAAGTACCGCGAAAATCCGCATTCCAGGGCAGCATCATTGGGGCCATCGCCCTGGAAATATTTCAACAATTGGGAAGCGTATTCTTCGCCACCGCCATCACCAACCCGGCAGGCGCAACCTTCGGACCCATCATCGGCGTCATGGTGTTGTTCTACCTGATTTGGCGCATCGTACTCTATTGCAACGCGTGGGCCGCCACCACCAAAGAATCATTAGCGATCGCCCAGCTCAACACGCCAGCCCCAGCAGTCATCCACGTGCGGGAAGAAATCAGCTCGGGCACCGGCAACCCCCAACGATTCACCACCGGCCTCGCCATCGGCGCCGGCATTGTGAGCGCCGCATCCATCATGCTCAAACTCAAAGGCCGCCGAAAACCACCAAAATACTAACCGCTAGTCGGTTTTCTTCCGCCGATCCCGCCGCCACAAGGCCAAACCAATAACGCTCGCCAAGAAGAGACACGAACCGGCAACAATATAAACAGCCCCGGTGGAACGATTCTTCATAAACTGTGACGCATACGTACCATCACCACTGCTGGCATGAACCTCCTGAATCGGCCTGGGGCTGGGCGTGGCGGACGCCGAGGGATGCTGCGATGCCTGAGCCCCCGCCGCGCCGGGCTGGGGAAGCATCCCAACATTTGCCGTCACATTACGATTGTCGTCGATAAGCTTTTGCGCCTGCTGCCAGGGGCGCCCCTTATCCACGGTGGTATCCAAAATCACGGCGGCGATTCGGCGATTGCCCACCTTTTTCGCCCCAACAAACGTGTGGTTCGCATCCGACGTAAAACCGGTTTTTCCGCCAATACCATCCGGGTCGTTCATGAGCAGCCCATTATCGTTCCCAATGGGCCACCCCGGATTATCCTGATAGCCAGGGAACTTATATTCATCCGTGCCCACAATCTGGGCGAACGTGGGATTCTTCCACGCATAATGGTAAAAAATCGCCATGTCGCGGGCCGACGTGGACATGCCGGGGGCGTCCAAACCCGAATAGCTGGCGGCATAAGTATCGGTAGCGCCCAGGTTATGGGCGAGCGCATTCACCCGAGCCAGAGCCTGCTCGTTGCCGCCCAACTCTTGCGCCAGCGCGTGCGCCGCATCATTGCCGGATTGCAACAGCAGCCCATGAAGCAAATCCCTAATGGTGTACTTCCCGCCCGGGCCAATGCCCACAGCGGATCCCTCCTGGTTGGCGGACTCGGCACTCACCGTCACCACCTTATTAAGGTCAAGATTATTAATGACCTCCATGGCTAATAAGACCTTAATAATACTGGCGGGTCGATATCTGCCGTGCGGGTCTTTAGTACCCAAAACCGCACCAGAGTCCAGATCCCAGACCAGCCAGGCGCTAGCGGTAATGTCTGGGACAACAAACCCAGCGGCTTTTTTCACGCCGCAAGTGCCAAACTCGTTGGGGACCTGGGGGAGCGGAGTAGGAGTGGCGGCACCAGGAACCGGCCGTTCCGAGGTGGTGACAGCCTTGGGTGGATGCTCCGCATTGGGACAGTTATTCGTATCAGGTGCGCTAGTTCTAGGGGCTGGGGTTATTTCGGCGTCGGGCATGCCCGGGGTACTGATAGGGCTGGGATTGGCGTTACCAGCAGGTGCCGGGGCGGAATTCCCACCTGCAGCAGGAGCCCCCGGCGTTTCCGTCCTACCCGCAGCATTTGCGGTATTCGCGGCGTTTGCGACCTCTGCGGCTGCCGCAGGCGGGGCGGCGGGAGGCGCGCCGGGGACGCCAGGCGAATCGGGAACCTGCGCCGCGTCGGGCGTGACGGGGGCTTGAGCATGGCCGCTGATCGGCATGGACATGCAGCATAAAACAGTCAGCATCATGGTCGCTGCTGAAAGTTTTTTCTGTTTCATTATCTAGCCAGCTTTCTTTTATCACTTACACTGGGGCCTATGGTGACAACCCCTGATTTTCTACCTGAGAACAAAACTCTGACACCGGAACTGGTAGCCACCTTACCGAAAATATGCCTGCAAAGTCGGGGAGACTTAAGCACAATTTTAGCTCAGGCAAAGAATCGCCACGTGATGTATGTAGAGCACCTGGCCGCCGTAGCGGATGTGCCACGGTTGGCGAATATTGCTGAAGAATCGAGCATTATGGTGGGTTTTGTGGTTGATTGCACCGGTCCGGCAGACCTTGAAGCTATCATGGATGACCCTACGGGATTAATCGTTGGAGCGGTAGCACATACCCCAGAAGTGGCTGCATTACTGCGAAATGCCCTGGTACCGTACGTCTACGATGGCAGCGTATTAGAACAGGTAATCTATGCTGCAGCACGCATCACTGATGCCATCGGGTTGGTGTCGGACTTCCAACTCACCGATGACGCCGAGATTATTCCCACGGGCGCTGCGGTATTTGTGCTCGACCGCAACCTGCCGCTGTTATGTCAACCAATGGAAGATATTCGGCAAGAAAAAATTGAGATAATGTCGGATCACCCATTAGTTTTATTGGATTCTATGGGGTTTAATGTTGCGGTCGATGACATGACCGCGGAGGTTATTGATGCGACCGAACTAGAGATCGACCAATACTATCGGTTGCTGCATAACACGTTGGAGGCATCCTTTTTGCCGATGCGAACACGGATGGCATTGCACGAACAGGTGATCGAACCCGCCTTTGCCGAGCTTGTCGACGCCGCTACCGACGTATCCTCATCTTCACCCGCTTCCCAACAGTCGGCACAGGAACCCCCGATCTCCCTCACCCCCGAGCAGGCTGCTGCCATTGACCCGGCCTTGCTAGCAGAATTAGGTATCACCTGGGCGGATTTAGGCCTGGAATGAGGGGGCTCGCCGGAACCTGTGGCGTCGACAAGCGCCGGAAACCTGCCAACTTGTGAGAAACCTAAATTACGTCTAAACCTTGGCTTAGAATTTGGAGAACCGCTTGGTCAGCATGTCTTCAAGCTGCTGCCAGGCCTCCGCGTGTTCGTTAAACGGTGGCGTCGGGGTGTAGCCGGCATTATTGGTGTAGCCGGTGAGGTAGGAAATGTAGTCCTGCATCCGGGGATTCGCCAGGAAGAACGAGTTGAGGGAATCGTCGCCGGCCCAGTCGGCGGCGTCGGCAAGCAGCTCGTAGGCGCGCAGCAGCTGGTTGGAATCCACCTGCTCAGGACCCTTTTCTATGTCGCGGGTAATGCCATTGAAGGAATACACATTGTCTTGGTGGACCGTGACCCCGAGCTCGCCAGCATTGGCAACGGTCATAACGTCTTCCCATGTGGAAACCTTGGCGAGGTCGTGATCGTCGTGTTCCACCAGCCACCGCACCAGGGCCTTGGAAGAATTGAAGGTGAAAATCTCACCGTACTTCCCCAAGAAAACCGGCTTGGCCTGCACATATGTGCGGAGCGTGTAGACGGTACGGCCGTCGATGGAGATCTTAATGGGGTCGATGCCGGCGATGCCCCACACGGTATTGTCGTAAGGATCGACCTGTTCAGCCTCCTCCTTACGTTTTTGCTCTTCCGCCTTTTGCTTTTCCTCGTTGATCTTCTTCGTCTCCTCGATTCGCTGTTCGGTGTCCTTGATCTTGTCTTCGTCCACCTCTTTGACCGTCACCAGGTCATCGAGCTCGTCAATCACTGAATCCCAGTTGACGAGAACCACCCGGCCAATTGCGGTCCATTCGGACATACCCGCCGGCCCGGTAAAGTGTTCCAATCCGCGTTCGGCATTTCCCAAAATAGAATGTGATGAGAAAAACACCTGAATAGGTGTCGATGCGGCCACATCGCCGAGGCTCCGTGCGATTCGGAAGCACCGGGCCACCGCTTTCACATTGCTGCTTGAAGGCTTATCGGCAAGGAATGCTGGTACCCCAACGAGATCGAATTCCTCTTTTTCTGCAGGTACGGCACGCAGCGCATCTCGCGCAGAAAACGCCCCCCATTTAGGGTGACTTTGCAGGTCGTGTTTCTCATCAGATTCCAGGAAAACCAAGAGTTCCGCGGGGGAGTGAAACACGAAGAGGTCATCGCCAGCACCGAGGAAGGCTTGCCATTCGGCGCCATGTTCGCGCCAAGAAGGTGCCCACAAGGTGTAGAAATCGCCCTTGGTGTTGGGGGCCTCATCCTCTGTGTAGGCCTCGACCAGGAAGGCCAT
>ERZ772807.1525-NODE-1525-length-12708-cov-6.824548_pt1 | contig 12708 bp, 10 predicted proteins | sample MGYA00511472_ERZ772807 | MGnify/ENA primary metagenome ERZ772807 (study PRJEB29015, sample SAMEA2737947) | human oral metagenome | biome: human oral; feature: human-associated habitat; material: dental | place: China | collected 2039 ...
AATTAAGCCGCAGAAATGTCTCTTAATTGCTTCAATAGAGCAACTAAATGACATGAATGTGATTTAGTATTTTCGATCCAAGATATAGTCCTGCAAAACGTATTCAGACTTGCCCGAATCAAAGCAAAGTTCATGCAAAACAGCATGAACTTCCTTTTTATCAAATAGAGACCTATGCAAAATGTATTGACCTTTTATTTGAATCGAGGAAGGGTTATGCGAAATGGCATGACCTTTTTTTTGATCAGAAAAATGGTTATGCAGAATCGATTATACCTCTATTTGAATCGAAAAATGGTCATGCGAAATGGCAGGAAAGGATTTCGGGAACATGTTTTTGAGAGGTGTTTTTGAGGTACTTATTTTGAGGGAGTATTTTTCTTTGTCACAAAACGAAAGCACTCCGGATTTGTGGTAAAATCCGGAGTGCGAAACAGAAAGAATCTATTTGAGGATGTTTATTCATCCTCGCCATTACGCATGGACGCGCTTAGTGAGAATAAACAGTAAGGGAAAGCGAGCGTGAAGTAAGAAATGTCGCAATCGTCGTTGAATAAAAATCCGGGGATACCATCTCCGGCAAAGCGTACAATCTGCGTCAAAAGGATGAACAAAAAAACGATCCATGAAATGGTGCGGATGCGTTGCATGAAGGTTTTGCTTCGCAGGGCCAGCCCGATGCCAAGCAGAAGGATCGCCAGTGTGACGAGAGAATTACCCTGTCGCATTTGTTCCATAAAAGGATTTCGGGAGAAAAAGATCCACGTTTCTGTATCCCAAAAAATATAGGGCAAAAAGAAGCATCCGGCCACCAGCAAGACACCAATGGGGAATAAAATAAGTCTGCCGACAGACGACTGGCGTGTGTATGGGAGCAAAAGATATAAGGCGAGCGGTATCACGGCCGATAAACGCGTGGCAGCGACGCAGCCGCACAACAGCACGAGTGTCCAAAAATGCGTGGAAAAGGTGATGCGTTTTTTCTCGAGGTAAAGAATCAAACAAAAAATGAGCGTGGCATTGCTCAGCCCATCACTTCTCACCGCAACTTCCCACCAGTAGGCCGGCGAGAGGAATAACAGGAGGAAAAAAAGGAAGGTGCTTTTGTACGAGTTCGTAAACCACTTAATGGTAAGGAAGGGGAGTAATAGAAAAAAGAATAAACCGTAGCCGACATCACCCATTAACCAGAACGGGATATTTACATATTGCCAAAATGGAAAGGGGGAAGGATAGCTGTGAGTCGTTGGCGGAACATGGGTATGCACGCCATATGGATAGCGTCCGTCAAAGAGAGCATCTAAGAAGTAGGAAGTTGCAGACCAGCGATCTACGCGGACGGAAAGGGGGTCAATTTTCCATAAGGCTAAACCGATCGCAAAAAAGGCTCCCGCAATCATGATCCAAGAAAACACCTTGAAAGTTTGCTCTGAAAACCTGTTGCGCAGCCTCGTAAAAAGGAAAAACAAGCCTAAAACAAAAACGATATAGACCAATCCGCTAAGAAGAGGGGATGATGCAGAATATCGGGATAAGTACTTGAAAATAAAAAGGAAGTTCGTAAAGAGGAAGATGCCCAGCTCGGCGAACGGATACTTTGTTTTCATAATGAATGAGCGAATAAGTGACAAAATAAAGGGTGGAGGAGAGCAAAAAAAGTCCTGCCAGAGGGAGAAAATGAAGCTCCGCGTCTGGCAGGACGGTCATTTTTTAGCTATATTTCTTCACGCCGTATAGGTTGAGGCCGATGTGTCGCCACCTTTTCCTGTCCAATTGGTGTGGAAGAAAGTCCCGCGCTCACGATCGATGCGTTCGTAAGTGTGCGCCCCAAAAAAGTCGCGCTGCGCCTGTAAGAGGTTGGCCGGCAGACGCTCCGTGCGGTAACCATCGAAGTAGGAAAGCGCCGCGCTCATCGATGGCACAGGAATTCCGTTCGTGACGGCCGACGCCACCACGCTTCGCCAACCAGATTGGGCCGTGAGAACTTTCTCCTTGAAAAATGGATCCAAAAGAAGGTTCGTGAGGTTCGGCATGCGGTCAAATGCCTCCTTAATTTTGCCCAAGAAGACCGACCGGATGATGCATCCGCCGCGCCACATGAGCGCGATGCCGCCGTTGTTAAGATTCCAGCCGTAAGTGTGGGCCGCCTGACGCATCAGGGCATAACCTTGGGCGTAAGAAACGATCTTGGCGGCGTACAGGGCGTCGTGTAGGTCGCTGAGGAAGGCCGCGCGATCGCCCGCGAACGTCTTTTTCGGCCCAGAAAGTTCCGCGGAGGCCGCCACGCGTTCCTCTTTCATCGCAGAAAGGCTGCGGGCAAACACCGCCTCCGTAATTAGCGTCAGGGGGACACCCTCGTCGAGGGCCGCGATGGCTGTCCACTTGCCGGTGCCCTTCTGGCCGGCCGCGTCGAGGATATAATCGAGCGTATATGCGCCCGTGTCGTCGCGATAGGCCAAAATATCTCGGGTGATTTCGATCAGGTAACTGTCCAAATCTCCCTCGTTCCACTTGGCAAACACGTCGTGCATCTCCGCGTTCGACATTCCGAGCAAATCTTTCATGATTTGGTACGTCTCGCAGATCAATTGCATGTCGCCATATTCTATGCCGTTGTGCACCATCTTGACAAAGTGGCCAGCGCCGTCCTCGCCGACCCAATCGCAGCAAGGCATGCCGTCGGCTTTGGCGCAGATGGATTGAAAGATGGGCTTCACGAGCGGCCATGCGGCCGTGGAACCTCCCGGCATCATCGATGGGCCGTTAAGAGCACCCTCTTCACCGCCCGAGACGCCTGTTCCGATGTAAAATAAGCCCTTGCTTTCCACATACTTCGTTCTTCGGATCGTATCGGGGAAGTGCGTATTTCCCCCGTCAATAATTACGTCGCCAGCTTCGAGGTGGGGGAGTAGCTGCTCGATCAAATCGTCGACAGCAGGCCCCGCCTTGACCAGCATCATCACCTTTCGCGGCCTTCGGATGGCCCTGCAAAACTCCGCGATCGTATGCGTGGCGATAAATTTTTTGCCGCGCCCTCGCCCGTTCACGAAATGGTCCACTTTTTCCGTCGTACGGTTATACACGGCCACCGTATAGCCCTTACTTTCCATATTGAGCACCAGATTCTCGCCCATCACGGCGAGTCCGATCAGCCCGATGTCTGCCAAATTCTCCATTTGATTGTTCTATTATATAGTTAGGGATTGTATGTGATACGTTTGAAATCAGAATAGTCTCCTGTCGTTTTGCAGCAGTCCGTTTTTGCCCGTGGGCAGAGGGGCAATGTTTTCATCCATCCCCTTTGGGGCGTTAAAAAGACCGGTGTCACGAGTCGATACTTTAGAAGCGAGAGTAAATTGATGTATCGTAAAATCGCTCATCCGTTAAATGAGGACATAAATTGAGGATCTCTTTTGCAGGGCCATATACCTTGTATGACAACGAGTGTTCCGTTGTTCCCTATTCGATAGATCAACTTATAACGTTTATCTACCACAATGGATCGATAAGTTTTTTCGGCACGCTGCAAATGTGATTCAATGCGCCCTGCCGTAGGGAAGACGGAAAGCGTATCTGCCGTAGTGAATATACGCTTTAACAGCCGATTAGCGCCTTGTTGACTATGGACTGAGTGCCAATTGTAAATACGTTCAATATCTGCAAATGCTTTTGGCAGCCATATGAGCTTTATTTTTTCATCCATTCGGCTGCCATCTTTCGTACTTCATCCATGGTATAACCGCGCACTTCTCCGCGTTGCCATTCATCGTCTCTTCTGTAGATCTCTTCTTTGAGATCGTCTAAAGAATGAAGCAGAAAAGGGGCGATGTCATCTTCATCAGCCCTCGTATCCACTTCATATTCAGCCGTGGGTTCTTTCACGTGGCCTTGTTTTGTCTTTGGAGGATAGGTGCACTCTTTCATTGTGAACTACTTATTTGATTCTTTCAGCGGACAAAAGTACGGCACGGCCGAAAACCGATAGCTATTCCCGTGCAACCCGTCAGGAGGCCCAACTTTCCGCCCCCATGCTTGCAGCTCATGCCCCCGAGCCTATCTTTGCCCGCGAGTTTTGATTTTTGGCTACACATTATATATACATCCCTCTATTCTCGACCCACGCAATGAAGATCTACACAAAAAATGGCGATCGCGGACGTACCGGGCTTCACGGCGGATCCCGTGTCGACAAGGACGATCCACGTATCGAAGCCAATGGCTGTCTCGACGAGCTAAACGTGGCTATTGGCCTTTTGCGCGCCCGACTCAATGCCTCGCACGAGTGGCAATTCATGTTGCATGACGTGCAACGGACGCTTATGGTTGTCATGTCACACGTCGCCACTCCGTCTTCCGTGCGACACCTCAACCCGAACGTGTTGCCAGACGATCTTGCGACACAGTGCGAGTCGTGGATAGATGCAATGACGTTGCTAATGGCTGACGGCGAAGGTTACTTTATCCTTCCTGGCGGCACAGAAATATCTGCCCTCTGTCATCAAGCGCGCGTAGCCGCTCGACGCGCGGAACGTCGCCTGTGCACGCTCAATAAGCTCGATGCGCTGCCTGCACAGATCATGTCGTACATCAACCGCCTCTCCGACCTCTTTTTTACGATGGCGCGCTTTGACTTACACCTCACCGGAGCCTCCGAGGAGCGTTGGCAGGCCTTCGGATATAAGCGAAAGAAACGTGGCGATGGGTGATTTCAATTATTTCAAGGAGATAAATAATGGAGACAATTAGCATTAGAGCATATACGAACGATGATTCACAAATCGAAGCGATCAAGGCATTTATGAAGGCTTTGAAGATCAAATTTGAACTTGAAAGAGAGAAGAGTCCTTATCGCCCGGAGTTTGTGGAGAAGATCAGGCAGGGTGACGAGGACATTAAGAATGGGCGGGGCAAACACGTAACACTCGAGGAGCTGGATGCTTTATGGAAATAGTCTTTCTGTCAAAAGCAGAGGAGGACATGACCTATTGGATAAAAACAGGAGATAAGACTATCCTAAAGAAGATAGCGCAGCTTGTAAGAGCTATAGTCGAAGATCCTTACTCCGGCATTGGAAAGCCTGAAGCATTGAAGTATGATCTCGCCCCCAAATGGTCGAGGCGGATAACGAAAGAGCATCGCATTGTTTATCACGTACAGGGCGATACTCTTTATGTTTATTCGGTCAGAGGACATTATGATTAAATCACAAGTAGGGGATACCACACTCGGAACATCCCCCGTTTTTAGTTAGATAGATTTTCACTACACCTAAATGAATCAAGCAAGAATCATTGTGGCCGGCATCGGGCCCGGATCGACAGGCGACATCACGTCGGCCGTCATCGATGCACTCCGACACTGCGACGCGGTCGTCGGCTATCATTACTATTTCCCTTTCATCGAGGCTTACTTGCCCGCGGACGCACTCCGCATCGACAGCGGCATGAAGCAAGAGCGACGCCGCGCCGAGGATGCCTTCCGTGTGGCTGAGGAAGGGCGTACCGTCTGCGTCATCAGCTCCGGCGACGCGGGAATTTACGGCATGGCCTCCCTTATCCTTGAGATGAAACACAAGCGCGGCAGCCACGTAGAGGTGGAGGTGTTGCCCGGCATCAGCGCCTTCCAGAAGGCGGGCTCATTGCTCGGCGCACCGATGGGACACGACTTCTGCGTCATCTCCCTTTCCGACCTCATGACGCCGTGGCTACTCATCGAACGGCGCATCATTGCCGCAGCAGAGGCCGACTTCATTACGGCCGTGTATAACCCGAAAAGCGACAGCCGATACTGGCAACTCTATCGCCTGAAGGAACTCTTCCTGGCACGTCGTGCACCGGAGACGCCCGTAGGAATCGTGCGGCAGGCTGGGCGAGACGGCGAGACGACGACCGTCACCACGTTGGCCGACTTCGACCCCGAGCAGGCGGACATGTTCACCGTCGTGCTGATCGGCAACTCGCAATCGTATGCCGTAGGCAACACCTTCGTCACGCCGCGCGGATACTACCGCGAGATGGAGCGTGAGGAGGGCGTCAACGTCGGGCAGGGGATTATGATCGAGAGCTTCCGTACCATCGAGCGTGAGCTGAAGCACCCCGACATCCCGCTCGACCGTAAGTGGGCGATGCTGCACGCCATCCACACGACGGCCGACTTCGACATGGAGTGCCTGCTCTGGACCGATCCGGGCGCCGTGGCCGAGATGTACGAGCGACTCAGCTCGGGGCGTACGCGGACGATCGTGACTGACGTGACGATGGTGACGTCCGGCATCCGCAAGGGCGCGCTGCAACGCATGGGCATCGAGGCCAAGTGCTACCTCTCCGACGAACGCGCCGTGAAGATGGCGGCCGAGAAGGGCATCACCCGTGCACAGGCCGGCATCCGCGTGGCCGTCGAGGAACATCCCGACGCGCTCTTTGCCTTCGGTAACGCGCCCACGGCGCTGATGGAGCTGTGCACCTTGATTCGTCGCGGGAAGGCGCGGCCGAGCGGCATCGTGGCGGCACCTGTCGGCTTCGTGCACGTCTGCGAAAGCAAGGAGATGGTGAAGCCGTTCACGGACATCCCCAAGGTGATCATCGAGGGACGCAAGGGCGGCAGCAACCTCGCCGCGACGCTCGTCAACTCCGCCCTCACCTTTAACGACGCGGCGCAACTGCGCCCGGGACGCGATGTCTGAGCCGCGACGCACGTTCTACGTCGTCGGTATCAGCGACGAGCGCGACGTCCAACTGCCCGCCGCCGTGCGCGAACGCATTGCCCGCGGACACGTCTTCTCCGGCGGACGCCGCCACCGCGAGATCGTCGGTGGGTGGCTCCCCGAGGGCGCCGTGTGGATCGACATCACGGTGCCCTTGGATCGCGTCTTCGAGCAGTACCGCGACCACCGCGACATCATCGTCTTTGCCTCCGGCGACCCGCTTTTCTTCGGTTACGCCGTCACGCTTCGCCGCGTCTTCCCCGACGCCGCGATCGAGACGTGCCCCTCGTTCAACTCGCTGCAACTGCTTGTCCACCGGCTCGGCATGCCGTATAACGAGATGATCCCCGTATCGCTCACCGGACGGCCGTGGGACGACTTCGACGCGGCGCTGATCGAGCGGCGGCCGCTCCTCGGCATCCTCACCGACCGCGAGAAGACGCCCGCCGTGATCGCCCGCCGGATGATCGAATATGGCTACGGCGACGATTACCGCATGTACACCGGTGAGCGCCTCGGCAACGAGACGGACGAGCGCATCCGTACGCTTACGCTCTCCGAAGCCGCCGCGGCCACGTTCACACACCCAAACAACCTGATCTTGGAACGCATCCGTCGGCGGCCGCGCCCGTTCGGTATCCCCGAGAGCGAGTTCCACCTGCTCGACGGCCGCGTGAAGATGATCACCAAGCGGCCCGTGCGCCTGCTCTCGCTCAGCATGCTCGACCTGCACAACCGCACGTCGCTGTGGGACGTCGGCTTCTGCACCGGCTCGGTGTCCGTCGAGGCGCGGCTGCAATTCCCACACCTCCGCGTCACGGCCTTCGAGATCCGCCCCGGCTGTCGGGAGATCCTCGCCGCCAACTGCCGACGGTTCGGGACGCCGGGCATCACGCCGGTGATGGGTGACTTCATGGAGGCCGACACGACCGACTTGCCCGCGCCCGACGCCGTCTTTATCGGCGGCCACGGTGGGCGACTGGCGGACATGCTGCGTAAGATCGACAGCGTGATGCGTCCCGGCGGCGTGATCGTCTTCAACTCCGTCAGCGAGGAGAGTCGACAGCTGTTCACCGAAGGGCTCGCCGCCATCGGCCGTCGCATCACGGAGTGCGTCCGCCTGACCGTCGACGCGCACAACGCGATCGACGTGATGAAGGCGGCCTGCGGGCCCCGCCGAATTTGACCGGGTATCTGACAAACTGGGCAGGCGTCCCTGACGCCCAAACAGGGCCCCTGCGGGGGCAGCGAAGTTTGTCCGGGTACCAGGCAAAACTTCCCCGGCCTCGGCAGAGGCCTGCGCGAAGCCAAACAGACGCCTGTTTAGGTCAATCCGGCCTGCGCGAAGTCAAACAGGCGCCTGTTTAGGTCACTCCAGTCTGCGCGAAGCCAAACACGCCTGTGATTCAGGCCGCGCGGGTTAGTGATTCTACCCTCTACCCTCTACCCTCTATAACTACACCATCATTCAATGAAAGAAAACATCGCCATCATCTTAGTGTCGGAAGGCGGACTTCCGACGGCGCGCCTCATCAGTCACGAGCTGGGGGATGCGCCAGTGTTCACCACCCACTCCCTCGAGGGGTGCCAAACCTTCCCCTCGTATGCGCAGTTCATGGCCGCGCACTTCCGGGAGTACGATCTCTTCGTCTTTATCGGCGCGATGGGCATCTGCATCCGCAGCATCGCCCCCTTTATTAAGGATAAGTACACCGACCCGGCCATCCTCTGTGTCGACAGCACCGGGCGCTTCGTCATCTCCGTCCTGTCGGGCCACATCGGCGGGGCTAACGACTGGGCACGGCGCGTGGCCGCCATCACCGGCGGCGAGGCCGTCGTCACCACGCAGAGCGACAACACCGGTCTCTGGGCGCTCGACACCCTGGCCCGGCGCTTCGACTGGCGCACGGAAATAACAACGGGCTGCATGCGTGCAGAACCGGATGAAGTGCAAGGCGCCCAGACTGAGGGGGAGGGAGTGTACAAGAAGTACATGACCGATCCCGAATGTCGCAGGCAACGCAGCAAAGCGCCGGTGATGTCGCATGCGGAGATGAATAAGTTGATCTCCCTCTTTGTCGGCAACCAACCTACCGCCCTGCTGCTCGACGTGAAGGATCGCGGCACGGACTATCTGGAGCGCACCCTGCCCGAGCACGTCAGCGTCTTCTACCGCTTTGAGGACATCCGCCCCGAGGCGTTTCGGCTCATCATCGCCGTCACGCCCTTTATCTACACTGCCGACGTGCCCATCCTCTATTACCGGCCGCGCGTGCTGCACGTCGGCATCGGTTGCCGCCGCGACAGTGCGCCCGAGGGCGTGGCCGAACACATGGCCGCCGTCATGGAGGCGCACCGACTCTCGCCGTTGTCTGTCCGCTCTGTCGCCACCATCGAGCTGAAGAAAGACGAGCCGCTCTTCCACGCGCTGGCGCAGACTTGGGAGGCCGAAAAGCACGTCTATCGGGCGGACGAATTGGCCGACATCACCGTGCCCAACCCCTCGCAGAAGGTATTCGACACGACGGGCGTTTGGGGCGTATCCGAGAGCACCGCGCAACGGGCTTCGGGCTTCGGGCCACTCGTCATGGAGAAGCAGAAGGGCGTGTTGAGCGCTTCGAGCGATTTCACCTTGGCCGTGGCCCTTGAGGCCGATGCGCAGCGTGGCGGCTTCATCGAGATCGTCGGCGCTGGGCCGGGCGACCCGGAGCTTGTCTCCGTACGCGGCAAACGCCTGCTCGAGACGGCCGACCTGATCCTCTATGCCGGCAGCCTCGTGCCCCGCGAACTGACGGAGTACGCCAAGCCCGGCGCCACGGTGCGCAGCTCGGCCGGCATGACGCTCGAGGAGCAGTTCGAGACGATGAAAGCCTTCTACGATCGCGGCCTCTTCATCGTCCGCCTCCACACCGGCGATCCCTGCATCTACGGCGCCATCCAGGAGCAGATGGCTTTCTTCGACCGTTACGGCATGCGTTACCACATCACGCCCGGCATCTCCTCCTTCCAGGCCGCAGCCGCCGCACTCCGCTCGCAGTTCACCATCCCCGAGCGCGTGCAGACCATCATCCTTACCCGTGGCGAAGGGCGCACGCCGATGCCCGAGCGTGAGAAATTGCACCTCTTGGCCCGCTCGCAAAGCACGATGTGTATCTACCTCAGCGCCGCCATCGTGGACGACGTGCAGGCCGAGTTGCTTCAGGCTTATCCGCCCGAGACACCCGTGGCGGCTTGTTATAAATTGACGTGGCGCGACGAGCGCATCTATCGCGGGCAGCTCAAAGACCTGGCACAGATCGTCAAGGAGAATCACCTTACGCTGACTACGATGCTCGTCGTCGGCGAAGCGATCGACAACCGGCAGGGGCTGTCGCACCTCTACGCGTCGGACTTCAAGCACCTCTTCCGGCCATGATTCTGATCCTTGGGGGGACGACCGAGGGACGCGCCGCTGTGAAGACGGTCGACGAGGCGGGCAGTCCCTATTTCTATTCCACGCGCGACGCGCACCAGCAGGTGGATTGCCATCATGGCACCCGCCTCACGGGTGCGATGGATGAGGAGGCGATGGAGGCGTTCTGTCGGGAGAAGGAGATCCGGCTGCTGGTCGACGCCGCCCATCCCTTCGCCGAGGTGCTGCATCGCACGGTGGCCGTCGTGGCCGAACGGCTCTCGCTGCCGGTGGTGCGTTACGAGCGCGTCTATCCGCCGCGCAGTGCGGACATCATTTGGTGCGATGATTACGACGATGCCATCCGTCGGATGGAGGCGGACGGTGTCACGCGACTGCTGGCCTTGACCGGCGTGCAGACCATCGGGCGGTTGCGGGCGTATTGGCAGGCGCACGACGCGTGCATCTTCCGTATCCTCGACCTGCCCACGTCGCTCGCGTTGGCTGAGCGGCAGGGTTTCCCGCGTGAGCGGATCGTCTATTACCAGCCCGGCGGCGATGAGGCGCTGCTTGAGCGCGTGCGTCCGCAGGCCATACTGACGAAGGAGAGTGGCGAGTCGGGGGGCTTTATTGATAAGGTAGAGGCGGCGCATAAGCTGGGCATTGCGGTGTACGCTGTCCGCCGTCCGCCGATGCCCGCGGGGTTTGTCACCGTCACGGGGCGCCACGGCTTTCGCAAACAGATCGAGCGCTTCGTGCCCGGCTTCTTTCCGCTGCGCAGCGGCTACACCACCGGATCGTGTGCCACGGCTGCGGCTAAGGCAGCGTTGATGGCGTTGCTCACGGGCGAGGAGCAAAGTGAGGTGTCGTATGCCCTGCCCGACGGTGAGGTGATGACGCTTCCCATAGCCGAGACGCAGCTCGGCGAGCGGGAGGCTACGGCCGCCGTGATCAAGGATGCGGGCGACGATCCGGACGTGACGAACGGCTGCAAGATTTGCGCGACAGTGGCGCTCCGCGACGGGGGAGGGGAGGGGATCCGCTTCCTGCAAGGTGAGGGCGTGGGCCGTGTGACGTTGCCCGGCCTTGGCCTTGACATCGGTGGCCCGGCCATCAATCGCACGCCGCGCGAGATGATCACCCGCGAGCTGACGGCGCTCTGCGATGCCCCTTTGGACGTGACGATCGCCGTGCCCGATGGGGAGAAGATTGCTCGGCAGACGTTCAACCCGAAGCTCGGCATCGTGGACGGCATCTCCATCGTCGGTACGTCGGGCATCGTCATGCCTTTCTCGTCAGATGCTTTCGTGCGCTCCATCCGCCGCGAGGTGGAAGTCTGCCGTGCCATCAGCCCCGAGCGCTTAGTCATCAACTCCGGCGCCCGCAGCGAGCGTTTTGTCAAGGCCGAATACCCCGACCTGCCCGCGCAGGCGTTCGTCCACTTCGGCAACTTCATCGGCGAGACGCTGAAGATCGCCGCTGAACTCGGTATCCCGAACGTGACGATGGGCATCATGGTCGGCAAGGCGGTGAAGCTGGCCGAGGGCTCGTTGGATACGCACAGCAAGAAGGTGGTGATGAATAAGGCATTTCTGCAAACGGTCGCTGCCGAGTCGGGCTGCTCGCCGTCGGCCGCGGAAGCCATCACAGGCATCACGCTGGCCCGCGAACTGTGGCACGCCCTCACCGACACCGACCGCGATCGGTTCTTCCCCGCCCTGCTTCGCCTCTGCCACCGCCACTGCGCCCCTCTGCTCCCCGACGGTCATCTCACCATCCTGCTGATCGACGAAGACGGGAATATCCCGTATCGTCATGCTTGACGTGTACCCGGCAAACTCAAACCTCGAAAAGACCTGTAGCATTTTCTCTGCCTCTTCGTCCTGTTTGTAGAAACATCAAACCCAGACAAACATGAGACGATACTACATCTTGCTGATCGGTACACTGGCCGCAGCATGTGCGACTTACGCACAACAATTGACCGGACGCGTGGTGGACACGCAAAACCAACCCATCGAGTTTGCCAACGTGGCGCTGTATGCGCTGCCTGACTCGGCGCTTGTGACGGGAACGATCACCGACGCACATGGAGATTTCACCTTGGAAGGCAGCATGACGAAGCGAGCCCTCCTGAAGATTTCTTTCGTGGGATACGAGACGCAGACGGTTGAGGCGCGGCCGGGTGTGACCGTCACGCTTAAGCCCGAATCCATACAGTTAGCCGAGGTGACAGTACGGGCAAATCGGCCCGCTATCCGGCTGAAGAACGATGCGCTTGTGGCGTCAGTACAAGGCTCCATGCTGAGCCAAGCGGGCACGGCGAACGACGTACTGCGCCGGTTGCCCTCGCTGACGGCCGATAGCAAAGGCAACATCTCCGTCTTTGGTAAGGGCGAGGCCAAGATCTACATCAACCGCCGCGAGGTGCGCGACCTATCGGAGTTAGATCAGCTGAACTCGGCCGACATACGCGACGTGGAGATTGTACGCAATCCCGGCGCAGGCTACGATGCTTCGGTGAAGGCGGTGATCCGCATCAATACGGTGCGGCACGCCGGAGATGGCTTCGGATTCGATGCACGGTCGAGCTGGTACGAGGGCGAAACGACCG
>ERZ772807.1529-NODE-1529-length-12701-cov-6.996916_pt1 | contig 12701 bp, 14 predicted proteins | sample MGYA00511472_ERZ772807 | MGnify/ENA primary metagenome ERZ772807 (study PRJEB29015, sample SAMEA2737947) | human oral metagenome | biome: human oral; feature: human-associated habitat; material: dental | place: China | collected 2039 ...
CCGTCGAGATGGCCCACCGCGCCGGCTACAAGACGATGACCTCCCACCGTTCCGGTGAGACCGAGGACGTCACCATCGCCGACCTGGCCGTGGCCACCAACTCCGGTCAGATCAAGACCGGCGCCCCCGCCCGTGGCGAGCGCGTCAACAAGTACAACCAGCTCCTGCGCATCGAGGAGGCTCTTGGCGACGCCGCGGTCTACGCTGGCGCCGGCGCCTTCCCCCGCTTCCAGGCCTGAGCCTGAAGGCGACTTCCCGCCGTCGGGCGGCTGACTGACACAGCGGCTCGACGATGGTGCACGCTCCCCGCTCCGGGGCGGACGGGTCCTCCCGCCCGCCCCGGAGCGTTTTCGACGGTGCAGGGGTGTCGGCGAAGGACCGGGGCGAATCCGGAGCGTGAGCAACGCGCCCGGTGAGGTGCGGCCTCGTGCGGCTCCCGGTGAGGCAGGATGCCGGTATGACTCCGCGCCGCCCCGCCTCCAGCCAGTCCGGGACGCGCCGCGTCTCCCGCGGTGCCCGCCCCCGTCAGGTCCCGGCCGAGCGGACGGCCTCCTCGTCCGGATCGGGATCGGCCGGCTCCGAGCCCGAGGGCCTGCCGACGACAGTGCCCGAGCGGGTCCTGCCGCCCCGGATCGTCACCCTGGCGGTCGTGGGCCTGCTGGCCTTCGTCGTCGTCTTTACCTCGCTGCGCGCCTACCTGTCCCAGCAGGCTCAGTACGACGCCGTCGTCGCCAAGATCAAGGAGGCCTCCGACACCTCCACCGCCTTGGAGGATGAGCTGGCCCAGTGGAAGGACGACACCTACGTGCGCGCCCAGGTGCGCGAGCGCCTCGGCTACGTCATGCCCGGCGACACCAGCTACGTCGTCGTCGGTGCCGACACCGTCAAGCAGCCCAGCGCCGGCGGCGAGGCCACCCAGGACTCCCAGGACGTCCCCTGGTACCAGGCGCTACGCGAGTCCTCGCAGGCCGCCGGCCAGAGCAGGAGTGGGACCGACGGCGCCTCGACGGACGGCTCCAAGACAGACCCGGGCGGTAAGGCCCTCAACCCCACCCAGAAGGGCCTGCCCACCGGCGCGCCCAGCCAGGCACCGTCGGAGCCGCCCAAGACCTCGCCGAGCCCGGTTCCCACCCCGCAGACGAAGGAGACCCCGTGAGCCCGATCCTCGAGCCTCAGGAGACCGAGCCGGCTGCTGAGAAAGCCAGTGAGCATGTCGGCGAGCATGTCGGTGAGCAAGGCGCTGAGCGGACGACGGAGTCTGTCACGCCCGCTGACCTCGAGGCCCTGGCGGGCCAGCTGGGGCGGGTGCCGCGCGGCGTCGTCGCCATCGCCGCCCGCTGCGTGTGCGGGCGTCCGACCGTGGTGCGCACCGCACCGCGCCTTGACGACGGCACCCCCTTCCCGACCAGCTACTACCTCACCCACCCGGCCGCCGTGAAGGGCTGCTCCACCCTGGAGGCCGAGCACCTCATGGAGACCTTCAACGCCGACCTGGCCGCCGACGCCGAGCTGGCCGCCGCCTACGCCGCCGCCCACGCCGACTACCTGGCCCGGCGCGCCGAGCTCGGGCAGGTTCCCGAGATCGACGGCGTCTCCGCCGGCGGGATGCCCGTGCGCGTCAAGTGCCTCCATGCCCTGCTCGGGCACGCCCTGGCCACCGGCCCCGGAGTCAACCCGATCGGCGACAGCACCCTGGAGGTTCTGCGCGAGCGCGGACTGTGGGATCCTGAGCGCTGCTTCTGCTGACCGGTCAGGCGGCCCGCCCGGCCTGCCTCGGGCCTGACGGCTGTCCAGTCGGCTGTCCGCGTCCGCACTACTCGTCCAGCCCTTGTCCGTCCCCACCCTCGTCAGCCCGCCCCAGCCCAGGAGGCCCTCGTCATGACCCGCGTCGCCGCAATCGACTGCGGCACTAACACCATCCGCCTCCTCATCGCCGAGGCAGACCGAGATCAGTCGGGTCGCCCCCGCCTGGAGGTGCTGCGCCGCCGCAACGAGATCGTGCGCCTGGGGCAGGGCGTGGACCGCACCGGCATGCTCGACCCCGACGCCCTGGAGCGCACCCTGAGGGTCGTGGCCGCCTACGCCGCCGACTGCGATGAGCTGGGCGTGGCCCCCGGCGAGGCCGTCCGGCGTTTCGTGGCCACCTCCGCCACTCGCGACGCCAGCAACCGGGAGGACTTCGTGGCCGGCGTGCGCCGGCTGCTAGGGATCAAGCCCGAGGTCGTCAGCGGCCAGGAGGAGGCCCGCCTGTCCTTCAGCGGCTCGCTCCTGGGAGCCCGCGGGGCGGAGGGCGCAGAAGTACAGGGACGGGCCGGGCGAGTGCCGGCGCCGCGCCTCGTCGTCGACCTTGGGGGCGGCTCCACCGAGCTGGTCCTGGGGGTGGACGAGCCCAGCGCCGCCATCAGCCTGGACACCGGCAGCGTGCGCATCACTGAGCGGTTCCTGTCGAGCGGCGTCACCGTGGGGGCCGAGGCGGCCGCGCGTGCCGAGGTCCGCGGTCTCCTGGACGATGCCGAACGGGCCGTCGACCTGTCCGCCCCCGGCCGGCTGGTGGGGCTGGCCGGCACCATCACGACCGTCACCGCCCACGCCCTGGGCCTCCAGGACTTCGATCCGCAGGCCCTGAACGGCGCCGAGCTGAGCCCCGACGCCGTCCTGGCGTCCTGCGAGGCGATCATCCACTCCACCGCCGAGCAGCGCGCCTCCTGGGGCTACCTCGCCCCCGGGCGCCGCGACGTCATCGCCGCCGGCGCCCTCGTGTGGAGCGAGGTCGTCACCCGCGTGGTGGAGCGGACCACCGCTGCCGGGCGCCCGCTGGAGCGAGTCACTACCAGCCTCTATGACATCCTCGACGGCATCGCCCTGTCGCTTGTGCCCGCACAGGCAGGTCCGGAAGGAGACGAGGTGTGAGAGCGTCGTCGTCGCTGACCTGGGGCGGGTGCACCATTCCCGGCAACGGGGGAGTGCCCGCCGTGGCCGTCTCCCTGACCGGGCCGACCGCCGCTCATGCCCGGGCCCAGGCCCGCCATGCCATCGATGCCGGCGCCGACGTTCTCGAGCTGCGCGTCGACCTGCTCGAGGAGGTCGACGCCCTCGTCGCCTTCACCGAGGCCCCCGGTGAGGCTGCCACCGACTCGATGGTCGTCGCCACGGCGGCCGCCCAGGTCCTGGAGTGCCTGCGCCGTATGACCGACGTCATCGATGCCACTCCCTTGCTGCTCACGTGCCGTACGGCTGCTGAGGGCGGCCGGGCCCGCCTGGACGACTCCGGCTACGGCGCCCTCCTGCGCTCCGTCCTTGACGAGCTGGCCGGCTGGGAGCCCGGGCGCCGCCCGAGCGCCGTCGACGTCGAGGTCCAGCGCGGCTGCCTGCCGCAGGTCTCCGAGCAGGCCCACGGACTGGGGATCGACGTCGTCGCCTCCTTCCACGACTTCAAGGCCACCCCGGTCGATGATGTCCTCGAGGACGTTCTGTCTCGCATGGCCTCCGAGGGCGCGGACCTGGCCAAGATCGCCGTGTGGCCCACCGGTGCGGACGACGTTGCCCGCCTCCTGGGCATGTGCGCGCGGGCCGCGGCGGCCCCGGGGGAAGGGACGGGTCTGGGTCTGCCCGTGGCCGCCATGTCCATGGGGGCGCTTGGCGCGGTCAGCCGTGTGGCCCCGGTCTTCGGGTCAGCGCTGACCTTCGCCGTCGTCCCCGACGAGCAGGGGGAGACCCAGGCCTCTGCCCCCGGTCAGCTGCCGATCCAGGACGTGCGCCGCTGCCTGGAGCTCCTGAGGGCCTGACCCGACCGCCCCACACCTACCTCGCCGGGCATGCCCGGTCGGTCACTCGCGAGTTTGTAAGAGGTCGCGTCAGTAGGTGCGGTGTGGGAGCGGGGTGCGGGCACAAGGTCCCGGTAGAAGTGAGTTGTCTGTACTTGCTTCTGTTCCCGAGGGTGTTTCCTTGTGCCCGCCCTGCCATCATCGGTGATGGACCCCTTGTGGGTCCAGTTCGCCGCGTTGCTGCCTGAGCGCGTTGATACCCATCCATTGGGGTGTCACCGGCCCCGTATCCCTGACCGTGTCGTGTTCGACAAGATCATCCAGGCCTTGGTGCTGGGAGCGGCCTATGAGAAGGTCGCCGACTCCACGTGCTCAGCGGCCACCATCCGACGCAGACACACGGGTGAGCGGATCGCCGCCGGGGTGTTCACTGCCCTGGAGCAGGCTGCCCTGGAGGCCTATGACAAGGTCGTCGGCCTGGGCCTGGAGGACCTGTGCGTCGACGGCTGCATCGTCAAGGCGCCTTGCGGGGGCCAGGCCGCAGGCCCCTCACCAGTGGACCGGGGTAAGCAGGGGACCAAGCGCTCAGTGATGACTGACGGCCACGGTATCCCCGTCGGGGTGGTGGTCGCCCCCGCCAACCGGCATGACTCGCCTCTGCTGGAACCCACCCTGGAGCGTTTGAGCAGGTTCGGCTTCGACCTGCCCGAGCGCATCACCGTGCACCTGGATGCCGGCTACGACAGCCGCAGGACCCGCGAGCTGCTTGAGGTGCTGGGCTGTGACGCCCAGATCTCTGCCAGGGGCACCCCCTTGCAGGCCGGCCGGCGCTGGGTGATCGAGCGCACAAACTCATGGCACACCCGGGGCTTCCGCAGGCTCCAGGTATGCACCAAGGTACGCACACAGGTGATCGAGGCGTTCATCGCCCTGGCCAACACCATCATCACCATCAGGAACCTCATCCACCACGCCTGGACCACCCACCGCTGAGACCAACGCCCCACCCGCAAGCCCTAACCTAATGACGCGATCTCTAAGTTGGTTACGCCTCGGATTTGAGGGTAGAGGGCGACATCGCCTCTGTCAGACATGAGTTCGTGAAATCGTCGTTGACGAGCATGAACCCATGCCGGAAGCATCTGGTGCGTATGGGTTTCTCAGCAGGTGGCGCGGGTGTTCGATGTGACGTTTGTAGAAGAGCAACTGACGAGCAATTGATAGGTAAAATATAAATATGATGTACGTCACTCTGATTTTGTGTCTGTGTCCGGTTTGCAGTAAGAATATGTGATAACGTTTATGTCTCGAAAGGTAGACGTTTGCGTGATGCGAACGGGTGTCTTCCTTGGCTCGTCCCAGAAACATATAGGTGGTCGGAGATGCTGTGGCGCACGATTTAGTTGTTCATTTTGATGTGCTTGACCATGTTGCTTCATGATTAGGTCAAACTGCGGGAGATTTGTCCTTCTCTCCCGATGACCACCATGCGCCAACCCATGCCGCAACAAGTGGTTTCCCGGAGGCTTTCAATGCTTCAATAGCAGGTCTTTCTTCCGATAAGACTTCTTTGGTTGGAGACATTGAGTCTGTCGCATCAGGAGTTGAAGCGACATCCTCAATGTTTTCTGACACCGATTCGACTGTCGCGGATGGTGCGACGAAATTCATTCGGAGAGCTTGATCGCCATGACTGCAACTCTATTCGCCGCTCGGTCTTTTGATTCTGGACCTTATTTTTCTGCCGCTCAAGGCCTGGAATCACAGGGAAGACAGGTCAGCCAGGCGGTCCAGGACATATCGAACGTCAGAATGTCGGTCGCCGACGACTGGGAGGGGCAGTCGGCTACTGCTTTCACCGCGAAGACTAGATCGGTGGAGAACTCCGGACAGCGGCTGTCTAAGGATCTGAGTTTGCATGCACAGTTGCTGAACTGGTATGCAGGCGCGAAGAGCAGGGCGTGTAATAGTGCTGTTGCTGTAGCCGATAGCGCGAAAGCAAAAGGTTTCGACATTTCGGATACCTGGCAGCTCTCTCTATCTGCAAAGCAGATTGCTGGAAAGAACATCGGGTTTCAGCTGCTTGAGATGGCTGTATTTCAGGTGGTCATATATGCGCACGCCAGTCTCATTGACCAAGTGGATTCTCAAGCAATCACGCTACTAGGCGGAGGTGGTGGTGCATCCACTGTCGCAGCGGCTTCGCCTGGCGTTCCCGCTAAAAATTCGTCTGACCCGCATGTGACGTCTAACGGGTACACGGTTGGAAAAGTTCCTAAACGAAAATTTGACTTTGATGACTACTATCCGTTTGGGTCGAAGAAAGGACAAGACACTTGGGACGACCATAAGTCTTGGTGGAAGTGGGAAGCGTACCTACGCGGCGGCCAGGCCCTACGCCCGATCTAGACGATGCTCTCCCTATGTACGAGCATTACAGGGATAAATCGGGAACGCCGATGACTTTTGATTTTGAAGAGGGGTACCAGGAGGATCTTGGAATTCGCCGAGAAGTCAATGGAGAAATGAAGCAGACTTTAGCGGCTGCGAATGAATTAGTCAAAGCAGGATACACGTCGATCGATTTTCATTCCGGAGTTAAGGGAGCTTCCGACGCCAATTATCCACAGACAGAGAATTGGCAGAAAACTGTTGGTGACTACAGTTATTACAGTTACTCCAACCTCAGTATCGATGGTGATACTGTCACTTTAACTACCGCCGTCACAGCCAAAGATCGATGGAATTTCAATGCCGGAGCGGCTGACAATGCCGCTGGAGCTAAGGACAGTGAAAATGGGCGCTTTGAGGAGCTGGGGTGGGCGCGTAGTTTTGATACCAGTGGGACAGTAACTCGTACGTACACCTGGAAGGTTGGCGAGGAACCGCCTCAGATTGACATTGACTCTGCTGACGGCCCAGGAGGGACGCGCAATGGTCCAGATAGTGGTGATGAACGAGGTGGCGTGGGCGAGAATGGGGGAATGCGTGCTCCCCGGGCTGAGCCGCACGCTCCTGATAAAGTAAATCGCTATCCCGATGGAAGGGAATATTAACTTACATCATGAGATCTTGATGCGTAGGTGGTTCTAGGTGTCGTCGAAGTGCTGTGGTGCACTCCAAATCATTTGACTTCGCCGGGTCTGCGCATATGAGCGTTGGATATGGTGATGTCGGGTGTCTGCATTTGATATCCGAAAGGATCTGTAGGTTGAGTAGCTTTCGAAGACGAGATGCCCTTTTTCTTGGCTCTATTTCTGGAGTAACTATGTTCCTAGGTGGCTGCGTCTCTTGGTTGGGTGGAAAACAAGGCGGTAAGAAGATACGTTTTGCAAAGTTTACTGAGTACACCTCCACGGAGGTGGTTGTGAAAACGGATCTTCCTCCCGTTGAGAAGCGCATGCCGGGAATTGGAGTGGTGGAAGCTCATTGGGTCTCTCGACAAAAGGAAAGTGGGCGTTTCGATCTCCCTGCGCCCGAGCCTCGTTATTGGTTTCATCTTGTCGCCAAACTGAATTCCGACAGCGTTGAGGCTCTGGTCAAGGCCTCGACAGGCGCAGTTGACGTCCTACCTGGAATTCAGCCTGACCTGCGACAGTATGTGCCCGCGGATGATGTCTACGTCTCCGTTCCAAAAAAGAAAGCCGACGAAATTTTCGACGTCGAGCATGTGCAAGATGGTGGTAAAGAGGTGGGTAGCGATAGTTTTTATGTAGACCAGTTGGTAGTTAGCTCGAACTCCAATCTGATAGTCGTTATCGGAAAAGGTATTAGACGTCAATAGCGGGAAGTGTTGTCTGTGGCGTGGACTTGGTACGGCTGAAGTTAAACAAGGTTGCATTCGGGGATGTGTTGTCCGAGATTTGCGGGGGCTGGGCAATAGAATGTGTGCGTGGTTGTTTATGTGATGCCAGAGGAGTGGGATATTCTTCTGGAGTGAAGGAAACGCAGTGACTCGTTCATTCTGGTGTGGTTGAAGGCGGAGGCTGTGCTTTATGCCTCTCGTGGTGTCGATATCGGTGCGATCGCTGAGATGGTTGACCGCCGTGACAGGCCGGTTCGGGACTGGTTGTCGGGCTGGGGGCGCTCCAGGCTGTGCTCGGTGGTTACCGGGCGTGCCGGTAATGAGAACGCTGCCAAGTTCACCCGCGCCCAGAAGCAGGAGGTCAGGCGGGCCCTGGGTGAACCGTCCTTGCAGTGCGGCGTCAAGGCGGACTTCTGAGACGTGCCGGCCCTGCGCGACGTGGTGAGGATCAAGTTCGACATGGAGTACGAATCCGACTCCTCCTACCAGCTGCTCATGCGTTTTGCGGGCATGAGCTTCAAGTTGCCCGATCCCTTTGACGAGCGCCGTGATGAGGCTGCGATCGCCGAGCGGATGACCCAGATTCGCCAGGAGCTCGCCGAGCTGCTGGCCCAGGGGTGGGGGGTGTACACGGTCGATGAGGTTCGCACTGAGCACGAGGCCGAGACCCGCCACGTGTGGCTTCCCAGGGGCCGGCGGGCCAGGCTCTAGGTCGACCGGGCCGCTGCGCCCAGTCCTTCTTCGGTGCCCTGAGCCTGATATGCAGGAGGATGAGGATCTACCCCGAGGGCAACCAGGACGCCGAGCAGGTCATCCTGGCCCTGTCACGTCTGGTACGGCAGACGGACAACGACAAGATCGCCGTTGTCCTGGACAACGCAGGACTCTACCGCGCCAAGGCCGTGATCGACCTGTACGGGCCCGGACAGGCGCTGGAACGCATTAGGCCGACCTATCTGCCGCCCTACGTCCCCGACCACAACCCTGCCGAGCACGTCTGGAACGCTGCCAAGGCCCCCGTTTGAAACATACAACGAGACACGCCAGAGGAAACCTGCACCGCATTCACCGGCTACATCACCAACCGCACCTTCGACTACGACTTCGAGCATCTACCACACCACAACAAAAAAACTTGAATAAAGACGAACGTAAAGGTAAAGTGAATATATGTCCTGATGAGAGGGGGGTGACGTCCCACCTCGCTTATAAATTACCTAAATTAGTTACTTTGAGCGACTGCTCAAGAACCGAATTTTGTATGCCCGAGCATTTGGAGGTCACTTAGGTGCTATAGTTACTTTGTGGAGGATTTTATTTCAATGAATCATTTTAGAGGCGTAGGATTATTGGGATTGGATTTTTGGCGGGAATCGGTGGTCTTCTCGGCGGCTGCTCCTCGGTTTTTGAGGGGTTGCGAGCCAGTGGTCCTCACTTCGCGAAGTTCACAGAACCTTCTAAAAAGCTGACGGTCAAGACTGATTTGAAGAACATCGATAGACGTATGCCGGGTGTTCAGGTATCCGCCGCTCACTGGGTCGTGCAACGTAAAGGAAGTGGCCGGCTCGATCTCCCGGCTCCCGAGGACAGGTACTGGCTCCATGCGGTCATAGAGCTGAAGTCTGATAGTACCCAGCGTCTCGTTGGGGCCTCGAATGGAACGGCGGATCCCTTGCCGGGAATCTACCCCGACCTGCGTCAGTATGTACCCAAGAAGGATGTCTTCACCACTGTGCCAAAGGCGAAGGCCGATGAGATCCTTGATGTTGAGCATCTAGTGCAAGACAGTGATGAAGGTTCGGGAAGTGAAACGTTCGGCGTTGACGAGCTCGCGGTCTGTTCAAGCTCCAACCTGATGATTCTTATCGGAAGTGGAGTCAAGCCGTGAATGAGGCCTATCCTTTGCTGTGGGTGTTGACCTCTCGTCCTTGTTCAGTTCCTTGTGCAGCAGTGCCTTTACTGTTTGAATATGAGAGTGATCGCTGAGGGAAGTGGAAACAGGAGTGTCCGGCCATGCCCAGATGCCGACGACGTACCATCGTCATCATGGCGGTGGTGGTTGGCGCGGCCTCGACGCTGAGCGGCTGCGCCTCTCTGCTGGGGCGTCGGCGTCAGGCACAGGATGATCGTTTCGAGACGTTCTCCGAGTACGTCCCCGAGAAGCTTGAGGTCCGGACCGATCCGGAGCCCCTTGAAAAGCGCATGCCGGGCGTTCACTTCGCCTCCGCCCACTGGGTCGCCCAGTACCGGCAGGAGAAGCGTGAGATGCTGCCGTACCCGGACCGGCCTCTTTGGGTCAACGCAGTTGTATCGCTTGATCCGGAAGCGACCCGGGCTTTCACTGAGGCCTTGACCGGTGAGGTCGAGCGTCTTCCAGGGATCTACCCTGACCTGCGCCAGTACGTTCCCAAGGATGACGTCTTCGCCGCGGTGGCGAAGGAGAAGGCCAATGAGATCATTGACGTCGAGCACATGGTTCAAGATGATCCCGGCACCACGGATACCGCCCGGTTCAGGATGGACCAGGTTGCCGTCTGCGCCGGCTCCAACCTCCTGATCCTTATTGCGACGGAATATCACATGTGAGTCCGCTGACGAGGTGACGGGCCGGCCCTTCCGGGGTCCCGCAGCCCCGTGGCTTCGCAGGGTGGTCTTGAGCTAGAGGAGTAGAGGGGGCGACCTCAAGCCGTCAGGCACGAGGTTGTGAGCTCCTCGGTGGCTCGCGCCCTACAGCCCCTCCTCCCAGGCCAGGACCGTGCGGGCCATGAGACCCGTGTTGCCGGTCTGGCAGTGGCTGGCCGCGCTCTCGGCCCGCGTGAAGGTGCGGGTGGTCACCGAGCGGGCGGCGGTGAGGCGCTCGGCCTGGCGAACCATTTGGTGCGGCGGCACGAACTCGTCCTCGGCTCCTCGCAGCAGCAGAACGTCCCCGGTGATCCGCCGGGAGACGTCGGCCGTGGAGAAGGCGGCCGCGGCGCGCAGGAACTCGGCGGGCGACTGTGCTCCCGTCACGTGCATGCCCTGCCACATACCCCACCAGGCCATCGGGCTGTGGCGGGCCCTGTCGGCCAGCACCCGGTTGAGAGCACTTGTGGGAGCGTGGGTAATGAGCGGCTCGAGGCGCGAGAGAGCCCGGCCGGCGCCGCGTGCCAGAGCCGGCGGAAGCGACTGGGACACCAGGACCTCCAGGAAGTCGTCGAGCACATCGAAGGCGACGACGCGCCTGGCCCGCGGCTCGCTGGCGGCGGCATGCATGACGAGCCCGCCTCCCAGGGACATGCCGACGACCGTGGCCTCATCGACGTCGAAGTGGTCCAGGACCGCTGAGAGGGGCGCCGCCCAGTCGGCACGCATGGCAAGACGCCTGCCTCCGGTGGGCCCGGACGCCGCGTCCGCCTCCAAGGCGCCGCCCTGCCCGGGCCCCTCGAAGGCGATGACCCTTCGGCCACGCTGAGCCACCGCGGCCAGGACGGGGAAGGTCTCCTCGATGTAGGAGTCGAAGCCGCCGAAGACGACCCAGGTGCTCGCCGGGGGCTCCGCGGCGCCGGGGGCCAACAGCTCATAGGCGGGCAGGAACCCGCCCTCGAAGGGGATGAGCTCGGGCTCCAGCGCGAAGCAGCGTCGCAGAGAGGAGACGAACCTCCGACGAGTCGGTGCCTTGAGCGGGTTACCGGGTTGCATGAAGAACTCCGCCCCGCGGGCGAAGAAGGCCGCCTCCAGGTCGTGCTCCTGATCCCGGACCCGATCGGCGAGGTCCAGGTAGGTCCGCACCCAGTCGGCGATCCGGGTGGTGCGCGGCACCACCGGCAGGAAGTCGGCGACCGCCCGCTCAGTGACGAGCCACCGGTTGGCCTGCAGGTTGAGGAAGCGGTTGCTGCTCAGGCGGCGGAAGCCGATAGCGGGTGCATCCAGGTCGAGTGCGTACGTGACGTCCATGAGGGCCCCTTGATCTATAAAAGCAAGAAAATTGCGTTTAGGACTGTAGTGTGCGATCCGTCGTCGACGCAAGCCGCTGTCCTAGGCTGATGTCATGGAGCCGAGCAGCAGTGAAGAGCCGGGGAAGGGTGGCCCGGCCGGTGCCGTGAGCTCCGTGGGCACCGTGCGATTGCGCCCCGGCGGCCGTTCCAGGCGCGTGCGCCGAGCGGTGCTGGACGCCGTTGTTGAGCTGCTGGAGGAGGGCGGTGCCCGGGCGGTCACCATCGCCGAGGTCGCCAAGCGCTCCGGGGTCAACGCCTCCTCGATCTACCGCCGCTGGCGCGGCGTCGACGCCCTCATCCTCGACGCCGCCCAGGACCTGAGCCTGGACGCCATCGAGGTGGCCGACACCGGCTCCCTCGAGGACGACCTGTGCGTCACGGCGGTGTCGGTAGCTGCCTTCCTGCGCACGGACCTCGGGATCGCCATGGCCCGTGCCCTCATTGACGCGCCCCCGGAGGTCCTGGAACGCATCGGCGACTGGCCGCAGTTCTGGGCCACCCGCCTTCGGCGCTTCGAGCCGGTCTTCACCCGCGCCGCTGCGCGTGGGGAGGTGGCTGCCGACGTCGACCAGTCCGTCATCGCCTCCATTGGCGAGATGATCGCCGCGCAGACCTACTTCCTCACCCTCTTCCGGCGCGAGGAGGTCGACGATCCCGCCGCCCGACTCATCGTCCGCCGCGCGCTCGCGGCCGCTGGGCTGTAGGTCCGGCCCCCGCGGGACCGCCCGATATGGACGCATGCGGTGATGGACCTTGAGTCTGGCAGCGCCCAGGCTCTTGCCAAGGCCTCAACCGGTACGGCTGATCCCGCTCCCGCCTTATGGTCCTCATTGCGACGGAGTACCACATGTGATTCGACAGCCTAGCTGCAGGCCTGCGGCTCACGCGTTCGTAGGGTAGGTCGAGCCTTCGAGGGGAGAGAGGGCGCCGCGCGACCTAAGGCGCGACCGCGCGAACCGGTCCGGTCTTGCTGGGGCTCGTTGTATGTGCCTAGCCCATCAGCCCCTTCAGGTGAGGTGCCCCACCGGCGCCCGGCTGTTCGTGGGGCGCGCCCATGCCGTAGTCTTGCCCACGTTGCCCCGGCGAGGGACGCGCCTTGAGAAGGCGCGCATCCGTGATCGACGTGGTGGTACCTGGCGGTACTGCGCGTCGTCGCGC
>ERZ772807.1530-NODE-1530-length-12701-cov-3.417365_pt1 | contig 12701 bp, 13 predicted proteins | sample MGYA00511472_ERZ772807 | MGnify/ENA primary metagenome ERZ772807 (study PRJEB29015, sample SAMEA2737947) | human oral metagenome | biome: human oral; feature: human-associated habitat; material: dental | place: China | collected 2039 ...
GTGGTACCTACACTGCTGACGCATTCAGGAGCCACTACGACAACCACGACAGGGTTATTCTTCTCACTGACGAGCAGACGTCTGTGTCCTCCTACTGGACTGGCGGAGAGAGTCTTGATGAGGCTCTGGATGCTGGGCTGAAGAAGGGTGCAAGTGTGTTCACCTGGAACCTTGCTGGGTACACTGCTGCTCACGCTCAGTCTAAGGATCGTCGTTGGACTTTTGGTGGGCTGACTGACAGGGGTTTCCAGATGATCCCGTTGCTGGAGAAGGGCGTGTCTCAGTCCTGGCCCTGGGAGAACTGAGATAGATACAGAACGTGACTGCTATCACGCTATCATCAGTTGACATCAGTCTTCTGGCGGTGGTAGAGTAGTCATCATCAAGCCGGTCGGAGAGAACAGGATGAGGCCAGGCGGGGAACCGAGCAACCCCTTGTTCTCTCTGACCGGTAGCAAGCCGGAGTGGTGAAATTGGTAGACACGCCAGGTTTAGGTCCTGGTGCCTTTGTGTGTGAGGGTTCGAGTCCCTTCTCCGGTACCAAGTGCACATGTGTCAGCAGATCTGATAACAGGTCTTGTTGACATGATGTATGCTTGAAATACAACTACATAGTGTAGACAGTTTTTGATTCATGCTGGATTGGCGGAATGGTAGACGCGCTCGCTTCAGGTGCGGGTGTCCGAAAGGTCGTGAGGGTTCGACTCCCTCATCCAGTACGAAACGATGAGACAAGAACGGTGTGTCACAGAGCACACTGGAAACAACTTGACAGAACTGATGAGGTGATGGTAGAGTTGGACTCATCAAACAAGACATGGGAATGATTCTTGAGTATACGCTTGAATCATTTGCCTTCAACTGATCATTGAAGGACATACATAAATCCTTGTATGGTTGTGTGGTCTGGATACTCACGTCCCAAGGCGGCGGTTAGGATCCGAACGGTCCAATACCTAGTAGGTGAACGCTACCGCTGCAGGGATATGATTAAGGTTCGATTCCTTTTGACACAGCGAAGCAGATATGATAGAATCTGCTCACAACAACATAAATCCCTGTTCGTCTAGCGGTCAAGGACGCCTCCCTTTCAAGGAGGTAACGCGGGTTCGAGTCCCGTACAGGGGACGCATGACAACTCCATAGAGAAATGATGCAAACAATTGCCCTGGTGGTGGAATGGTAGACACGGCGACCTCAAAAGCCGCTGCCGCAAGGCGTGAGGGTTCGACTCCCTCCTGGGGCACTATGTCTTCTGGGTTGTGCAGCATATTCTTTGACAGAGTGCTGGAAACTGTGAGAACAGTTATGGCAGGATGGATGAAAGAATGTGACGTTAGGATTCAGAAGACAGAACTTGACAGGGACTGATACACGTGCTAGAATAATGGTATAAGTTGAGAGGGACTGTTGAGGATAATTAAATAGAGATTATTTTTATTGCCTGTGTATCTCCGCCAACTCCTAATTGGTAAGGTAGTAATTTGGACGATGCGGGTTCGACTCCCGTCACAGGCTCGAGTTCAAGCAAAAACAAAAATGAATTCCTAAAAAGAATTCATAAATAATGGTTTGAATTTCTCTAAAATCAACGCCCCAGTATCTGCGTAGGCCTCTACCCTATGAGCAGTAATGGACGATGCGGGTTCGACCCCCGTCTGGGGCTCTATTCCAAAGAAAAATGACAGCGGAATAACTCACATGCCCCCATAGCTCAATCGGTTAGAGCAGCAAGCTTATACCTTGTTTCGTGCCTGATATGCACAAGGTTCCGGGTTCGAGTCCCGGTGGGGGTACTCAACATGAAGGTGTGTTATAATGTGCATGAATATATGTTTCATTCATAAAGGCACATGATGATAGAGTATGATAAAAACTTAATACACATCAATGATGATGACAATGAGGGAGTAGGTTTAAGTATTCTTACTCCAAAAAGCAGCAGGCTCATAGTTGTGAGATGCAACAGATGCAACAACCCCTGGAGCACAAGACCCAGAGAATTGTTCTATAACAGAACGAGTTGCCCTGTGTGTCGAAAGAATAAAGAATACAACGAGAATGCTATATCATTATCTCCCAAGTATCATGAAGTGCTCTATCCAATGCTTATAGATAAGGAATCTCTGGAGAACAGGGGTGATACCTCTCAGTACACTATTGATGTTGTATGCCCAGATTGTTCCAAAGCGTTTAGAATAACGATTTCTAGTGCTGTCAAGAGGATAGACAACAACTCTCCAATATGTTGGATGTGCGACTCACGTAAGGGAGGACGCACTGGAGAGTTGTTTATGTACAACTATCCAGAACTTGTCTCCAGAATCAGAGACGAAGTTCCCGATACGGATTTTCTTGTCTCTGACCCAAGAGAATTTATGTTTGAGTATGATTGTGGTCATTCAGAAAAAATTAGAACCAGAAATTTTGTGTGGCAACATAAAAGATGTTCTGAGTGCAAAAGGGATGAACTATCCAAAAGGCTTGATTTTCTTCTTGAATTAAGAGAAAAGGCAGAGAAAAGAAAAATCAGGGCAAATACTAAACCTGTAAAGAAGAAGAAAACACATTGTAAAACTTACTACATGTTCAAAAGATCTAGACCAAAGCATGTAGAAGTTGTTTGTTCAAAATGCGACAAACAATTCACTATACAGACATCAAGTTATTTACGCAATATTAAAAAGCATAACATGAGGTATATCTGCAATATTTGTGCTTCTTCTAAAGGTATTCGTCTTTCTGAGAAGTTGAAGAGTCCTGAGTTTGCCCATGTGTTTTGGAGTGAGAAGAATGAGTTCTCTCCTAATGCGATTACTGCCTCATCTGGTCGTCGTGTGATTCTTGAGTGTGAGAAGGGTCATGAGTGGTCGCCGTTCGCTTATGCGATTGGTGGTTGTCCTCGGTGTGCTCAGTCTGCTTTGGTGTCGAAGCAGGAGCAGAGTCTAGTTGACTTTGTGTGTTCCTTGATTGGTAAGAGTCGTGTGAGGACTAGTGTTCGTGATGTCATTCACCCAAAAGAACTTGACATCTATGTTCCATCCAGAGGTGTTGCCATTGAGTTTAATGGGACATACTGGCATTCTGAGGAGAATGGTAAGCACAGGGATTATCATTTTGACAAGTGGTTGTCCTGTAGAGACAGGGGTGTTACCTTGATCTCTGTGTGGGAGGATGACTGGCTATACAGGCGTAGTGTTGTTGAGCGTGTGCTTGAATCCACTCTTCTTCCCAATGAGCACTCCTTACACAGCAACCATGATACAAAACCTTTGTCCATCCAAAAGATTACCACACCATCTGTTGACATGTTTGAGTTTGTCAAGACTTATGGATTATTTGAGCAGCAGTGTCTCATGGATGATGCGTCGTTCTTTGTGACTTGCAGTGATGACTCAGGTGACCTAGTTTCTGTGTCTGGTGTGTTTGATGGTCCTGGTTTTGCTGATGTTCGTTCACATGTCTGTGTTCCTGGATTTGAACACTCTTTGTCCGGTGTCGTCAACCTTTTGAGAGCGGATAGCATAGAGGTAGGTGTTCTTGAGTGCAATGACTACCCTTTGCTTTCACGGCATGTTTTAGAGGATGCTGGTCTTACTCAGTCACGTCTTACTGATCCTATAAGAAGGTGTGTTCTTTATGCTCACAACAAGTACTTCAGGGTATCAAAGTGTGACATAGATGACATGGATCATGTGTGGAACTCTGGATACACCTTGTGGTATGCTTGACCTACTAAACCAATCATGAGTGCTGGTCTTGTACCTGTCACTCGTCTTGCCGGGCTAGTTTTAACGGCTAGAATGCTTCCTTGGTAGGGAAGAGGTACCAGTTCGATTCTGGTGCTCGGCTCTGATTGCTTACTTGAGTTCATGTAACAAGTGAGTAACTAAAAAATGGTACGCGAGTTGTAGTATAGGTATAGGATACATGCTTACCAGAAAGGAGTGATTGGTCAGATGTCTTCTTGTTCTGTGTCTTTGATGGACGCTGTGCTCAGGACCTCCAGGGTTTCTGGTGTGACTTTATCTGACCTGCTTTCTGATTTGGCTGAAGTGCTTGGTGATGAGGTTTTGCTTCGTCTTGATGACGTCATGAAGGTTTCTGATGCTCTTGTGCTGAGTCAGGTTTCAGGTATCACCTTGAATGAGGTTTTTGGTCGTGAGGATGAACTGGTTACTGGTTTTCATTCTGATGAGACACCAAGTGACATGGAGGAGCGTTTGAGGTGGATGGCTGCCTTGGACTCTTTCTTGGATGATCAAGCCATTCCTGAGTAGTTAGCAGATTCAGAAATCTGTGTCAAACACCATCTCTTCACTATACCATTTTCATCCACTCAACACTACAGGAGTTTTGGTTGTGCCTGCTTTCACTTTACGTAATCGTATCATTCTTGATTCTGAGTTCTGTGGTGTCAGTCAGGCGGATCTTCTTGAGGGAATGGTTGAGCATCTTGGTAGCAGTGTGCTGACAAGATTGGATGGTGAGCCCAGTGTTGATGACATCTTTCTTCTTGTAGACATTGCTCATGAACGTCTTGGTGTTATTCCTGTGAGTGACTGGCCTTTTGAAGGTGAGTACTCTGATGAGATTAATGCTGAACTGGATGAGTTTCATTCTCATTGAGGCAGCATTCTTGCAGATAGTGCTGGCAGGTCAGTGAATCAAGTGGCTCCTGATGTTATTGGGCTTGCTTTTGCCGGATTAGTTTAGTTGGTTAGAACGACCGTCTCGTAAACGGTTGACGTGGGTTCAAGTCCCGCATCCGGCTCTCATTTTGTAGCAACAGCAAACACCATGTACTCATGCTCAAAGAAGAGTGTTCGCTTGTAGTCAGCAAGTGTATCCATTACTCTGTGATCTTGTGTTCCTATGTGTGGCGTCTTTTTTATTTGCCTTCATTTTGGTACATCTGTACTACTTTGATAAGTTTATCATCAGTGCTCCATACTGATAAATTTATCAAAGGGACACTTTATCACTCAAGTCACTTTCATTCATGTGTTCTCAATATGCGCCAACTCTGCGCTTCCGGTAGAATGTCATCAACAGAGAGCATTGTTGAAGTGATATGCTCTCACTGCTGGTATCAATCTGAAAGAAGGACTTGCTATGGATCAGAGAGTGGTCGGGGTTATCTCCTGGGACGAGATGTTCATGCAGTTTGCTGAGACTGCTGCAAGGCGTTCCAAGGACCCTAAGACGCAGGTTGGTGCCTGTATAGCATCTCATGACAACAGGGTTCTCTCTATTGGCTACAATGGTGCTCCGGCGGGTTTTGACGATGATCATTTTCCTTGGGGTCGTGATCCTCTTCGTCCTCTTGAGAGCAAGTATCCGTTCGTGGTTCATGCTGAGGAGAATGCTGTCCTGAACTTTCGTGGTGCCAGGAGTGAGATGGTTGGTTCCACCTTGTACGTCACTCACTTCTGCTGTAATGAGTGTGCTAAGACTGTTGTGCAGGCTGGTATCAAGGAGATCGTGTACAGAGACGCATACGTGATGCCCAATGGTCTAACTCCTGCTGTACTGACGATTCTGAAGTATGGTGGTGTCAGTCATCGTCAACTGGTTCGAGATGACAGAAATGGGCACAGGGTTCTTTAGTCCTGTTTCATGAGATACTGTCTGCATGTCTTCACTCTTTAGGAGAAGTGTGTTGCCTGTCGTCCTGCTCGTTCAGTGATACCAGAGTGTTACCTCTGTCACATGATTTGGAGTTGACAGCCATGAAGACAGTGTGCTATTATTACTTCTGTAAGCGATGAGGTAAGCAGTTCATCAGACAAGAACTCACAAGGTTCTTGAAAGATGAGTTGATATTTAACCGAAGTTTGCTTACAATACTGGATGGTTGACCGAGTGGCCGAAGGTAGCAGTCTTGAAAACTGTAGCGTCCGTAAGGGCGCCGGGGGTTCAAATCCCTCACCATCCGCGACTGACCATAACATAAATAGTTGACATATGTAAACACTTGTGTTGTGATCAATCAACAACTACATGCCGCATTAGCTCAGATGGTCAGAGCGTCCGTCTTGTAAACGGAAGGTCATCAGTTCGATCCTGATATGCGGCTCTTAGACCTCATGGTGGATGTTTTACCTCCTTTCCATCCACTATGGGGTCTCTTTTTGTTTATGTGTACAAAATCTCTATCTTGTATTCCTCTGGTTTCATACTTCTATTAACTCAACCAGCATTTGCAGAGACAGTAAGCACTAATGGAGGTTTTGTCTTGTTTTGTGGACGGGACATCTGTTCCCTGTGCTGTTTAACAACGACTAAAAGGCTGCTGGACGTGTAATTGCGACTAGAATCACTAGAACCTGCTAAAATGTGATGCTTCTCATATTGACAAATCTTTGTTACTACTTGATCTGTGATGTTTACCTGTATTATTATGAGAGTACTGATAATTAATAAGGTAAACAATTTTAAGCACTCATGTGTTTGAAATCATTAGTAACAAGGAGGAAAGTCACTTATGAAAGAAGTTCTCAGACATACATGGATGATCACATGGCGACTGTGGATCGTTAACTTTGTGCTGACAGTGTTCTTCAAGGTTCCGTTTAGTACCTATCAGTGTGCTCTCATTGGGTTCATGATTGCTGTCGTCTTTGCTGTACTTGGCATCAAGATCCTGTCTAAGCCTGTCAGCCGTATTCGTCATGGTCTTCCGTTCTTCGAGTGGACCAGGCGCGATGGCAGGTGGGCTGTTCCTGGTTCTCCTGCCAGAGGTGTCAGCAAGGCTTCACAGAATGGTCCTGCGACAGGTTTCGAGCCACATATCATCAAGGACACTCCTGTCTACTCTCCCAGGATGCATGGTACACCAGGTGGCGGTCTACTCAACTCTGGTTTTGATGAGAACTCCATCACTGCTGGTGTGACAGGTGAGATGAACTTTGCTCGTGCTCTTGCTGCCACTGACGGCTCCAGCATTGACTACTCTGGTATGGGTGACTCCAGCATCCTGAACCATGTGGAGTCTTTCTGGTCGTGTGGTATTCCTGACTACAACAGAGCAGACTTCATTGACTATACAACCAAGGGTGACATTGACTGCATCATCCTGACTGGACGTAACCTGTACCTGATTGACCTGAAGTTCTATCGTGGTGGAGACATCACCTATAGCAATGACAGTCAGGGAAACCTCGTGACGACTGATAACCAGACTGGTCGTACTGTTGGCAAGCCATACCAGATGAGCGGGAACATGGCTATGGCGTACAGGAGAGTCAAGAAGCACTACTCACATCTTTCTATCAAGCCTTGTGTGGTTCTGGTTCCTCAGGAGAACGGTAAGTCAAGTATCGCTCCTGGAACTGTCTGGAGTGGTGGTATCCCTGTAATGAACATGACTGACATCATTCAGGTTCTTGCTCATGATGCTGCCAAGAACCATCAGGTACCACAGAACTACCAGAACATCAGCAACCTCACTGCCATCGTAAAGAACAGGTGAGAGATTAACCCTACACTCATCAAACAATCAACCACTCTTAGCAAATTGTGCTTCAAGAGTGGTTGATTGTTTTTGTCTATGTATCTATATAGGTCTATAACCAAAACCAATTTTACACCATATGACTCTATAGATCTAGGTAGTTACTCTAGACGTTTGATTCTGTTGTTGTACTTGAGTTCCTTCGCTATGTCTCTTTTACTCGCTGGAATCGTTTTTTTTTTGCCGCTTAGATACCCTGTACGAGACAAGCGGGGAGCGTAGAAACGGAACCTTTGAAGGAGAACTAACCATGGCAAGACAGAAGCAGAGCGGTTGCCAGCACCTCAGCCCTAAGACAGGTAAATGGGAGCCGTGTGTAGGACCAGATAACTGCGACTACAGGAAGCAGGGGCTGGATGTTCCTCACGCCTACAGCCAGGCGGAGCGCGAGGCGATTGACGCTGAAAGGGCTGGAGTAGATGATGCTGGGTTAGGTGGTAGTAAAACCCCTGAGACTAGTGCCGTCAAAGAGTACAATGAGTCCCTAAGTAGAGATCTTAGCAATGAAATCGAAGCAATTGAGAGAGTTAATGACAAAAGAATTGAGGACCTCAAGGACTACATAAAACTCAACATCGAAAATGAGCCAAGAACTCTAGAAATTACAGCAAACACTAGCGACAAAACTCTTCTGGTGTATGGTCTTAATGGAGACAAGAACTACTTCTCGTTTAACCTTGATGATAATGGAAAAATTATCAATGAGGAAAAACACAATTTAGATGAGGACAGCAGTCGCTTTGACAACGACATGTCATACAGAGATGTTAAAAAGGTCCTGACATATCAGTATCAAGGAAAATCTGTTTACATTGAAGATCATGTCAAAGACATTACGAATACCCGCAAAAAGATGGATTCTCTAGCATCCCATAACGGTATTTTGAGATCTATGCGGATGCCTGATTTAGACAGTAAGGACGATCCTGTTTTCTCCAAAATGGGCAAGTTTGAGAAAGAACAGTACTTCAATGCAACTGTTGATGATCTATAGAAGACAGTCAGAGACAGGCAGGTTGCCTCAAGGCGTAGAATTAGGAACATGATTAAGGATGGCCTTAAAGAAAAGCATGGGAAGGTTTCTGTGAAAATCTCTCAGGACAAGAGAGGAAACTTCAAGGCTCTTGTAACAACACCTGAAGGCAAGTCTGCAAAGTGGAGTATCAATGAGAACGGAACGGCTGGGGCTGACTACTCATTGAATCGCAGACAAGACTACATTGATGGTCTTCATGAGAGCCTTCAGGACAAGAGGTCCATCTCTGAACTCTACTATGTCCATGATCCTAAACTCAAGGATGCAACTGACAGAGACAAGTTGAGGAAACTTTACACTTCGTTCTGATCGGCCCTTCTTGAACAAAACACCTCTGATTGAGAACCTGTCTTCTGTCAGAGGTGTTTGCTATTAATACACATGAACTCATAACTAAATGTAATTTTACACCATATGACTCTATAGATCTTGTAGACAGGTTTGGGTGTAGCGTGTGGGTGGTCTCCTTCCTACTCTTGGGACGTGCGCTACGTATGGTGCTGGTTAAAATTGATCTGACAAGTACTCGCTCTATATGTGAGTAAGTTTCAACAAACAAGGAGATTCGGAATGTCCACAAACGCTGACAAGGTTCGTGAGTTCTATGAGAAGTACCAGCAGGAGCAGTTCTTGGCTGACGACGGTGCTGCGGCCAGTCTTGAGGACATGGGTAACGACAGGGTTGACCTGAGGATGAAACTGATTGCTGAGGAGTTCTTTGAGTTGGTTGCTGCTGTATACAACGAACAGGCCGCTTATGAGTTGGAGTCAACCTGGAACAGTCTTTTCAGTGACGGTGTGACGGACGAGCGGTGTAACGACGTGGTTGCTGCTGCTGATGCTACTGGTGATCTTCGATATGTCATTGAGGGTTTTGACCTTGAGGCTGGTATTCCTGCTGAGAAGGTGTTTGATGAGATTCATTCCTCTAACCTATCCAAACTGGATAAGGATGGTTTTCCAATCATCTCGGACGGAACCTTGAAGCCCAAGGGCAAGATTCTTAAAGGCGAGGACTTCTTTGAGCCTGACCTGAAGGCTGTCATTGAAGGTCGTGAGCCTGACCACACTCCCACACGCCTTAGGAAGTGAATCAACTTATATGAGCAAGTCAACTTTTAGGATTCTGCGCAACACAGCAGTTATTATGCTGTCTGCGTCCGTTCTTGCCGGTTGTGGAGGTGCTGCCAAGAGTAATGCCAGCGCCACAGCATCCGCTTCTGGTTCTCAGTCTTCGGCATCATCTACGACAACAGCCTATTCTGGTAGTGCTGACAATTCTGCCAAGGCGGTGAACAACACCGAAGAGGTTAAGAACGTGGCGTCATTCACCAAGTCTTACTATGAGGCGTGGTTCACATCTGGCACTGAGCAGACAGCCAGAGACCTTGAGACAACTCTAGAGGAAGCCACCAAGGGTGTTGACAGGAGCAAGGTCAGTGACTCTGATCCAACTTCTGCCTTCTCATCCATGAGTGAGAATCAGCAGAAGTCTGTCGCAGAGAAGACAACCTCTCTCAACCCTATGTCTGACTTCTATGACACCACTGGTATGAGCAACCCTGAGATCTCGCTGCTGAACATTGTGGCTATCGGGTTCTCAACAGGCTACCACACCACCGAGAAGGTGACTGTTGACGTCAACATTGACAAGATTACTGTGAACAGTGATGGTACTGCTACTGTTCCATACAGTGCTCTGACGATCACTTCTGGTCAGAACAAGAACACTCCTCAGGACAACACCTTCAATCTTCCTCTGGTGAAGAAGGATGGTAAGTGGAAGGTTGACGGCAAGAAGTTCTATAAGATGGTCATACAGGCCGTCAATGACTCAAAGGCAACCGCCACACCATCTGCTAAGTAAAACTTCCTGTACATGGCTCTGACAGCCTTTAAACTGGCTGGATGCATGATGCTTAAAAACCTACCTTATCTGCATCCAGCCAGTTCTTGCGTATTGTGACCTGCTTCACGCCTACACCTGTTGACATGGGAACATTCTTGAGTGTAGTATGGTTATACAACATACACATGGGGCAGATAGGTTTTCGACATAATCTTGTTCTTGCTTTATGGGTGCAGGTCCTCCTTGAACAACGGAGGTTAAACAGGTTCACAACATAATTGTCAACTTCGACGATTTTGCTCTCGTTGCGTGAGCCGCCTGGTAGAGGATAGGTGCCTGTTCCTCTAACTATCCAGGTGTCATCATGAAGGCGCTGCGGTCTAAGTCGGTCGTCCTGGCTCTCAGACCAAAGACGTTAACAGGATAGTGGTTCAGGTCCCCTGAGGTAACTGGCAGAAACCTGGTCTCCACTTTAAGCACAATCCAGTTGCTAAACCTGTAGATCTCATTTGGTGAGGGGTTATGGACCCGGGTTCGACTCCCGGCTGCTCCACCAGTAAAGGGTGCTGACACATGATGTTAAGATTGTGTCAGCACCTATTTTTTTGTGCTATTACCCCTAGTTGTTAATTGTAGCAGTTTGACAATGCTTATATATTATTTTGTGATCTCGCTACATATCTCCTAGATATTTGCGTCAGAAGTGCTTAGTATTGTTTATAAAACACTGGTATTACGGGCAAAAATCGACTACACCTGAATCTTTCAGGGTTCTTGACATCTTAAAATCACTCCTCACTAAGATAGGTACCTGCATGAGCAACCTGTTTCTCACTGCTGCGAAGAACGCAAAGAATGACGAGTTCTATACCCAATACAACGACATTGAGGAGGAGATGAACGCATATGTTGAAAGAGATCCAGATGTGTTCAAGGACAAAACAATCCTTCTTCCGTGTGACAACCCTGAGTGGTCTAACTTCACCAAGTACTTTGCGTCCAACTTCACACGTTTTGGTTTGAAGAAACTCATCTCTACATCGTATGCTTATGCTGCAAGTGATCGTGAGCCGACCTTGTTTGAGTCAGCATCACCCTTGTTTGATGCTGACAAGCAGGATACCAGAGGTAAGTTGTTTGTTCTTACCAGAGATGCTGATGGTTCAGGAAGTATTGATACTGATGACATTGAGTTCTCTGGGTATCTTGAAGGTGATGGGGACTTCAGAAGTGATGAGGTGACACGACTTCGATCTTGACAACTGCAGACTTGTCTGTTATAGTATAATCAATTTGGTATATATCACAAATAAGTACTACAGAAAGGGTTTGTTGTGGGCTGGGTTCGAGTGAAGAAGGCTGATGAGACTCTTCGGGTGTCTTCAGAGATGGTATGATCAGAGTGTCTAGCGTGAACTGTGCCTATCCTCGTCGTCCGTATGCCTGTTTTGATGAGGACGGCAAGGGTATCGACATTCATGACGTCTTGGAGGAGATTCGCCATGAGGCAACTGAGTGTGCCAGGCAGGCTGTTAAGCACCTGACCTGGAAGAACATGGTCAGGGTTGCCGACTACAAGGGGCTTAAGCCCTGTGTGGCTGGTAGCAAGATGGGTATTCGGCTGCCGCCTGGGAAGAGGTCGTGGGCGGAGTCGGCGTTTTTAATAGCGTCTTGGAAGCTGATATCGCCGCGTTCGTACAGCTCATAGAGCGCTTGGTCGAAGGTTTGCATACCCATGGCGGTAGTTTTTTTCATCATTTCTTTAAATTTTTTTACTCTCTTTTCCTTAATTTTATTTTCCCAAGGCATCATTTTTTCTTGTAATTTTTTCACCAAGTACATCAAAATCAAGCTAATAAATGATACTAAAAATATTACCGCAAACATTTTGTCATAAGAAAAAGATTTTCTAACACGAGTCATGTACACTCCAAGTCCTTTAAGACCTCCAAGCCATTCAGCCACAACAGCACCAATTATCGAATAACTCACCGAAATCCGTAGTCCTGCAAAAAAATATCCAATCGAACTCGGCAATTTCACATGAATAAAACTTTGAAAAGGCGTCGCCCCCATCGTTTTCATCAAATTCAAGGTATCCTTATCAACCGACTTAAATCCATCAAGCAACCCAATTGTTATTGGAAAAAAACTATAAATCATAATCAAAATTATCTTTGGAACCATTTCATAACCAAACCACAACACCAACAACGGTGCAATCGCCACAGTAGGCACAGTCTGAGTTATCACCAACACAGGATATATCGCCTTATACGCAAATTCATATCTTTCCATCA
>ERZ772807.1537-NODE-1537-length-12674-cov-3.515413_pt1 | contig 12674 bp, 12 predicted proteins | sample MGYA00511472_ERZ772807 | MGnify/ENA primary metagenome ERZ772807 (study PRJEB29015, sample SAMEA2737947) | human oral metagenome | biome: human oral; feature: human-associated habitat; material: dental | place: China | collected 2039 ...
GCGTTTTTTAGCTCCGCCACGAGATAAACGAATGGTTACCATAACCTTCCTCTAATTATTTGATTACAAAAAGAAAACCCTCAAATATCGAAAGTTAAATGAGAGTTAAACTTACTTTTTTCTCTGTATATATAGACAAAAAGCCTGTGGATTGTACTCTTTTTCGCATAAAAAGCAAGCTTTCCGCACGTTCATGATAGCTGAAGCGGCGGAAGGCTGCTCTCTCATATCGACTAAATAATCCGCGAAAATTGCTGTTGCTTGGCTTGTACGCGAGAGTAAGTGTCAAAACACAAACAAATATTACGAATCAACAAGCGGCCTTTCGGAGAAACGACAATTTGTTCATCGCCAATCCCTAATAAACCATCGGCAGCCAAAGGCGCTAGCAACGCCAAATCTTCTGCAAAGTGTTGTTTAAAGTTAATGTTGTACTGTTTTTCTAATGGCGCATACGCTAATTTAAAGTTACAAATTAATTGTTTAATCACATCACGACGCAGGCAATCTTCTTCTGTCATCGCCAAGCCTTTGTGTAAGGCAATGCCATTTTCCTCCACATGGGCATAATAGGTTTTCAGATCTTTTTGGTTTTGTGCGTAGGTGTCGCCTAACAAGCTAATAGCCGACACACCCAATCCCAGCAAATCACATTCTTCCTGTGTGGTGTAACCTTGGAAATTACGATGCAAAATGCCTTTTTGCTGTGCAATGGCAAGCTCATCATCCGGTTTCGCAAAGTGATCCATACCGATAAATTTATAGCCGGCATTGCCCAAGGTTTCGATGGTTTTTTGCAAAATTTCCAACTTAGTTTCCGGTTTAGGTAATTGCCATTCTTTAATTTTCGCCTGACCAGCAAAACGGCTTGGCAGGTGGGCATAGTTAAACACACTGAGACGATCAGGATTGAGCTCAATCACTTTTTGCAATGTGAACATAAAACTTTCTACGGTTTGCAACGGAAGACCGTAAATTAAATCCAAATTAGTCGATTGGAAACCCAACTCACGGGCGCGCACCAATAAAGCACTGACAAATGCCTCATCTTGCTCACGATTCACCGCTTTCTGCACGTCTTTATTGAAATCTTGCACGCCCATACTGATGCGGTTAAACCCGATGTTACGCAAATGTTCTAACATCGAAAGCTCAATTTCACGCGGATCCATTTCAATACTCACTTCTGCATTGTCAGCGATCTTGAAGTGTTCACGTAGCATATTCATTAAACGAGCAGACTGTGCTTCCGTTAAATAGGTCGGCGTGCCGCCGCCCCAATGCACTTGGGTCGCCACACGGTTTGTAAATAATTTCGACCGCGCTTTGATTTCTTTTTCAAGAAAATCCAAATAGATATCCGCTTTATGTTGATGGCGGGTAATGACCTTATTACAACCACAGAAATAACAAAGTTTATGACAAAACGGAATGTGTACATATAAAGACAGCGGTCGGTCAGGATAACGCTGTGTAGCAGCAATAAAATCCTCGTTCGTATAATGTTCATTAAATTCCAATGCTGTCGGATAAGACGTATAACGCGGACCGGATTGATTGTATTTCTGAATTAATGCCAAATCCCAAATAATCTCGGACATTAAATTTCCCCCAATATTTTTTATAATTTTTCAATATCAGCCAATAGCTGATGTAACTCCAACTTAATGTTTTTTTCAAGTGCCGCTTCAGCACTTTCACGTTGCAAATCTAAACGCATACGTTCGTTCTTTTTTAATGCTTTGCGCGCCTCATGTGTCGGCATCGTTTCAACCACTTCATATAACTGCAGCATGGTAACATGGTTTTTAATGCTCATTCCCACCGGTTCTAATAGCATTTTCAGGCGCAACACACCCTCGGAAAGATTGCAATCGCCATTCAGCATGGCTTTGGCAATGATTTCGATGCTTTCCTTAATACGATTGATTCGGTTTCGACGAGCTTGTTGCAACGCCTTTTTTTGCTTTTGCAAGGCAAGCAATAAATAGGTGGCATAGCCTATCATCCCCACAATGATACAAACTGCCACAAGCAATAACACTGTCTTCCACATAATAAATAACGGGTTTATTTGAATTGGTTAATGTTGATTGTCTCAAAAGTGCGGTATAAATCTTCATCGTTTTCTTCATCATCCGCAATACCTAACTCGTCCATTAATTGCGCGACTCGCGCCAAGCACTCATCCACAAATTGCTGATCTTTGAGAGACAATTGCTTGCCTTCTTCCAGTTGATCCAACAAGTGATTTAAGCATTCATTATTCTCCAATTGTTCTAATTCAAGCATCAGATCCAAGGTTGCTTTTGGTTCAGATTTTGCGGCTGATTCTGCTTGCGCTTTTTGCGGTTTATTGACGAACTCCACCATCAACGGCACTTTTTTACGACTGCCAATGCGCGGATCTTTCATCTCCAACGCTTGATTTTCGGCTTTCACATTCACCGCACTATGGCGGGAACCTGAGGCTAATCCTTTGTGTTTGCGTTTTTTCTTCTCTTCACGCGCCTTTGCATCAAGTTCATAACGCGTTGACTGACGACCTGAACGTGGTGCGGTCGGTTTTTTATCGGTTTTGCGGGTCGGCATAATATCCGTCACGCGACGGGTCTTTTTCTGACGGGACATAACGTATCTCTTAGCGAATAAAATTAAGTCGCGATTGTACCACCGTGTAGGAAATTTAACGAGAGGAACGCCAAATCTTCTACCGATTTTATCATGCCATTCATTGAAATTTTCTTAAAAAGCAGTAAACTAGCGCACAATTTTTTGTGCCTTGTTTTCTACAAGCTAAAAAATCACTTCTTTATAAACTTTAAATGTTACCTGTGAGTAACAGAAGGACAATTCAATATGACAACAAAAGTAAATAGCTATGGCTGGAAAGCCTTGCTAGGCTCTGCCGTCGGCTATGCGATGGACGGTTTCGATCTTCTTATTCTCGGTTTTATGTTAAGCGCCATCTCTGCCGATTTGGGATTAACCCCGGCGCAAGGCGGTTCTTTAGTAACTTGGACATTGGTTGGTGCGGTTTTCGGTGGCATTGTTTTCGGTGCATTGAGTGATAAATATGGCCGTGTGCGCGTGTTAACGTGAACGATCATTCTTTTTGCGGTATTCACCGGCTTATGCGCATTGGCGCAAGGTTATTGGGATTTACTGATTTATCGCACCATTGCCGGTATAGGTTTAGGCGGTGAGTTCGGGATCGGCATGGCATTAGCGGCGGAAGCTTGGCCGGCACGTCACCGTGCGAAAGCGGCTTCTTATGTGGCGCTTGGCTGGCAGGTCGGAGTGTTAGCCGCGGCATTGTTAACTCCATTATTATTGCCACAAATTGGCTGGCGTGGAATGTTTTTGGTGGGGATTTTCCCAGCATTTGTGGCTTGGTATTTACGCGCCCGTTTGCATGAGCCTGACATTTTTGTGCAAAAACAGACCGCACTTTCTAAACCAACAAGCCGTTGGGCATCTAAATTAGAGTCATTCAAATTATTAGTGAAAGATAAAGCCACTGCTAAAGTCAGTTTAGGCGTGGTCATCCTGACCTCCGTGCAAAACTTCGGTTATTACGGCATTATGATTTGGATGCCGAATTTTCTCTCCAAACAACTTGGTTTTAGCTTGACAAAATCCGGTGTATGGACGGCAGTGACCGTTTGCGGCATGATGGCGGGCATTTGGATTTTCGGGCGTTTGGCCGATCATATTGGGCGTAAACCGAGTTTCTTATTGTTCCAAGCGGGGGCTGTCGTCAGTATCATCGCCTATTCTCAATTAACGGATCCGAATACCATGTTAATTGCCGGGGCGTTCTTGGGGATGTTTGTGAACGGCATGATGGGCGGTTACGGTGCTTTAATGGCAGAAGCTTACCCGACTCAAGCACGCGCTACTGCGCAAAACGTATTGTTTAACTTAGGTCGCGCTGTAGGTGGCTTTGGTCCGGTCGCCGTGGGCGCCGTGGTTTCCGCTTATTCCTTCCAAACTGCCATTGCCTTTTTGGCGGTGATTTATGTCATCGATATGCTGGCAACAGTGTGTTTAGTGCCAGAATTAAAAGGCAAAGAGTTACATTAATGCGATAAAAGTGCGGTTGAAAAATGAAATGTTTTTTTACCGCACTTTACCTCTCGTCCTATCAAAAAAGAAAAATAAAAAACCGCTCAAATGAGCGGTTTTTCTTTAACAATGAAAAGGCAAAAATTAAGCTAATTTTTTGATTTGTGCAGCTAATTTAGATTTGTGGTTTGCTGCTTTGTTAGCGTGGATTAAGCCTTTAGAAGCCATACGGTCAACAACTTTTTGCATTTCAACGAATGCTGCTTCAGCTGCTGCTTTTTCACCTGCTGCTACTTGAGCATATACTTTTTTGATGTAAGTACGCATCATAGAGCGTTGGCTTGCGTTGTGTTGGCGGCGTTTTTCAGATTGAACCGCACGTTTTTTTGCTGACTTGATATTAGCCAAGGTCAAACTCCTAAAAATTTCTGTTAGTTAATAGTGACAAAATAGGGGCGTAAATATGCCGATTTCTTATACATTTGTCAACGGGGATTTTGTTTTGATTTCGGTGAGACACAACCGAAAGTAAGCATCGTTATTCTTAACAAGTGCTTCCTAAATGGGCTCACACAAACGATGTGCGCGGGATTTTAACAGTTTTTTCCCTTAGAATATAGCGTAAAAACGAAATTTCTATACAATTAGGCAAATTTTATCATTCAGAGTAATTCGTTTTGAGCAAAAGATTATTAAAATCCGGCATTATTGTCAGCGGCATGACGCTTGTTTCGCGTGTATTAGGCTTGGTTCGCGATGTAGTAATTGCTAATTTAATCGGTGCCGGTGCTGCTGCGGATGTGTTTTTATTTGCTAACCGTATTCCTAATTTCCTCCGCCGATTATTCGCCGAAGGGGCGTTTTCACAAGCATTTGTACCGGTGTTAGCGGAATATCAAAAATCCGGTGATTTATCCAAAACCCGTGAATTTATCGGTAAAGTGTCCGGCACCTTGGGTGGTTTGGTCACGGCTGTTACGTTATTGGCGATGATCGGCTCGCCGGTGGTCGCGGCCATTTTCGGCACAGGTTGGTTTGTGGATTGGTTGAATGACGGGCCGAATGCGGAAAAATTCACACAAGCCTCGTTGCTGCTCAAAATCACCTTTCCTTATTTATGGTTTGTGACCTTTGTTGCGCTGTCCGGTGCAATTCTGAATACCATCGGTAAATTCGGCGTGATGTCGTTCTCGCCGGTGTTGCTCAATATTGCTATGATTGCCACCGCACTTTGGTTGGCACCGCAGTTGGAAAATCCGGATTTAGGCTTGGCTATCGGGATCTTTCTCGGCGGGTTATTACAATTTCTATTTCAACTGCCTTTCTTATATCAAGCCAAATTATTGGTGAAGCCAAAATGGGCGTGGCATGACGAAGGCGTGAAGAAAATCCGCACACTGATGATTCCCGCCTTATTCGGTGTTTCTGTAAGCCAAATCAACTTGCTCCTTGATACCTTTATCGCCAGCTTCTTAATGACGGGCTCCATCAGTTGGCTATATTATTCCGACCGCTTGTTAGAGTTTCCTCTTGGGTTGTTCGGTATCGCCATTTCTACGGTAATTTTGCCAACCCTTGCCCGCCACCATGTGAACCGCGATGATAACGCCAAAAGTGCGGTGGATTTTCGCAACACAATGGACTGGGGCGTACGCATGATTTTATTGCTCGGTGTGCCGGCAATGATTGGTATCGCTGTGTTGGCTCAGCCTATGTTGTTGGTGCTGTTTATGCGTGGCAGTTTTACTTTTAGCGATGTGCAATCAGCCTCTTATTCCCTGTGGGGCTTTAATGCAGGGCTTCTGAGTTTTATGTTAATCAAGATTTTAGCGAACGGTTATTACGCCCGACAAGACACCAAAACGCCGGTGAAAATCGGCATCATCGCCATGGTGAGCAACATGGCATTCAATTTGTTAGCGATCCCTTTCAGTTATGTAGGCTTGGCGATAGCCTCTGCCATGTCGGCAACGTTAAACGCGTATCTGCTTTATCGTGGCTTGGCAAAAGCGGACGTTTATCATTTTAGCCGTCAAAGTGCGGTGTTTTTTCTGAAAGTTTTGTGCGCTGCCGCTATGATGGGACTATTGGTTTGGTATAACAGCCCAACACTCATTGAATGGAATGCCATGAGTTTTCTTACCCGCGTACATTGGCTCGCATGGCTGATTGTTTTAGCAGCAATCGTTTATGGTGGCATGTTGCTAGTCCTGGGTCTTCGTAAGCAACACCTCTTAATAAAATAACCGGTGAGAAAAAATCACCGAATCCAATGAAAAAGGGAGAAAATGACATTTCATCTTCTCCCCTTTACCACATCAAACAGACGTGAGGTTTTTCCAAACAAACCAATTACCACAAAGTGCGGTCATTTTTTCATACGTTTTACTCAAACAAAGAGCGATGTAAGGAACGAACAATGTCATCGGCTTTATCGCTGTCTGCCAACAAGCAAATATTGTTAGTGCTGGCGCCGTAACTAATCATACGGATATTGTACGCATCTAAGGTTTCAAAAATACGTTTGGCGACACCGGAGGCTGTGTGGAGTTCATTGCCGATTAAGGCGACCAAAGACAAGCCGGTATCCACTTTCACCGTGCAGAATTGGCTTAATTCTTCGATTAATTCCTGAGAGAGTAAGCTTTTACCGGAAGAGGCTGAACCCGTTTTATCCAAGGTTAAGGCAACGCTAACTTCCGATGTTGTGATGGTGTCTACGGAGATTTTGTGTTTGGCTAGAATCGTGAAAATATTCGCTAAAAAACCTTGTGCATACAGCATATTTAAGCTGGAGAGTGTGAGCAGGGTTTGGTCACGACGTAGGGCGATCGCACGGAATGTCGGGCGAGGTTGCGGATTGCGGGTGACCCAAGTGCCGCCGTCTTGTGGCGCTTTGCTGGAGCCGACATAGACCGGGATATTGCTGCGCACGGCAGGAAGTAAGGTTGCCGGGTGCAATACTTTCGCACCGAAGGTTGCCATTTCTGCCGCTTCGGAAAAACTCATAGTATCAATACGTTGTGCGTTTGGCACGATGCGAGGATCAGTGGTGTAAATGCCGGCAACATCGGTCCAAATTAACACATCTTGCGCATTGAGCACTTCAGCAAGTAGGGCGGCAGAATAGTCGCTACCGCCACGTCCTAAGGTGGTCGTTTTACCTTGTTCATCACGGCCGATAAAACCTTGAGTAATGACTAACTCACCGCGTTCGATTAACGGTTTCAAGAGGTTATCGCAGTTTTGACGGGTTTGTTCATCGTTTGGTGCGGCCTTGCCGAAATGGCTGTTTGTGGTAACAATGGTACGCACATCCAACCAAGTGGCTTCAATTTGTAATTCACGCAACACTTCCACAAAAATCAAGGAAGACATCATTTCACCGTGGCTGATTAATTCATCGGTTAATGCCAAGGAGGTGGCTAAATTAGCGGCTTCCGCTAATGAGGTGATATTGGCTAATAAGGCCTCTATTTTTGGGCGTACGCGACTGTCGTCTTTTAATTCTGTCAAAATGTTTTCTTGAATTTGACGCACTTCATTCAGTAATTTATTGCGTTCCGCTTCTTCACAACCGTTTGCTAAGGCGACCAATAAGTTGGTGATACCGGCGGAAGCAGACAGGACAACAACGCGAGTATTGGGATCGGCGATCACGATGTTGGCGCAAGATTGCATGGCGGGGTAGTTGGCGACACTGGTACCACCGAATTTAGCGACTGAAAGATGAGACATAAAAAAACTCCGATAAATAAGTATGATTAGTGTGTTTACTCTACAAATACTGATTTACCCGAGTTTTGTCAAACAATTAATTTTGATTTTTGAATAATTTTTAAAAAATACTCTCTTTTTTAAGAACGGATCGAATAATCGCCTACGCACACCCATTTATAGGTGGTGAGTGCCTCTAATCCCATTGGGCCGCGAGCGTGTAATTTTTGTGTGCTTACCGCCACTTCGGCCCCTAAACCAAACTGTCCCCCGTCAGTAAAACGGGTGCTGGCATTGACATAAACCGCCGCTGAATCCACTTGCGCGATAAATTGCTGTGCCTGCTTTTGCGAAGAAGTCAAAATACTGTCGGAGTGCTGACTGCCATATTGACGAATATGAGCAACGGCTTGTGTTAAATCTTCAACGACAACCACATTTAAATCCAATGACAGCCATTCCTGTTTCAGTTCAGCTTCCACTAATGGCACTACATTGGCACTGGCTTTTTGCAGCAGGAAAAGTGCGGTCGGATCTGCGTGTAATTTTACGTTTGTCTCTTTCAACGTTTCTGCCAGTTTAGGTAAAAAGTCATTTGCAATGCTGCGTTGTACTAACAGCGTTTCCAAGGTGTTACAGGTGCTTGGGCGTTGTGTCTTCGCATTCAAAATCACCGGCAGTGCTTTTTCCAAATCGGCGGTTTCTTCAATGAACATATGACAAACACCGATACCGCCGACAATCACCGGAATGGTTGAATGTTCTTTTGCTAATTGATGCAATGCTGCGCCGCCACGAGGGATGATCATGTCGACATATTGGTCTAATTTCAGTAATTCCATGACTAGCGCACGATCGGGATCCGTAATGGCTTGAACCGCCGCTTTAGGTAAGCCGGCACGTTCTAAGGCAATTTGCACCACGTCCACCAAGATTTTATTAGAATGTTGTGTTTCTTTGCCGCCGCGTAGAATGACGGCGTTGCCGGTTTTTAAGCAGAGACTTGCCACATCAATTGTCACATTCGGACGCGCTTCGTAGATCGTGCCGATAACTCCTAAAGACACGCGAACACGTTCAATTTTGACACCACTATCTAACACACCGCCGTCAATAAGTTGCCCAACAGGATCCGCCAAAGAAATCACATGGCGCACGTCATTAGCGATGCCCTGTAAACGCTCAGGCGTTAACAATAAACGATCAATAATGGTGTCAGATAAAGCGTTTTGTTTGGCGGCTTCAATGTCCTGTGCATTAGCGGCTAAGATACGAGCTTGTTCTTGTTCTAATTGCTCGGCGATAAACGCTAAGGCTTGATTTTTTTCGCGTTGGGAAAGTTGGGAAAGTACAAAGGCAGCCTCTTTCGCCTGTTTTCCCATTTCAATTAAATTGACGGACATCTTTTCTCCTATTTCGTTTTTTGCGGTAATTTGTCGTCTTTATGATGTGTTGAAATATCTTGTTCCTGATAATCGAAAATCGGCAGGCCCCATTCAAAGTAAATTGCCAGTAAGCGGGTAATAAAGCCGACAATCAAGGTAATGATAATGACGATGTTTTGATCTACCTGTAGATGTTGTAGACCGATGTAAATAACCGTCGCCAATAATGCCACGCTGGCGTATAGCTCTTTCTGGAACACGAGTGGAATACGATTACACAATAAATCACGCAATACCCCGCCGAATGCGCCGGTAATAATGGCGGCAATTACGGCAATTGTCGTGCCATGCCCCATATCTAACGCGATTTGGGCACCAATAATAGAAAACACAATAAGTCCGACAGCATCCAGCACCAAGAAAATGGTGTGAAAATAACGCATGAAATGGCGAATAAAAGGCGCGATAAATACGGTTAACACCGCAGCCGAGGCCACGATAATAAAATATTCGGGATGTTTTACCCAGCCTAACGGATAATGCCCTAAGAGCACATCGCGCACAGAGCCCCCACCGATAGCGGTCATGCTGGCAATAATAACGACGCCGAAAATATCCATTTTCTCTCGACCTGCGGCAAGGGCGCCGGTAATGGCTTCGGCGGTAATACCAATGATATAGAGAATGCTGAGCAGCATAAGGTTCCTTAAAGTGCAGTGAATTTTTGCGTTATTTTAGAGAGAGAAAGGGCAAAATACCATGTTTTAGATCATAACTTTATTTTGCCTTGTGAGGATTGAAAAAACGTTGTGTTTTTCAACCGCACTTTTGCCCTAGCTTTTGACCGTTTTGGGGAATTCTTGCATAATGCACGGCAATTTTTGTCTTTGTTTATCACAAGGAAATCGTATGTCCGAAGAACAACCTAAATTTTTAACCGCACTTTCGTCTTTCTTCCCCATTTTTTTGTTACTCGTTATTGATCTTTTTGCCTTTTGGTTGGAGCCGCAGGCCAACGCAATGTCGCATTTGGCGCTTGGTGTATTAACGGCACAGTTGATTTGTCTGATTGCTTTTATTAAAGGCAAAATTTGTAACGGCCAACGTTCCCGTTTAGGGCGGGTAAACCTTTATTTTGGGCTGTTTTGGTTGGTTTGGCTTTTACGTAGTGTGGGAATGAATGAGCATAATGTGTCCATGGATTTAGTTTGCCTTTGTGGTTTGGCAATGACTATCATCACATGGAAGCAACCGTTTGAGGTTAAATTACGTCATCTCTTATTAAAAATCGCCGGTTTCATCGGCATGTTGGGTGTCATTGGTTATGGCTTGATGCTGGCTAGCGAAGAAAACTTCATTCAATTTAATCCTGTGGCACAAATTCTGTTGGGGATTATTTTGGCGAATTTAGCTTTAGTGATTTCTCGCAATCGCTTGAAAGGGTTTATCGCGTTGTTAATGTTAGCAGCGATTGCGTTCCTGGCACTGAATGCGCTTTTTGTGTTAGCGAATTTATTCATTCTTTCTCAACAAAGTGCGGTGGTTTTTAGCAACGAATTTGCTTTGTTGCTTTATTTCTTATTGCATTTAGTGATGGCCGCCATGTTGGCAATCCATGTTTTCAAAAAATGGGCATTGTCTTATAACAGCCTTCTCATTCTCTTATTTATGACGGCCAGCTTGCCATTGTGGGCAAATTTTGCGTATTTGATGTAATGCGTTATTTAGGTAAGAAAAAACCTCCTCAGAATTGAGGAGGTTTTTTTATGAACGTTTCTTTAAATAAAATACGTCATTTTCTGACCGCACTTAATGGATTACTCTTTAAAATCACGCATTAATTGTTCGGCTTTTTTCACCATTTCTCTAGAACCGATGAAAAGCGGAACGCGTTGGTGTAATGCAGTCGGTTGAATGTCCAAAATGCGATTATAGCCGTCACTTGCCACGCCGCCGGCTTGTTCTGCGAGGAACGCCATTGGGTTGCCTTCATAGAGTAAACGCAATTTGCCGTTCGGGTAGTTTGTGGCACTTGGATAAATATAAATACCGCCTTTAAGCATGTTGCGGTGGAAGTCGGACACCAAAGAACCGATATAACGAGAAGTGTAAGGACGTTGAGTTTCTTTATCTTCTTCTTGGCAATATTTCAGGTATTTTTTTACGCCTACCGGGAATTTGAGGTATTGCCCTTCGTTAATGGAATAAATTTTGCCGGTTTGCGGAATTTGAATGTTTTCATGGGAGAGGCAGAACACACCGAGTGATGGATCGTAAGTAAAACCATTGACACCATGTCCTGTGGTGTAAACCAACATGGTGGAGGAACCATACACGATATAACCTGCTGCCACTTGGCGATTGCCCGGTTGCATGAAGTCTTCTAAGGTGACCGGTGTGCCTACCGGTGAAACGCGGCGATAAATGGAGAAAATGGTACCGACGGAAACATTCACATCAATGTTGGAGGAGCCGTCCAATGGGTCAGTTAAAATGACGTATTTCGCGTTGCGACCACGCTCCGTATCAAAGGCAATGAAATTTTCCTCTTCTTCAGAAGCAAAACCGGCGACTTCTTCGCGGCTCATAAGGGCTTGTTTCATCGTGTTGTGAGCGAATAAGTCTAATTTCATCTGCGCTTCGCCTTGCACATTTTCTACACCGGAATTACCGATAATATTGTTAGTTAAGCCGGCTTTGTTGATATCACGGTGAATCACTTTTGCCACTAAGCGAATGGAGGACAAAATGCCACTTAACTCCCCTTTCGCATTTGGGTATTCCGCTTGTTTTTCTACAATAAATTCGCCTAACGTTTTCATATTTTTTCCTTATTTGATGAATAAATTTACTCAAATCGTAACTTGGCTTATTATAACATCCTCGTTTTCAGATGATTAAAAAGATTCCTATTTCTGTGATTCACAACACATTTTTCGCCTTTACATCAGAAATTGAAATGCATAAGGACTCCAAATGACAACCAAACATGTTCATATTTTAGGTATTTGCGGCACGTTTATGGGCGGTATTGCCATGATCGCCAAACAAATGGGCTACCATGTTACCGGCTCTGATACCAACGTTTACCCGCCGATGAGCACGTTCCTTGCGGAAAACAACATTGAAATCATACCGCACTTTGACCCAAGCCAACTGCAACCGGCACCGGATATGGTGATTGTGGGCAATGCTATGAAACGCGGTAATCCTTGTATTGAATATATGTTGGCAAATAACCTGCCTTATACCTCCGGGCCACAGTGGTTACATGACCATTTATTGCGTGATCGTTGGGTTCTGGCAGTGTCAGGCACCCATGGAAAAACCACCACCACCGGGATACTGACGTGGATTTTGGAACAAAACGGTTTGCAACCGGGCTTTTTAATCGGTGGTATTGCAGGCAATTTCGGGATTTCCGCGCGTTTAGGTCAGAGCCCGTATTTCGTGATTGAAGCGGATGAATATGACACGGCATTTTTTGACAAGCGTTCTAAATTT
>ERZ772807.1538-NODE-1538-length-12668-cov-6.326806_pt1 | contig 12668 bp, 7 predicted proteins | sample MGYA00511472_ERZ772807 | MGnify/ENA primary metagenome ERZ772807 (study PRJEB29015, sample SAMEA2737947) | human oral metagenome | biome: human oral; feature: human-associated habitat; material: dental | place: China | collected 2039 ...
GCACTCCTGGCAGGACGTCACCAAGACCCTGGGGCAGGCCACCGGCCGCCAGGCCAAGGCCGACGCCGTCGTCAAGGACTACACCACCAAGGCCGAGAAGGCCAAGAGCGCCATCTCCGCCCCGAAGGGGGCGACCTCGGTCTTCACCGTCCCGGGGGACGGCACCAAGGGCGCCAACGCCTTCACCGAGGAGGCCCCGCAGGCCCAGCTCCTCAAGGACCTGGGCTTCACCATTGCCGCCGTCCCCGACAGCGTCAAGGGCGACCAGTCCATGGGTGAGCGCAAGGACATCGTCAAGCTCTCGCCCGAGAACGTCCAGGCGGGACTGACCGGTGAGAACTGGGTGGTCATTGCCGCCGACGAGACCGCGAAGAACGCCGTCACCACCAACGAGACCTTCAGCTCGGCGGCCCCGGTGACCGGCGGCAAGGTGCAGTACATGCCGCCCTCGTCCTTCCGGCTGGACTACTACTCGGCCCTCGAGATGCTCGAGGCCGTCCAGAAGGCCTACCCCAAGGCCTCGTGAAACACTGATGGCAACACTGACGACCTCAGTGTCAACGCGATGGTGCCCCGGGCTCTCGGCCCGGGGCACCACGTATATCGACGACATCGACCCTCGCGGTCGCGCACTGCTCGGGGACGGGCCCCTCAGCCCCAGGCAACCGAGTAGTACTGAGTCTCCTGGAACTCACGGATCCCTTCACGCGCGCCCTCACGCCCGATACCGGACTGCTTGACACCCCCGAAGGGGGCGGCGGGATCGGATACGAGCCCACGGTTGACACCGACCATCCCAACCTCCATGCGCTCGGCCAGGCGCAGCGCCCACCCGAGGTCGCGGGAGAAGACGTAGCCCGACAGCCCGTAGTCCGTATCGTTGATCCACGTCAGCAGCTCGTCCTCGTCGTCCCAGGTGACGATCGGGGCGACGGGGCCGAAGATCTCGGTGCGCACGATCTCCGCGTCGGGGGCGACATTCGTCAGGACCCGCACCGGGACGAACGACCCCGGAGACTCCTGGGGCCAGGAGGACTCGGCGTGGACGACGGCGCCCCCGGCCACCGCCCCGTCCACCAGGGCGTTGATCTTGTCGCGGGCAGCCGGTGTCACCAGGGGGCCGATCTGGTTCGCCTCGTCCGCCAGGGCCGGCCCCACCCTCAGGTCGCGGACGACGGCGGAGAACTTTTCGGTGAACTCCTGGGCGACGTCGCGGTGGACGTAGAAGCGGTTGGCGGCCGTGCAGGCTTCGCCCCCGCCTCGGAGCTTGGCCTGAACGGCACCCGTCACCGCGGCGTCGATATCGGCGTCGGCCGCCACCACGAAGGGTGCGTTGCCCCCGAGCTCCATGGACGACACCAGGACCTTCTCCGCCGCCTGCTTCATGAGCACACGACCGACCTGGGTGGAACCGGTGAAGGAGACGGCTCGGACCCGGGAGTCCTCGAGCCACGTCGTCGAGACCTCCACGGAACGGCTCGAGGGCACGATGTTCACCACGCCCGCGGGCACGCCGGCCTGCTGGATCAGATGTCCCAGTGCCACCGCTGTCAGGGGCGTGAGGGACGCGGGACGGAGCACCACCGTGCACCCGGCGGCCAGGGCCGGGGCGATCTTGCGGGTCCCCATCGCCGCCGGGAAGTTCCAGGGGGTGATCATGGCGACCACCCCGATCGGGCGGTGCGTGACGATCGTCCGGGTCCCGCCTGCCGGGGAGGAGCCGAAACCGCCCTCGGTGCGCACGGCTTCCTCGGAGAACCATCGGAAGAACTCCGCCGCGTAGAGGACCTCCGCCCTGGCGTCGTCCAGGGACTTGCCGTTCTCGGCGCTGATGAGCACCGCGAGCTCCTCGGTCTGTCCCACCATGAGGTCGAACAGGGTCCGCAGCAGCTCTGCGCGCTGCCGAGGCGGGGTGGTGCTCCAGGCAGGCAGCGCCTCGGAGGCCGCGTCGACGGCGCGTGCGGCATCCACCGGAGTCGCATCCGTGCAGCGTGCGAATACGGCGTTGCTGGCGGGGTCGACGACGTCGAAGGTTCCGCCGTCGGAGGCTGCCGTCATCCGCCCGCCCAGGAGCATCCCCTCCTCGGGGCGGATCCTGTGCAGGTAGTCGGCCAGAGCCGGGTGGGCTCCGAGGGTGGTGTACGCCGCTGTGTCAGTTGCCGCGCCGGGTCGTGTGTCAGCCATGGTTGTGCTCCCTGAGTATCGACTGTCGCCTGCCACGCATCACGGGTAGAGACCGCGGGAGACGTGGGCCTCGGCGACGCGCTTGACGGCCATCGTCGTCGCGGCGGTGCGCAGCGAGAGTCCGTGCTCCCTGGAGAAGTCTGTGACCTCGTTCCAGGCCTTGTCCATCCTGGTGCGCAGGCGCTCATTGACCTCCTTCTCGGTCCACCAGTAGGACTGGTTGGCCTGTACCCACTCGAAGTAGGACACGATGACGCCACCGGCGTTGGCGAGGATATCCGGTACGACCAGGATCCCCTTGTCGGCCAGGATCGCGTCGGCCGTGGGTGTCGTCGGGCCGTTGGCGCCCTCAACGACCAGCTTGGCGTCGATCATTGGCGCGGTCTGCTCGGTGATGACCCCTTCGACCGCCGCAGGAACAACGACGTCGCAGGCGACGGCGAACAGCTCGCTCGCAGGGATCGGGTCCGCGCCGGGGAACCCGTCGACGGTGCCGGTCTCATCCACGAAGGCCTCGAGTGCGGGGATGTCGATGCCCTTGTCGTTGCGAATCGTGCTGTAGACGTCCGCCACGGCCAGAACCTTCACGCCCGCCTCGTGGAGGAAGCGGGCAGCGCCGCGACCGACTTTGCCGAAGCCCTGAACGATCGCGGTGGCCTGCGAGGGATTCACTCCGATGCTCTCCATCGCGTTGAGGACGGAGTAGACGACGCCGCGGGAGGTGGCGGCGGCCCGCCCCTGTGACCCGCCGAGGTTGACCGGCTTGCCCGTGACGGTTCCCAGAACCGTGTGCCCGGTGGCCACCGAGTAGGTGTCCATCATCCAGGCCATGGTCTGCTCGTCGGTCCCCATATCGGGAGCCGGGATGTCCTTGTCGGGGCCGATCAGGGGGATCAGCTCCGAGGTGTAGCGGCGGGTCAGTCGCTCGAGCTCTCGTTCCGAGTGGGTCCGCGGGTCCACCTGGACCCCTCCCTTCGCTCCGCCGTAGGGCAGATCGAGAAGAGAGCACTTCCATGTCATCCACATGGCCAGCGCTCGGACCTCGTCGAGGTCCACGTTGGGGGAGTAACGGATCCCTCCCTTCGCGGGGCCGCGAGAGATGTTGTGCTGGACGCGGTGGCCGATATGCAGCTCCATCGTGCCGTCGTCGCGTCGCAGTGGGATGGCGACCGTCACCTCTTTACGGGCGGTCTCAAGCATACGGCGCATTCCGTCGTCGAAGCCGAGGAACTGGATCGCCTCGGCGAGCTGCGCCCGTGCATCGGTGAGGGGGTTAGGGGTCGAGGGCATGGAGCTACCTCCTGGGTCGGTCGGGTGGATCAGCGTGATCCGGGGCCGGTGCGGCCTTAAGACGTGGGTGGAAGAGGGGATCAGGGCTGGTCTCGGAGCGCCTGCTCGAGGATCTCCATGCCTTCGGCGAACAGCTCGTCCGGCATGGTCACCGGTGGCAGGAGGCGGATGACATTGCCGTAGGTGCCGCAGGTGAGCAGTATCAGACCGCGTGAGCGCGCGGCCTGCGCGACGGCGGCGGTCAGTGCGGCGTCGGGCTTCTGTGAGACGGGGTCGACGAGCTCAAGAGCCATCATGGCGCCCTTGCCCCGGACCTCGCCGATGCGGGGGTCCTTCGCCTTCCACTGCTCCATCAGGCGGATGCCGGTCTCGCCGATCGTGCGGGCCCGTCCCAGGAGATCGTGCTCCTCGATCATGTCCAGGGTCGCCAGGGCGGCGGCGCAGGCCAGGGGGTTGCCGCAGTAGGTGCCGCCGAGGGCACCCGGTTCGGCGGAGTCCATGATCTCGGCCGAACCGGTGACCGCCGACAAGGGGGTGCCTCCGGCCAGGCCCTTGGCGGTCGTCACCAGGTCGGGAACGACTCCCTCGTGGTCGCAGGCGAACCACGCCCCGGTGCGGGCGATTCCCGACTGGATCTCATCGGCGATGAAGACCGCGCCGTTGTCATGGCACCAGCGCTGGAGCGCGGTGAGGAAGCCGGGCGCCGGCACGATGAACCCGCCTTCGCCCTGAATGGGCTCGATGATGACGGCGGCGACGGAGGATGCCCCCACCTGCTTCTCGATCTGACTGATCGTGCGCTCGGCGGCGGCCTCGCCGTCCAGTCCGTCGCGGTACGGGTAGGAGCCGGGGACCCGGTAGAGCTCAGGGGAGAAGGGGCCGAAGCCGGCCTTGTAGGGGGCGACCTTGGCCGTCAGTCCCATGGTCAGGGAGGTGCGTCCGTGGAAGGCGTGGTCGAAGCAGACCACTGCCTGGCGGCCGGTGTGCTTGCGTGCGAGCTTGATGGCGTTCTCGACGGCCTCCGCCCCGGAGTTGAACAGCGCGGTCTTCTTCGGGAAGCTGCCCGGGGTCAGGGCGTTCAGGCGTTCGGCGACCTCGATGTAGCCGGCGTACCTCGTGACGGCGAAGGAGGTGTGCGTCAGGTTCTCGGCCTGCTCCTGGATTGCAGCGACGACGGGCGCCGCCGCACCACCCACGGTTGTCACCGCGATGCCGGATCCGAAGTCGATGAGACGGTTGCCGTCCACGTCCTCCAGGACGCCTCGGTCCGTACGCCGTGCGAATGTCGGCATGGCGGCGGTCAGGGCGCGTGGGAGTGCGGTACCTGCGCGTTCGTCGAGGGCGCGGGCCTCGGGACCGGGCAGAGGAGTGGCGAGATGAATGGTCTGGGGCAGCGTTGCCATATGGACCTCACAGTGTGTCGTGACGGGCGGAGATCTGCCGCGGAACAGGGCGCTCCGGGTAGTCGTAGAAACGTGCTCGGCTATGAGTTCCGTCTCAGGTTATGCCCGCCTCTAGGTCTGAGCACCTAAGCCCAATGCACAAAATCTCGCGAATCCTGTGCGTGATGCATAGAACAGTGTTTGAATCCAGGCATGGTGTTGGTGTCGGATCTCATCGAAGGAGCGGACCTGGGGGTTCGTGCGGTGCTTCTGCCCGCACCGCACGCCGCGGTCACCTGGGTCGTCGCGACCGAGCTCCTCCAACCGGCGTCCTACCTCGAGGGCGGTGAGCTCGTTCTCACCACGGGTCTCGTCATGGCCGATGCGGAGGCGGCCACGTGGCGGGAGTACGTGGCATCACTGGTCGAGGCGAGAGTCGCGGCTCTCGGACTGGGGACCGGCATCGCCTTCGACACCGTGCCCGAGGACCTGCGCGAGGCCTGCAGGGCCGGGCGTCTCAATCTCATCGAGGTCCCCCTCGAGGTCTCCTTCGCCTCCATCAGCCGCGAGGTTGGGGCCATGCTTCAGGCCACCGAGCCTGAGATCGGTGCCGAGGGGGCGGGAGACGAGGAGACCCTGGTCCTGCAACAGCTGACGCGTGCAGCCGCCAAGGACAACCAGAGCGCGATCATGCGCGCCCTGGCCTCGATCCTCCGGGGCGAGGTGTCCCTGCGGGATGCCACGGGACGCACCGTGGTCGGTCCCTTCGGGCCGGAGGCGACGGGAATCGACGATGAGGTCGCCGAGTGCATCGACAGGATCCGTCCGGGAGGGATGCGAGGAGCCGGGGCGGTCGGCCTCGGCGACATGCGGCTGGTCGTCCGCCCGGTCGGCATCACCGGCGAGCCCGAGCGCTACCTGGCGACCGTTCAGCGCGAGACGCTCACGCGCGCTCAGACCCTGGGGGTCGATCTCGCCTGGTCGTTTCTGAATCTCATCGCCGAGTCCTCCAAGGCCTTCACCGGATGGCTCCTCCAGCTCGTGGGGGCCTCCACCCGGCATCTCCTGGCGGGTGACATCGCGCAGGGGCTGGCGCTGGCGGACCAGGTTCAGGAGCTCGTCCTCACACGCCTGCCGTCTCCGGAGCGGCGATCGGTGCCCGCTACCGGTGGTGGTCATCAGTGGCGGGTTGTCTGCCTCGAGGGTGGCAGTGCTGACGTTGCCGGGCTCTCCACAGTGCTGGCCCGCCTGCTCGTCGAGAGTCGGGGGGCTCCGGTGGGGGAGCGGCTTCTGTGGCGCACGGACCGGGGCGGGACCCGCCTGATGATCCTCGGTGAGGTCGAGCGCGTTCCCTCCCTTCTTGAGGACGGCAGTGTCACGCCCTGGACGGAGCGGATGCGGATCGGCGTCAGCGGTCCTGTCGGCGTCACTGATCTGCCGCGGGGCGCACAGCAGGCGCTGTCCGTCTGCACCGGAACTCGGCAGCTCGGACAGGCGGTGCGCTGGGAGGCCTCGGGGCTGCCGTCGGTCACAGACCTCCTGGACGAGGATCGGGCTCGTGCCTTCGCCCGCGCCCGCCTCGGGGGCGTCATCGATCAGCCCGAGTTGCTCGAGCTGCTGGAGGTCTACCTCAGCGAGGCCGGGGCGGTGCAGCGCATCGCCGAGCGTCTGGGGGTGCATCGAAACTCCGTCCCCGCACGTCTTGCGCGCCTGAGGAGGGCACTCGGCGTCGATATCGAGGATGCCGAGCAGCGGGCGAATTTGTGGTTTGCGTTACATTTTTGGGCGGAGTGACGGTTTGTCATCTCGCACAAGGGTGACTTTTCCGCGTTTTGATGCGATTCCTTGAAGTGTGGAACGTGATGTTCGACATACTCTGCAGTGTGTGCTTACTATGACGTCGTCACCTAGGACCTTAGCCCGCGTTGTTGTCACAGGACTTGTGGCGCGTCGGGCGCTAGCGGCGATGTGGCCAGCGCCGGTCCTGCGTGAGCTTGGGCAGTAGAGGCCCGAGTCGTCTCATTTCTTTCGACTTTCGAAACTTCTCACCTCGACACCGACGTCCCGCCGAAGCCAAGAAGCAGAGTGATTCACATGAGCCTTCCTCTCCTCCAGAACTTTATCAACGGAAAATTTATTCCGGCAGCCACCGATGCCACGTTCGACGTCGTGGATCCTCGAACGGAACAGGTCGTAGCGCAGTGCCCGGTCTCGGGTTCCGCCGATGTCGACGCCGCCTACGACGCCGCCCTCAAGGCCTTCGAGAGCTGGCGGCTGACAACGCCGGCGGAACGGCAGATGCTCCTGCTCCGGCTCGCCGACGCCCTGGAGGCCAACGCCGACCGTCTCGTCGAGGCTCAGCGCCGCAACACCGGTCAGCTCGCCGAGATGATCCGGGCGGAGGAAGTCGTGACAGGGGCCTCTCAGCTGCGGTTCTTCGCCGGGGCCGCCCGTCTCCAGTCGGGTGTCGCCTCGGGGGAGTACGCCGAGGGGCTGAACTCGCAGATTCGCCGCGAGCCCATCGGCGTCGTCGGGCAGATCGTCCCGTGGAACTACCCCTTCATGATGCTCATCTGGAAGGTCGGGCCCGCTCTGGCCGCAGGCAACACGGTGGTGCTCAAGCCGAGTGCCAACACGCCCGAGAGCGCCATCGTCTTCGCTGAGATCGCCAGTGAGATCCTCCCGCCAGGGGTCTTCAACCTGGTGCTCGGCACCGGGGAGACCGGGCGGCTCATGAGCTCCCACCCGGTGCCCGGGCTGGTCGCGCTCACGGGATCGGTGCGCGCAGGCTCGGATCTCGCCGAACAGGCGGCCGGCAACGTGACCCGCGTCCACCTCGAGCTGGGAGGCAAGGCCCCCGCCGTCGTCTTCGCCGATGCCGACATCGAGGCTGCCGCCGAGGGCATCGCCGCCGCAGGGATATTCAACTCCGGGCAGGACTGCACCGCCGCCACCCGCGTCCTGGTCGAGGCCTCGGTGGCCAAGGAGTTCACCGATGCGCTGGTGCGTCACGTCGAGTCCTTGCGGACCGGTCCGATCCCCGAGGAGGAGGCGTTCTACGGCCCCCTGAACAACGCCCGTCACTTCGACTCCGTGCAGAAGATCGTTGAGGAGCGGCCCGCGCACTCCCACCTGCTGACCGGCGGCCACCGCGTCGGCGAGAGCGGCTACTACTACGCGCCCACCGTCATCTCAGGGCTCAAGCAGGACGATGCGCTCGTGCAGCAGGAGATCTTCGGGCCGGTCCTGACCGTTCAGGAGTTCTCCTCCGACGACGACGCCCTGGCCCTGGCCAACGGCGTGGACTACGCCCTGTCCTCGTCCATCTGGACGACCGACCACCAGCGTGTCCTGCGATTCAGCAGGGACCTGGACTTCGGCTGCGTCTGGGTGAACTGCCACATCCCCCTCGTCGCGGAGATGCCGCACGGCGGCTTCAAACGGTCCGGCTACGGCAAGGACCTCTCCGTCTACGGCGTGGAGGACTACACACGTATCAAGCACGTCATGAGTGCCCTGTGACGCCCCGGAAGCGAACAGGAGGTCACCCCCATGCGCATTCTGACGGCCTTCACCAATTCGCTCGGCGGTCGAGACTCCTACCACCTAGGGGTGTCTCTCGCTGAAGCGTTCTCGTGCCCACTCGATCTCGTCACCGTCGTCAAGGGCGGCGGGGGACGCTACGTCCTTGACGTCACCGATCACGCCTTCCAGGACGTCGTCGCCACGCAGGTCGACGACTGGATGTCGGAGATCATGGAGGAGCATCAGCCCCGTGTGCCGGTGAGCAAGTACCTGCGGTACAGCCTCTCCTTCCCCGAGGGCATCATCGCCTCGGCCGAGGAGCTCAAGGCCGACCTGCTCGTCGCCGGCGGGGGCCGTCACGGGGTCCTGGGACGAGTGTCCCTCGGCTCCGTGGGGCAGACCCTGCTCAACTCCTCGACAGTTCCGGTCGCCCTGTCCCCGCGCGGCATGAGGCACGCCCCTCTTGACGGACTCTCACGCATCACGGTCATGCTGGGGGAGTCCGGCAGGTGGAGGGGAGTGCTCAGCAAGGCCAGGACCTTCGCTGACAGAGCCGGTGTCCCGTTGCGTCTCATCACGGTGGCCACCGGCGACTCGCAGAACACCGCGGAGATCGGGGAGAGGACCGAGGCCCTGCTCGCCGAGGTACGCCTGGATCTCAAGGGGCTGGATGACCAGCGTGTCCAGATCGTCCACGCTCACAGTATGAGCGCCGCCGTGCTGGCCATGGAGTGGAACAGGAATGAGCTGGCCTTCCTGGGATCGGCGCGACTGGCCCAGAGCGGGCGCCTGTTCCTGGGGCCGGACGCCAACAAGATCCTGCGTGTCCTGCCCGTGCCTCTGGTCGCGGTCCCAGCCGACGCGGCCGACGTCGGGGGTGCAACATGAGCGCGGCTACCACGAGCTCCGGAGGCGGGCTGTCGAAAAAGGGACTGGCCGAGGGCTCTGTCGGTCTGCTCGGCGCCATCATCATCGGGGTGTCCTGCATCGCGCCCCCGTACACCCTCACCGGCGCGCTGGGGCCGACCGCCTCAGAGGTGGGCGAGCAGGTACCGGCGATCTTCCTCGTCGGATTCATCCCGATGCTCCTGGTCGCCTTCGGGTACCGAGAGCTCAATGCGGCGATGCCCGACTCGGGCACCTCCTTCACCTGGGGGACTCGCGCCTTCGGGCCGTGGATCGGGTGGATGAACGGATGGGGGCTGATTGTGGCGACCGTCGTCGTCCTGTCGAACCTCGCGGCCATCGCGGTCGACTTCTTCTATCTGTTGCTCGCACAGGTGACTCGCAACTCCGCCATTGCGGATCTCTCCGACAACGTATGGGTCAATACCCTCACCTGCCTGGTCTTCATCACGCTGGCGACCTGGATCGCGTACCGTGATATGCAGACCACCCAGAAGCTCCAGTACTGGTTGGTGGGGTTTCAGCTGACGGTGTTCCTCGGCTTCGGCGCGGTGGCCATTTACCGCTACTTCACCGGAACCGCCGTCAATCCGACACCCGTGAAGCTCGAATGGTTCAATCCGTTCGCCGTCGACTCGCTGGGGACTTTCGTGGCGGGCGTCTCCCTGTCCCTGTTCATCTACTGGGGCTGGGACGTGTCGCTGACGGTCAATGAGGAGGCCGACGACGCCAGCTCCACTCCAGGGCGCGCCGCCGTGCTCACTGTCATGACCATCGTCTCGGTGTACATGTTCGTCACGATCGGATCCATGATGTTCGCCGGCCTGGGGGAGGATGGGATAGGACTGGGCAATCCTGCGATCCAGGACAATGTCTTCTTCGCCTTGGCCAGACCGGTTCTGGGGCCGTTCGCGATCCTCCTGTCGACGGCGGTGCTGGTCTCGTCCGCGGCGTCCTTGCAGTCCACCTTCGTCTCTCCCGCCCGCACCCTCTTGTCGATGGGGTATTACGGAGCAATGCCGGAGAAGCTCGGTGAGATCTCTCCGCGCTTCCTGACTCCCGGGTGCGCAACAGTCGTCTCGGCGGTCGCCGCCTCGACCTTTTATACCCTGCTGCGATTCGTATCCACCTCCGTCCTGTGGGACACGGTTCAGACCCTGGGGGCGATGATCGCCTTCTATTACGGTCTCACCGCCTTCGCCGCGGTATGGTACTTTCGAGGGAAATGGTTCTCCTCAGTGAGGAACTTCTTCTTCACGCTGGTCTCACCGGGACTGGGAGGTCTTATCCTCTTCTTGCTGCTCGGCCTGACCCTGAAGGACTCCCTCAACCCCGAGTACGGGTCGGGATCGCAGGTCTTCGGCGTCGGTCTCGTCTTCGTCCTCACCCTCGCCCTCATTCTCCTGGGCGTGGTGCTGATGCTCGTACAGTACGTCCGAGCACCGGCCTTCTTCCGCGGGGAGGTGATCGCACGATCCGACGCTGTCACCGAGGAGTTGAAGGTGGCAACTGTCTTAGAGGAGGACGATGGTGAAGCCTCCCAGCTCCGTGCTGCGTCATAGATGCAGTGAACCGGAGCGAACACACACATGAAAACAGCTCACTCCGCGCCAGGCCGGCGGAAGGAGCTGAGAGGAATCACATTGTCATCGTATCGACGGCCACAGCTGATCGATGCGCCGGTAATCAAACGCACGATATGTGGACGCCAGGCCGGACCACGAAGGAGTGAGCAATGAGTATCAATATGGAGCGAGTCGCTGAGCTGACGGAGATCGAGTCCAGGCGCCTCAATGAACGGACCAAGGGGTCCGGCGACATGTACAACCGCGCGAGAAACAGCCTTTCCGGCGGTGTCGCCTCCTCGTACCAGCTGCGCGAGCCCTGGCCCATTTACCTTGAACGGGGGCAGGGGCCGAAGGTCTGGGATGTTGACGGCAACGAGATGTGGGACTTCCACAACGGCTTCGGATCGATGCTTCAGGGGCATGCCCACCCGGTGATCGGAGAAGCCATTCAGGAGCGGTACGGCAAGGGCACCCACTTCGCCGCCCCGACCGAGGACGCCCTGGCGGTGGCGGAGAACCTCTCGAGCAGGTGGGGGCTGCCGAAGTGGCGCTACACGAACTCGGGCTCGGAGTCCACGATGGACGCGATCCGTATTGCACGCGCCTACACCGGTCGCGACACGGTCATGAAGATCTTCGGCTCCTACCACGGGCACCACGACACCGTCATGGTCTCGATCGGCGTCGAGTACGACAAGATCGGTGACCGTGACAACCTGGCCTCGCTGCCCTACGGAGGCGGCATTCCCGACGCCACCGTCCAGATGACGGTGCCGGTTCCCTTCAACGATGCCGAGGCCATGGAGCGCCGCATCATCCGGCTGACCGATGAGGGGCGTAAGCCCGCCTGCGTCATCATGGAGCCGGCCATGATGAACCTGGGCGTCGTGCTGCCGGAACCGGGATATCTGGAGCAGGTCCGCGAGATCACCCGGCGACACGGCGTCGTCCTGATCTTCGATGAGGTCAAGACCGGCCTGTGCATCGGTCCGGGCGGCGCCACCCAGCGCTTCGGAGTGACTCCCGACCTGGTGACCATGGCCAAGGCCCTGGGTGGCGGTCTGCCCTCGGGCGCCATCGGAGGCACCGAGGAAGTCATGTCCGTGGTGGAGGACCACACCGTGTTCCAGGTCGGCACCTACAACGGCAACCCCCTGGCGATGGCCGCCGTGCGGGCCAACCTCGAGAAGGTCCTCACCCCGGAGGCCTACGCCCACCTCGACCACCTCAACGATCGCATTCTCGCGGGGTGCACGGAGGTCATTGAGCGCTACAACCTTCCGGGCTACGCGGTGGGCGTCGGCGGCAAGGGGTGCGTCACCTTCTCCCCCAAGAAGGTCGTCGACTACGAGTCCTTCAAGGAGCACCAGAACGCGGAGCTGTCCGAGCTCGCGTGGCTGTTCAACATGAACCGGGGGATCTTCATGACTCCGGGCCGCGAGGAGGAGTGGACCCTGTCAGTGACCCACACGGACGAGGCGATCGACGCCTACGTCAGCTGCTTCGAGGAGCTTGCTGAGGCGATCACCTCCAAGTGACGTCAGCACTCTCTGATCTCATGGGGGCCACCGAAGACGTCGGTGGCCCCCATGAATCGTGTCCTACCCGCGGTGGCGCTCGGTGGCACTCAGTGGCGTTTCCAGGCGCGGATCCTCGTGCGGAAGGAGGTGAAGGGCGCCACCGTGTTGATGTGCACCCACTTGGCCACCGGCCAGGCCGACGGCGTCGAGGAGGCCCACGCCCGCTGCCCGGAGGTGAAGAGCTCCTCCCGGCTCAGCGATGCCACGAGGGCGACGACGCCGTCTACCCTCTC
>ERZ772807.1540-NODE-1540-length-12659-cov-8.040701_pt1 | contig 12659 bp, 8 predicted proteins | sample MGYA00511472_ERZ772807 | MGnify/ENA primary metagenome ERZ772807 (study PRJEB29015, sample SAMEA2737947) | human oral metagenome | biome: human oral; feature: human-associated habitat; material: dental | place: China | collected 2039 ...
CGAGACCGCCCGTGCGCGCCCGGCGGGGGCGCGTGCGGGGCGCTCCCGGCCCGCCCGGGCCAGGGCCGCCGGTCCCGCCGTTGTCGAGCCGGAGACCGTCGAGGCGGTCGAGACGGAGACGGGGCACAATGATGTGACCGTTCCCACGGTACGACTGGTGGACTCCGTCGACTCGGCGGAGTCGGCGGAGTCGGTGAGCACGGACACCGCCGGGATCGACCGCAATCATCGCGCCGCGGGCCCGGTTCTCGGCGCGCAGCCGACCGTGCCCTCCGGCGGGAGGTCGGCGGCGGCGCTCGCCTCCGTCGCCTCTCGGATCGACACCCCGGCGACGCTCGTGTGGCAGCGCGTGCGGCGCGGCATCCATCACGAGGCGGTGCTCAACGCCGAGGGCATCATCACCCTGTCCAATGGCATGAGATTCCGCGACCCCTCCGCCGCCGCCAACGCCGCGCAGCACACGCAGGACATCGACGGGTGGCGCGTGTGGCGCATCGGCGCGCAGGGTCCCGCCCTGCGCGACTTCATCGAGGGCTGATCCGCTCCCCGCCGGCCCCTATGAGGAGAACCGCACGCTCTTCCTCCCCAAGATGGAGGCTGGCACCGCGGCTCATCGTCCATGATGTGCCCATGTCGACCCAGGCAGATTCCCACTCCGTCCGTTTCGCGAGGCACGTGCCCCCGCGCGTGATCGCCAGCGCTCGTACCACCCTCGCCTGGCTGCGCAGCGGCCGTGTCTCGTCCGTCCTCGCCGGGCTCCTCATGCTCAGCACCGCTGCTCTGGCGGCCGTCGACCACGTCCCGCCGCTGCGTCTTCCGCGCAACCCGCTCGCAGCGGACCCCGCCCCCGCCGAACCCGGAGAACGCATCTGGAGCCTGCTGACGGCATGGGCGGGCGCCGCCCGTCTCAGCCCCCTCATCGGCGTCATCACCCTGCTCACGATCGGCATCGCCATCGAGCGCTTCATCGGCGCCCGGCGCTTCCTGCTGTCCGCCCTCCTCTCCCACGTCATCGGCGTCGGCGTCGCCCTGATCGCCCACCCGCTCATCAGCGCCGTCGCGCCCACGTGGGGCCATGCCACGACCCACCAGCCGATCTCGGGCACCCCGCTCCTCCTCCTGGGCCCCCTCCTGGCCTCGACGGCGCTGATGAACCAGACCTGGAGCCGCCGCACCCGTGGGCTCACACTCATCTTCCTCCTCGTCGAGACCGCTGTTACCGGCACACCGGGCTCCCTGGCCCGCCTTGCGGCGGCCGTCGTGGGACTGCTCCTGGGGGCGGTCGCCTGGCGCAGGTCCGCCTCCTCCCTTCGACTGTCGCGCACACGCAGGTCGTCGCGGAACCTCCTGGCGCTGCTCGTCGCCTGCTGGTCGCTCACACTGACGCTGGCCGCCGTCTCGCGAACCTCCCTCGGTCCCCTCGCCGACGCCCGGTACGGCATCTTCCCGGAGACGGACACCGCGAATCCCCCCTTCGGGGCCTTCCTCCTCAGCCTCATGCCGCTCCTCCTGCAGCTCGCCCTGGCGGACGGTCTGCGTCGGGGGCGCCGCACGGCCGCCATGGGCACGATCGGGCTTCAGGCCTTCCTCGCCCTGTGCTCGATCCTGTCGGCCAACCTGGCGTCCTTCAGCGCCGAGCTCACGCTGGAGGGAGGCTCGTCGCCGGCTCTCGCCCCGCAGGACGCCTGGAACGGCTCGAATCGCGTCGCCGTGCCCATCATGCTCAACATCGGCATCGTGCTGCTGGTCGTGTGGAACCGCGAGCACCTGGGACTGCACACCCGTCCCGGCGTCGTGCGCAAGGCGGTGGGGGCGTGGGCGGCGATCGCGCTCGTCTGCGCCGTGGCCAGCGTCGGCCTGGGCATGGCCGTCGTGGGCGACTTCCGGGCCTCCCCACCCATCGCGGAGGGATTCCAGGCCACCGCGACGCCTCTGGAGCTGCTCCTCGACTTCCTCGCGCGCATCCTGCCGACCTCCGCCGAGGGCCTGTTCGTCCCCGTGCTCCTGCCGACGGGCTGGGTCGCGAGCCTCGCCGCCTGGTTCTTCCCCACCCTGGCCTGGATCGCCGCCATCGCGTGCACCTGGGTGGCGCTGACCAAGCCCGCGATCACCCCCGGCGTCAAGCACGAGGACCTCGTCGCCCTGGTGCGGGCGCGCGGCGCCGGCACCCTGGGCTGGATGCTCAGCTGGCCCGGCAACGAGACGTGGATCGCCGACGACAGGCGCACCGGTTTCGCCTACCGAGCGGGCTCCGGGGTCGCCCTGACGCTGGGCGACCCGGCCGCCGCCGGCCCCGAGGACACCAAGGCCGCCGTCGAGGGCTTCACCGCCTTCGCCACCGACGCCGGACTGGTGCCCGCGCTGTACTCCGTGCACGAACCCACCATGCTCGCCGCCCGCGAGCAGGGATGGACGATCCTGCAGGTCGCAGAGGAGGCCGTCATCGACCTGCCCGACCTCGCCTTCAAGGGCAAGGCCTTCCAGGACGTGCGCACCGCCCTCAACCACTCCCGTCGCGAGGGCATCACGGCGGAGTGGACCACGTGGCGCACGGCCCCGGAGGGCCGCCGCGATCAGATCCGGGCGATTTCGCAGGGCTGGGTGGGGGAGAAGGCCCTGCCGGAGATGGGCTTCACGCTGGGAGGCCTCAGGGAGATCGACGACGACGACACCCGCCTGCTGCTCGCCGTCGACGAGAGCGGCACCGTTCACGCGGTCACCTCCTGGATGCCGGTGCACCGCAACGGCAAGGTGATCGGCCTGACCCTGGATCTCATGCGGCGCCGCGAGGGCGGGTGGCGCCCGGCGATCGAGTTCCTCATCGCCCGCGCCGCGCAGGACGCCCAGGCCGAGGGCCTCGAGGTGCTGTCGCTGTCCGGTGCGCCGCTGGCGCGCTCCGGGACCTCCGGGGACCTGACCGGGGACGGGACCGACGACGTCGGCGCCTCGCGCTTCGACCCGCTGCTGGACCTGCTCGCCTCGCTGCTCGAGCCCGCCTACGGCTTCGGATCGCTGCACGCCTTCAAGCGCAAGTTCAAACCGCGCAAGGTCCCCATGTACCTGGCCGTGCCCGACGTCGTGGACCTCGCCGCCGTCGGCGTGGCCATCGGCCGCGCCTACCTGCCCGACCTGACCCCCGCCCAGACGGCGCGCTTCGCGCAGGTGCTCGTGGCGCATGACTGACGCGCTCTCCGAGGCCCTGCGCTCCGTGCGGCTGATCCAGCCCTGGATGGGCGGGGCGTGCCTGGCCGTGGTCGTGCTGATCGCGGGGGCGCTGTGGTGGACGCGGACCCGCCATCTTCCCCGGCGCCGTCAGGTGGCGGCGCCGCTGGCGGGGCTGACGCTCTCCCTGGTCGGCTGGTGCGCGGTGGACGTGGTGTGGCGCCCGGTGGCCGACGGCATGGGCCCGGTGGTGTGGGTGTGGTTGGGCCTGACCGGTGCCGTCGTCGTCCAGGTGCTGCTGGGGGGCAGCGCTCGGGCCGACCATGACCGCGTGCACGACTGGAAGCGGCGGCTGGTGCGCGCGGTCGGGTCGGGTGCGAGCATTGCGGCGACGGTGGCGGCGGCCCTGCTGGCGGTCAACGCATTCTTCGCGGCCTTCCCCTCGTTGGCGGCGGTCTTCGGCATGGGTGTGGCGACGACGCCGCTGGCCGCGCTTCCCGCGGCGGCGGCGCATCCCCGGGCTCCGCAGCGGGGCGGGGAGGCGCTGTCCTCGACGTGGAGCGCGCCCGCCGACATGCCGTCGCGCGGTGAGGTGGTCACGGCGACGATCCCCGCCGGCGACCAGTCCGGCACGCGGGGGTTCAGGCCCCGGGACGCCCTGATCTACCTGCCGCCCGCCTATCTGACGGAGCAGCGGCCCGCCCTGCCGGTGGTCGTCGCGCTCACGGGACAGCCCGGGAGTCCCTCGGACTGGTACGAGCTGGGCGGACTGAAGGACACGATGGACGCCTACGCGGCGGCGCACGACGGCCTGGCGCCGGTGGTGGTGGTCGCCGACCTGCTCGGCAATCCCTACCGCAACCCCCTGTGCTCCGACACCGTGCGCGGCGGGAGGGTGGCGACCTACCTGGAGCACGACGTGCCGGCCTGGATCCGGGAGAACCTGCAGGTGGACACCGATCCGGCGCACTGGGCGGTGGCGGGGCTCTCCAACGGCGGGACCTGCGCGCTGCAGGTGGTCAGCCGGTCCCCGCAGGTCTACCCGACCTTCCTGGCGATGAGTGCGGAGGAGCACCCGAGCCTGGGGTCGGAGGAGCGGACGGTGAGGGTCGGCTTCGACGGCGACCGTGCGGCCTACGAGGCCAACGACCCGATCTCGATCATGGCGTCCGCGCCGTCCGGGCGGTACGCGGATGTGGCGGGCGTCGTGTCCGTCGGGAGCGATGACCACGAGTACGCGCCCGCGGCGTCCGTGCTGGCGGAGGCCGCGACGCGGGCGGGCATGAGCATCTCCCAGCGGGACTACCCCGGCAGGCACACGTGGGCGCTGTGGTCGGTGGCGATGGCGGACCAGGTGGACTGGCTCGGCTGCCGGCTGGGGATCACCCCGGCCCCCTAACGCCGAGATCGGTCCGGTTCCGCGTCGAGATCGGTCCGGTTCCGCACCGAGATCGGTTCAGTTCCGCGTCGAGATCGGTCCGGTTCCGCGTCGAACTCGAGCCGGAACCCGACCGATCTCGGCGACCAAGCGCCCGGATCCCCGTGCCCGCCCGCCGCCCGGCCTCCGCCTCGCGCTCGGCTCAGCGCAGGACGTAGCCGCCGAGCCACCGCCGCATGGCGGCGAAGACCTGCTCGCGCACGGGCGGGGCCGACAGCACCAGGTCGTGCACGCCGCCGTCGAACCGCGCCACCGTCACGAGCTTGCCCAGTCCAATGGCGCGGCGGGCCGTCGCGTCGGCGTCCACAATGGTGTCGGTGCACCGCGAGTCCTCCGTCCGCGTCACCCCCAGGTGGCTTCGCGCCGATCCCATCGACAGGACCGGGCAGCGGATGTCGAGTCCGGCGGCCACGCGCGCCTGCCCGTCCAGGATGGCCAGCAGCCAGCCCGGACGGATCGGTGCGGACGGCAGGAACGACCACCGGGGCTCGATGCCCCATCCGGTGACGTAGGGGTCGTCCGCCCAGGACGGGTCCGGCAGTTCGCCGTCGCGTTCCGTCCACCCGTCCGTGATGCGGAAGAGCGCCTCGGGCGCGTAGGCGGGGGTCGGGATGGACATGCGCGGGTCGCGCCGCGCCAGCGTCCTGACGACCGATTCGCCGATCATGCGCACCGGCACGGATCCCTGGAGCTCCAGCCACGCCGAGTTCAGCATGAGCGCCGCCAGCGCTCCGGGGTGGCGGTCGGCCCACAGGCAGGCGGTGAGCCCGCCGGCGGAGTGCCCGCACAGGACGACGTCGGTGCCCCAACCGCGCTCGGCCCGGATGGCCGCCAGGGCCAGATCGATCTCCTCGTCGTAGTCGGTCAGCGAGGTGATCCACCCGAGCATCTGCCCCTCGCGCAGCGAGCGCCCGTAGCGACGCAGGTCCAGGGCGTAGAAGGCCCCGCCCAGGCGCGAGATCTCCCGTGCCAGGTCCCTCTGGAAGAAGTAGTCGTTCCAGCCATGCAGGTACAGCAGGGCGAAGGTCGTCCGCGTCGGTGTGCCCGCGAGGGCGCCGGGATCCGAGGCGGGCATGTGCCGCACCAGCGTGGCGACCGCGCCGTCGTCCTCCTCGTCGGGCAGGAGCTCGAGCGTGCGCGCCTCGAAGCCGGGGCCGAGGAGGTCGGGGCCCCAGGCGCCGACCGGTGCGGACGCGCTCACCCCCCGGCCTCCGCGCCGGGCGCCGTCCCTGTCCCGGACCGGGCCGTCTCCGAGCCGGTTCGACGTCCCGAGTCCGCTCCCCGCCGAGTCGCTGTGGCCCCCGTCCGGTCCCCCGACTCGGCCCCGGCGAGGAATCGGCGCAGGATCGCCTCCATCTGCTCGGTCTCGATGAGGAAGCCGTCGTGCCCGTGCAGGGAGTGGATGGTCTCGCGGCGCGCCCCCGGAATCCCGTCGGCGAGCTCCTCGGCCTGCGCGGGCTGGAAGAGGCGGTCGGAATCGACGTCGACGACGAGAGCGCGGGCGGTGACGGTGCTCAGCGCGGCCCGGATGCCGCCGCGCCCGGTGCCGACGTCGTGGACCATCATCGAGTGGGTGACGATGAGGTAGGTGTTGGCGTCGAAGCGGGCCAGCAGCTTGCCGGCGTGGTAGTCGAGGTAGGACTCGATCTGGTAGCGGCCGCCGACGGCGGGGTCCTCGTCGTCCTGGTGGGACCGTCCGAAGCGGGAGTCGAGCTCGGCGGCGCTGCGGTAGGTCGTATGGGCCAGCGCCCGCGCCAGGCCCAGGCCGCGCACGGGGCCGACGGAATGGGAGTAGTAGTCGCCGTCGAAGAAGTACGGGTCGGCCACGATGGCGAGCTCCTGGAGGTGGCACCAGGCGAGCTGGTCGGCGGTGGTCGAGGCGCCGGTGGCCACGAGCGCCAGGTTGCGCACCCTCTCCGGGTGGCTGACGGCCCACTCGATGGCGCGATGCCCGCCCAGACTGGCGCCGATGACCAGGTGGAAGGCGGCGATGCCCAGGGCGTCGGCGAGTCGCGTCTCGGCCTCGACGGCGTCGCGGGTGGTCAGCCACGGGAAGCGCGAGCCCCAGGGGCGGCCATCGGGGGCGATGGAGGAGGGCCCCGTCGATCCCTGGCACCCGCCCAGGATGTTGGCTGCGACGACGAAGTAGCGGTCGGTGTCGATGGCGCGGCCGGGCCCGACCAGGGCGTTCCACCACCCCGGGGCGGGGTGCCCGGGGGCGGCGTCGCCGGTGACGTGGGAGTCCCCGGTCAGCGCGTGCAGGACGAGGACGGCGTTGTCGCGCTCCGGGCTGAGCGTGCCCCAGGTCTCGAAGGCGAGATGGGTGTCCGGCAGGACCTCGCCGGACTCCAGGGGCAGGTCGCCGATCTCCACGAAGCGGCGGTGGCCGGGCTCGTCGCCGGGGCGCCACGCCCCGGTGGGGGAACCCGCCCGACGGTCCACGAGCTTGAGGGCCGCGGTGCCGACGCCGGGGGCGGGGGAGGGCGAGGTCATGGCGGTCATCGTATCGCGCGTTGTTCCGGCGATCGCCCTGCGGTCGCCCGGCGCACGGGGGACTCCGCGAACGCGCCCCGCGCCCCAGCAGCTCGCCCTGCGGTCGCCCGGCGCACGGGGACTCCGGCGAGGTCGGTTGCGGGGCCGCTCGGGCGGCCCGAGCGAGTGCTTCGCCACTTGGACCGGTGGTTCGCCGATCAGAGGTATACAGCACTGGCTCGAGTGGCGAGGCATGCGGGATCTCCGGGCCCTTGGCGCAACCGGCGTCAGTCGGCGTGCCTCTCGATGAAGCGGAGGATCGCCTCCTCGCCCCGGCGGCCGTGGCCGACGATGAGGTGCCCGCCGGTGTCGAAGATCGCCGTCGTCAGATCCGGGTACCGGTGCATCGAGGCCTGCACGTGCCCCGCTGGGGGAGAGAAGGCCGCCATCCTGTCGTCCTTGGCGTGCACGAGCAGGACGGGAGGTTCGAGCTCCTCGATCGGATAGTCCTCGAAGTGCACCGCCATATCCCGGTTGGTGATGGAGGCGTCGATCTCCGCTCCCGCCCTGCGCTCGGCCAGCGGGAGCATGCTGTTGACGGTCTCGGGCGCCATGCCCAGGACGGGCCCGAAGAATGGTGAGAGCAGCCACATGAGCCAGTCGTGATTCATGAACGACGGTGGTCCCATGCGACCGGGCGGCGTCGCGGGCCGGGACGGCCAGGGCGCGGCCGAACTGAGGAGAATGAGTCCCTTGACGCGCTCCGGGTGGTCCAGGGCGAAGCGGATGGCCGGCGTCCCTCCCGCCGACGCCCCCAGGACGAACACCCGCTCGATCCCCAGGTGATCGAGCAGCTCGGCGAAGACGGCGGCCTGGTCGGCCGGTGAGGCCTCGCCGCGCACGGTGCTGCCGGGGTAGCCGAAGCGCGACGGCGCGATGATCCTGCAGTGAGCGGACAGGCTCCCGACGTTGTCGAGGGCCTGGTCGTAGCCGCCGTAGAGCCCGTGGACCGACAGGATGGTCTCGCCGGTGCGCTCGCGTCCGGGCCCGCGGTCGATGTAGGCGACGTCGCCGTGGTCGAGCGTGGCCGTTCGCACCGGGCGGCCGGCCAGCCGCGCACGAGCCGCGGTGCGTGCTCGTCTGAGACGGAGGGCCTGGGCGGCGCCGTGGACGGCCAGTCCCGTGCCGAGGAGCCCGACGGCGGGCAGGGCGCGCCTCATGCCGGGGCCTGCGCTCCGTCGTCGGCCATCGGCTGCCGCAGGTGGGTCGAGCGGAAGTGCCGCACATGGGCGGCCAGCAGGGCCCGAGCCCGTTCCTCGGCGCCGCGGTCGCCGTCGCCGCCGCACTCGGCGAGCTGGATCAGCATGAGAACCGGGCCGAAGAAGGCGAGGGCGGTGGCCTCGGGATCCAGGTCGGGGCGCAGCTCCCCGGCGGAGATCAGCCGCTCGAACAGCTCCGAGTGGAACTCCAGCGGTCGTTCGACCCAGTAGTCGCGCAGGCGGTGGCCGATCTGCGGGTCGCGGTACTGGTGGACGACGAGCAGGCGGCGCAGCGCCGCCAGCTCGTCGTCGTGCAGCACCGCGTCGAGGAAGCCCCGGGCGATCTCGATCAGACGCCCCTCGGAGATGCCCCGGTAGCCCGGGAGGGCGGACTCGGGGGAGTCGACGGCGACTCCGAGGCCGGCGGCGACGGCGGCGAGGCGCGCGTCGGCGCGTTCCAGGAGGGCGTCGAAGATCGCCTGCTTGGAGGCGAAGTGCTTGTACACCGAGCTCTCGCGGATGCCGACGTCGCGGGCCAGGTCGCGGATCGATGTCCCATCCCAGCCATCGCGGGAGAAACGAGTCAGGGCGGCGTCGAGAAGGTGCTCCCGCGTCGAAGGCGAACGAACGTTAGCCATGAGTCGATGGTAGCACCGGCGCCGGCGACGCGCCGTGCTCGCAGGGGGTGTGCGAGCCCGATCGCGATCCTCCCATCGTGGGCCCTGCGGCGGGAGAGCGGACCGATCTCGGTGCGGAACTGAACCGATCTCGGCACGGAACCGGACCGATCTCGGCGCGAGAGGGGCGGGGCGGAGGCGGGCGCGTCAGCGCGCGACGGCGGCCAGGCCCCGCTCGAGGTCGGCGATGATGTCGTCGATGTGCTCGATGCCGATGCTCAGGCGCACGGTGCCGGCGCTGATGCCGGCCCTGGCCAGGCCCGCGTCGTCGAGCTGGGAGTGGGTCGTGGTGGCCGGGTGGACGCACAGCGAGCGGACATCGCCGATGTTGGCGAGGTTGGAGAACAGGCTCAGGGCGTCGATGAAGGCGGCCCCCGCCTCGCGCCCGCCGGCCAGATCGAATGCGAAGACGGACCCCGCGCCGCGCGGGCAGTACGTGCGATGAAGCTCGTAGTACGGGCTGGAGGGCAGGCCGGAGTAGCGCACCTCGGCCACCTCGGGGCGGTCCTGGAGCCATTGGGCCACCGCCAGGGCGTTGTCGACGTGGCGCTCCATGCGCAGCGACAGCGTCTCGACGCCCTGCGCGATCAGGAAGGCGTCCATCGGGGAGGCCGCGAAGCCGAGGTCGCGCTGCCCCCGGGTGTGGACCTTGAGGATGAAGGCCATGTTGGCGCCCATCGCCCCGCCCGCCCCGAGGTCGCGGGCGTAGACGAGCCCGTTGTACGAGGGGTCGGGGGTGTTGAAGCCGGGGAAGCGCTCGGGGTGGGCGGCGTAGTCGAAAGCGCCCGAGTCGACGATGACGCCGGCCACCGACGACCCGTGCCCGCCCAGGAACTTGGTGGCCGACTCCACCACGATGTCCGCGCCCCACTCGATGGGTCGGGTCAGGTAGGGGGAGGCCATGGTGTTGTCGACGACGAGCGGGATGCCCCGGGCGTGCGCGGCGGCGGCGATGGGCTCGATGTCGAGGATGTCGCCCTTGGGGTTGGGGATCGACTCGCCGAAGAAGCAGACGGTCGTCTCGTCGGCGGCCGCCGTCCAGGAGGCCGGATCGCCCGGGTCCTCGACGAAGCGCGTGGTGATGCCGAGCTCGGGCAGGGTGTGGGTCATGAGGTTGACGGTGCCGCCGTACAGGGACGGGGAGGCGACGATCGAGCTGCCCGCGCCGCCGAGCGTGAGGAAGGTCAGGGTCTCCGCGCCCATGCCGGAGGCGACCAGGTGCGCGCCCACTCCGCCTTCCAGCGCCGCGATGCGGGCGGCGACGATCTGGTTGGTGGGGTTGTCGAGACGTGTGTAGATCGGACCCAGCGAGCGCAGAGCGAAGCGGTCGGCGGCCTCGGCGGCGTCGGGGAAGACGAAGGAGGTCGACTGGTAGATCGGGATGGCCCGTGCCCCGGTGGCGGCGTCGGGGGTGTGCCCGGCCTGGACCTGCTTGGTCTCGAAGCGCCAGCCGCTCGGATCGGCGGCGGTGGGCTGGGCCGGGGTGTCTGCGGCGGCGGTGGACATGTGACGCTCCTTCGCGCGGGTGGCCGGGTGCTGCGCTCACCGTAGCTCACCGCAGCTCGCCGCGGCGGCAGCGGCATCGGCCCGCGTCGGTGCGCTTCCATCCGTTGCCCGCTCCGCTCCTCCGGGCGCGGGGGCTCCCGGTCCGACGGCGAGCCCCCGCCTGCGTGTACCTCTCCACCTCCCGGGGTGCATGTGACTGATGTGAATTATGATGTTCTTGTTTTACTTTGAGGTGCGTGCGACTATTGTGTCCATTGATTCAGTAGCGCGTCCACCAAGGCGACGCGCCGTGACATGACGGAGACCTTGTGAGCCTGACCCATCGCACGCAGCGGCCGCGCGGTGCCGTGCGCCTCACCGAGCTGACAGGGAAGCGCTTCGGCACGACCCTGGCCGCTCTCACCCTGACCCTGGCGCTCGCCCCGACTGTGAGCCCCACTGCTCTGGCCGACGATGTGACGCAGAATGACATCGACCAGTCCAAGACGACCGAGAGCAGCACATCCACGTCCATCGCCGACCTCGAGGCCCAGCTCAGTCAGCTCAACGTCGACCTCGAGTCGGCTCGGCGGACGGCCCAGACGGCCGATGAGGACTACCTCGTCGCCGCCAACGACCTCAAAAACGCGACCTCGGACGCGGAGACGGCGCAGCAGGCCGTCACCGACGCCGCGGCGGATGTCGCCACGGCGCGTCAGGACCTGAGCGGTGTCGTCGCTCAGACGTACGAGGAGGGCAATACGGGGCCGCTCGACGCCCTGACCCCCTTCCTGACGAGTCAGTCGGTCGGGGACCTCTCCGACGCCACCGTCGCCATGGAGTACATCGGGGCCGATGTCGACTCCCGCATGCAGACCGTCGAGACGTGCCTGGCCGCGGCGAGCACCGCGCAGACGCAGGCCGACCAGAAGGTCACCGACAAGCAGACGGCGGCCACGCAGGCCGAGGAGGCCAGGAGCACCGCCGAAACCGCTGCGACGAACGCTCAGACGGCCGTCACGAACGCCAGGACGCAGCGGTCCAACCTCATCACGCAGCTGGCCGAGCAGCGCAACACGACCTACGAGCTGGAGGTCAAGCACCAGGATCAGGTCGAGACCGATCGCAAGGCTCGCGAGGAGGCCGCCGCCAGGGAGGCGGTCGGGGCCGCTCCGGCTCCTTCCTCGGCTCCTCAGGATCCGGCCAGCGCTGTGCCGACGGCGTCCGCCTCTCCCACTGCCGAGCCCACGCCGACGGCCGAGCCCTCCGCCGAGCCCACGCGGCCCGCGACGCCGACGCCTGAGCCCTCCGCGACGCCGACTGCCGAGCCCACACCGACAGCCGAGCCCACGCAGACCCCGACGCCCGAGCCCGAGCCGGCTCCTGCCGAGGAGGAGCCCGCGCCCGAGCCGGAGCCTGAGCCGGCTCCTGCCGAGGAGGAGCCCGCGCCCGAGCCGGAACCGGAGCCCGAGCCGGCTCCTGCCGAGGAGGAGCCCGCGCCTTCCCATGGTGCGGGCGCCGAGGCCGCGATCTCCGCCGCTCAGAGCTATCTCGGCGTGCCCTATGTGTGGGCCGGAGAATCCTACGACGGCGTCGACTGCTCCGGTCTGACGATGCTCGCCTACCAGGCCGCCGGGATCGAGCTGACGCACTCCTCGCGCGTGCAGTACGGCGAGGGGGAGCAGGTCGACCTGGACGACGCTCAGCCCGGCGACCTCATCTTCTGGTCCTCCGACGGCACTCAGGAGGGCATCTACCACGTCGCCATGTACCTGGGCGACGATGAGATGATCGAGGCGCCGACCTTCGGCGTCCCCGTTCAGATCACCTCGGTGCGCTACTCCGACATCATGCCCTACGCCGTGCGTCCCTGACGGGCTCCGGCGGTTCCGGCCACTCAGACGGCGGTCGGAACCGCCGGGATCGCATCGAGGGATCGATTGCGAGAGACGTCGCCCCCGGCCTCCGCGCGAGGCCGGGGGCGACGACGCGGGCGCACGAACCGGCTACGGCCGGCGACCGTCCTCCGCGCGAGGCCGAGGGCGGGACTCCCGCCGGATCAGCGGCCCTCGCGGGCGGCCCGCTCGGCCTCGCGCTCGTAGGAGCGGCGGATCTCCTCCTCGGCCTCCTCGCGGCCGACCCAGTGGGCGCCCTCGACGCTCTTGC
>ERZ772807.1541-NODE-1541-length-12656-cov-6.532894_pt1 | contig 12656 bp, 14 predicted proteins | sample MGYA00511472_ERZ772807 | MGnify/ENA primary metagenome ERZ772807 (study PRJEB29015, sample SAMEA2737947) | human oral metagenome | biome: human oral; feature: human-associated habitat; material: dental | place: China | collected 2039 ...
TAGAGCAACAGACTCATAATCTGGAGGTCCCTGGTTCAAGCCCAGGCTGGTCCACTACTGAAAATCAAGCACTTACAAATATTTTGTAGGTGCTTTTTCTTTTTAGGGTGACCTTCAGGTGACCTTTTTGAGCGCAAAGATTGAATTATTGTAATAACTGGATTACAGAAGATTACATAAGATTTTATTCGCTTTTTATTGCTTTATCAAAAATAAAATACTAAATTTGCAACATTCCTATCAGATGGACTTCCTGTGAAAGCAGAAGTCCGGAGGGTGGGGATACATATATGATAAGGCGTTTACTTGACGCTTTGTTCTTGACAACCTTGAAGTCTCGCAAATTTCATTAGCAGTCAAAGAACATAGCAGCGGTAGATGTCCATGGGTGTGTAATACCTTATTGTTATATGACCATTTGGGTTATGTGCAATAGATTTACATATCGGCGTGGGCTTCTGCGTTGCTCGTTCAGACTGCAATGGGCAATGCGAGACGCCTAAGGTTGTGGGACGGGTAACAGGTACGGACTCCCACGCTTTTTCGTATATGTAAATGTAAACAAAAAATACGGTATATGTGTGGGAGCACTATCCGCATACTTTGAAAGATATGAAAGTATTAAGGTCTTTTTGTATGTGCTTTGGAGGGCTGGTAATCCTGTCACTCCTCTCATCATGCAACCAATGTACAAGAACAATACTTACAAATTTAGGTTGGAGTATTGAAAACTACAAAGTGCATAATATCTACAGTGCTGTGGATATGTCCTTTTTTCATGGTTTTGAGAATAAAATATCATTGAAGGACTGCAAACTACGCATGGTAATCCCAGCAGGATTCTTAATGCAAAAGAATTTGCTGATATTGATGGATATAATATCTGGGAATATAACGTTGAACAAGATAAAATCGATTGTTATGTAAAAAAGAACGACAGCATAGTTGATTATATTTATTGTGAGTTTGCAAACCCAAGAAATATTTATAGCATTGTCAAAGACAAGAATACAGCAAATAAGATAGTAGCAGACAAGGCTTTCGCAGATTATATTGTAGATGATTTCAAGACCACTATTAGAATCTTAAAGCAAAAAGGTTCAAAATCTCATACTGTGAACATCGCTTTAGACGACAATACTGATTTAATAGATTCAGAATCTTTGCAGACCGAATTAGAGAAGATAAATGAGGAGGCTCCTATTCCAATGGCTGATTTCTGTGAAATCAGTTCTTGGAACTATAATAACAATGTGATTTCTATAAACTGCGATGTAAATGAATCACCGAATGGTACCACGATGAATCAACTAAAAAACAACTCAGACTTTGGAAAACAATGCTGTATTTATTTCTTGGGGGATAAAGGACTGTTCTCTTTTCTCACACCTAAAATTCTCAAAAACAAGGCTGAAGTAAACTTAGTATTCAAAGGAAAATCATCAGGATTGACTATTACCTCTAAAATACATACAGGGAAAATCTTAAATTCACCTACAACGGCCTTGCAAAGACTAAAGGCTATAGTTGCTTATGACAATATGGGATTAGTAAACCTATCCAGCAGTGCCCCTCACATCCTAAAAATGGGACCAAGGGAAATACGAAATAACATTCTACACATTTCTATGACTTACGTGACAGAGCCAATAGATATAACAGATTCTCAATTTAAGAAGTTTATATCCCAATCGTTCTTAAACGAGGAAAATCCCGACCAGGAAATAATTCTTCTTTGTGCGCAATGCGGAATAGGTTTGTGCTATATAAACACATATATCAAGAATGGTTTACAAAAAACATATACGGCAAATTTCTCTAATAGCGATTTAAAAGCTCTACGTACACTAATAAAATAGCGTAAAAGCATGGATACACTTACTGCATCTCCCTTGTTTATTCCCTATTGCATTCTCATGCTCGTAGCTTGGGAAGAGAATTACTGTAATTATATAGAGCAGAAACTAAATGATATTCCTCTTCTATATTGGCAGCCCTGGTATAAAGGTGCTATCATTCTATGTAATGTAATCGGAATTATAACATTGTTTATTCTGTGTTTCTCTACGACTTGGTGGCTTTTAGCTTTTACTCTCCTTTCTGGCGTAACTTGGTTGCCTTTGCTGGCGGTATTTATTACAAGGACACTTGGAGTAGTCATAGCAAGGCCAGTTGTTGCTACCGTTGAAATCCTGACAGCCATCTATCTTGTTATAAATTGGTTCTAAAGTTAATATCAATATTTAAAGTTAATGAAGTATCTGCACATCATTTTATCAGTTCTACTGCTGCTCTGCCTCGCACATATGCCATACGGGTATTATCAGCTAATTCGTTTTATTGCCATGTTTGGTTTTGGCATCATGGCATACTATTATTATAGTCGAGAACAAAACGGGCTAGGCACAGCCTTTGTTGCACTGGCTGTACTCTTTCAACCTTTCCTCAAAATAGCTTTGGGAAGAACGCTATGGAATGTGGTTGATGTTGTCGTTGCTGTTTTCCTTATTGTATTGTGCTTCGTAGAAGTCAATCAACCCCATCAACATCAACATCAACATGGAAAAGAGTAAGTACCCACTGGATAGGCCGAAAAGGGGTACATTAAATTATTCATTCAAAGATTCTCAATCTTATAACCCTTAAATTATGGAATCAAGTAATTTCTTATCTAATGTTGGTGGCTGTCTCCTGTACCTTTATGGAATTATCAGCCAAATTATGACCATAGTATTCTTTATAGGATACTGTCGTACAGACTCAATTCTTGAGATTATTTTTATAGATGGCATTATTTCCGAAGCCAAAGGTCTACTATGGATATTTTTTATTTGGTAGCACAAAATAAGTAAAAGTAAAACAGTTAAGTATAAACTTGGATGCCTTTAGATTCTATTGTGCGAATTATGAAAAGGTTTCTTTCTACAACAATAATTTTATTGTTCATGCTCTTTGCTCATGCTCAGTCTCTTTCAGACTTGGCAAGTATGCGGGAACTGGCAACTCTTTATAAAAAGGGAAATAGCATAGTGCCTACATTGAAAAAGAAAGGCTACAAACATAAAGGTTGGATTCACGCCGAAAGACTGAATGATTTCTACGGAGCCGACTTCTATTATAAAAATTGCCGATTAAACAGGAAAGGCGAACCTATATACTTTGACAAAGGTAACAGCTGTATCATACAAATTGCCTCTGTGGGATTCGGCCCATGTATTGTTATCGAGGTGTTCAACGAGAATGCTTACTGGTTTTATATCAAACAAATCAAGGCTATGGGTTTTCAACAGGACTCAAGTGATGATGGCACGATTACCTATGTTAGACGCAAAACAGCCATAGACTGCTACAGGGCGCGGAAAGGTGGCTCGTTCTGTATACGTCGCAATCTATGATAAAGATAAAATTTGAAGATGGGGATAAAAGACAAAATTTATGGTTGTCTCTTTGGCCAAGCCATCGGTGATGCGCTTGGCCTGGGCACAGAGTTTATGACGAAGGCGGAGGCAAAAGAAAAATATCCTAATGGATTGACGGAATATAGTCAAATTATCAGAGATTATCATCGGATCAAGTTCCAGCCGGGGATGTGGAGCGATGATACAGACATGATGCTTTGTATAGCCAATGCCATCATCGAGGATAAAGGGATAAACTTGCACACAATAGCGAGAAACTTCAAGGACTGGTTCTATGCTCCCGACACGCGGGGCGTAGGACAAACCACCTACAAGGTGCTGGCAATAGCGGACTACGTGGAGAAACCGCAGCAGGTGGCAGAGCTGATATGGAAGATGTCGCACACAAAGAATGCTGCCAATGGTGCTGTGATGAGAACTTCGATAACCGGGCTACTGAAGAACAATGTGGCACAGACTGCCGAGGATGTTTGCAAGCTGACCCATTTTGATTCCCGCTGTGTGGGCTCATGTGTTATCGTCTCTGAAATCATCAGCCATCTAATATGGCAAGGCGAACAACTCTCCTATTCACAAATAATCACTATCGGCAACCAATATGACAACAGAATAGCGGAATATATTGACAAAGCATATTGTGATAGCATTGACCGTCTGGAACTTGATGAGCCGTCGAGCATAGGCTACACACTGAAGGCCATGGGGGCTACCTTGTGGTGCTTATTTCATGCCCACAATTTTGAAGAGGGATTGTTAGCGGTTGTCAACGAAGCGGGCGATGCCGACACAAATGCTGCTGTAGCCTGCGCAGTGTTAGGGGCCAAATTCGGGTATAATACCATTCCCCAGAAGTACATTGATGGGTTAAGGAAGCGAGAATACTTAGCAAGAGTGGCAGACGACCTGATAGCAATATTTTCATAGCTACACGAAGATACATCTTACTTCTTATATTTTCAATCCTCGCGATGGGCGGATGTCCCATCTTTGCTTTTCATTCTTAATCCTTTCGTACTCTGAAAAGTTGTTGGCCACGTTCTGCGTCTCCAATCTCCCATTGGCATGCTCGTTTTCCGTAAGAAAAGGATGGGATAGCACAGACAATGTATCGGCAGCATGTTGTCTGTCTGTGTCTGTATCAAGAAAGTCATTGACGGCATAGGCTTGCTCGTATGTGAACCGTCTGGCAGCCGGCTTTTTGGCAAAGTCGATGACGGCTTGCAAAGCCTTGCGGCATACAGCATCCAACGTGTCTATTGCCTTCAGGAATGCGGATTTAAGGAGAGATATGATGAAATCTTTCTGCAAAAGGGTAGCTTTGTACGCACTTTTATCGCTTTGTGCCTTTTTCAGCAGCCTATTGTAACTTTGGGTGAGCTTGTTATATTCCTCTAAACGTAGTTCCGCAATCTGTCTTTCCCTTTCACAGACTTTCTCCAGCTCGGCTGTCCTTTCCGCTACCCCCTCCGCAATCCTATCGGGAATCAATGCCACCTGCTGCTTCATTTCTTCATTTTCCGTTTCCAACTGAGCGTACTTACCCTTTCCTGCAATATGAGCCAAGCCGGATAGAATAGCATTGCCATTTTCCCGATTGGCTTTCACCTGCTTGTCGTGAATTTCCCTGTCCAACTTTTCACTATCAAGGATTTTCTGCTCGTTTTCCTTTACCAATTTCTCCGTTTGCTTCTTGGCCTCCTCCAGCTCACGCTTCTGTTTGGCCACGATATAATCGTTACGTTCCAGATGCTGCTTGCCTGTCTCCAACTTGGAAATGCCACGATTCATTTCCAACGCTTCCGCTGCCATATCCTGCATGAGGCTAATGTCTTCATTGTCCAGTTTGTAGGACTTACCTGTATCATGGTTCATCCAGTCCCAGATGACATGGTCGTGATAGTTAGGCTTCCATGTAGATGTGTCATTCGAATCAGGATAATGCTCCTCGTCACGATGGAGGTGTATCTGTATGGCTGTAATGCCGAAACTCTGCCGGCAAAGGTCAGCAAAATGCTTCAGTTGTTCCATGGTGGTATCTGCCTTGCAGACCACGACTCCCTCGCGCAAGGGAGTACAGCCAGCAATTTTGGTCACCTTGCCCGTTTTCTTGTTCACCCGTTCTCGTTCCTTGGTCTGCATGGCTCGGCCTGTCTTTTCCTTGACCATCCTGCCAATGGCATCGTAATACTGCTGCAAGGTCATGTCGCCTTGCTGCTCTGATGTCCACGATTGGTTCTCAGGTATCAGGTCTTTCCTGATATAAAGCTTCTCTGCATTGATGTGGTCGAGATATGCCTTTGTCCGTTGGTTGTGTGCCTCACTTTGCCCGATATTGCAGGGCTTGATGTGTACCGATGTCATTTGTGTCATAACAAAAGGGAATTAAATGATTGTTGGTTTTTCTTTTCATAAGGTTCTTAGGGAGGCTCCCTAAGCGGAGAGTCCAGAGAGAGGGTCACGCTCTGGTCAGGGGTCTTGGGGGCAGATGCCACCGAGTGGAGGGTGCAGGGGGAGAGTCATCCCCGCCGGTTCTCCAAGGCTGGCCTTGGGCCCACAACTACGAAAGCGCAGCGGGTAGTTATAGTGGGCTATAACAAGGGCAGAGCCCTGTTCATCCCCCCGAGTTCAGGGACTGCCACGACCTCTGATTCTGTCAATCAGGTATCGGTTAATGTCCCGATGGACAAAGCCACGGTCCACCTTGAACCTTGCCCCGAACTGCTCTTCCCAATAATCACAGCTTATATCATCAGGGAAAAGGACCACCCGCTTGCCAGCCAGTTTACTCATCATGTTATTGGTGAGATTGTAGCCTTCTCCAACCGCCAACCAGTCAACGGCCGGTTCCGCCAGCGTACCCAGCAAGGCTGTCTTTTCCTCCTGCACAATGGCGACAGGCTTGTTTGAAAGCAGATGCTCGCCAAAGAAGACCTCATCATCCGTATAATAGTCAAAGCAGTACCAGCTATAAAGATGCTCCACTAAGGACTCTCTTTGCAGGATTGCTCCACTCTCAGTATCAAAGTACTGCACACTTCCTCCTACAACCTTGTTGTTCCAGTTAATCCGAGGCAGCACCGTGCCATAATGTCCGTTCACAAGTTTGGTAACGGCTCCCAGATGAAATCTCATAATTAAACTATCAATAGCCGACAATATCTTGGAATCATAACCAGTAGCCTTATCTAGATAATCCGTAAGAGAAGAATAATGGCATCCTATATCCTGCTTGGGTATCTCTATCAACATCCGATCATTGGGCGCAGCCTTAGTCGCCGATATTCTCTTCAAGTCCTGATTTCCCATTTTTGCTATGCGTTTTATGCAGTTTATGCACTTATGCATATTGCATAAACTGCATAAAGTGAATAATCAACGGTTCAAGAGCCTTGACACCTTGCTCTGGGTGATACCGCATTCCTTGGCTATGTCCTGCTGCTTCATGCCCTGCGAGGACAATTCCCTGACCCTTGATTTCAGTTCCTCACGCCCGCTGGTACCTGTTGTTTCCAGATGGGCGGCCTCCGTGTCATAGCCGCGAAAGGTAAAGCAAAGATTGCCGTCCTTGTTCTTGGCTCGCTCATACAGAGCCACATTGTCGGCATCGAGCACAACTTCACCATTGCGCCACTTGCATTGCTTCACATAGACCAACGACTTGTCACGGACTGACTGCCCCAGTCCCACGGCATCGTCTATCAACTGGTTGAGTTTGGCGGAGCCTTGTATGGCCGACAGGGAAAGAGGGACTGAACCGGAGAACATCTTGGGAACATGGTTGAGGACGACCAGCGTCCAGTTATACTTCCGTTTCAAGGCGTTCAGCGATGCCATGAGTGAGCCCGCGTCAGAACTTTTGTCGAGCGACTGGCTGAGTGCGGTAATGTTGTCGATGAACACCACTTCCGCAAGATTCGCCACGGCTGCTTTTTCTATTCCCTTCAATACATCATCAACGAGATTGTCTCTGTCCATCTCCGCACGGAAGAAGGTAGGAGGGAAGTCCGGAACCTCGTACCGCAGGGCCAGCTGACGCAGTGTCATCTCAAAGTCGGCATAGAGCACGCGCTTCCCCTGTGCGGCAATATCCCTTGCCACCTGCATGGCGAAGATGGTTTTGCCGATGCCTGACTGTCCGAAGATGATGCAAAGATCACCTTCGAGGACAATGTTCGGATAGAGAACCACAAGAGGCGGCAAAGATTTGGCCGCCTTCAAGCAGTCGTTCATGGATGCCACATGAAAGCTACCCGCATCAATGGCATCTTGTTCCTGCAACTGCTGAAAAGAGGAAATAATATAATCCACCTCTGGCGGTTTGGGGATATTCTTACTAAGTTCTGCCATAGCCATACTACCTGCTTACAGAATCAGAAGAAAGTCCATTTGCTATCAGTGCATCCACTTCCTGCTTAGAATACAGGTTGCGTCTGCCAATCTTATGGACATGGATGTCGCCACGCTTTTCCATGCGCCACAATGTGGTATAGGTGATGTGCAAACGGGCGCACAGCTCGTCACGGGTGTAATACTCGGTGGATGCAGTTTGAGTTGGTTCTTTCAGCAGATTCTTACCCACCATTGTCTCCAATACTTCTGCAATGGCCTCCTTGAGGTCTTCCTTTTGCAGTATAATGAAATTACCTTTCATAACATGAAATTAAAAAATATGCTGCAAATATCACAGGTGGAAAAGTGGCTGCAAGTGGCACCTAAAGAATTTTATGACTAATGATAAAGTTTGATAGTAATACATTGATAATCAATGATTTAGTTTTAAAAATATTTTAGTAGAATTTTGTTGATTTTTCAAAGGTGGGGATAAGTGGGCGTGTTTGGGAATCACATGGTATCGTATGAAACGCACAAATGTCGTATTTCCGAAGTGGAGATACGCCATTTGTTGTATAGGATAGATATTGAAAATCGTTATGTACGACTATATTTGCTGAAAATATGGTCAATCTGTTCCATCTTTTTGTGGTACGCTTCCGTCACGCTATCGCTCCCTTTGTACTTCTTGTTAATATTTTCAACTTTATAGCCACATTCTATGGCTATATCTTCGAGCCAAGTGGCACGAATATCCTCGGGCAACAAGAGAGATAGATCATGCAGAATTTTATACATGAGCATTTTCTTCTGCGAACATGTGACGAGGTGGCTTGTATGCAATTTGCGTGTAATGATACTTTTGAACTCATTTGGTGAGACTAAGTCTTTGAATATTTCTCCGTTGAATCTTTTATAAAGTTCTTCCAACAAGCCATCAGGGAAATGATAATCATCTTCTGTTTCAGGTACAATTGGTGATAGTTTGTTCGCTTTATCTTTTAGCTGGTCTTTCTGCCCTATTACCATTTGTCCATTACAACTTTCTTTCTCAGCAACATAAAATAATGTGCCCACATGTCTCCCAAGATTAATCGTGTATTTACGGAACATATCTAAGTTCCATTCACCACGTTCCAAATCGTCTGACGAATTCAATTTTACACTCCACTGAGCAAAGTCCGTATGCTTAAAGGGATGGTCAAGGTCATATCTACGACAGTAATTGTAGGCAGATGTGAAACCATTCACGTACCAGCGACTTACTTGTGAGCTTAGTAGGCCGGCTTCTTTGTTTCCTGTGGATTCTGAATGCCTATCAAAGATGCGCTGTAACAGAGCCAGCGCATTGGTGGTAATCATGGCTTGTCTCGGTTCCTTATCCCATGTGGCAACATAGAGGGAATATCCATCAACAGTTTTGGAACTGAATTCTTGGTAATCACCCTTAAACCATGGAAGGATTTTCTCCTGAAAGAAATCGTATGGTGTCATTATATTGCTTTATAGGTTCGGTTCTTATTACTTCCACATGCCTCAATTCGCCCTTGCTCAACCAAGGTACTGAGATAATAACGAGATTGCGATGACTTCAATCCAAATGCTTGCATTATATCAGAAGTCTTGACTACTCCATTCCTTGCAATATAATCTAATATCACTTGCATTTTATCGCCGTTTTCTGCATTTGTCGCCGTTTGGTTATCTTTTTTATTACCAGAATTGTTATTTATCGCCGATTTATCGCCAGTCTCTGGATTTATCGCCGATATGTCCGTTGTTTTGTCGCCAGTATCTTCAGTAACAGTATCTTTACCGGAAGCCTTCTCAAACAACACCTCCGAAAGGTTTTTGCAATGTAATCTCAAAATAGTTCGGTCAGGGTTGTGCGTGTCTTCCCATGTTGGCTGCTCACCATATGACGATTTCCAGCCATCAATGATGGTTGGGATGCCACTACCAGCGCGCTCTCCAAGGTCTATTAGTGCGAACATCTTAAAGAGAATCGCGTTGCGTGGATCGGAAACTCCACCACTCATGGCCTCCTTCACACCAATTCGGAAATCACCCGGGTTCTCGAAGGTGTAACCATCAGGATATTTCTTGATGACCACCCCACGTCTGCCATAATAGTCGGCATTAACCAACGTGTTCAATAATGCTTCGCGCACGGCCTTATGAAGTGGGGTATCATCCACTCGCATCATTCCCTCCAACTTGAAAGGACGAGGAAGGTCGTGGCTAAGTTTGTTAGCAACGGCAAAGAAGAAATCGAATACGTTGCCACTCCATTCGCCCGTTGAAGAAGCCAGTCTGTCCACCCAACGGATGCTCGGATCTCGATGGTCTTGATAGTCGAGGAAATATTGAGGATATTCTGAGAGAATCTCGTTTTCATACCCAAACATCAATAATCCTGCCGTTGTAGGATAAAACTTACCTTCATCTGCATCGTAACCAATGGCTCCTATTTTACCAAGAAATTCTTCATCATCCAGTTTCGACCAAACGTGATTGATGTGAGAAATATTGAAAATATTACGATAGCTATGCACTGTGTCCATGCAGAACACTTTCATATCGCGGTGTTTGAGCAATTTACGATCTTGGGTCAGTTGATAAGCGTCCCGATACATGGCCGATACCTCCTCGTGAGAGCAATGGTAATCGCCTTCACCGTTGCGCCGGTATGAGCCAGACATCGGGTCTTGACCGACATAGACAGGACGAAGGTATCGGTCTGCACGAGGTACACGAATAGAGATTACTTTCTTGCCTTCGTAATCTTCTAACGTCACATTTTTTTCAACAAGAAGATTGACATTGATTTTCTGGCGGTTGTTGACCATTTTCCAAAAATCCTTTAGCATCTGGTCGGCATTCTGCACACCCAACACTTCAAAAGAGCCATCTTTCTTTTCATCAACACCAAGCAATATAATACCACCATCGGTATTAGCAAAAGAAGAATATGTCTCCCACATCGAGTTAGGGATGCCTCCCTTTGCCTTCTTAGCCTCCAGTCGATTTCCTTCCCTGTATGAACTGATTTCTTGTATATTATAAAGGTTCTCTTCCATCTTCATTCTTGTTAATGACTACAAATATATAGATTATTTATAACTTAAACAAATCTTATTTGTTTCTGTTTAGAATAAACTTATTTACAACGAAGCTAATAATTGCTTGCGCTCTTCATCGGTCATCTTCTTGAGTAGAGCGATAAGAGCCTCTTTGCCATCTTGCGTTTTGTCATTCAGTAAATACCAATTATATTGCAGCATTCTCTCCAAGGGATAGGCCCCTATATAATTGGAAGTTATATCTCCATTGCCACTGTGCCCCATGCTGTCGCTAATATATTTATATGGCACTGTTCCCGAGTTATTCAGATTAGTGGCAAAACTATGTCGAGCCCAGGTAGATGAAGGTCTTTGTTCTATGCCAAGCAGTTCTGCCACCTTTGCCATATGCTCACGAATATAGCGATTATATCGTTGGATTACCCATACTTCTTGTTCTGGAGTTATCCACTCACTCATAATCGGGAACACACGCTTGTCAAGTTTAGGCTCATTGCCATACTTGTCTATAATCTTTTGTAGTTCTGGAGTAATGGGAAAGATGATCTCGCTAGCACTCTCGTTTCTGTCTCTCGTTTTATGACGCAAGAATCGGAGTTGCTTTCCATGTGTAGCAAAATACCAACCATCATAAGTCAGTCGCAAGGTGTCAGCCAAATTTTGTCCGTCACCCAGATACATAAATAGGAACAGCCCTAAATCACGAAAGACGGTGTGTTTCTCTTTTGGAAAGAATAACTCCTTGCCTTTTTCGTCTTTGGCTTCGTCTCTTTCCCAAAAGTCATAAAGCATCTTCATGGTAGGAACATCAAGGAACTCATGCTTACGACTACACACCTTATTGTAGCCCGTGTCTTTGAACATTTCTTTGGTGTTCCCTTTAATCAAGCCACGGTCAATGCAGATATTTACAATGGTGCGGAATGTACGCAATGAAATTCCAATGGATGTTGTACTAAGCTCATTTTTCTTCATTACCTTTACCCAATCCAGAATAAAGTTGTGACTTATATCACTTAAAGATACATCTTTTCCCATATCCCGTACAAACCTCTTTAATATATCCTCACTGCACCGAGCTGTTCCTGCCTTGCCATCGTCGCGCTTGGATACAATAAAAGATTCCCAAATGGAGTAGATTGTACTATCGTCATCTTTCCTCCCTTGATGTCGTTCCTGAAGTTTTCTCAAAGAAAAGTTTCCCTCATCGATGAGTTGATTTACAAGAGTAGCCACTTTTTCCATCTGTTTTTTTAATTCCTTTCGTTCTGAGGCTTTCTTGTTTCGTGATAATTTCTCACATTCACATAGTTCTATCCAATCTGTTCCTATATATGATTTCCCTATCCGCAGAAAAACTTTCTTACCAGCATATGCTATACGAATAGCGACAGGAGCAGTTTGGGAATAATCACCATCCATTCTTCTGGGATCCAACATAAGTGTACCTGTAACTTTCCCGTTGGAAGATACGAACTTTGCAAGCGAGGTTTCTCCCCTCTTTCGATACTTTTGAGACATATTTCCCACTTCCGTGAACTTTCCTTTGACTTTTTCCATTATAATTCTCCTTTTAACAGGGGATTCACGAAATCATCCGTGAACTTTTGGTGAACTTTCTGAATAAAAACTGCTGCAAAGTTAAAATATCTCTTGGAATAAAGAAATAATATAACTCATTTATTTTCAAGCATTTAATATTATTTACAATTTCATGAAATATATATCAAATAGCCTCATAATCTGGAGGTCCCAGGTTCAAGCCCTGGCTGGTCCACAAATAGGTTTCAAGAGGACGTCAAACAATACGTCATTTTAGCCT